>Ga0315288_10000375_pt1 | contig 56361 bp, 36 predicted proteins | sample YL17G11_20_MG_FD_203454 | JGI IMG/M metagenome (GOLD analysis project Ga0315288, IMG submission 203454) | Sediment microbial communities from Yellowstone Lake, YNP, Wyoming, USA - YL17G11_20 | ecosystem: Environmental > Aquatic > Freshwater > Lake > Sediment | place: USA: Wyoming | collected...
CTGGCTGATCTTCACGCTGGGGCAGACCACAGGCTACCTGTGCAGCCCGAATGAGTACCTGAACAGCCGTGCGCCGGGGCTGACCCCCCGCCGCGACATCGTGATGGAGATCGCGCAGCGCCTCGAAGAGAAGGGCAAGCGCCTGATTCTGTACCTGCCGTCCGAGCAGAACGCGGACCCCGTCATAAAGGCCGCTCTGGCCGCCGACACAGAGGGGTACAGCGAGCGCTACTTCGAGTTCCTGCGCACCTACGCCCTGAAGTTCGGCAAGCTCCTCGACGGATGGTGGTTCGACTCCTGCGGCCCCCACCCGGATGAGTATTGGCAGCAGTGGATGGCAGCGCTCAGGGCGGGCAATCCGGACACCGTGGTCGCGTTCAGCGGCGCCGAGTTCTGCTGCGGGGGGCCGATCAACCCCGTGTGCAAGCTGGAGGACTACCACGCTGGCGAGATCCACCTGCTGGAGGACGGCAGGATTCGACGGGACTTCCTGCCCCCCGGCGGCGACATCATGGTGACACCCGACCGCAAGCTGAGGCTGAGGGGCCAAGAGGCGCGCACGTACATGCCCGACGGGCCCTTCCTGGACGGTGTGCAGTGGCACTGCTTGTTGCCGCTGGACCTGACCTTCAACCCCGCGGTGCCGAATCAGTTCTGCCACTACACCGACAGAGAGTTGTTGCGGTTCGTCCGGGACATCAAGCAGGTCGGCGGCGCGATCACCATCAATGTCCCCATCGAAGTGGAAAGCGGTCATATCCCAGAGGACAGCCAGGCGGCGCTCGTCCGGCTGGGAAGGAACCTGCGCGAAGGGGTAGGGGGGGAGTAGGGCGGGCCAGACCTACCCACTGTCGCCGGCCAGCGATCGGGAAGGCCACGTCACGGTTTCGCGGCCGACAAGGGTGTCGGGGCTCGACTGCGGACCCGCATTGGGGCTAATCTGTGAGCGTTGGGGCCACCACCAGTGGGAGTGAGCGCCCGTGAGATTCCAGGTTACTGTAGACCGCGACGAGGACGGCGTCTGGGTGGTCGAGTGCCCGTCGATCCCCGGCTGCGTGAGCCAGGGCAGGACGCGCGAGGAGGCTTTCGCGAACATCCAGGAAGCCATAGCCTTGTGTATTGGGGTCCGCGCCGAGCAGGGCCTGCCACTGACCGTGGAGACGCGCCAGGTCGAGGTCACTCTCTGATGTCTCCGCTGCCGACCCTGACCGGCCGCGAGGTGCCGCGTGTCTTCCAGACCCTCGGTTGGGAGGTCGCCCGTACACGTGGCAGCCACATCATCCTCACGAAGCCCGGTGAGATCGCGACCCTATCGGTCCCGGATCACGCCGGGATTGCGAAAGGTACACTTCGCTCTCTGGTCCGCCTGGCGAACCTGACGGTCCCCGAGTTCCTGGGGGCGCGAGAACGAGCATGAGGTGAGCACGCGCTGGTGTGAGCAGTGGTTGGCTTTGGGGGTGTGCCGCGTTTGCCATCGTCGTACAGGGGATCCCGCTGATCCGGACGTGACCAGCTCGACGGGTCAGTGCTGGATGCTTTCGAAGAACTCCCGTTGGAGCTGCTCGGTGACCGTGTCCTCCCGGACCGCCTTGATGATGCGGGCGACGCGGGCGGCCATCTTGGGTAACAGTTGTTCGCCTTTCTCCCGCGTGCCGAGCGAGCCATCGCCGGCGTAGTGCTGCGGCCAGTTGGCGTGCCACTCCCAGCCGGTCGATAGGGGAGGGAGGTGCGAAAGACGCCCCAACGCCTCGCCCGCGGGAACGGCCTGGTCCATCCGCACCAGCTCCGGGCAGACGGTGAGCACGCTGCTCGTCTCCCCCTCCCCCGCATGGCCGTGGCCTGTGGCGAGGATCTCATCGTCCTCCGGACCCACGTAGAAGTCCTGAAGCCGCACCGAGTAGAGCTGGAACGGCCGCTGCTTCGCCATTCCCTTCCAGACGAAGTACGCCAAGAGCGGCTCATTGCCGCCATGGCCGTTCAGGAGGATGATCTTGCGGAGACCGTTGCGGGCGATCTCCTCACAGAGGCATTCCAGCATCTCCAGGAGCACTTCGGGCTTCAGCGCGACCGCGCCCGGGTGGTGCTTGCCGTCGTGGATCCATCCCAGGAACTGCGGCGGGAAGATGATGGCAGGCTCCTGTTCTACAGCCAACTCCGCAACGCGTCTGGCCACCAGCACGTCCGTCCCGAGTGGCAGGTGTGGACCATGCTTCTCGACGCAGCCCAGTGGCATGATGCACACGCCGCGGACCGCCTCAACCGCGGCCCTGAAGTCAGGGCAGGTGAGTTGCTCCCAGTGGTAGTTCATCGCAGCTCCCTTCGACTGCCGAGAGGCACTGAAGCCCTACAGACCATAATTGAACATAACATAGATTATGCGACAAGCAGCTAGCGGCTATCTTCGTCCGACTCCTGCCAGGGCTCCATTGGGAACGCATACCAGCCCGGCTCGTAGACGGTCGCGAGATACCAGTCTGGCGCCTGCATCTCACGGGCCGTCTCAGTGCCGGCCTCGATCTGAGCGGCCAGGTCTCCCCACCGCGCTGAACCCGCAGCATCTTCGGACGCGCGCAGCTTGCAGGCGCTGATGGCCTTGAGCCTGTAGAACTGACTCTGCGGCATGTTGTCGACGATGTCCGGCTCGCGGTGCCGGGACTCGAACCCATTCCCGCCGATCTGCTCACGTGCGGCAAAGAACGCCGCGATCCGCAGGAGTCGCTCTGGATCGGAGGATGCCTGGACCTCGCACTCCAACGCTGCCAGGTGCGCCCCATAGCCATTGAGATGGAACTCCAGGTACTCGGCCCTCGCCTGGGGGTCGCCCGGCCAAGGCAGTTCGTCGTCATCCTTCTCGGGCGTGTCCGCCGGGCTCGGCACGCCATCCCCGGTCGGTATCCGGCCCGCCTCGAGTTCCGCGATGCGCGCCTGGATGCTCGCCAGGCCCGCCCGGCGGAGGTCGAGCGCCTGGCCTAGCAGTCTGCGGGCCTGGTCGAAGTCCAGCCGCTCGAACTCGGCTGATGCTGCCTGACGTTCAAGTAACAGTGGTGTAAGGTTCAGGTCGTAGAGGTAACGGATCTCCGCGAGAGACTGGGCGAGGACGCCATACCCCTCCTTGCCGAAGATCTCCTGGCGCCAGTACAAGGTCGTGTCCATCAGGTCCTGCAGGAAGCGTTCGCGTGCGGCGATGAACTGCAGCTCATTGGCCACCCAGTTGCGCTCGACGTCAGTGATGTCAGGGGCCTCAAGACGCGACTCCAGCCGTGCACGTGCCTTCTCGCACAGACCGAACCCCTCGTTCTTCAGGTGCTTCACCGCGATCTTGCTGATGCCGTTGCAGCGATCGAATTCGCCCTTGCACTGCCGGATCATGCAGTCCCACATCATCCAAGGGACATTGCCGTTGTAGGCCTGGGCCGCGGTTGCTATGAGGGCGCACAGGAAAACGAGCACCGAGGCGGCCCGACGCAGGGCGCCGCCAGTGCGACGGTCACGCACAGGAATCCCTCCCGAGGCGCACAATCTACTCCCACTCCACCGTGGCGGGAGGCTTGGAGCTAATGTCGTAGGCGACCCGGTTGATGCCGGGCACCTCATTGATGATCCGGTTCGAGATGCGGGCGAGAAGGTCGTAGGGTAGCCTCGCCCAGTCGGCAGTCATGAAGTCCTCGGTGGTCACGACGCGCAGCACCGCCGTGTTCGCGTAGGTCCGCTGGTCGCCCATCACGCCGACGCTGCGCACGGGGAGGAGGACGACGAAGGCTTGTGCCGTACTGTCGTAGAGGTCCGCCGCGCGGATCTCCTCGATGGCGATGGCATCGGCCTCGCGGAGCGTGTCCAGCGCCGCCTTCGTCACCTCCCCTATCACCCGGATCGCCAGTCCGGGTCCGGGGAAGGGGTGTCGCCCAACGATGTTCTCCGGCAATCCGAGTCCCCGCCCAAGGCGCCGCACCTCATCCTTGAAGAGGTCCCGCAGGGGCTCGATGAGTGGGAGCTTCATGACATCCGGCAAGCCACCGACATTATGGTGCGTCTTGATAGTGGCTGCCACGCGCCCGCCGCTCTCGATGACATCGGGATAGAGGGTGCCCTGGGCGAGGTACTTGACATTTGCGAGGTGCTCCGAGTGCTCCTCGAAGACGCGGATGAACTCCTCACCGATACGCCGGCGCTTCTCCTCAGGGTCGCTGATGCCTTCGAGCTTGGCCAGGAACCGGTCGGCAGCGTCTACGTGAACAAGATCAACGTCAAAGGATCTGCGAAATACGTCCACGACCCGCTGGGCCTCGCCCTTCCGCATGAACCCGTGGTCGACGAGGATGCAGGTCAGCCGGTGCCCCAGAGCCCTGCAGAGTAGGGCGGCGCAGACCGATGAGTCCACGCCCCCGCTCAGGGCAAGCAGAACTCGTTCGCCCTCCCCTACCCGCCCCCGGATGCCGGCCACAGCCGCCTCGATGAAGCTGCCGATGCTCCACGAGGCCTGACAGCCCGCCTGGCCGATGACAAAGTTCCGGAGCAGGTCCTTCCCGAAGGGCGTGTGCACGACCTCGGGATGGAACTGGACCCCGAAGATCCTGCGGACCGGGTCCGCCATGGCTGCCACCGGCGCGTCGTGCGTCTTCGCCGTCGCGACAAACCCCTGAGGGACCTGCCAGACGGTATCGCCGTGGCTCATCCAGCACGCCAGGGACGCCCCGCGGCCGGCAATGCCGAGGAACAGCCTATCGTCGCTGATGACCTCCAGCTCCGTCCGACCATATTCCTTGCGCTCACCCGGCCGTACCTCACCGCCGAGCAGGTGGGCGATGAGCTGGTGGCCGTAACAGATGCCGAGGATGGGCACGCCGGATTCCAGCAGATCGCGCGCGCACGCCGGGGAGCCCTGCTCGTAGACGCTCGCCGGCCCTCCGGAGAAGATCAGGGCCTTGGGCTTGCCGGCCAGGATACCCGAGGTGGGCGTGTCAAAGGGGAGTATCTCGCAGTAGACGCCGCACTCGCGCACCTTGCGAGCGATGAGCTGGCTGTATTGCGCGCCGAAGTCGAGCACGTAGACGATCTCGCGCGCGGCGCCGTGGGCTATCTGGCTCACTACCACACCTCGTCTCAACAGGTTCGCAGCCACTCGCGCAGTTCAGCCAGCGTGAGGGCATTGATCACATGGCGCGGCTCGACCCAGCCTCGGCGGGCGGTCAGTAGGCCCAGACCAATCCATGCGAGCTGCTCAGCGGCGTGGGCGTCGGTGTTGATGCACACTCGGGCGCCGCGCTCTACGGCTCGCCGCGCGTATGCGTCCCGGAGGTCCAGGCGCATCGGTCCGCTGTTGATCTCGAGCGCCGTGTTCGTGGCCACGCAGGCATCGATCACTGCGTCGAGGTCCAGGTCCATCTCATCGCGGTAGCCGATGGTACGGCCTGTCGGATGGGCAATGATGCGCACTCGCGGGTTCGCCACGGCTCGGATGACCCGTCGCGTCATCTCCGCGCGCGAGCCGCCGAGCCCGGAGTGGACCGAAGCCAGCACGAGGTCCAGCTCACCCAGCACCTCGTCTGACAAGTCCAGAGCCCCGTCCTGGAGTATCTCCACCTCGGTGGACGTGAGCACGGTGATCCCGCTGACATCCCCGTTGGCTGAGCGGATCTCCTCGATCTGGGCGAGCAGGCGCTCCTCCGTGAGGCCGTTCGCCACCGCAAGGGAACGGGTGTGGTCGGTGATCGCAATGTACTCGTATCCCCGCTCCTGTGCTGCGAGGGCCATGTCGCGTATCGTGTGGGCGCCATCGCTCCACTGGGAGTGCATCTGGAGATCCCCGCGGATGTCGGATAGCTCGACCAGACGAGGCAGCTCGCCCCGCATCGCGGCCGGAAGCTCGCCGCCGTCCTCGCGGATCTCAGGCGGGATCCACGGCAGACCCAGGGCCGCGTAGACCTCCTCCTCCGTGGCCCCCGCGATGCGCCCGTCGTCGCGGAAGACGCCGTACTCGTTGACCTTCAGGCCGATCCCGATCGCGTGTTCGCGCAGGCGGATGTTGTGCTGTTGAGAGCCCGTGAAGTACTGCAAGGCTGCACCATAGCTCTCCGGCTCCACGACGCGCAGGTCCACCTGCACGCCACGCTTGAGGACCACGCTGGACCGCGTGTCGCCCTGCCCCAAGACCTCCGAGACGTCCGGCATCGATACGAAGGCCGCCGTGGGATCACAACTTGCTTCGGCAATAGTTAGGATGTCAATATCACCGATAGTCTCTCGGCCACGACGGAGGCTCCCGGCGGCGATGGGACGGGAAGCCGCGGGGAGCAACGAGATGACCGCGTCCGCGATGGCCATGGCATCGCTGAGCAGGATGCGGCCCTGGAAGCTGCGGAGCAGCTCAATGCCGCGGAGGATGTTCTCCTCCACCTTCTTGCCCATCTTCGGCAAGGCGGCGATGCGGCCATCGTGGGCCGCCTGCTCCAGGGACGCGATATCGACGATCCCCAGCTCGCGGTGAAGGAGTGCGGCCCGCTTCGGACCGATCCCCGAGATGCGGAGGATGTCCAGCAGCCCGCGCGGGAAGTCCGCAAGCAGCTCCTCGCGCAGCGCGCAGGTACCCGTCCCGGCGATCTCGATGACCTTCGCCGCGATGGCCTTCCCCACTCCGGGGAGGGCGGTCAGGTCCTCGACGGGCGTCTCCGGGCGGATGGGGAAGCTACATCGCCCGACCGACTCGGCGGCACGGTAGTAGGCGCGGAGCTTGAATGGATCGTCTCCCTTGATCTCGAGGATCCTGCCGAGTTGTTCGAGCACGGCGGCGATCTCGTAGTTCGTCATTCCATAAGTCCCTCGACCCGGCGCAGGAACGCGAGTGACTTGAGCGGTGCGTCGATATGATACTCCACATACCGCCGCACAAGCCCTTCCCCCTCCCGGAGGGCAGCCCGCTCCGGGGCGAGGCTCATCAACTCCCCGGCACGACTTGCAGCGATCTCCCGGAGGAGGGAAAGGGCGGCTCCGCCCATCGCGCGCATCCCGGCTGTCGTCCCGACGCAGCTCCGGCAGACGACGCCGCCGAGGGCGGGCGCCCAGAGAGTCGCGCCTTCCGGTGGCTCTCCGCCGCATTCGGGGCACTGGTACAGGGACATCTCGAAGCCCAACTCTCGCATGAGATGGAGCTCGAGGTACCCAGTCAGGAGGACCAGGTCGTCGCACACTGCGCCGAGCCGTAGGCAGGCCTGGAGCAGCAAGAAGACGCGCGGCACCGGTTGCCCTTCCTCAACCCCTCTGTCGACCAGCTCGCACCAGTATGATGCGTGGGCGAGCCGCCTCAAGTCGCTGCGGAGGGGCGGGAAGGGCTCCTCCACCTGGACCTGGGCGACCACATCGAGCCCCTTCCCGCGGCCGAACATGATCTCCGCGAGCACGAAGGGCTGCACGGCCGGCGCGAGCTTGCTCTTCGGCTTGCGGGTCCCGCGGGCGACGGCCCGGATCTTGCCACGATCGGCGGACAGGAACACGCCCAGGTAGTCGGCCTCACCGAGAGGACGGCGCAAGAGCGTGATCGTTCGTGTCTGGTAGTCGGCCAAATGACGCCTCCTCGCAGGCAGCGACATGCCCCATGGTAGCGCCTCCGGCACGGGCCGCCAACCGGATGGCGAACGGCCCTCGATCGGCCCTTAAGTCCCATGCGGGCAGGCCCCATAGTGCAGATTGACAGGCCCAATGGCTCACAGTAGACTCGCCCAATGGCGTGTTTCGGGTCAGTCTTGGCGACGGCCTACATGGCGGCGACGGAGGTGGAAGGACCCATGCAGTTTCAGGCGCCACGCGGCACGAAGGACGTCCTTCCGCCCGAGAGCCGCACATGGCAGTGGGTCGAGAGCACCTTCCGTGATGTCTGCTCCCGATTCCGCTATGAGGAGATCCGCACCCCCGTTTTCGAGGAGACAGGCCTCTTCTCGCGCGGCATCGGTGACTCGACAGACATCGTCACCAAGGAGATGTACACCTTCGAGGACCGTGGGGGCAGAAGCATCACCCTCCGCCCGGAGGGCACCGCTTCCGTGATCCGCGCCTACGTTCAGGCGAAGCTCGGCGGGGAGCACCAACTCCACCGTTTCTACTACATCTACTCCATCTTCCGCTATGAGCGCCCACAGCACGGGCGGCTGCGCCAGTCGCATCAGGTTGGCGCGGAGGCGATTGGCTCGGCCGGCCCCGAGATCGATGCTGAGATCATCTGCCTCAACGCGGCTCTCTACGAGGAGCTGGGCCTGACAGACGCGCGCCTGCACCTCAACAGTATAGGGTGCCCTGCGTGCCGTCCCGGCTACCGGGAAGCCATCCGCACGGCCCTCGCCCCGTCGCTCAGCCGTCTGTGCCCCGATTGTCAGAGGCGCTATGAGACGAACCCCCTGCGTGTCATTGACTGCAAAGTGCCCGATTGCAGGGAAGTGGCCGAGCAGGCTCCGAGCATCCTGGACTCGCTGTGTCCGGCGTGCGTGGAGCACTTCTCGGGGCTGCGACGGCTGCTGGATGCGTTGGGCCAGCCCTACGATGTCGATGCCCGCCTGGTCCGGGGGTTGGACTACTACATGCGAACGGCGTTCGAGTTCAAGAGCGGCTCGCTGGGCGCCCAGGACTCACTCAGCGGCGGCGGGCGGTATGACGGCCTCGCCGAGCTGTGCGGCGGGAAGCCGGCGCCGGGGATAGGGTTCGCGGCCGGAATCGAGCGGACGATCCTCGCCCTTGCGGACTCGGGCACGGCAGCGCCATCGGACGGGCGCCAGCCGGTCTACGTCGCATCGGCTAACGGGGATGCACGCCTTGAGGCCGTTCGGGTGGTGCAGGAGCTGCGATACGCCGGGCTCGCGGCAGACTTCGACTGCTTCGGGCGCAGCCTGAAGGCGCAGCTCCGAGCCGCGGACCGGCTACCGGCCAGCCACGCCGTGATCGTGGGAACCGACGAGCTGTCCCGTGGCGTAGTGGTGGTCCGGGACCTCGCCTCCGGGGAGCAGCGCGAGGTCCCCCGCGCGAGTATCGCGACCGAAGTCACTCGCCCGCACCACCCGTAGGAGGGGCTTCAGAGCCTATCGGGAAGGTCGAGCGTTGGAGTCCCGACTTCGGTCGGGATGTCCTCGGAGGCGCCGGAAGAGCCCTGCAACGCCTAGGCTCGCGTGTGCCCGACTGAAGTCGGGCCTCCAATGGCGGCGCGAAAGAGCGTCTCCGGCGGGCTTCTCAGTCCCGATGCCGAGGGCTTCGCGGGGAGAATCACAGAGGAAGTGCTGACATGCCCAGGGTACTACCCAAGCGCACCCACTACTGCGGAGACCTCCGTCCGGAACACGTAGGCGAGCGAGCCGTCCTCATGGGCTGGGTCCAGACGAACCGCGACCATGGCGGGCTCATCTTCGTGGACCTTCGAGACCGAGCGGGCATCGTGCAGATCGTGGCGAACCCGGAGACGGCGCCGGACGCACATGCGGTCGCGGAGCGGTGTCGGAGCGAGTGGGTCGTGTGCGTCCAGGGCGTTGTCCGCGAGCGTTCCGAAGAGACGAGGAACCCGAAGCTCGGTACGGGCGATGTCGAGGTCATCGTGGACGCGATCCAGGTCCTGAACGAGGCGAAGACGCCGCCGTTCCCCGTCGAGGATGACGCGGAGGTTGGCGAGGACGTTCGGCTGAGGTACCGCTTCGTGGACCTTCGTCGCCCGAAGATGGCGCAGATACTCCGCACGCGCCACGAGTTCATCCTCGAGACGCGGAAGTACCTGGATTCGCAAGGCTTCATTGAGGTCGAGACGCCCTTCCTGCTGGGCAATACGCCGGAGGGCGCCCGCGACTTCGTAGTGCCCAGCCGCCTGAACCCGGGGCGCTTCTACGCGCTCCCGCAGTCGCCGCAGCTCCTCAAGCAGACCCTCATGGTCGCGGGTGTGGATCGCTACTTCCAGATCGCGCGGTGTATGCGCGATGAGGACCTACGGGCGGATCGCCAGCCGGAGTTCACGCAGATCGACATCGAGATGTCCTTCGTCGAGCAGGATGACGTCCTCGAGCTAAACGAGGACATGATTGCGCACCTGTTCCGCACCGTGGCGCACTATGACCCGCCACGCCCCTTCCAGCGCCTAACCTACGAGGACGCTCTGGACCGCTACGGGTCGGACAAGCCGGATCTCCGCTACGGGCTGGAGATCGTCGACGTGTCCGACATCGTTGGGCGCACCGAGTTCAATGTCTTCACCGGGACGGTTGCTGAAGGCGGTACGGTGCGGTGTATCAACGCGAAGGGCTGCGCATCGTTCTCGCGGAGCGAGCTGGATGCGCTGCAGCCGCAAGCGCAGAAGTTCGGCGGGAAGGGCGCGGCGTGGATCGCCTTCGCCGAGGGCGGCATGAAGGGTCCCGTCGGGAAACACTTCGGGCCCGAACTTGAGAGGGAGCTGCGTCAGCGGACGGCTGCTGAGGATGGCGACCTGCTCGTCTTCTGCGCCGACCAGAGACCGAATGTCCTTTCCGTTCTCGGGCAGATGCGGCAGTACCTCGCGAACAAGCTGGGTCTGAGGAAGCGCGGCGAGTTCCGGTTCTGCTGGGTCCTGGACTTCCCACTGTTCGAGTTCGATGAGGAGCTGGGCCAGTACATCCCGATGCACCATCCCTTCTCGATGCCTCGGCCGCAGGATGTCGAGAAGCTGGATACCGACCCGGGGTCCGTCATCGGGCAGCTCTATGACCTGGTGCTCAACGGCAACGAGATCGGCAGCGGGAGCATTCGTATCCATCGCCGCGACATCCAGCAGAAGGTCTTCAACGTGATACGCGTGTCCGAGGAGGACGCGCGGCGGCGGTTCGGCTTCCTGCTCGGGGCGTTTGAGTACGGTGCGCCACCCCATGGCGGGTTCGCGCACGGCCTGGACCGCATCGTGGCCGAGATCGTGGGCGTCGAGTCCATCCGCGACGTCATCGCCTTCCCGAAGACGGCCACGGGCACGGATCTCATGACCGGCGCGCCGAACGTGGTCCCGGAGGAGCAGCTCGCGGAGCTGCATGTCCGGCTCTCCGAGCAGGCGGCCGCGGCGGTAGCGGAGCTGCAGAAGGAGTAGGCCACCGCACGGACGGGAGATGCCGGATGCCGCTGGGGAAAGAGCTATCGCCACGGGAGCGGATGCGCATCGCCATCGGGAACGGACAGCCGGACCGCGTCCCGTGTTGTCCCGACATCTCCAACTACATCCCCGCGCGGCTGACCGGCCGGCCGTTCTTCGACATCTACATGCGCAACGACCCGCCGCTCTGGCGCGCCTACCTGGACGCGGTGCGCTACTTCGGGATCGACGGCTGGTTCATGTACGCAGGGCTTGGCTTCCAGCGTGAGACCTCCATCACCGCAGACACGGAGGTGCTCGCCGACGGGCCCGAGCGCAAGACCCACCGGACCACGTGGCACACGCCCGACGGCGACCTGACCGCGGAGACGGTCTACTATGTCGGCGACCCCCCGACCACAACGCTGAAGCCCGTCCGCGACCTGACAGCGGACCTACCGAAGATCCGGCACTGGTACGCGCCCATCACCGGCTGCGAGACGTCCACCGCGGATGAGATGCGCCAGGAGGTCGGGGAGCTGGCCGTCTTCGGCATGTACGTTCCCCTGCCGGGGTTCCAGTCATGGTTCGGCCTATTCGATGGCGGCGTTGAGGCGATGACGTACGCCCACTTCGATCATCCAGACGAGATGGAGCAGCTCCGGCGATGGACGCACGACGACGCCATCCGGCAGTGCGAGATGGTGCTGGACTACAAGCCGGACTTCTTTCTCACCGGTGGCTCCGGCTCCATCACACTGCAGAGCCCGGACCTGTTCCGGCACTACTCCCTGCCCACGCTGAAGCAGATCTGCCGCATGGCCAAGCAGGCCGGCGTGCTGACGATGATCCACTCGTGCGGCCGCGAGTGGGACCTGTGCAGGGTGGCAGCCGAGGAGACGGACCTGAACTGCATCAACCCGCTGGAAGTGCCCCCCATGGGCGACTGTGATCTCGCCGCCTGCAAGAGAGAGTTTGGGCACAAGCTGTCCCTGATGGGAAACCTGCACACCGTCGAGGTCATGCAGCGCGGCACGGTCCGGGACGTCGAGCACGCGGCGAAGGCTGCCATCGACGCTGCGGCCGCCGGCGGCGGGTTCATCCTCTCCACCGGCGATCAGTGCCCGGTCGGTACCCCGGACGACAACATCCGCAAGCTCGTCGAGGTGGCGAAGACGTACGGGCGGTACTAGCCTGGGCTCTGGGCGAAGCTGCCGCCCTCACCCCAACCCTCTCCCAGGGGGAGAGGGGGTTAGGCCTGAGTGAAGGTGCCCTCATTCACGCGAGGAAGCAACCCGTGACGAGGAGGGACCTTCCGATGCTACTGCTTGCGGCGCTTGCTCTCACCACCACTGCCCTGACCGCCAACGCCCAGGAGATCTGGCGGATCGGCGAGTTCGACAACAGCTATGATGAGTTCGCCTGTGCGCGCCACTACTCGGCCTATGCCGCGACATTCCCCAACGATGCCACCTATCGGGTCGGCTCCTCGAGCCCGGCGCGTGACTGGCCTTACGTGAACCCCGGGCCGGGCGACCCCTGGGCCGGAGCGCGCGTCCATCGGTCCACGATCGAGTTCGCCCTGCCTGTGGCCCCGGCGTCTCCGCTACGGCTCACTGCGGACCTGGTCGGCGTCCAGGGGGGCGTGCCGACGTCGATGGGTCTCAAGGTCAATGATGCGGAGGGAGTGTTCCGGCTCCAGAACGGCCCGGAGGCAAGTGTCAACGATCCTGCGGCCGGTCGCGAGCAGGTCGTCTCTGTGCTGCTGTCGCCATCGCGGTTCCGTGCGGGGACGAACACGATCACGCTCTGGTCCACGGGCTCGTGGTTCGTCTACGATGCCATCAGCCTGACGGCCGAGCCGGGCGCGAGTGGGGCGCCCGTGATCCGCAACCTGAGCGTCGAACCCACCATCTTCCTCAAGCGAATGCCCGACGGACGTCTGGGCCAGGCGGTCATCGCGCGCATCAACGTGGACGGGCAGCCGGACGGCGTGGAGTTCGCGGTTCGGTCCGGTAGCACCCTTCAGACCGTTCCCGTTGCCACCGGCATCGTGTTCGGGACGGTGGAGCAAGAGCTGCTCGTGCCGGAAGTGGAGAAGCCGACCCCGGTGGTCGTCGAGGCGCGAAGCGGGAGCACCGTCCTGCGCGCCGAGGCCACGATCAAGCCGGAGCGGCGGTGGACCATCTTCGTTGCGCCGTCAGTCCATACAGACATCGGCTACACGGACCTGCAGTCGAAAGTCGTCGAGCGCCATGACGAGAACACGGATCGCGCCATCGCCCTCTGCGAGAAGTACCCCGCATTCGGGTGGAACCTGGAGGCGGCGTGGCAAGCGGACAACTATCGTGCGGACCGGCCATTGAGGCAGACGGAGAAGCTCTACCAACTGGCTCGCCAGGGGCGGATCGGGGTCCAGGCCAGCTATCTGAACATGCTCACGGGGCTCTGCTCGCATGAGGAGCTGAACCGCTGGCTCTACTATGCGCACTCGCTCAAGAGCCGCCACGGCGTACCCTTCGAGTCGGCACTGACCACCGACGTTCCCACCCAGACCTGGAGCATCCCCTCTACCCTCGCGGCCGCCGGGATCCGCTACTTCGCCACGGGGATCAACACCACGCGCGGGTACACGTTCACCAAGCTCATGTCGGGCTATCCCTACTGGTGGGAGGGCCCCGACGGCAGCCGTGTGTTGGCCTACTTCGCCCCAGGGTACGCCCACGCGGGTGGGCCGATGGAGAGTGTGAACAGCCTGAAGGGGTGGATCCTCGGCGCCACGGCGAACCGAGCCGACTTCCCCTACGACGCCCTTTTCATGTATGGCGCGATCGGCGACAACGGTACGATCACCGACACGCTCGCCACGACGGCGCAGCAGTGGGCCGACGCATACGAGTACCCGAAGGTCGTCGTCGGGCCTAACTCGGACTACTTCAGGTACATGGAAGCGAAGTACGGCGACCAACTCCCCGTGGTGCGAGGGGATGGCGGGTACTATTGGGAAGACGGTGCCGCTTCCAGCGCTTACGAAACCACGCTGAACCGTCGCGCTCACGAGACCATGGCCGCGGCCGATGCGCTCAGTGCGTTGGCGCACGTCACCGGCACTCGCCCTTCCGAGGGCCGCTCAAGTGACCAGGTGTGGAAGGACATCCTCCTGTATGACGAGCACACCTGGGGCGCGTGGTGCAGCATCAGCAGCCCGGATGACACGCAGACGGTCGAGCAGTGGAAGGTGAAGTCGGCCTTCGCGACAGACGCCGCTCGCGGCAGCGATGGCCAACTCCTCGTGGGCAAGAGCTACCTTGGGTCGCATGTCACGGCTGGCGGTCCATCGGTTGTGCTGTACAACGCTACCGGGTGGGACCGTGAGCCTGGCGTGGCCGACCTAGGACTTGACGCGCCCGGGAACCGCGCCACACCCCTCCTCGATCCGGCCACGGGAGACGAGCTGCCGGCGTGTACGCTCGAGTCCCCCGCTGGGTCCCGCCGACTGCTCACGCGCATCCCGCGCATACCCGCCTGGGGCTACGTCGTGTGCCCGCTGGGGACCGGGGACGTGTCCGGGGCAACGGGCGTGCCCATCACTGGGACACCAACGCTCGAGAACGCGCGGCTGCGCATCGCGTTCGATCGCGAGACAGGGGGGATCTCCAGCCTGGTCGATAAGGACACCGGGCGCGAGCTGGTGGACCAGACCGCCGACACGAAGCTCAACGAGTACCTGTATGTCACGGGCGGGGACGGCACGAACATCGTGGACATCGCGGCGAACAAGCCTGCCGACCTCACGATCCATCGGTCCAAGGCACCCCGGTTCGTGAAGCAGGACCTGGGCGGACTTGGCCAGGCGATGCGGATTGAGGCCGGGTGCGCGCCCGGCCAGTCTGTTGTGTCCACAGTCACGCTTCTGGCTGACGCCGACCGCGTCGATATCGAGAACGCTGTGACCCACACTCGCACGCGCAGCAAGGAGGCCGCCTACTTCGCGTTCCCCTTCGCGGCGAGCAACCCGGAGGTGCGGCTGGAGATCCCGAACGGCGTGATGCGGCCGGAGGGGGACCAGCTTCCCGGCGCCTGCAAGGAGTGGTTCTCCATGCAGCACTTCGCGCGGATCGTCGGGCGCGAGGGGAGCATCGCATGGGCCTCGCCGGATGCGCCTCTTGTGTGCGTCGGCGACATCAACCGAGGGCTCTGGCCGGAGAAGCTCGACATCCGGAACGGGCATCTCTACTCATACGTGATGAACAACTACTGGTTCACGAACTACAAGGCGGACCAGGCGAGCCCGCTACCGTTCCGCTACTCCATCACCACAGAGGCCCGGACCGACGCCGAGGCGGCGCGCTTCGGCTGGCAGGCCTCGATGCCGGTGTACCGCGTGGCGATCGGCGGCGCCCAGACGGGCCCGCTACCCGGGGGCTCAGCAAGCATCTGCTCCGTGAACCGGCCGGGCGTGATGATCACCGCGGTCAAGCCGCCGGAGCGAGGTCCCGGTATGGTCGTGCGGCTGTTCTCACTGGAGTCCCGGCCCGTGCATGTGCGCCTGACCGCGGCCTTCCCCGGGATGCAGACGGCGCTGCTGTGCAACCTGGTCGAGGAGCCCCAGAGCGCCCTACCCGTGCGCAATGGCGTCGTCACTGTGCCCGTCCGCCCCATGGCGCCGACGACGGTGATGCTGCGATAGGGCCGGGAGGGCAGCATGGGTAGCGCAGCCGGGTACCCTTCGGTGAGCATCACCTTCTCCCCGGCTTGGTGGCGCGCGCGCCATGGGATCACGTTCGGGGAGGAGGTCTGGGCGGACCCGGTGGCCCGTACGGAGCAGGACCGGGCGTTGCGCCGCCTGCTGTATGACCACTTCGGTGACGTTGGTCTGGGCGAAGCCGACCCGCCGCCGCGGCCGAACGTGGAAGCCTATGGCCATCGTTTCATGGCCGCCGTCTGGGGCTGTGAGATCCGGTACTTCGCGAACCAGGCGCCGTCGGCCGTAGTGCTTCCGGACGCCGCAGGGGTCCTCGAGAGCTGCCGCGCGCCGGATCTGCACTACTCCCGCGTGGTGCAACGCGCCCTATCCGATGCACGTCTGTTGCAGGCGCGCTACGGTGCCTGTGAGGGTGGCGTCAACTATGGCGGCCCCCTGAACAACGCGGTGACCGTGCTCGGGGAGGAGGTCCTGCGCGCGTTGGTGGAGCGGCCGGACGTAGCGCGCGCCGCCCTGGCGGCGATGGCAGAGGCGTTGGTCGGTGTCCACGAGCACGTCACCTGGGCCATCAATGGAACCCACCGGACCTGGCCCCAACCTGCGGGCGGGCTCGGCAACTGCCCCGTCTGCATGGTCTCGCCCGACACGTACCTCGACGCGGTGCTGCCCTCGGACATGTGGTACCGCAGCCGCTTCAATGACTTCGGGATCCACCACTGTGGCGCGTTGCACCCGTACGCGGAGGTGTACCGCCGGCTCCGCCCGTGCGCACTCGATGTCGGCTGGCTCAGCGATCGTCGACACGTCAGGCGGACCTACCCGGAGACGCCGATGTCGCTCATGGTGGAGGCGAGCGCGCTGGCCGGAAGGTCGCAGCAACAGGTGGACGAGATGGTCGCCTCCCTGCTTGAGGAGGCCGGTCCCGCGAGCCTGATCACCACGATCTGGGTCGCCGAGGCCGGTACGGAGGTCGCCGATAACACGGTCCGAAACTTCATGACGGTCATGTCCCGGCTGGCGAGCGGCGCCTGAGCCGCCACCGATCGAGAGGAGCAACGAATGATACCGATCGCACTGCAGACCTACACGTTGCGAGACGACATGGAGCACGACTTCGACGGCACGCTCCGCTACATCGCCGACATCGGCTACAGGGGGATCGAGGTCGGAGGGCTGTACCAGAAGCAGCCGTCCGAGCTGGCCCAAGCCGCCAAGGATCTCGGCCTGTCCATCACCAGCAACCACGGGGCCTTACCGACTGCCGAGTCGCTGAACGAGGCCCTCGACCTACAGACCGCATTGGGGTCAACCCGGCTGGTTAACGGCTTCGGACCGGACGACGTGAAGACGGTCGACGGCTGCAAGTCCGCGGCGGGGAAGCTCCAGGCTGCCGCGGACCTGCTCAAGCCCCATGGCATCACCGTTCACGTGCACAACCACTTCTGGGAGTTTCAACCGGTGGCGGATGGGCGCTATCCCCTTGACGTGATGCTTGCGGAAGCTCCGGGCATCTTCAGCGAGCTCGACCTGTACTGGGTTGCCTACGCCGGAGCAGACCCCGCGGAGGTCATCGCCCGCTACCCGTCGCGCATGGAGTTGGTTCACGTCAAGGACGGGATGGTCGGAGGGGGCTACCGCTTCAAGGCGCTGGGCACTGGACAGGTAGACCTGCCGGCGGCGATCCAGGCACTCGATCCCGCGGTCACGCAGTGGCTGGTCGTGGAGCAGGATGCCTCCGACGGCGACATGCGGCAGGACGTGAAAACGAGCCACGACTACCTCATCTCCCATGGCCTGGCGTCCGGCAGCAAGCAGGACGCGGCAGGCCCAAGGTGGCCTCACTGATGGGGACGTTCTGTGTAGTGCCGATAGCACTGGCGCTCGCTATCCGCGCGCCCCTGGCGGAGGCGGAGACCATGCGCATCGTCACCACTGATCTCGGCCCGATGGGGTACGGTACGAACATGTTCCGGTGCGGGCTGGTGCACTCGTCGGGTGCCGTCTTCCTTGGCACTTACGGCCCGCCGCCGGGCATCGTATGGCGGTACGACCCAACGACGGGCGAGCTCACTCGGGTGACCGCGCCGGGCGAGTACCAGCTTGACTGTGTGGTCGAAGCGCCCGACGGGATGATCTACATCGGCTCCGCGTACAACGGCCTCGTCTACCGTTTGGACCCGGCGACGGGCGAGGTGACGAGCCTCGGCTCGCCGCCCGTGGACTCGACGCCGTGGATATTCACCATGATCCGCACCTCACGGGGAGAGGTATACGGGGCAAAGGGCGTGGGCCTGTTCCGTCTGAACTGGCGCGAGCAGCGCCTCGAAGCCATCGGCGTCGTCCCCGGGGACCACAACACCGTTCACCCCGCCCGCTCGTCGCCGATCACCCGCCAGCTCGAGGAGGCCCCGGACGGGACCATCTGGGGCGACACGAACCGCTGGCTGTTCCGCTTCCACCTGGACACGGGGCTCATCGAGCCGTTGGTCGACATGGCGCAGGTAGACCCGGCGTGTTACGCCCTCTTCCTCCCGAGCGGGCGATCCAGTTCGCTCGACGCCCACTTCTGCCTCTACTCGCGGTTCTCGGGCCAGGCGGTCCGCGACCGGCTCTACGTCTGCCGGGCCGGCACCGGGAGGATCGCGCCCGTCCCACTGCCCGAGCTGGTGGGCGACCTCAGTGGCCACCCCGCGTGGTGGACGGAGGACGGACGCACTGTGCTCCTCATGCAGACATGGGAGGAGCAGAGCCAGCGGGCGCACATCGCCTCGGTGGATCCCGAGACGGGTCAGGTCCTCGGCGAGTGGTCCCGCAGCTCTCATGAGCCGGGTGGCAACTTCCTCGTTGGCCCGAACGGAGAGCTGTACTTCTTCACATTCACCCGCCTGTTCCGGTGTGACGCCGGCACCCGGCGGCTCGTCGAGGTGGCGAAGAACCCGACACCGGTCGAGTGTCGGTGCCTGGCCATGTCGCCCACCGGCGTGCTCGGGACGGACACCTACGACCTGGGTTACGCCTTCACGCTGGACCCGTCCACCGGCGAGTCCCGTGACCACGGGAAGGTATGGGCCGACGACCACCGCGCGAACTACGGGCCTGCCGTCTTTGCGGGGCGCCGCGGGCGTTACCTCCTCGCGAACCACGGCGAGTCCACGCCCGCGCTATGGGTGACGGACACGCAGACGAACCGTCACTGGCGAGTCGGCGAGACCGCTGTCCAGCTCGTCCGGTTCCGCGATGGCTCGGTGTGGGGGACCCATGGACCGAACCCCCCCAGCCTCGCCTTCGATCCCGCGACGTGCTGGACTCCAGTGTGGCAAGCCAGGTCCGGCAGCCTGTTTCGGTACGTCGCGGGAGAGCGCGAGGTGGAGCAGGTCCCTCAGCTTGGCAGCGTCGGCCCCATCGCCGAGGCGCCGGGTACGGTCGGCGGATTGCTGGCGGCGGCGGGACGAGAGCTGCTGGTGTATGACACGCGCACGAGTGAGGTGAGTCAGAGGATCGCGCTTCCGGATGCGTGCATCGCGGCCGCCGGCGGCGACCGACGGCGGGCCTACCTGCTCCTGGCAGACGGAACGCTCAGCGTCTGCCGACCGAAGCCCAGCGGCAGCCTGAGAGCAGTGCCGGTCGCCCGCGACTTCGGTCCCGCGGACCGAGGCTTCTTCGCGCTGCACGGAAGTGGGACTGTCGCTGGCGTGTCCACAACCGGCGAGGTCAGCCTGTGGCAGCCGGGCCATGCCGCCGTCACCCGCATTCAGGCCTCCGCCCCGCCTCCGGCAGGCCCCGCGGTCGATCCGGAGCAGAACGCCTGGTGCTTCGCTCACCGGAGCGTCACCCGGTACACGCTGGAGCCCACCGCGCCCAGTGGTCAGTCCGCCGAGCGGCGGGAGTAGACGGAGTAGCCCACCTCCCGACACGCCTCGATGGTCTCCGGGTACGGTGTGCCGCAGATGTCGATGAAGCCGATCTGGTAGTTCTCCTCATCAAGCGGCCGGCCCGTGGTCGGCTCGTCCTGGTACTTGAACCAGTGCGTGCCGACCATCAGCGGGTGCCGCAGGGCCGCGGTCACGTACTCTCGGTACTGGTCCGCGCGCGCCGCCTGGTTCTCCACAGCCACCAGGCCCGTGTGGAACATGCCCCGGTCCAACGCACCGAAGTGAAACTCGCCGACGATGACCGGCATGTCGATGTCCGCCGGGGGCATCCACCCCTCAACCGTACGCGAGTAGATGTTGAAGCTCATTACGTCGCAGTATCGCGCCGCGACGGCCACCGCCTGCGGGTTCGCCCACGCGAACCGACAACCCAGGTAGAGTCGGTCCGGGGCCACATCCTTGACGGCACTCTGGATGACCGAGAAGTAGCGGTCGGCCGTCTTGGCGTCGAAGGCGAGAAGGTCGGCTCGGGCTCGCGCGGGGTCCGGCCCCGTGGTCGCAGCCAGAACGGACTCCCATGACGCATGGCCCGTTCCCCACGCCTCGTTGAGGCGGGCGATGTCCCCGTACCTCGCCTTCAGGTCTTCGACGAACGCCTTCTTCGCCGCCTGCTCGGGAGGCGAAGCCAGCGCCGCCGACGCGAGCGAGGTACCATCACCCCAGGAGATCTCATTGTCCACGAAGTAGCCAATGCACCAAGGGTCACTGGCCGACGTACCCTCCTCCTCGGCCATGCGCCCTCGGACCGCCCCCTCGAAGCCAGGGTCGAACACGTCCCGGAACTGGCCCCAGTACCCCTCGCTGCCTTGCAGTATGGGCCCGCCGAAGTGAACGGCCACCGTGTAAGGCGTGCGATCCATGCGGGAGATCGCCCCGTCCGACCAGTTCCCGATGGTGTTCAGTCCCCAGCTCCGGAGGCGACGGTGGCTCGCATCCCCTACCCTCGCCTCCCACTCGGGCCCGTACTTGCGCTCGGCGTTCGCCCGGGCGAAGTCGTACGTGTCCAACTGCCGCCCGGTGTAGTAGCCGTGGCCGGCGTAGCCGCGACCCCAGAAGGCGCCAAAAGGTTCGTCCCTCTTCGGCAGCCACGCGAAGTACGCCTCACGGTCGTCGGTGGGGGTGGCTGCCTCACAACCCACGCAGTCGATGCCGTGCGACCAGAAGAGCTTCCCATCGGGGTCGACCAGCCACCACTTGCCCTGATGCTTCTGCGCGCGGAAGGCACCCGTGGCCTCGAGCGAGGGCCCCTCGGCCCATCCTCCCCACCGGTCCCACTCAGGACTGCCGGGGTGAGCGCCAAGGTCACGTTCCTCGTCCTTCGCGGTGGCACGCAGCTCGTCCAGGGAGTGCACTTTCCCCGGCCAGTCCGCGTGTCGGAACTGGCCGAACTCGTCGATCATCGGCAGGAATGGGTCGGGCCAGTGCGCGGGCTCGGCATGTCCGGTGAGGCGGATGCTGTCGATCTCGAACACATGGTCTTCCGTCGGGCGAGGCACGAAGACAAGGAGCGCGATGACCTTCGTCGGATCGAACACCCGCGTTGTGCCAGGCGCGCCGCGCATGCCGATGAACTGGATGGGCTGCCCGCCCTGAGTCGGGCGCGAGCCGGCAGGTATCGCCACGCGCAGCACCGCCGCGCCGCCCGCGGCCACGGTAGCGGACTCCTGCAGGCAGTTGACGACACCGTCCGCGCCGACGTTGTCGACTCGGCAGCCTACCTGTACCGCGTTGTCGCCGACATTACGGAGGTCCATCTCGAGCGCCGTCGATGCCGAGATGTCCAGCGGCGCGCCCTCAGGCACGAGAGTGATCCCCGGCCACTCCTGGGCATGGCCGGACCGCACGCGCAGCGCCGTCCCCTCGCCCGCCGCCGCAATCGCAACCTCCACGTCGCGACACTGTACGCGCGTGATGTCAAAGTCGTTCCCGAAGTCAACGAGTACCGTGTCGCCGAGCGCCGATGAGACGCCCGCCGCAGACAGAGTCAGCGCCGTAAGGTAGCGCCCGAGCATGGTCCACTTCCCCCTTCGGCCTGCCCACCAGCCGGTCCGCGAGACCAGCCCGGTCAGACGGGCCCGATCACGTCTCCAGCTTGGCCACTTGCTCCGCCACGGCAGCCGCGGACGCATGTAGGGCCGAAAGCTCCGCGTCGGTGAGCTTGAGTTCGATGATCTCCTCCACGCCGGCGCGGCCCAGCTTCACGGGGACCCCGACGTACTCCCCATTCAGACCGTACTGCCCGCTGCACCGAGCGGCGACGGGCAGGACCCGATTCTTGTCCTTCACGATCGACTCGACCATCTGGTAGACAGCCGCCGAGGGAGCGTAGTAGGCACTGCCCGTCTTGAGCAGGGCCACGATCTCTCCCCCGCCGTTGCGGGCCCGCTGCACCAGACGCTCGATGGTCGCCTCGTCCATGAGCTCGGTGATGGGGATCCCGCTGACCGTCGAGAACCGGGGAAGCGGCACCATCGAGTCGCCGTGCCCGCCGAGGACCATGGCATGAACATCCTCCATGGCCACGTTCAGCTCCATGGAGATGAAGCTGCGAAAGCGGGCGGAGTCGAGGACTCCAGCCATGCCCATGACGCGTTCGGCCGAGAGGCCGCTCTTGCGGAACGCACACTCGGTCATCACGTCGAGCGGATTGGAGACCACGACGAGGATGGGGTTGCTGCTGCACTTCATGATGCTCTCGACCACGGTCGACACGATCGACGCATTGGTCTGCTGCAGGTCGTCGCGACTCATGCCCGGCTTGCGGGGAATGCCTGCGGTGATGACCACGATGTCGGACTCCGCAGTCTCCTCGTAACTGTTGGCACCGACGATCAGCCGACTGTGACCCACGACGGGCGCCGACTCAACCAGGTCCAGCGCCTTTCCCTGAGGCATGCCCTCCACCACATCAACGAGCACAACGTCACCGAGGTCACATTCGGCGATCCGTTGGGCGGTTGTCGCGCCGACGTTGCCGGCGCCTACCACAGTGATCTTCATTGCGCGTTCCCCGTTCCGTGCTTTGGCATCCCCACTGAGGGGGAGATGGTCCGCGGGGCACGTACTACGGCGCGGGCTGCACGACTTCCGCCGCCTTGGCGGCGGCGATGAAGCCGAGCACACGCCACGTACCTTCTGCCTGGACCAAGCAGACGACATTGTGGAGGTCCAACCGGGTGGGGCCGGTCAGCAGGCTGGAGTCAAACGTGAGAAGCGCGCTCATACGGTTCACGAGCACCTCTCCTCCCGCGGTGATCTCCACCTCCTGCGGAGGGGCCCACGTGGACACGCTCTGCGTGACCAACTGAGGACTCGCGAACTCCATGGGCGCGTTGGGAAGGCCGAGTGCGAAGACGCACTGCTTGGCGACATAGCGCGCGCCCGCCTGCATCCCATTCACGTCGCCCCGCATGATCTGCTCCGCTATCGCGGTCAAGCCGACCGGCACGCCGGCCGGGGGTTCGGCCGGCGTCGCGATGGCCAACAGCAGCAGCTTCCACCCTGTGGGAGTGGGCACGGCCGCGGCGAAGAAGCCGGCTTCGTCGCCGGCGCCCTCAACCTCGATCGTCCCGCGGCAGAACCCGACCTGGCACCAGACCTGCAGGTCCGTCAATGCGAAGGACACCGGGCGCTGAGCGCCCCCCATCAGCCCTTGCGGACCGTCGAGCACTCCGGCCTTGTCCAGGATCAGCCCGTCGTAGGGCATGTCGAGGACGAACAACGCATCGTCGTGGAGAAGCCCGCCGAGTCCCACGGCGTCCCGAGCATTGATCCGATCGACCACGGCTGTGAGCAGCCCCTCGACCGCCGCTGCGTCGTCCTGTGCCGACACGGGCACTGACATGGCACGGAGGAGCTGGGCGATCACCAGAGCGAGACCAGGCTGACACACGCGCACCGCGCAACACTCCCGTCGCTACTGGGCCGGACGCACCCGCACGTTGCGGAACCGCGCCGGCGCCGCCGCGTGGGTCATCTGCGCGACCTGCATAGGATCACCCTTGCCGCAGTTCAGGACGCCGTTCCTCACCCAGAAGCGTTCGTCGCAGATGGCGTCGCAGGAGTTCCAGAAGTCCGTCGTGATCGCCTGGTAGGTGACGTTCTTCAACATCCCCGCCAGTCGACCGTTCCTCACGCGCCAGAACGCATCGCCGCCGAACTGGAAGTTGCATCGCATCTGGTCGATGGAGAAACTACCCATGCCCTCGATGTAGATGCCCTCGTCCGTGTCGCCGATCAACTCCTCGGGCGTGAGCCGCTGCCTTCCCGGCATGAGACAGACGTTGGGCTGCCGCACGATGGGCATGCGGGCCCAGCTATCCGCCCGACACGTCCCGTTGGCCCGCGTCATTCCGATCCTCCCGGCGACTTCGCGGCTCGCCCCATACCCGCAGAAGATGCCATCCTTGACGATGTGCCAACGCTGACACTCGACACCCTCGTCATCGAAACCCCAGCTCGCCAGCCCGTGCTCAAGGGTGTTATCGGCCACGAAGTTCACGATGGATGACCCGTACTGCAGCTTCCCGAGCTTGTCGGGAGTGGCGAAGCTCGCCCCTGCCAGGCTCATCTCCATGCCGAGCGCGCGGTCCAGCTCGGTGGGATGACCGACCGACTCATGGATGGTGAGCGCCAAGTGCAGGGGCTCCAGGATGAGTGTGGTGCGGCCTTCCTCGATGGTCGGCGCCTTGAGGTGCTCAAGAGCCTGCTCCGCCACGCGGTCGGTGTTCGCGAGCAGGTCGTCTGCGTCGATGCGCTCGTAGCCCATGTTCAGGGGGGGCAGCTCGTAGTGCCGGGACCGAGCGTCGTGCTCATCCACGGCAGTCGCTGCGTAGTGGGGCCAGCAAGTCGTGATGGCGCCCTGAAGCACCGATCCCTCGGAGCTGACGAACAGACGTTCCACGCGTCGCAGCGTCATCGCGGAGGTGGCCTTCTTGATCCCAGTGTGGGCGAGAAGGCGGCGGTTGACGTCGAGGAGGAGTCCCACCTTGCTGTCGACCTCGACGGCGAAGGGGTCCACCTCACACGGAGTGTTGTGGGTGAGTTGCCTGGCCGGCTCGCACACCAGCTCCACCGGGGTGGCCATGACCCGCGCACTCGCCCGCGCCACGTCCAGGGCGCGCTGCGCGGCCGCGACGGCTCCGGCCTCGGAGACATCAGTCGTCGCGGCGAAGCCCCAGGCGCCGCCCGCGAGCACCCGGACGCCGATACCAAAGCTCTCGAGGTCCTGGACCCCGCTCACGCGTTGGTCTTCCGCGGAGAGATCCTGCTGGCGATAGCGGCAGATGCGCGCGTCCGCATAGCCTGCGCCTGCCCGTGTTGCCGCCTCGACTGCTCGGCTAGCGATGTCGACCATGGACGCCCTCTGCTCCCATCGCAGCCGCCGGCCCGAGCCGGCGACCGGTGCGCTCTCGGTGTGTTCCGAGCGGAAGTGCGCCTTTCCTGCCGGTGTGCTAGAGTAGCGCCGCCCACCCGGGTAAGTGCACCTGGGCCGGGGTCGGTAGCCGCGGCGCCGCGCCCGAGACCCGTGGGACGTGCGAGGGTGGATGGCGAGCGACGTACGATCGCGAGTAAGGCGCCCCAAATGGGTAGCTGTAGTGGCTCTGGTGGCTGTCGGGGCCGCCGTGGGCGTCCTAGTGCACCTCTGGTTGCGTCCCCACCCGTTCCAGGTGATATGGCAGGCGCGGACGCTGGGACCCATCGTCTGCCCGCCTCTGGTGGCCGACCAGCGCGTATTCGTGGCCTCGTCCGATGGCACGGTGCGGTGCTTCGACCAACGGACCGGGGCGTCGCTGTGGATGAGTACGGCGCCCCTGCTCGCATCGCGCGTCACCCCTGTCCTGCACGGCGGTGTCTTGATCGTGTGCTCCGATGCTAACCGGGTCTGCGGGCTGAACCCGGACGACGGCACGCTGCAATGGGAGTTCCGGGACGCCCTCGGGCCAATCCAGTCGTCGCCGGTCGTCTACCAGGGCGTGCTTTTCGTGGCCGGGGATGATGGTATCCTGCGTGCGGTGGACACGGCGACGGGGAAGCAAGTCCACGGGAGGAAACTGCCCGGGTACGTGGCTGCCGGCTTGGCCTTGTCGTCAGGTCGCGTCCTGGTCGTGCCGTGTGGCGACGGGAGCATCCTGACGTTCGATATGTCGGCAGGCCCGCCCCCCGGAAACGCGGAAATCCCCCTTCGGCGGTACCAGACTGGGGCACCCGTCCACTCACGTCCGGTGGCTGTAGGGGACAGCATCTATGTCGGCAGCGATGACGGCGCCCTCTGCCGGATCGACGCGACCACGGCCCGGCGGGTCGCTCACGCCGACGATGCGATCCGCTCGAGCCTGGTCACCGACGAGCAGCGCGTCTACTTCGGCTGCAACGACGGGACGCTGTACGCTTGGAGCATGGCCGGAGAGACGATCACCATGGCTGTGCCGACCGGCGGTCCGGTTCGCGGGGCGCCTGTCGTTGCCGACAACGTCGTGTACTTCGGGTCGAGCGACGGCGTGCTGCGCGCGGCGGACGCGTCACAGGGCTGCGTGGTGCTCGCGTCGCTGGATCTCGGGTCGCCCATCACCGGAGGCCTGGCCATGGACGGGCGACGCCTGTACGTGGGCACCGAGGACGGCGTCTTGCGGTGCGTCGCGAGCTACGTGACCACGTCTGAGCTGCGGAAGGGGGGCGAGTGATGGCGCTGCGACGGCATGCCGCGCGACTGGCGGAGGTATCGGCCACCCTCGTGCGACATGGCTGGCACCCCGCGCTCCACTTCCTGGGGCTCGACCGGTTCATGCGACGCAAGCCCTCCGATGAGGGGGACGTCGCGGCCCTACCTCCGGGCACGCTCCGCGAGGTGCTGTCCGAGCTCGGCCCGACCTATGTCAAGGTGGGCCAGCTCCTCAGCACCCGTCGCGACCTCATCCCGCCCGCTTACGTGGCGGAGCTTGAGAAGCTGCAGGATGCCGGCGACCCCATTCCGCAGGCGGCGTTGATGGAGACGCTGGCGGAGGAGATCGGCGACGTCGGCGCCGTGTTCGAGCACTTCGACTACACGCCCCTGGCCGCCGCTTCCCTCGGCCAGGTCCATGCGGCCCGCCTCGCCGGGCACGGTGACGTGATCGTCAAGGTCCAACGGCCGGAGGCCCACGACACCATCGTGACCGACATCCAGATACTCTTCCGGCTCGCACGAGCCTTTGAGGCGGCTTCGGCGATGGCGCGGGAGATCGGTGTGGTCCGCATCGTCGAGGACCTGGCCGAACAGCTCCGGAGCGAGCTTGACTACGGGCACGAGGGACGTAATGCGGACCGCATCCGCCACAACCTCGGCCCTGACGCCCGGGTCCGTGTACCGGAGATCCACTGGGACTGCACAACCCGTCGCGTTCTGGTCATGGAGCGGTTCACTGGCTGCAAGATCACCCAGGTGGACCGCCTCGTCGCGTGGGGCCTGGACCCGAAGGATGTAGCGCGCCGGTTCGCCCTGGCGCTGCTCCGACAGATCTTCCTCGACGGCCTGTTCCACGCCGATCCGCACCCGGGGAATGTGGTCGTCTTCGAAGATGGCGACATCGGCCTACTCGACTTCGGCATCGTCATTCATATCGACCGCGTGACGCGTGACCGGCTTCTCGACCTTATCGTCGCCATCCACCGCGGAGACGGCGATCGCTTCGCGGACAGCCTCCTGCTCCTCTGCCGCAACGCAGACCGCATGAGACGACGGAACGAGTTCGTGCAAGATGCCGAGGGGGTGCTGCGCCATTACCTCGCCGTTCCCCCGGCCGACGGCCGTGTGGGCGTGACGCTGCGCGATGCCATGTCCCTCGTGCTCCAATACCGCCTGTCCATGCCATCGGAGGTCGCCGCTCTTGTGCGGGCCGTTGTGGCGTTTGAAGGGACCTGCAAGCGTCTCGACCCTGAGTTCGAGATACTGGACGTTGCCAGCGGCCTGATCCTCGAGAAAGCTCGGCAGCGGCTGGGGCGTCGGGAGTTGGTCGCGGCGGCGGCCCTATCGGGGGCAGACGCCATCGATCTCATCCTCTCCGGCCCCCGGTTGGTGACCGACCTCCTTTCGCGAGCGGCCTATGGGCGCCTGAAGCTCAATCTCGAACACTGGGGCGTGACGGAGTTCACGGAGAAGCTCGACAAGATCGCCAACCGGCTGTCCTACGCGCTGGTCGTGTCCGCGTGCATCGTGGGGTCCTCCATCCTCGTGCAGGCCAACTTCGGGCCGACGGTCGGGGCCGGGTGGCCGATGATCGGCCTCGTGGGCTTCGGCATCTCATCCATCCTCGGTTTCGGGTTGCTCTGGAACATCATCCGCTCGGGACGACTACGGTGATCATCGGCCCCGCACTCTGAGCCCCGCGTACGCACCCCTACGGGCGGGCTGACCGTTCGGGAAGGCCAAGACATGACGAACAGCACAACGCGGCGTGGCCTCATCGGTTACCTGGTCTCGCACACCCACTGGGACCGCGAGTGGTATTTGCCATTCCAGGGGTTCCGGCGGCGGCTGGTACGCCTGATGGACGAGATGCTCGCCGTCATGGAAGGCGACCCGCGCTACGCGTACTTCCACCTCGACGGCCAGACCATCGTTCTGCAGGACTACCTCGAGATCCGGCCCGAGAACCGGGACCGCCTTACGCAGCTCATCCGTGAGGGAAGGGTGCTGGTGGGCCCGTGGTATGTGCAGCCGGACGAGAGCCTGCCGAGCGCCGAGGCGCACATCCGGAACCTGTTGCTGGGCCGCCGCATGGCCCGCGAGTTCGGCGGTCAGCCGTTGGCGTCGGGCTATGTCGTGGATGTCTTCGGCCACATCTCCCAGCTCCCGCAGATCCTCCGCGGCTTCGGGATCGACAACGCCATCCTGTTCCGCGGGATGAACGACTGCGAATGCGGTGCCGAGTGTTGGTGGGAGGGCGCCGACGGGACGCGCGCACTGGTCTTGCGACTCAGCAACGACGTGGCCTACAGCGACTTCTGGTACCGTGTGCGCCACCCGCAGATGGGCCGCGACTTCGATGTGGACGAAGCCGTGCACGCGATGCGCGACTTCATCGCGGAGTTCGCAACTCGCTTCTCCACGCGCCATGTCCTGCTCATGGATGGCGTCGACCACGTTGAGGTGGAACCCAAGCTGGGCGAGTTCATCGAGCGGTGGAACCGGGACTACAGCGACCTCATCGAGCTGCGCCATTCCACGCTGCCGGAGTACATCGCGGCCCTTCGAACGGACCTGGGGGAGCTGCCGACATTCGCCGGGGAGCTTCGCCGGCCCAATCGATCTGGACGGTTCAGCAATCTCTTCGCGGGGATCCACTCGTCCCGCGGTCACCTCAAGCGCGAGAACGACCGTTGCGAGTCGCTGCTCTCCCTGCTGGCCGAGCCCTGGTGCTCGGCCGCGTGGCTCGCGGGAATGGAGTACCCCTGCGCGTACCTCGATCTGGCGTGGCGGTACGTGCTGCAGAACCAGCCGCACGATTCGATCTGCGGCTGCAGCGTGGACCAGGTACATCGCGACATGGAGTACCGCTTCGACCAGGCTCGTCTCATCGGCCGGGGCCTAGTGGACGAGGCCGTGCACCACCTGGTCGGCCGCCTCGACACCACCGGCCCCGAGAACGCGACCTACGCTATCGCGGTGTTCGCAGCCACGCCGACCGTGCCCGGCGTCGCACAGGTTCTCTCCGTCTCACTCCCCCACCCTCGCCCAGCGCACTTCCGACTCGTGCGGCCGAGCGGCGAGGACGTCGCATTCCAGATCATCAGTGAGCGGCCCGCGGTTCCTTCTCTCGAAGTTGGGGTGCGGCGTATCCCGGCTTTCCCCCCGAAGGACGTGCTGACCATGGCGGTCGACCTTCACTCACCCGCCATGGGCATCGACACGCTCTTCGTCGTGCCGCGTGCCGCGCCGCAGAGGACGGTGGGCACTCTAGCCGCCGGACCGACCGCGCTCGAGAATGAAGCCGTTCGCGTGGATGTGCAGCCGGACGGTTCGCTCGCCCTGGTGGACAAGGCAACGAGGCACGTCTTCCGCGACCTGCTGCTCTTCGAGGACGGTGGGGACATCGGCGATGGATGGACATTCGTGGCCCCGCCACAGGATGCGGTCGTGCTCAGCCGCGGCGGCCCTGCGGCAGTGAGCATCCTCGGGGACGGCCCACTCATGGCGACTCTGCGCGTCCGAACTGTCATGACGGTCCCGGCGTCTATCGCCCCGTCCCGGCGCGAACGGTCCGACGAGCTGGTTCCGCTCACGATCACTTCGGATGTCAGCTTGCTCGCCGGCGAGCGCGGAGTGCGAGTGCTCACGGTGGTCGAGAACGTGGCCCGCGACCACCGGTTGCGCGTCCTGTTCCCGACCGACTTGAGCGCGAGCCAGTGGTACGCGGACATGCAGTTCGACGTCGTGTGCCGCGACATCGCGCTGCTGGACACGCGCGACTGGGTGGAGGCCGACTCCGAGCTCAAGCCGCAGCAGTCGTTCTCGTGCGTGACCGACGGTGCAGCCGGCCTGGCGGTCATCGCGCCGACTCAGAAGGAGGCCGCGGTGCGCGATGATCCCCGTCGGACCATCGCCGTGACGCTGCTGCGCGGCTTTTCGAGCACGGTGGGGACGCTGGGAGAGGATGGCGCCCAATGTCTCGGTCGGCACGAGTTCGAGTGCGCCGTGATCCCGTTCGAGGGCGCTGCCGAGTCGGCGGGGCTCCTTGCCTACGCGCGCCGGATGCGCGCGCGCCCGATCACGCGCACCGTGGCGCCGTCTGCGGGGATGGATTCCCCTCGTGGCTTGGTCACCGTGTCACCCGATGTGGTCATGCTATCCAGCGTCAAGAGACACGAGTCCGAGGGGTGGCTGGTGATACGGGTGTGGAATCCCCTGCCCGACCTCACGGAAGTCTCGCTTGAGGTGCCGTGCGCCATCGCCCGTGCTTGGCTGGGCAATCTCGCTGAGGAGAGGGAGTCGGAGCTCACGAGCGTGACCGGAGCTGCCGTGGCCCTGGCCGCCCCCGCGAAGTCGGCAGTGACGGTCATCGTCGAGCCCGTACAGAAGTAGAGAGAGGGCGAAGCTATTGCCTCGCCCTCTCTCTATCTGCCTCGACGGCTGGCGCCGAGGATACGACACGATCCCTATCGCAAGACGACGGACTACTTCGCGGTCTTCTTGGCCGCAGCCTTCTTCGCCGGAGCCTTCTTGGCCGGAGCCTTCTTAGCCGGGGCCTTCTTAGCCGGGGCCTTCTTGGCCGGAGCCTTCTTGGCCGGGGCCTTCTTGGCTGGAGCCTTCTTGGCTGGAGCCTTCTTGGCCGGGGCCTTCTTCACTGGAGCATTCTTGACCGGAGCCTTCTTCACAACGGGCTTTGCTACCGCTTTGGCTGCGGGCTTCGCAGCCGGCTTCTCTGTCGTCACTGCCGACTTCACCGCCTTTTTGCTGGACCTGATTTCGGAGGTAGTGACTGCCGCGCTCCCGGTAACGGTACCGCCGGTTCTGCCACGTTTTTTCTCAAGAACCGCAGTACTGTCCTTCCTGGCGGTCGCACTCTCTCCTCGATCATCCAAACGGCGGGCTGTTGGGTTCGGTTCGCGCGCAACGCTCGGTGGCACTCTCTGGCGCGGCTCCGAGCCGCGACCTCTCCCTCGCCGACTCGCCAGGTTGTCCCCGGGCGATCGCCTCTGCTCTTCGGCGACCAGTGTGTCGAGGCGTGACAACGCAGAGGTCACCGCGTCCCTGACGCGCGCATCGTCGTCGTTGCGTAGTGCGTGCACGGTGGAGTAATGGCGTGCCACTCCGATGCGCCCGAGTGCCTCCGCAACCGCCGCGCGAATGTGGGGCCGATCGTGCTTCGCGAGTGACGCGAGCCTGTCGGCAACGATGCCGTCCCCGATCGCGCCGAGCGCTCGCACTGCGTGGAGGGTCACGCTCCACTCCGGGTCGCCGAGCAGCTTCAGCAAGTCTGTCTTTGCCTCCGCCGCTCCCAGCTCCCCCAACGCCTTCGCGGCATTGAGGCGGACCACCCAGTCGCTGTCCTTCAGCGATGCCGTGAGCGGCCCGCGCGCCCTCCCCGACCCGATCGCGCGCAACGCTTCGACGGCAGCGGATCGCAGGTCCTTGCTCTCGTGTCTGAGGTAAGGCAGCAGCTTCGGGATGGCCCGCACCTCGCCTATCTGCCCGAGGGCGATGGCGGCGTACCGTTGCACCCGAACGTTCTCATCCCGGAGCGCCTTCATCAGGGCATCACCGGCTCGCAAGTCATGCAGGCGCCCGAGCGCCTCCGCCGACCACCGGCGCACGACATAGTCGCTCGACGCTAGCGCCCCAATCAGCGCGGGTATCGATGCCTTCCCCACAGCAACGAGGGCATCCGCAGCCGAACGGCGGACATCGAGGCTCGCGGACTCGAGCGCCTTGAGGAGAGGGGCCACAGCCTTCGCGCTGCCGATACGTCCCAGCGACTCCGCCGCGCTCCGCGCGAGCTCGACGTTCTCATGGTCCAGGAACCCGATGAGCGGCGTGATCGCCCTCTTCACGCGCAGCTCACCCAAGGCCACCACGATCGACTTCTGGACTTCGACGTTCCGCTCTTTGAGCCGCTCGATCAGGCTCTCGACGACCGATTCGTCCCCGATCTTCCCCAATGCCTCCGCCGCCCACTTGCGCGCGAGCGAGTCGGTCGAGTCCAGGCATCTCATCAGCGCGCCGGTGGCGCAGTCGCCCAGCTTGGCGAGGGCGTCCGAAGCGGCCCGCTGAACGTTGACACTCGTGTCACCAAGAGCCTGCACCAGCGGCTCGACGGCGCGGCTATCCCTGATCTCCCCCAGTGCCTGCGCCGTACAGGACCGCACCTGGTAGGCGCGGGCCTCCATCGCGTCGAGGAGGACGGGCACGGCCGGCTCGCCGATCTGGATAAGCTTCCGCACCGTCTCTTCCTGTACTGCCTCGTTCTTGCTCTTGAGCCGTTCCACCAGCTCGGCGACTTCGGCAGTATCTGGTGTGCCGGGCATCGTGATGCCTCCCAAACTGGTCGAGCTTCCGGTGAGGGGTCCGGATCCCATCACCCCATCGGATGACAGGGGTGTCGACGAGCAAACGCGGAGCGAACGAGAGCCACGTCGCAGTCAGGGCCCTCGATCGCCGGGTGCCACAGCCTGGGAGGCAGGTGAAGCACCATTGGCCCATCCGACCCGAACCTGTGTGCGTCTAGGCCGGGCGAATGGAGGGCGCACTGTGGGAACCGGTGGGTGGACCATGGATCGCCCCCCCGGGGGCACGCATTCCACAACAAGCCGAACACAGGGCGCGCGTTCGATCCTGATACCAAACATCCGTTCGATCGTGGCTGATGCTCCTCGGAGCCGAGACGGGCGGATTATAGCAGATCCGGCCGGCATCAGCAACCGGCGCGCCCGGCCAAGCGCCTCGCGCGACGTGCCACACTGGAGGTCGCGCCCCCCGCGCGAGCGAACACGGAGTGCAAACGCGACCCGCGCAAGGGGTGCCTGGACAATGAGGACTGCGTTCGCTGCCGCCCTGCTCATCGCCACGCTGTTGGCGCCCGGATGTCGACGAGAGCCGACTGCGCCAGCCGCTACCCCGGGAGGCGGCGCCGGTTCCACTGCGGCGAAAGCGCCCGACCGGACCGGACAGCGCACGTTCGCTGTGAGCTTCCAGACCATGACCAACCCGTTCTTCGTCGATCTCGATGAGGGACTGCGAGAGGTCATCGAGGCGAAAGGCGATACGCTCACCATTCTCGACGCCCAGTTTGACAGCTCAAAGCAGCGCAACGACATCTCCGACGTCATCCTCAAGGGTTGCGACGGGATCTTCCTCAACCCCGTGAACTGGGAGGGCATCCGGGCAAGCTTGCTCCAGGCCCAGGAGAAAGGCATTCCGGTCATCGTTGTCGATGCGCCGGTCCGGGATGAGGAGCTTGTGGTGTCGACCGTTGCATCCGACAACCTCAAAGCCGGCCGCTTGGCGGCTGAGGCGCTCGCCGGCGTCCTGCAGGAGGGCGAGATCGCCATCCTCCACCACTCGGTCAACAAGGCATGCCTCGACCGCGTCCAGGGCTTCACGGAGGTCATCGAGCAGCATCCGGGCCTGAAGATCGTCGATACGCAGGAGGGAAAGGGCACTGCCGAGGATGCGCGGCCTGTGATGCGCGATCTCATCGGCCGCTTCCCCAACCTGGCCGCGGTGTTCCCGATCAACGACCCCAGTTCCATCGGCGCCATCTCCGCCCTGGAGGCAGCCGGGAAGCTAGGTCAGGTGCGAGTGGTCAGTGTTGACGGGTCTCAGGAGGCCATCGCAGCCATTCAGGCCGGCAAGATGCTCGCGACCTCGGCCCAATTCCCGCACGAGATCGGCACGGAGTCGGCGCAGACGATGTACGACCATCTGGCCGGCAAGGAGGTCGAGAAGGACATCAAAGTCCGCGTCGAACTGATCGATGCCGACAACGCCGCCGACTTCGTCAGGGAGAAGTAGGGAGTGGCGCAAGCCTCTGGAGTAGACGCGCTCGTCCGCCTGGTCGGCGTGACCAAGCACTTCGGGGGCGTCACCGCACTGGATGGGGTCGACTTCGACCTGCGGGCGGGCGAAGTCCACGCGCTCCTCGGCGAGAATGGCGCCGGGAAGTCCACCCTGATCCGCATACTCGCCGGAGTGCATGTGCCGGATGCGGGGCAGGTCCATATCGGCGGCGCGCGCGTCCAGGTCCGCAGCGTGGCCGCTGCCAGCGCGCTGGGCATCCGCGTCATCCACCAGGAGCTCTCTCTCGCCCCGAACCTGACCGTCGCGGAGAACATCCACCTCGGGCGTGAACCCGCCCGTTGCGGCTTCATCGACCGCCGCAGGATGGCCGAAGATGCGCGCACACTCGTGCACGACCTCGGCCTGGACGAGATCGCCGATGTGCGAAGGCCTGTGCACCGCCTGAGCATTTCACACCGGCAACTCGTCGAGATCGCACGAGCGCTATCGCGCGAAGCCCGCGTGCTGATACTCGATGAGCCTACATCCGCCCTCTCCGGGCCTGAGACAGACGCGCTCTTCGCGACACTCTCCCGCCTGCGCGAGCGCGCGGTAGGCATCATCTACATTTCCCACCGGCTCGAGGAGATCCAACGCATCGCCGATCGTGTGACGGTCCTGCGCGATGGTCGGGTGATCGGCACCCAAGCGGGCGGCCACCTCGACGAACGAGAGCTGGTCCGTTGGATGATCGGCCGCGACGCCAACCTCGCGGATGCGTCGTCTCCCGCGGAAGGGGTCGCGTCGGCGGGAACGCCGGTCCTGGATGTCATGGGGCTGTCCAACGTTCGTCTCCGGGACGTCAGTTTCTCGGTCTCGGCCGGCGAGGTGCTCGGGGTCGCGGGGCTGGTCGGCGCAGGGCGCTCGGAGTTGGCTCGCGCGGTCTTCGGTATCGATCCCGTCGATGCCGGCGAGGTGCGCGTGTGTGGCCATCGCATACCCGCCAGGAACCCTGTGGCCAGTATCCGGGCTGGGCTTGTGTTGGTCCCGGAGGATCGCCAGCGCGACGGGCTGGTGCCTCGGAACAGCGTCGGGTTCAACCTGGCGCTGCCCTGGACGCGAGAGTGGAACCCGGACTTCCGACCAAACGGCCGGCGCCGTGGGGAGATCATCCGGAGGGCCGTGGAGCGACTGTCAATCCGCGTCGCATCGCCCCACGCGTCGGTGCTCTCGCTGTCCGGAGGGAACCAGCAGAAAGTGCTGGTGGGGCGCTGGCTGGAGCACCCGCCCAAGGCTCTCATCCTGGACGAGCCGACACGAGGCGTCGACGTGGGCGCGCGTGAGGACATGCTGGCCCTAATCCGCTCGCTAACCACCGAAGGCATGGCGGTCGTTCTCATCTCGAGCGATCTCAGCGAGGTGCTTCGGCTATCGCATCGCGTGCTGCTGCTTCGCGAAGGACGCGCGATCGGCATCATGCCGGCGGAGGGGGCGTCGCTGGAGCACGTCATGGCGGAACTCACGGGAGTCACGAGCCCATGAAGCTAGGCAAGCTGCTTCTGGTCGTCGCTGCGCTGCTGATCCTGTTCAGCTTGACGGCCAGGAACTTCCTTACCGCGGAGAACATGCTCGACCTGGCCGAGCAGATCTCCGTGAACGCCATCCTGGCCTTCGGGATGACGTTCGCCATCATCATCGGCGGCATCGATCTCTCCGTGGGAGCGGTGTTGGCGGTCGTCGGGACGACGACCGTCTTCGTGCTGTCCCGGGGGAACTCGACATCGCAGGACCCGGCTCGACTGGCTCTCTCGATCACAGCCGGGCTCACCGTCGCGGCCGCGTTTGGGCTGGTGAACGGCCTATGCGCAGCCAAAACGGCGATGCCGGCCTTCATCGTGACGCTCGGCACTATGCTTGTCGCGCGCGGCATGGCGCTTCGGTACAACGAAGCGCGGCCGATCCAGGTGGCGACGCATGAGACTGCCTTCCTTGCCCTCGGAAGCGGACGCGTGTGCGGGGTGCCTTGCCCGGTGATCATCATGCTCGGCCTGTTTGCCGTGATGGGGGTGTTGCTGCACCGGACGCGGTTTGGCCAGCATCTGTATGCGATCGGGGGCAACCGAGAGGCGGCACGCTTCACCGGTATCCCCCTCGCGCGGCACGAGGTCGTGGTCTACGTGCTATGCGGTCTGACGGCCGGCATCGCGGGCATCATCTCCACCTCACGCCTCTACATGGCGGAGCCGGGCGCCGGCGAGGGGTTCGAACTCAACGCCATCGCCGCCGCGGTGGTCGGAGGGACCAGCTTCACCGGCGGCGTCGGCACCATGTTCGGCACCCTCATCGGCGCGATCATCATCGGCATCCTCGACAAGGGGCTGAACCAGAGCAGGGTGCATTTCTCGTGGCAGTACGTGGTGAAGGGGCTGGTCATCCTCGCAGCGGTCTACATGGATGTTCGGGGCCGCGAGAGACGGTAGCGGAAGAGGCCGGCCCGAACCCACGGGGCCGGCCTCCATTGTGCAGGCCGCGGAACCATCCGGCCCTAGAAGTTGTGCACGTACGCCACCTTGACGCCGGGAGCGCCATTCCAGATGAACGGCGTCAGATGGTACTGGTTCTTGTCGCCAAACATCACGTGGCCGATGAGGCTCCAGCGCTGATTGTGGTACTGCGCGACGAATGCCAGATCCTCGTCGGGAACCACGATGATGTTGCCGAAGGTGCGATGGGCACTGGTGCCGACACCAACGTTGACGCGGACGAGCGGATCGTCCCAGTCGGGCTTGCCCCTATCAGGCAGGAACAGATTGTGGCCCATCACGATGTAGGGCTCCACGCCCGCATAGTCGAAGAACGGCGCCCCGCCGACCCCGGTGACGTTGTACGCGCCGATAGTGACCGTCGGGCGGTCCGGCCTGTTGCTGGCCAGCAGCTTATACGCGACGTTCGCCTGCACGGGCGGAAGGGCCGGCGCGGCACCGAGACCGAACTCCGCATGCCAACTCAGCTCGAGGCGGTCGGTGACTCCATAGTACCCATTCTGGAGGAGCACAGTCGAACCTGGGGGAAAGGTCGCCGGCTGGTTGATGTAGACAGCCTGGAGCTCCATCTGGCCCTGGGGGTGGGTATCGGCGATGGGGACGAACAGAATGTCGTTCGCCTGGGCGACCTGGGCGACGCCGACAAGCAGCAAGACGGCAAGCAAAAGCCTCAGTGCAGTCAGGGCATACTTCATCAGTAGTGGAAGCGACCTTGCCTTGGAAACGACTCGTGCGGCAAGGGTCACGACCCCTCCTTCCGCGATTGTTGTGCAGACAGCTTCGGTATCTCCTGGACAACTCCTCCTCCGCGTGCATTTCGTTTTCCCAATGCCTTTTGGTGGCCGATGACAGGCCCGAATGGACCTTAAGCAACAGCCGCTGAACACGAGAAGGAAGATGACAAGCCCGGACCGCGAGACCACGAATGGGGTGATGCGTCGATGGCACGTCACTGGCTGGTGCCCGGTGCGGTTGCTGACCCCGCTTACCGGAGATACGTCGCGCACGAGATGCGTGGCCGCAGGCGGGTGCGCCCTGAGGAAAGCCTCCATGGCCCCGGGCATGTCGTGGAGTTCACGAAGGGCGGCCGGAGCACGTGTGGGGTGGTCACGCGCAGCGGGCGCGTAGCCGACTACGTCCTCGGGCTGGACGGCAAAGAGAGCTTCGTTCACCACACCAAGATCCTGGACCGATCGAGGGCGCTGGTCGCGCTGGGGGAAGTGCCTCACACTGCGGTCGAGAGCTTGAGAGTGATCCACCGGGAGAGGGAACGGCTCCGAGTCGGCATCGACCCGTATGGGCTATGGGAAGTCGCGAGCGTAGAGGACCGAGCCTGGACGCTGGACGAGCTGTCGGACCTATGGTTCGGCGGTGGCGCAGGGCTCCACGGTCGAGCGGCCCTACTACGCGTGTTGTGTGAGGAGCGGACATTCGCGCGACGTGGCTGCGACTTCCGCCCACTGCCCGATGAGACGGTGGCGGCGCATCGTGAGGAAGACCGCCAGAAGCAGGTGGACGGTGAGTGGCTGGAGGTCGCGGCCTCCTGGCTCCGGGCCCTCGCTGACGGCGTCGAGGCCCCAGCGCCCGCCAACCCACGGAGCGCTCTGGACCTGATCGCCGCGAAGGTGCTGTTCGGCGAAGACCATCCGGAGGCGGAACGCGCATCGCGCTTGGTCGGCCTGGCACGACTTCGGACCCCACGCGCCGTGTCTCGCGTCCTCGTGGCCGCCGGTTACTGGAACGAGGACGCTAACCTCGACCTACTGCGCCATGGTACCCCCGTCACATTCACCGACGAAGCCGCGGCAGAGGCGCAGACGTGCGTCGAGTCGGTTCGACGTGCGTGTCGGCGTCGCGTGTGGCTAAGGCGGGTCTATGCGTTCGCTGAGCCTGGCGAGCAGCCTGAGATGGCGTTCAGCATCCGCCGCACCATGTCGGGCTTCGCCGTCGGTGTGCATATCGCGGCGCCGTCGCTCATGGTTCGGCACGAGGGAGCTGTGCACACGAGTGCCGCGGAGCGCGCCGTCGCGTTGCGGCTGCCGGAGCAGACGGTCCCCTTACTTCCTCCTCCGCTCGTCAGTGCGTGCTCATTGTCATCGGAGAGTGTGCGGCCGACACTGACGGCGGAGCTTCGCTTCGACAAGAGCCTGCGCCTACTGCGCTCCGAGCTTACGCTGTCCCGCGTGAGAGTCAGCCGGTGCATGACCGAGGAGGAGGCCGCCGCATCGGCCGAGGATGACAGAGGGCTGCTGCAACTATGCGCCATTGCGTCGGAGCTACGGCAGCGCCGCATGGAGAGTGGGGCTGTGGTGCTGCCGGAGCCGTGGGTCCGCGTGCGGGTCACCGGCGGTCAGATCACGCTACGGCGGACCGCCCCCGACAACCCGGCTCGCCTCGTGGGCGAGGAGCTAAGTCTCCTCGCCAACTCCTTGGTGGCGCGCTTCTGCGTGGACCGCGGGATTCCGGCCGTCTTCCGCTCCACGGATCCGTGCCCCCACCTGCTCGACGACCCCCGTACCTATGACCCGGTGTCTTGCCGTCTGCAGCATCAGGTCATGCCCCCGGAGCGCCTGGGCACAGCCGCGGCGCCGAATTGCGTACTAGGAGTGGACGTCCTGACGCCGGCGGACCGCCCGCTCTCGAGGTATTTGGACCTCCTCATGCACGAGCAGATCCTTGCCGGCCTCCGCGGAGACACGCTGCCGTACACGCAGGACGATCTCGATACGGCAGTGCTGAACACGCTGTTCGCACGCGAGACGGCACGCGATATCGAGCGACGCGCACGACGCTACTGGCTACTCCGATACGCGGAGAGGTACGTGGGCTACGAGGTGCCGGCCGTTGTCCTGGAGCAGACGTGGGAGGGGTATCGAGTCGAGCTGGTGGAGATGCGCCTGTGGGTCGTCGCTCACGGGCAGCGGGACCGCACTCTCCGACCCGGAACGCCGGTGAGCGTTCGCGTGAACCGGGTGGACGCACGGGACGGCATCATCCACACAGAGGTGGCCGTCTGAACCATCCCGTCCCCTCCGCAGTCTGGCCGACCTCGGCTTGCTCAGGAACGTTGGCTTGGGTCTTGGGGAAGGTCCGACGCGGCCCAACGTGGCATGAGTAAGTGCTGCGCCGTCATGCGGCGCGCACGAACCGAATGCCGAGGAGGACCATCCTTGAAACCGATCCGACAGTGCATATCCTGGTGGTGCTTCGCCCGAGACGACGTGACGCCCGAACGGCTCGTGAAGACTGCCGCCGACATCGGCTATGCGGCCATCGAGATGCCGCCCCGCGAGAGCTTCGACCTGATCCGTGAGCACGGGCTGATCATCGGTACCATCCCCGGCCACCAGTCGCTCGTCGACGGCCTGAACAAACGCGAGAACCATGATCGCATCGAGGACGAGCTCCTCGCCAACCTCGAGCTGGCGAAGCAGTACGCCATCCCCAACCTCATCTGCTTCAGCGGCAACCGCAATGGGAAGTCCGAGATTGAGGGGGCGGAGAACACGGCGGAGGGCATCGCGCGGGTGGCCAAGGCCGCCGAGAAGGCGGGGATCACGCTCATCATCGAGCTGCTCAACAGCAAGGTTGACCACCACGACTACCAGTGCGACACCTCGCTATGGGGAGTCCACGTGTGCAAGATGGTTAGCTCGCCGAGGGTGCGGCTGCTCAACGACCTCTACCACATGCAGATCATGGAGGGCGATCTCATCCGCAACATCCGAACCTACCAGGAGTACTACGCCCATTATCACACCGCGGGCAATCCGGGCCGGCGCGACATGGATGACACGCAGGAGATCTACTACCCGGCCGTGGCGCGCGCGATCGCGGAGACGGACTACGAGGGCCTCGTGGGCCACGAGTTCATCCCCAAGGGCGAGCCGATGGCCGCGCTCAGGGCGGCCTACGATGTGTGGAACGTGAGCGTGTAGCAGGAGGCGAGTATGGTCCGCACATCGTTGGCCGTTGGCAACGTTCTCGTCATGGGATCGCTGTGCATGGCACAACCCATCGGTGGTGTGCCTTGCACGTCGCTCGACGATGTCGCGGGACGCCAGGGGGAGTTTGGCCTGTCGGTCGAGAGGGATGACGCCGCCGGCGCGGACGTTCTGGTGCTCACCGACCTGCAGTCCGAGCAGGGCGTCGTGACATTCCGGGAGCGGCCGACCGTGGAGGCGGGCCAGTCGTATGGCCTGTCGGCGCGCATTCGCGCCGACGCGCTCAGCTTGTGCCAGGTCAGGGCCGTGGCGCGCTTCGTGGATCCCGAGGGCGTCGAGAAGGGGCGGATCGCCACGCCCTGGGCCGTGCGGACTTGCCCCTGGGTGGAGTATCGCGGTACGGGCGAGGCGCCGGCAGGCGCCGTGGCGGTGGAGCTGTCCATCGAGGCCACGCTGTCCTCGATGACGCCGGTCGCGGAGGCGCATCGCGCGGGCCGCGCTCTCCTCGCCGCAGTCTCCCTGCGGCCGGTGCCGAGAGTCCGTGTGGAAACCGAGCGCGTAGGCAACCTCTTTGAGCGAGGCACGCCCATCGCCGGGCAGTTGCGCATCGACGAGATCCCGCAGGGGCTGGAAGCAGCTACGCTAGATGCGCAGCTCGCCGACCTCGACGGCGTCGCTTCATGGGGTCTTGGCGGCCATGTGCTTGGCAACGCGGAGGATATCCCGTTCCGCGTGGAGGCACCGGACCAGGGCTACTACGAGCTCGCCTGGCGCGTGACAGCGGCCGGTGAGGAGGTCTGCTCGGGACGGACCTCGATGGCCGTAGTCCCGAAGCTGGCGGATCGGCCGCGCGATCCTGATTCCCCCCTGGCGCTCGACGCCGGGTTCTCGTGGTTCTACGTGCAGGGCGGCGAGCAGAGGCTGCGCGATGCGGCACGCGTCGCACACCTCGCGGGCATCAACTGCCTCCGCGACCGCCTCTCCTGGTCCGAAACGAACCCCGCTCCCGCGGAGTTCCGCTGGGGAGCCTACGCGGACGCCGCCGCGACCCAGCGTGATGAGGGACTGGCCGTCTACCAGATCATCCACGACTGCCCGGCCTGGGCCTCCGGCGCTCCCCCCACCGCACCCAGCCCGCACTCGGCCCCGCCGGACGACCTCAGGTCCGTGTTCGACTTCTTCCGCCGGGCCGCGAGTGACTTCTCCGACTCGGTGCGCTACTGGGAGATATGGAATGAGCCGGACATCTTCTTCTTCGGCGGGCGCGGCGAGGAATACGCGGGCATCCTCAAGGCCGCCTACCTGGGCTGTCGGCGCGGCAACCCCGAGTGCGAGGTGCTCAACGGATCGCTGGCCATGGGAGCCGGTCGTTGGTATGAGCGCGCGTTCGAGTCGGGGCTCGCCGACTACTACGACATCTTCAACATGCACTACTACGGCCCTACTGACGGTGGCGTTCTGCGGCTCGACGGCAACCGGGCATTCCTGAAGCGCTACAATGCCGATGAGAAGCCCGTATGGATCACCGAGATGGGCGTTCCAACGCACCGGGCCCAGGATGGCACCTACGCGGCGTCCGAGCGGGAGCAGGCCGACTATCTGGTTCGGTCCTACGCTCAGGCGATCGGGCAGGGCGTGGACCGGTTCTTCTTCTTCTACATGGCTGAGTTCCTCGAGGCCGGCTCAAGCCTGTGGGGCATCGTCCGGGATGACCTGACGCCGAAGCCCGCCTACGCCGCACTCGCGAACCTGACCGAGGTGCTCGAGGGCGTCACGCCGCTCGGACGTGTCGACCTGGGCGCTGAGAGGTCGGTCGGCTACCTCTTCCGCACGGCCCGCGGGCCGGTGCTGATCGCGTGGAACGAGGACGGCGCGCCGCTGCCGACGGACCTCCAGTTCGACACAGCCGCTGACATCCTCGGGCGTCCGACGACGGCGCCGACATTCACGGGCTCGCCGGTGGTTCTCAGCGGGGTGGACCCGGACGCTCTGCGCATCGCGCTCGCGCCCCCGCAGCCGGGACTGGCGCGCGTGACGAATGCGCGCCTCGAGGAGCTGTCGGTGGTTCTGGACCTCCGGTTGTTGCCGGAGAACGATGCGCTGCCCGGGGAAGCCGCACGAAAGGAGCCGCCGCTCGTCCTCCCCGGCCAGCCTGTGCGGGCGCGCGCGAGCCTTTACAACTTCGGCAACATCCGCGCCCAGGCTGCCGAGGTGACTCCGACGATCGCACTGCCCGAGGGCTGGACGGTGGACCGGCTGCCGGCTCGAGTAGCGCTCGAGCCCGGCGCCGCCAAGCACACCGTGATGCAGGTGACGCCCGGTGAGCTGAAGCCGGGACAGGAGTATGCCCTTCGCCTTACTGCCACCTCGCCCGGACACGACGTGATGCCGTCCGTTGCTTTCGTACGGCCGGACGCGGGCCGCATTGAACCGGCGCGCTCGCTTCGGTTGGGAGGCAAGGTTGCGGAGGTCGGCTGGCGCTCCGCGCACGCTGCCGAGGTGAAGCTCGACATCGCGGAAGCGCCTGATGCGGCGGGGATGGGGGACGCCATCACCTGCGCCGCGACGATGCCGCCGGCGGGCAACCGGTGGGCAGTGGCGCAGCTCCCTGCAGCCGCCGAGTGGAACCTGCCGGCGTATGACGGGCTCGAGTTGCAGTTTGTCCCCGCGACTGTGTGTCCCGAGGACCTGATCGTGATCCTCATGGAGGAGAACGGCGCGCAGTACATGCGGGTCTTCAAGCAGGCGTTCGCGACGCCCGGCGTGCGGCGCTTGCGCGGCCTGTTCTCGGAGTTCACGCTCAACACAGGCGTCTCGGAGGACGCGAACGGCCGGCTCGACCTCGAGGATGTCCGGATGGTCATGGTAGGCGGCTCGTTCTGGTCGGACCTGCAGGAAGTCCGATGGCGGTTCTCGGACGTGGCCCTGATCGGGTTCTGAGCGGAGCCGAGGGCATGGCCGCACCCGACAGTCTGACAGCGGACACACCTCGCGGAGAGCGGGGACAGTCCACCTCACCGCCCGCCACCCCCACGGGACAGTCCCCGTTTTCCGGGCGCTCGTGGATGTGGATCCTGCCGCTGGCAGCGATGGCCTTCGGCCTGGCGAGCGCGCGCAGAATCGACGATTTCGACGGCTGGTGGCATCTGGCCAACGGGCGGATCATGCTCGAGCAGCATCGGATCCCCATGGCCGACGAGTTCTCGCACACGAAGCGCGGCGTCGTCCGCGTTCCGCATGAGTGGCTGTCTGAGGCGAGCCTGTATGCGTCGTTCCGGGTCGCCGGCTACCCGGGAGTGATGGTCTGGCGCGGTCTGATCGTCGGGCTGACCTTCGCGCTCTGCGGCTATCTCGTCGTCCTCCGCGGCCTGAGATCGGCGCCGCTCGCACTGGTCATTCTGCTGCTCGGGGCCGGCATCTCGATCCCGGAGTGGCTGGAGCGCCCGAAGATCCTCGCGCCGCTGTTCTTCGTCGCGACGCTCACCATGCTCGAGCTGGCTGACCGCGGCAGGAAGTGGCCGCTGTACTCGGTGCCGCTGCTGATTGTGCTGTGGGCGAACTGCCATGCGAGCTTCGTCGCCGGCATCGGGCTCATCGCGCTGAAGATGGTGTGCCGCTTTGCCGAAGAGGTGGGGGCCGCCGGAGAAGGTGTCGGTGCCCCGGAGGGCCGGTGGTGCCCGACTGAAGTCGGGCCTCCAACGCAGCCCCCAACGAGGCCTCACGGAGGCCCGGCTTCAGCCGGGCAGCGGTGGCCGGGCGGCGCTACCGTGTGCCTTCGCGCGAGGGCGCTGGCGCCCTTCGTCCTCGCGGCCGCACTGGCGCCGCTGCTTACGCCGGGCGGTCTACACACCATCGCGAACCCCTTCAGCTACTCTGGCGGCTCGTCGTCCTGGCATCTCGACACGCTGCAGGAATGGCTCTCGCCGAACTTCCACCGTCCGCCCGGGCGGATCCTCGAGGTCGGCCTCATCTGCATCATCCTCAGCCTGGCGCTGTCCAGGAGGAGGCCGAACGCGTTCGATCTGCTGGTGATCCTGGGGACCGTCCACCTATCGCTTCACTCGATCCGTCACGTCGCTCTGCTGGGCGGAGCCGGCCTTGCGATAACGGTCCTCTACGCCGACTCGGCCTTCGGTGCGCTGTCGGAGTGGCGCGGCGTGACCAACCTTCGCACACCGCTGGCCGGGCTTCGCGAGCGCGCCGCCGATCTTCCTCGCGGAGCACTTGCCTCCGCCGCCGCGACCTTTGCCCTGGCCGTAGCCGTGCTCGCCATCCCAAGGGACGGCGCGTTCGAGCAGTGTGTCGCGACGGAGAACCTCCCAGTTGCAGCCTTGGAGGCCGCCCTTGCGACACCGCATACCGGCAACCTCTTCAACCAGTACGAATGGGGCGGCTACATCGCTTACGCATCCGGAGGCCGACTGCCCGTGTTCATCGACGGACGAGCGGACCTCTACGGGGAGAAGCTGTACCGTGAGTACGATGAAGCCATCGAGGGCCGAAGCGGGTGGCGGGAGGTGTTCGCCAAGTATGACATCGGCCTGGCGATCATCCCGCTTGGCGCGCCACTGACGATGGATCTGGAGAGGGACCCGACGTTCCGCCGGGCGTATGCGGATCCGAGCGCAGTGGTGTTCGTGCGCTCCGATGCGGGCGTCACGGACCTGGCCCGGTAGATCCGCCTGGGTCGAGGCTGGCAACCGCCTCGCTGCATCAGCCCCGCGATGGACGTGGCTGGTAGGCACAGCGCCTGGTGTGGCCCAATGCGCGTAGGGGGTGGAGCGTGCCGAGGGTCGATGACAGACCGAACGAGTTCCGTGGCCCCGAGGAGTTCCGGTACTACGGGCCGAGTTGGCAGCGGGCGGCACTATGGGGCTCGGCCGCTTCTTACTTGCTGTTCTGGCCGCGGATCGTGCTTGGCACGCTTGGCGCGACTCGACTCGGCTCCGCTGTGGAAGACTCGCCACCTGTCGTCGCGATCACTCAGTGGCTCGGGATAGGCGCCCTGTTGGCCGCCGCCATCGTCGGGACGTACCAGCTCAGGAAGTGGCGGCATGGCCGGGCCACCATCGACCAGTCAGGTCTGACCGTGTGGCACGTGTCGGGACAGCCCTGGCATGTAGCGTGGGACGAGGTCGTCAGGTTGCGTAGGGTCCGCCACTATGCTCCGAGGGTCACCGTCGTCACGTCCGATGGCGCCGGAACCCACTTCCCTGGCTCATTCATAGGCGAGGAGGTGTTGATCGACCAGATCGCCACGAGGGCCGGGCTCGTCCACGACGCGGAAGCCAGGTGGCTCTTCGCCGATGACGAGGTGTGGGTGCGGCGAACAGCCGCTACTGAGGGCGGAGCCCGTTACCGTCCCCCCACACGTCGCCGCAGTACTGCAAGGGCCAGAACCGTGTCCGGCAGGATCGCCCTTGTGAACACCTCGTTACTTCTGGGTACCATGGGCCTCTTCTGGTTGGGGCGGTGCTCCTCGGTTGAGGACGCGGTAGCGCAGCACGACGTGCCGCGCCTGAACCTGTTCCTCTTCCTCGGAGCGGACCCGGACGGCCGCCAGACGGTCCAGACCCCACTGCACTCGGCCGTCATCGGAGGGGATACCGGCATGGCGCGCATTCTGCTAGAGGCCGGAGCCGACCCCGATGGGGCATGGCGCCCCGGGTCCGAGTGCACGCCATCGGACAAGACGCCGTTGGTCGCCGCCATACGGCGAGGGGATGCCGACTCCGTACAGCTTCTCCTCTCATTCGGCGCGGACCCGTGGCTGGCCGCGGAGGATGTCACCGAGGCCCTCAAGGACGCGCCGGACGAAGTGCGGCTACCCATCGTCGGCGCGCGCTCAAGGGTGAGGTAACGGGGGCTGCGGCGCGGCGGGACGCTCAGTCCGCATCGCGTTCTCGCGGCCCGCGCTCCGAGTCGTTCAGGGGCCGGGTGGTCAGCGGCTCCGGGACGACGGAGTTCACGAGCGCGCCGAACGATATCAGCATCTTCGACAGACCCTCGAACCCAACGTCCGTGATCGTGATGTCCTCCTTGGGCAAGAGCCACATGAAGCCGGTCGCCGGTACGGGGGCCGAGGGGCAGTACACCTGGTAGTAGTCGCAGCCGTCCACCACGATCGGCTCGCGGCTGGCAAGCAGCCCCCACATCCGGGCATTCGCGATACGGACCTGAACCACCGCGCCCATACGGTGGAGGTCGGACTCATCCCTCCCGCCGAGCGTCTCCACGACCTGTCGCACGGAGCGGTACATCCGGTTGATGATGGGGAACGGCCGGAAGATGCGCTCGATCGCATCGGACACGCGGCGACGAGCAATCTTGCGCGCCCCGAACCCCACCAGTGCCACGAACAGCAACAGCGCGCCGTAGACAGTGACCAGGCCGAGAGCATGAGGGAGACCGGTCGGCTCCGTGGCGGTCACGACGAGGCTACCGATGGCGCTCTCGACTCCGAGCAACTGGTTCAGCTTGGACGCGATCCAGCCGAGGATGCCGAAGGTGATGATCAGTGGCAGCAGCACTAGGCCGCCGCTGACGAAGCAGGTGCTGACGGAGCGGATGAACCGGCGCATCGGTGGGCTCTTCCCTGCCGTGGTAGAAGCGACTTCAGTCGCGATCCGTGGGCGAGAGTCGGCCATGGCAGACCACAACCATCATACCAGCGCCGGTCAACCCCCTGGGCCTCAGAACTCCCATCGCACTCCGGCGGCCGTCGTGAGGCTGGTCTGGCGGCTCCCCGCCACGTTCCGTACACCGGACACGTCCCGGTACCAGAGGCCCAGGCGCGCGGAGGTGTCTCGCCCGAGCTCCCGAACGCCGATGAGCCCGACCAGTGTCTCCCGTTCCGGGGTCGGGAGGCTGAGGCGGCGGCTCGAGCGCTCGACGAACCCGCGTAAGGCCCAGTCGCCCGCGAAGTACTTCGCCTCGACGTAGACGCCCTTGCCATCGGGGCCGAGCCGATGTTGAAGAGGACGGCCGTCGTCGAAGTAGTCCAGAGGCCCGGTGCGCGTCCCGATGCCGAAACGGCGGCTGGAAGAGGCGAACTCGCCCCGGAGCGAAAGACGGTCGTTGCCCAGGACATCCGGGAGGTACACGCCGACCAGTGAGCCCAGCACGCTCTCATGCACTCCCGGTGCGTGGATCTCGATGCCCAGGTCCTTGAGGAACTGCCAGTTCGCGAGAGGCCGATAGAGCCCCACGGCATCGAGCCAGGCCGCACCGTCAAGCTCGTCGACAGCCAACTCGCCGTAGAGCTCAGCGTAGGGCGAGGCCTTCCAGTAGAGATCGACTCCGACCATCAGGTTGTCGTTGTCCTGCGCCGCCAGCCCGGTGAGGACATTCTGCTCAATAAGCGAGGCGACGTGCATGATCGTGAGGTAATACGGCCACGACGGGCCGGTGAGGAACTGGCCGGACTCGGTGAGCGCGACCTCGATCTCGGGCGAGAGGCGCTTCTCCAGGCGACGCGTGAGGAGACGCACGCGCTGTCCGGACTGCTCGCGGGACGCCAGCGCCATGTCCACGACGAAGCGCGTGCCGAAGAGCTGGATGCGATCTCGGTACCGGATCTGCTCAGCGGGATCGGCTACTGAGCCGAACCCGTAGGTCCCGCGGACGCCCAGCCCCATCGTCAGGTAGTCGCGTCCCACGGTGAGCTGGTAGTCCGGGCGCCGCCAGTAGAACGCGGCCCGCTCCAGCAGTGGCCGCCCCAGGCGGTCCTGTCCGGCGTCGGATGGACGGAAGGTTGTCCCAACGATGCCGAAGGCCTGGGAGCTGTTGGGCCATAGCGCGATGGACGCATCGGCCGTGAGGTCGCTGTGCGCGCCCGCGGAGCTCGCAACGAGCCCACCGGTCAGCGAGCCCGCCACGTCTGCGCCCTCGACGAACTCACTGTGGAGCGCCGCAAGCGCGTCGCCGACGGGGCGACCGGCGGACTCCAACACCCACGAGTACTCCCCCAGGAGTGCGGACAGCGCTCGCCGAACGGAGGCTCGATCGGAGGGATGGTCCCGCTCGTGCTCGTAGGCCTTCCACGCCATCTCCGCCATTTCGGTCGCGTTGAACGTGAAGGCCCCCTGGAGACGAGTCGGAGAGAGGCCGCGAATGGGTGCCTCTCGAAGCACGTCCCGGAGCATCCCGTAGCTCCAGTGCTCGGGCGGGACGAACTGGTGGGTGGACTGTGGCTGGTTGTCCGCGACAAGCGGGAAGCTCACCGCGACGGTGAGCGCCAGCAGGCCCAGGACCGTGTGCGAGGACATAGGCGTTCCTCCCCGTTCTTCCGCCGGCCCCCAGCGTAACCCACGCCCGTTGCGTGTGGCAATGCCGCCGGAGGACTGCGGCCGACCACGTCGAATGGGTTGCATCGACCCTACGCCGCACTCCCGCATCGCCTGCCGGGGTGGGTGTTCGCCGCGACACGCGGGAGGATGGGCCTCTCAGAGGAGGAGAACGCGATGCGGGGGACTTGCGTCTATGTCGGGCTCGCCACGGCCCTCACCATCGTGCTGGGAGGAGAGCTCCGCGCCGATGCGCCCGAATCCAGCGGCCGGGCGTTCTGGAGCGTGCCCACCGTCATGAGCATCCCTGAGCCAGACGCCCTCGCGACATCGAGGAGCTGGCCCGAGGCCGGCGCCTTCACCGGTCTCTCGAACCTGAGTAGCGGACAGCTCAGCCGGACGCAGCCCGTGTTCTGGATCGCCCGCGATGCCACGCGGCTGGTCGTGGGTTGGCGCATGCCGAAGCTGGATGACAGGCCACTGGCGAAGCAGGTTACCGGTCACGACGGCCCTCTGTGGAACGACGATTCGGTCGAGGTGTTCCTCGACCCGGGCCACACGCACAGCGGCTACTTCCAGCTCATGGCCAATGCGAACGGCGTGCAGACCGATGCGCGCGGAAGGGACCTGTCCTGGGACGGGAAGTGGGAGGTCCGGACCGCCGAGACCGAAGGCGCCTGGGCCGGCCTCGCGCTGATCCCGTTCGCGACGCTGGAGGCGGCTTCCCCGGAGGAAGGCGTCATCTGGGCCGCCAACTTCGGCGTGGATCGCAGCCCCGAGCAGCGCCCCATGGGCGGCTGGGAGCAGGAGGAGGCCAACCTGACGTGGAGCAGACTGGGAAGTGGGTCGACCTTCCACGAGCCCGTCAGCTTCGGGCACCTGGTCTTCCACGCCGGGGACCGCGTTCAGGTGACGACCCTCGGCGCGCCCTGGCGCCGCTCGCTGCAGGTCCTGGGCACTAGCACCGCTTCGACGAGTGTGGACCTCCGCAGCGCCGCGGGTGAGGATACTTGGAACGCATCCGGCCCCGCCACCGAAGGAGCGCTCGGCCTCCAGGCGCCGGAGCTGTCGCCGGGGGACTACGTGCTCAGGGTGACAGCGACTGATCAGGGCCGGCCGTTGGCTTTTCTGCCGGCACAATTCCGAGCAGTGAGCGCACTTGATGGTCGAATCGAGACGCTGGCACTGGCGCAGGTGGTCACCGCACAGGCCCGCGTCGAAGTGGCGGAGCCGCCCGCGGCCAGCCGAATCAGGGCGGAGTTGGTGGACCCAGCGGGCAAGACCGTCCGGGAGGGCGAGCTGGACCTGGTGAACGGTGTCAGCGGCGAGCCGATACGGTGGGCGTATGGCGGACTGCCCGCTGGTGACTACCACCTCGTGATGGAGGATCCGGCCCGCCCGGAGCTCCGTAGCGACATCCTATGGTCGCTCCCGGAGCGGCCGGCGTGGCTGGGCTCCACTGCCGGCAAGTTCGGTGACGACCGTGTCCTGAGGCCGTGGACGCCGCTGCGCGTGCGCGGACGCAAGCCGCTGCGGATCAAGTGCTGGGGGCGGGAGTACACGTTCGCGGACGGCGGGCTCTTCGCCGGAGTGGAGGCGCTCGGCGAGCCCCTCCTCGCGGGACCGATGGCATTCAGCGCCACGATGCGTGGGCGGGACGTGCCTCTGCGAGCGGAGCCCGTCCAAGTGACCAAGACAGCGGCCGGCGCGGTGGAGTTCAGCGCGGCCCAGACCGGGCGCGGGCTCGACATTGCCTGCCAGGGGCGGATGGAGTTCGACGGGTTCGTGAGACTGCGCCTACAGGTCAGCGGCCGACCGGACAGCCCGCCGCTGGACGCGCTGACATTCAGCATCCCCCTGCGGGCCGAGGTCGCGCGCCTCATGCACTACTTCCCGAAGCCTTCCGTCTGGGTGAAGGTGGACCCGGAGCAGCTCAACGCCCGGGCCGTGCCTACCGAGGGCTGGACCTCACCCTTCCGGTATCACGTGTGGATCGGAGACGAGGAGAAGGGCCTGCAGTGGCTGTGTGAAACGGATGAGAGCTGGCGCCCCGCGGACCCGGAGAAGGCGATCGAGCTGGTTCCAGAGGATGGGCGCATGACGCTGCGCTTGAACCTGATAGGCAGACCCACTGAGCTGGAACAGCCGCGGGAGTACGTCTTCGCCTTCCAGGCCAGCCCGGTGAAGCCGACCCCACCGGACTATCGTCACTGGCACTATTCGCAAGTGGCCAGCTACGGTCTGGAGAAGGCGCCCTACAGCGGCCCAGGCGTCGACAGGTCGGTTACGTACCCCGCCACTGGCAACCTTCGCCCGGAGCACGGGACGCTGGAGATCACGCTGACGCCGAAGTTCGACTCGACGGCGCCCGGCGAGCTGAACAGAACGCTGTTTTCACTCTATTGGCCCGCCGACACTCGCGCGGAGCCGGAGCGCGGAATGTGGTTCTACTGGAACCAGGACGACCGGGGGATGCGGGTCGTCTACCGCGAGCGCAGTAGGGAGCGGTGCGTGTGCGGCAGCCGCTTCGCCTGGAAGCCGGGTGAGACCCACACAGTGGCGTTCACCTGGGGCGAGGAGGCTGGCATCTTCGTGGACCGCGAGAAGGTCGGCGGCTTGCCCGAGATCTCGATCTTCGAAGACCCGGTCGACCTGAGCGACGCAGTGCTGAAGCTGGGCGGCACGGACTCCGACTTCGTCGTGCAGCAGGTGCGTGTCTCGGATGTCGTTCGGCCCGCGGAGGAGCTGGGCACAGGCGGCGAATCGCTGGCGGCCGACGACCACACGCTGCTCCTGGACCGCTTCGGGTCCGTGTCCGGGGACGGTGATGAGCGCCGGAGCCGGCCAGTGAGGATCGCGGACGGAGGGATCGGCCGAGTCACCGCCGGTGCGCTGCAGGCGCAGGAGGGCTTGGACCTCGCACGCCCGCCCATGAGAGGGACGTACCTGGACTACTTCCGGGACCTCGGCCCCAAGTTCCTCGGCTATCACGAGTCCTGGAGCGACTGGCAGGGCTTTCCGCGCACTTCGCACACTGAGGACCTTCGATCCCTCATCGCCGGGTGCCACGAGAAGGGCCTGAGGCTCATCCTCTACCACTCGTGGCAGCTCTCCGATACCGCGCCGGAGTACGGGCCCTTCCTGCGCGAGTGCGAGGTCGTCCATCCTGAGCGGTTCATCTACACGCGTGAGCCCAAACAGAAGGACTACCCGGTGTGCGCGCGTAGCGCGTGGGGGGACTTCCTGGCCGACGGCATGCAGACGCTCTTCCGTAACTTCGGCCCCGACGGCATCTACTCGGATGGGCTGTCTTACCCGGTCGAGTGCAATAACCCGCTTCATGGGTGTGGATACGTCGGTGAGGACGGCCGTCGTCATCCGACGTTCTCCCTGTTCGCGGTGCGCGACGCGATGAAGCGTTTCCGCTTCATATTGGAGGAGCAGGGCAGGGACACACTGTTCGTCTGTCACACCTCCGGCGCCATCACACTCCCAACTCTGGCCTTCGCCGACGCCTATCTGGATGGTGAGCACCTGTGCGGGCTTCCTCGGCCGCTGCGCGTGCCGCTGGATGCCTTCCGCGCTGAGTTCATGGGCCACAACTTCGGCCTCCCGGCCTACTTCCTTGTCTACGACTGGCTCGGCGGCATGACGACTCCCGAGGGGCTTGCGTTGTCGCTGCTGCATGACGCCGAGCTGCCATGGTCCTACGAGGCGATGGCCCCGGTCTGGCGTGCGTGGAACGAGTTCGGGGCGGATGAGGCCGAGTTCCAGGGGTACTGGGACAACGGTGAGTGGCTGGCCTCTGCCCCCGAAGGCGTCCGCGTGAGCGCCTACCTCAAGCCGGATGGCGAGCGGCTGCTCGTCGCCGTCAACACGACTGAGACCCCGGTGGAGGGAACACTGCGCCTGCGCGAGCCCATTGCCACAGCACGCAACGTCCTTGAGGACCGCCCGGTGAGCGTAGCCGAGGGAGCGGTCGGGCTGCGCTTCCTGCCCTGGCAGCTCAACCTGATCTGGGTGAAGCCGGCCGGCGCATAGGGGCCGAATGGTTGCGGCTCCGGGCGTCGCTGTGGTAGACTACGGGCCGCCAGAGCGGAGAGATGGCCGAGCGGCTGAAGGCGTCTGCCTGCTAAGTAGATAAGGGGGGCAAACCTCCTTCGAGGGTTCGAATCCCTCTCTCTCCGCCATTCCTGTTCTCGCGCGCTCGTGGCCAAACGGATCAAGGCACCTGACTACGGATCAGGAGATTGGGGGTTCGAATCCCTCCGAGCGCGCCATAGCCCCATGGCACCGGCGTCCCTGCCGGTGGGCACAGGTTGGGACAGCACAGGCAGGGACGCCTGTGCCACCGAGTTCCGGGCCGCCGACTTCTGGAGGCCTGTGCCGCCCGGCTGAAGCCGGGCCTCCGTAGGGCAGCTTCCGGCTGGTGGAGAGGATCGGTATGGGTTCGGCACGGCCGCCCCTGGGTGGGCCCATTCGTGCACAGGCCAGACGCCTTCCGGTCGAGACCATCGGCCGCACGGACCGCCTTCGCAATGCCCCCTATCAGGATCTCTACTGGTACGAAGGACGACGTCCCGGGCTTCCGTGGCCCTCCACCATCTGGCGGTTCGAGGGCGCGGGCGCGGTCGCAAGTGCCGCTGATCCTTCCCCCCACGCCGAGCAGGCGGCCGCCATGGCCGTCGATTCCGTGCGCGAAGTCCTCTCACGCCGCTCCCTCGGGGATCTCACCAAGGCCATCTCGGCACCCGAGGGAGGCGCGGACCTTGGTGAGTTCGTCCGGGGTGTGATGACCTCCGCGCTGGACACTCTGCGCATGCGCGCAGCCGCGGGGGGGGACGACAAGGTACCGACCGCGTGCTCTCTCCTGACCGCCGTCGTGCGCGGTAACAGGGCGGCCGTTGCGTGGGTTGGCGGGTGCGCTGGGTTCCTTGTCCGGGGCGGGGAGTGCCGACGCTTGGGGGAGGATGCGGGGGACCATGGAGCGCCCTCACCGCCGTTCAGCTCGGCATCGGGCGCCAGCGCCCCCCTACGCTCTGTGGATTTCGGCATCGAGTCCGGCGACGTGCTCGTGTTGGCATCCGACGAAGTGGCGCAGCATGTGCATGGGCCGGCCGAGGTGGGGAGATGGGTCGCCGACCTGGGCTCCCTGGAGGAAGTGTGCGAATGGCTGCTGGTTGAGGGACGGGGCAGAGGCAGCCGACTCACGAACTCCGTTGTCATCCTCGGGATCGACTTGCACGAGAGTGGGAAGACCATCTCGGACCCGAGCCGTGACCCTCTGCTGCTTCCCATCGCGATCCGGCAGCGAGCACTCCCCGAGGGGCCAACGCCGGAGGAGCTGGCAGAGAGGGAGTTCAGACGCCAGAGTCGGACCGCTGTACCGGCCGTGGAGCCGGAGGAGGGCGCTCCCATCGCGAGCCCGCCAGCGGCAGAGGCAACAACCGTGTCGGCAGAGGAGCGCGGGGCCAGAGCGTCGGCCCCCGGTCCCGTGGAGGTGATCGAGCCGGGCGAACCGGCCCGTCTGCCGCGCCGGAAGCCCCGGAACGGCGGCAGGCGGTGGGTAGCACTCGGGCTCGTGTTCGTGGTGCTCGCGTCCGCGGGCGCGCTGTGCCTCTGGCAATGGCAGCAGGGATGGCCCCTCCTGGGCGCACTACAGGACACACTTGGCGTGAAGACATCTCCGACAGATGCGCTAGCCGGGCCCGGTCCCAAGGCGTCAGCCCAGGCACCGGCCGCGGCTGGCGCTGTGGTAGAGGAGCCGGGGGAGTACGTCCTCACACTCACACCCGAGGGTTCCGTAGTCTCCGCGTCTCTGGGCGAGTCGGCGGCCGGCCCGATCGAGGTAGTGATACAGGAGTATGGCCCCTCCGGCCCGCAGGAGCGGTCATCGGACCGCCTGGAGCCGGGACGCGAGCAGACGATCGCCCTGCCGCGCTCCGCGGCCAATAGCGTCCTCCTTCGCGACGGACCGATACGGCTGCGGTTCCTCGTCGAACCGCAGGGCGGGCTCGCGTGGGCGTCCAGTGCGCGGCTCTCGGATCTGCCCCGTGGGACCGTCGTGAACCTGGACGATGCCCGCGCCTACCTGGCAGACCGCTCATCGCCGGTGCTCCTCGTCGTTCGCGTGTTGGGCGCTGCACCGGGATCGTCCGGCGGGGGCTCGCGCCGCGTGTTCTGAGGGAGGACTCGGCGCGTTGGCGACCAGGCGCCGCGAGTGCCCATGGACATCATGTCACTAGGGAAGTGGCTCATCGCCTTGGGTCTGCTCGTCGCCGGGGCTGGCGCACTCCTCGTTCTGGCGTCGCGCATCGGGCTGCCTCTCGGGTCATTGCCCGGCGATGTGAACGTTACAGGGCGCCGGTTCTCGGTGCATGTGCCCCTCGCCACCTGCATCGTGCTGAGCCTCATGCTGACTCTGGTCCTCAACCTCATCGCCCGCTTCATGCGGCGATAGCTCAGCGAGGAGGAACGTGGATGACAGGTCTCGAGCGAGTCCTGCGGGCATTGGACCATAGAGAATCGGACCGCGTGCCGCGGTACATCTGGGTGGACGGCGGTGTCGCTACCCAACGCGTCGTCGAACGGTTCGGGTCGTACGACGCGTTCCTCGACCATCTCGACGTGGACATGTTCCAGGCGTTCCCCGGTCCGCCCGGGATGATCGACTGGGAGAAGGCCGCGCTGCCGGCCACCGGCGAAGCACGGAGAGCAGGGCTCTCGCAAGGCGCGCTGACACTCGACCAGGCGCTGGAGGTGCCACTCACCGATCCCAGCACGTCGTCGATCTACGACCCGATCAGGGCCGCTATCGAGCTCCACAAGGGACGCAAGGGGCGCGCCGTCTTCGTTCAGACACCGGGCTGTTTCGAGACGGCCAACGGGTTCATTGGGATGCACCACCAGCTCATGGACATGGTCATGGACCCGGACAGGGCGCAGGCCCTCTATCGCCGGCTGGTCGAGTGGACGAAGACCTACGTGGACATTTGTCTCGACCTCGGCGCGGATGTGATCCACTGCTCGGATGACCTGGGGCAGAACGGCCGAATGCTGTTCTCGCCGGCTACCTACCGTGAGGTCGTGAAGCCCAGCATCGCGGAACTCGCGGCCTACGTGCGCGCGCGGTCTCCGCATCTCTCGCTCCACTCGTGCGGCTACTTTGATGACGTGATCCCCGACCTCATCGAGGTGGGCTTCACGTGCCTACATCCCCTGCAGGAATCGGCCGGGATGGACATCCCAAGCGTGAAGCGCCGCTTCGGAGAGAAGGTCACCATCTACGGCGGGCTCGACGTGCGTTCGACGCTGCCCTCGGGCGACCGCGATCGGATCCGAGCGGACCTGGAGCGCATCGTGCTCGAGTGCAAGCGCGGCGGAGGGCTAATCTTCTGCACCGGTCACACCGTCCACAGCGACTGCGACC
>Ga0315288_10000376_pt1 | contig 56341 bp, 49 predicted proteins | sample YL17G11_20_MG_FD_203454 | JGI IMG/M metagenome (GOLD analysis project Ga0315288, IMG submission 203454) | Sediment microbial communities from Yellowstone Lake, YNP, Wyoming, USA - YL17G11_20 | ecosystem: Environmental > Aquatic > Freshwater > Lake > Sediment | place: USA: Wyoming | collected...
TTTCCAGCATCCACGGCGAACCTTTATCCGTCTTAAGATTCGCCCAGTTGTGATAGTAATACTCGATGTATGCTTTAAGATTCTCATCAATATCTTTAGAGGCATACAGGGATATCCGTTCCGCCTGGAAATGCGCGCTGCCCGGCTCTCCATAAAACCGGTTAGCAACCCAGCCATGTAATTCCAAACCATCGGCCGCTTGCGCCTGGCTCATTAGCGCCAGACCGGCAACACCTGCGATCAGCAGAAACATGCTGATCAGCAAACTACTTCTTCGATAATACATCATCCTTTTCTCCTTTCTACAAGACAAATGATCCCCAATTGATACTGCAAAACCTGTGCTTCTTCCTCCTTTCATAAATCGGCTTGCCCATTATAATGCCTAGAGTTGACGCCGGTCAATCACCCGGCGAGCTTTCCCTTGGCTGCGCTCGAGAGTGCGGGGTTCAACCAGCTTCACCTGAGGAGAGACTCCCAGCTCAGAGCCCACTCGGGAGCGAATGAATTCCTCCATTTCCACCAGGATGCGCATCTCGCCGGCAAAGATCTGCGGAGAGACTTCCACCAAAATTTGGAAATCATCGAGCGCCCCCTTCCGTTCGAGTATGATTTGGTAATGAGGTTGGACGCCTTCGATTTCGGCGAGAATCGCCTCCACTTGAGAAGGGAAGACATTGACTCCACGGATGATGAGCATGTCATCCGTGCGGTGCATCACCCGCTTCATACGCACCAAGGTGCGGCCGCAGGCGCAGGGTTCAGGATTGAGCGAGGTAATATCCCGGGTGCGAAAACGCAGGATGGGTATGGCCTCCCGAGTAAGCGTAGTCAGCACCAGTTCCCCTTCGCTGCCGGGCGGAAGCGGTTCGCCGCTGTCGGGATCCACGATCTCCGGAAGAAAATGGTCCTCCGCCAGGTGCAGGCCGCTCTTGTGCTCACATTCGCCGGAAACACCGGGGCCCAGCACCTCACTCAGACCATAATTGTCAGTGGCGCTGAGATTAAGCCGCGTCTGTATTTCCTGGCGCATACGTTCCGACCAGGGTTCGCTCCCGAAAAGGCCGACCCGAAGCGACAAGCCTTTCGGATTTACTCCCAAGTCCTCCATCACCTCGGCAATGTGAAGGGCATAGCTGGGGGTGCCGACCAAAGCGGTGGTGCGAAAATCCTGCATGATTCTAACCTGGCGTTCGGTGTTGCCGACCGAGGCGGGAATGACGGAAGCTCCGATTCGTTCGGCGCCATAGTGATGTCCGAAAGCTCCGGTAAAAAGTCCATAACCGAAGGAGATTTGCACCAAGTCGTCTTTCGTCACCCCGCCCGCGGTAAGCACGCGGGCCACCAAGTCCGCCCATATTTTCAGATCCTCCGCCGTATAACCGCAAACCGTCGGCTTGCCCGTCGTACCGGAGGAAGCGTGCAGGCGCACAACCTCCCGAAGGGGGACGGCCAGCATGTCATAGGGATAATTATCGCGCAGATCGTCTTTTGTGGTGAAGGGTAATCTGCTGAGATCGCGGAGGGATTGTATATCCTCCGGGTGCAGGCCAAGCTGATGAAATCGCCGATAATAAAAGGCGACGTTTTTGTAGGCGCGATTCACGCTGGCCTGCAGCCGTTCCAGTTGAATCTGCTCTAAATCACGGCGAGACAACGATTCCGCTTGCGGATCCCACATTTGCATACGCTCAGTCCTCCACCATTCTCCGCCCCTTACCTAGATAGGCGCGCTGCACTTCACGGTTTTCCAGCAAATCTTTAGCGGTCGCTTCGAGGACAATCTTTCCCATCTCCAGGACATAGCCGCGGTCTGCGATGGCCAGCGCGGCGCGGGCGTTTTGCTCGACCAGCAGCACATTCCCTCCCCGCTCCCGCAGACGGCCCACGACCGCGAGCACCTCACGCGCAAGCATGGGGGCCAATCCCATGGTAGGCTCATCCAGGAGCAATAATTTCGGCCGAGCCATAAGCCCGCGGCCGATCGCCACCATTTGCTGCTCTCCTCCGCTGAGACTGCCGGCGATGCGGCCCAGTCGCACAGCCAGGACGGGCAGGATTTCGAGCACTTCCTCCATCTCCCCGCGCAATTGAGATCGCGTAAGCCGGCGGGGATAGGCCCCCAGTCGCAGATTTTCCTCCACGGTCATGGAAGCGAAGAGCTGTCTCCCCTCCGGAACCTGGGTTATGCCCAAGCGCACGACCTGCTCCGGGGCGAGGCGGGTAATTTCCCGCTCCTCAAAAATCACCTTGCCGCGCCGGGCCGGAGTCACCCCGGAAATGGTGTTGAGCACAGTCGTCTTGCCGGCGCCGTTTGCGCCTATTAGCGCGACAATCTCACCCGGTCGGGCGTGAAGCGAAACTCCCTTCAGCGCCTGCGCTTCCCCATAGCATGTTACCACACTGGTCAAGGTCAACACAATTTATGCCTCTTCCCCCAGGTATGCCGCAATCACTCGTTTATCGCGTTGCACTTGTTCCGGCGGACCGTCGGCAATCTTCCGGCCGCGATCGAGAACCACTACTTCGTCGGAGATCAACATGACCAATGCCATATCGTGATCCACCAGCAGAAACGAGCAGTGATCGTCCCGCAAGCGGCCGATTAATTCGCCTAAACATTCCGTCTCCCGACTGTTTAAACCGGCGGCCGGTTCGTCAAGCAGCAACAGTTTAGGTTGACAGGCCAAGGCGCGGGCAATCTCCAATAACCGTTGCTGACCGAAAGGGAGACTGCCCGAGGGCTGGTAAGCCTGCTCGGCCAGCCCTACCACCTCTAGATATTCAAGGGCGGCCTTTTGAATGGCTCTTTCCTCCTGCGCAAATCCGGGTAACCGAAGTCCCGCTCCAAGGAGCTCCAGCCGGCCTCGAAGGTGACAACCGACCATCACATTTTCCACCACGGACATGTTATAGAAGAGTTGGACATTCTGGAATGTCCGGGCAATACCCAGAGCGGCGATTTGATGGGAGCGGCGACGCTGTATATGCTTGCTCTGGAAAATAATCCGGCCGCCATCCGCCCGAGAGGTGCCGCTCAACAGATTGAGCAGGGTGGTCTTGCCGGCCCCATTAGGCCCTATCAGCGCTTTGATCTGCCCTTGTTGAATCGTAAAGCTCACCTGATTGACGGCTTCAAGCGCGCCGAACGATTTGCATATATCCTGGATTTCCAAGAGGACTTCGGCGGTCATTTCAGCTCCTCTATAGAGGGAGTGACGGCGAGTCTTCTGCTCCTGCGAAGGTACCGGAAATGCTGCATCCAGCCGGTAAGGCCGTTTGGAAGAAAAATGATCACGAGCATAAGGATCGCCCCGAAAGCGATGATGTCATAATTTCCAAAGTTGCGCAGCGCCTCTCCTAAAACCGTAACCAGCCCGGCGCCTATCAGCCCGCCCCACACACTCCCGGCGCCTCCAAGCACCACCATTACCACCAATTCGATAGAGAACTTGAAATCAAACGGCTGCGGGCTGATAAATTTCACATAATGGCTGTAGAGGAATCCGGCGGCGGCTGCAAAGCCGGCGCTGAGCACGAAGACCTTCAACTTATAGCCGGCGATATCCACACCGCTCGTGGCGGCGGCTACTTCGCTGCCGTGTACCGCTCGCAGCGCGCGGCCGGCGCGGGAGTCGGCGATATTTGCCGAGAAAAGCAAAGTGCCCGCCACGGCCAGGCTGGCAAGACAGAAGAAACGTCGGTCCGTATCCAGGGCTATGCCTGCAATAGAGAGCGCGGGAATAGAGGAGAGGCCCGAATTCCCGCCGGTCAGGGAGAGCCATTCCTTCATTACGATATAGACAATCATTCCAAAACCAAGCGTGGCCATGGCCAGATAGTGGCCGCGCAAATGAAGCGTCGGCCGGCCAATCATATAGGCAATCACGCAGGTCAGCAAAATGGCCGCCGGCAGCGCCAGCCACGGAGACCAGCCTAACTTGGTGGTTAGAATCGCGGTAGTATAGGCCCCCAGGCCGTAAAAGGCGGCATGCCCAAGGGAGATTTGCCCCGCATAACCCATGAGCAGACACAGACCGATTGCGATCAGGCTGTGGATAGCGATGAAATTAAAGATTGAAATGTAGTAGGCGTTCTTCACCAGCAGGGCCACAAGACCGGAGGCAATCAGAAGAGCAACGATGCCCACGACTCGGTCCCGGCTGGGAGGAAATGCTCTGGTCAATTCAAAGCCCCTCATTCTTTTGCCGCCCCAATAATCCGGCCGGCTTGATAAATAAAATAAGTAAGAGCACGACGAAAGCGATAGCATCCTTGTAGGCGGAAGAGATGTAACCTGCGCCCAGGCTCTCTACTACTCCCAGGCTCAGGCCTCCCAGGATGCCGCCTGCGCTGCTGCCTAGGCCGCCGAGAATCGCGGCGGAGAATCCTTTCAATCCAAGCATCATACCCATGTCGTAAGCCGCCCCGTTGATGGGCGCGATGATGATACCGGCGACGGCGCCGAGGCCTGCGCTCAAGGCAAAGGATCCCAGAACCATGCGATCTACATTGATTCCCACCAACTGGGCTGCTTGCCGATTTGCGGCCGTAGCGCGCATCGCTTTGCCGGGAAGCGAGTAATGATAGAAGGCCTTCAGCAGGATTACGAGCAGCATAGTTATCGCAAAGATCCAAAGGCCTTGGGGAAGCAGGACGGCGCCCCCTATAAAGAAAGGTGGCCGGTCTGTAAATGGCGCCAAGGGCTGATAGTCCGTACCCCAGACAAGGAGCGCGGCGCCTCGCAACACAATGGAAGCGCCCACGGTGATGGTTACTAAAGCCACGGGCGAGCCGCCTCGAACCGGCCGGATGGCCAGCCTTTCGACCAGGCAACCAATCAGTGCCGTCGCCAATACTGCAACGATAAAGGCAATAGGAACCGGCAAGGAGACGGCGGTGAGGGTAACCATCATCATCGCTCCCAGCATTACGAACTCACCTTGCGCGAAGTTGATAATTCCGGTGGCATTGTAGATTATGGTAAAGCCGAGGGCGACGATGGCATAAATACTGCCGCTAATCAGCCCCGAGATGATGAATTGAAACACCTGGCTGAACTGGCTCAAAGCTACTTCCTATTTCCATGAATGACTAACGCGCATTTCAGCGTCCGTTGCAGGTGGAAAAAGATGCTCTTCCGACATGAAGTGCGCCTGTAAATACCTAAGAGACTGTATCAAAACTTACCCAATAGCGTCATTCACTTGCGGGCAGAGGAACATTTTACTGCCCTCCAGACTACATCAAAACCCTCTGACAAGGGTTTTGATGTAGTCTCTAAGTTTCATATTCGGCTATTTCATAATTCCTCATGTGCAAAGGGATTATGAAACAGTTGCTGAACGTTTTCTTCGCTCCTGATTCCGACCGCCTCCTCGCCAGGCGCGGTGCTGCTGCGCCTGGCGAGAAAGGAGTCTCGGTGGAGGGCGGTTATTTCTCCCAAGCCCACTTGCCCTTGACGACTTTGACCATAACGAAGGCGTCTTTCGTCAAACCGTTGTGATCTTTGGGTGAGAAGTTAAAGATCCCTCCTGTCCCCACGAACTTCTTGGTCTTTTCCAACTCTACCCGAATCTTCGCCGGGTCCGGCCCCACCTTGCGCAGGGCGCGAATGATCAAGTGGAGCGAATCATAGGCATGCCCGCCGAAAGTATCGGTTTCGCGGCCGAATTTCTCTCGAAAATCCGCCGTATATTTAAGCAATAGTTTGCGCTGCGGATCCCTTTTCGGAAGATCCTGGGCGACCAGCAATTTACCGGCCGGAAGAACCACACCGTTGGCGGCCTCTCCAGCCAGCCTCAGGTAGGTCTCATTGGCCACCCCATGGCTCATTATAATCGGGCAGGTGATACCCAACTGCCGTGCATTTTTCGTTACCAGCGCGCTGCCCACACTGGTACCCCAGTCAATAATCGCCTGGGGATTCTTGACTCTAATTCTCGTCAACTGAGTAGATACATCGGTGTCCTTGTCGCCATAGCTCTCCTCGGCGACAATGCTGATTCCCGCCGACGGAAGGCGATTCTTAAGCTCTGTTTTGCCGCTCTCGCCAAAGGCATTGGATTCACTGAGGATGGCGATGCGCTCAATCTTCTTCGGCTTCAGGTAGTCAATAATCTTCATTACAGCCAGCACATCGCTTTGCGGAGTCTTGAAAATCCACGGGCGTACGGGCTGAACGATCTGTATGCCGGCCGCGCAAGACACCAGGGGCAGCTTTGCCCGTTCGATGGTGTCTATCAAGGCCAGGCTCTCGCCGGTTCGGCTGGGGCCGATAATCGCAATCACCTTATCCTGTTCGATCAAGCGCTTTACCGCCAAGACACACTTGCTCTCTTCACCGGCGGTATCATAGATAACTAATTTCAACGGATGTCCGTTGATTCCCCCGGCCCGGTTGATTTGCTCCTCGATCATCTGCGCGGTATCTCGCTCCGGCTGCCCGAGTGAAGCGGCGGGCCCGGTGAGCGCGAGGACCGCGCCCACGGTGTAAGGCTCCAGAGACTTTGCATCTGCCTGGAACTGCACACTCAAACAAAAAACAGTCGCCATAATTGTTACGAGTGGTAGCCAAGACCACTTACCTCTAAACCAAGACATTTTTTTATTCCTCTCTTTCATATTATATGATATCCGACTCCGCTCCAAGGGGCATGGGAGCGGAGGAGATTCCCGGAAGAAATACGGACAGCAGCAGCTAAAGCGAATAGACTTCCTCCGCCTCAAGCAGTCGAAATCCCAGTTTTGTCAGCAGGGCGATGGCGCGATCCGCGTCGTCAAAGCGGAAAATAATGATGGCATTTTCCCCGGATTTGCCCACAAAAGCATAGAGATATTCGATATTGATCCCGGCTTCGGCCAGGGGCCCAATCAACTGCGCAAGACTTCCGGATCTATCCGCCAGCTCAACCGCCACCACCTCGGCCTCGGCGGCCGTGAAGTTGGCTTCCGAGAGCACTTGCCGCGCCCGGTCGGGATCATTCACCACCAGCCGCAAGACGCCGAAATCCACCGTTTCGGCGAGGTAAAGCGCCCGAATGTTGATTCGGTTTTCCGCCAGCCGCTGCGTCACTTCCGCCAGCCGCCCTCGCTTGTTCTCTAAAAAGACCGATATTTGCTTTGCTTTCATTTGCCTAATTCCCTCCTGTCCACCACCCGCTTTGCTTTTCCTTCGCTGCGAGCGATGGTCTTGGGCTCGACAAGTTTTACCTTGACCGAGATACCGAGCGCACTTTGCAGCTCGGCAGCAACCTTCTTTTCCAGCGCCTCCAACTGCTTTACTTCGTCGGAGAAGACCTCCGGCACGACCTCCACCCAGATTTCCAGTTGATCCATCATGCCGCGTTCCCGGTCCACAACGATCAGGTAATGCGGCTCCGTTCCCTCCACTTGCATCAGTACATTTTCCACCTGGGAAGGAAAGACATTCACCCCCCGGATGATCAGCATATCGTCGGTACGCCCGCAGACTCGGGACATTCGCACCGTGGTGCGGCCGCACGCACAAGGCGAATAATCGAGACTGGAAAGATCGCCCGTGCGATAACGTAAGAAGGGCACCGCCTCTTTAGTGAGCGTGGTCAGCACGAGTTCGCCGCGTTCTCCGGGGGGCAGCGGATTGCCGGTTTCCGGGTCAATGATCTCGGGGAGAAAATGATCTTCGTTGATATGCTGACCATTTTTCCCCGGGCACTCGAAAGAGACGCCCGGCCCTATCATCTCCGTCAATCCATAAATATCGAGCGCCTGAACGCCTAGCAGAGACTCGATTTCCAATCGCATTGACTCCGACCAGGGTTCCGCCCCCAAGAAGGCTACGCGCAAGGAATGGTTTTTGAGGTCGAGCCCCATTTCGAGCGCCGTCTCTCCGATGAGGTGGGCGTAAGAAGGAGTGCAGCAGAGCACCGTGCTGCCAAAGTCCTGCATAAGTTGAATTTGCCGTTTCGTGTTTCCGCCGGAGATGGGCAAGACCGAAGCGCCAATCCGGTTTGCCCCGTAATGCACCCCCAAACCTCCGGTGAACAACCCATAGCCATAGGCGTTGTGGACTAAATCGCTTGGCCCCGCGCCTCCTGCGGTTAAAGTGCGGGCCATTACTTCCGCCCATGTCTCCAAGTCGGTCCGCGTGTAACCCAATACCTTGACCTTGCCGGTCGTTCCCGAGGAGGCATGAATCTCTACTACTTCCGACATGGGTACGGCAAAGAGACCGAAGGGATAGTTTTCATGGAGATCAAACTTCGTGCTAAAGGGAAGACGGTTAAGATCCTCCAGCGTCCGAATCTGTTCGGGCTTCACGCCCTGCTGTTCCATCTTTTTTCGCTGGGCGGGAACCCGTGAATAGGCGCGCGCAACGGTATCCCGAAGGCGCTCCGCTTGAAGTTTGCGCAATTCATCTCGACTCAAGCATTCGATTTTCTCGTTCCAGATCACGGCTTGCTCCTCAATTTTTTTGGCTCTCAAGATCTTGCCGCCCGAGGGCAAAGGCAGCTAAATTCACCTGCAGAAGCTTCGCTCCCAGCCGATCTCGCAACACTTCAATCCAGAGGGATTCCGGAAAATCCAGATACCGAGAGAGCACCCCTAAAATCACCGTATTGGCCGCGCGGACATTCCCTGCCTGCCGGGCAAGATTGGCGGCATCGAAGACTTCCAACTTGCCCGCCCGACTACGGATGCGATCCAGGAGATCATCGGGGCAGCTTGCCTGACCCAGGGAAACTCCCAGCGGGGGGATGATTTGCTCGTTCACCACGGCAATACCGCCGGGCACTAAGGAATTCAGATAGCGAGCGGCCTCCAACTGCTCGAAGCCCACGAGAATATCGGCCTGACCCTCCGGAATCAGCGGCGAGTAGATATGCTCGCCGTAACGAATGTCACTGAAAACACTCCCGCCACGTTGCGCCATGCCATGCACTTCACTGGTCTTTACCTCATGGCCGGCTCGCAGGGCGACCTCGGAGACAAGCTCCGTGGCTAACAAAATGCCTTGTCCGCCAACTCCCACCAGCTTGATATTGGTCACTTTGAACTGTCTCAGCCTTTGTGTCTGCGCTGGAAATGAGTTGTAACACTCGAAAGATCACGAGAGAAACAAATTATTCCCGGCGCGGGGGACTGACAATCCAGGCTTGTCCCGCCGAAGGCGATTATACCTCCAATCCCACTACCTGGCAAGCGCCCGTGAAGGCAAAGACCGAAATCAATCAGGACTTATTCTCGAGATCGCCTTTGAGGTGCAAACCTGCTCGCAAAGCCCGCAGGCCTGGCATAGGGCCGCATTGATTTTGACTTTCCGTTTTCGGGTAGCTCCTCCAGAACCGGCTATTCCCAGTCCCGGACAGCCGAGCCGAAGGCAGAGGCCGCAGCCGGCGCATTTCTCTTCATCCACCGCCAAAGGCTTAATTTCTTGCTTCTTGGCAATTAAGACACAGGGGCAGCGGGCAATTATGACCGAAGGTTCGGGATTGGCAAGCGCGCTCTTGAGCGCCCTTTCGGTCTGCGCGAGACGGCGGGGATCAACCACCGTTACATCTTTGATGCCGATCGCTCGCGCCAGATCCTCCAGCGGCAGAAGAAAGGTCGGTTGAGACTGAAGCGTACGACCGGTAGCGGGATGATCCTGATGACCGGTCATAGCTGTGGTTGCATTATCGAGGATAAGGACCGTGCTGTGGCCGCGGTTATAGACGATATTAATCAATCCGGTAATGCCGGAATGCACGAAAGTGGAGTCGCCGATTACGGCAACCACCGGCCGCCCATCATCAATCGCCTTCTCGTGTCCCAAGGCATTGCCGATTCCGGCGCCCATACATATACAAGTATCCAACGCGGCAAGCGGCGGCAAAACCCCGAGGGTATAACAGCCGATATCTCCAAAAACCGTGCATTTTAGCTTTTTCAAGATATGGAAGACGCCTCGATGGGGACAGCCCGGACACAATACCGGCGGCCGGAGAGGAAGATCATCAACCGGACTTGGCATTACCGTCTTCGTTTCCCCAAATAATCCTTTGGCCACTAAGGCCGGGGTCAACTCTCCGGTTATCGGAAAGCGCTCTTTTCCAAGTGGAGAGAATCCCAGCATGCGCACTTGGTCCTCAATAAATGGATCGAGTTCCTCAACCACAAAAAGCTGTTTCACTTTACGCGCGAAGTCCTCAATGAGTTTGCGCGGCAGGGGATAAAGCAGACCCAACTTCAGCACCGAAGCCTCCGGGCAAACTTCTTTAACATATTGATAGCTTACGCCGGAGGTAATAATCCCAATCTCTCGACTGTTCCATTCCACCCGGTTCAGGAGCGTGCTTTCCGCAAAGGCGTTAAGGCGAGCCATACGTTCCTCAACTAGCAGGTGGCGCTTTCGAGCATGCGCCGGAATCATAACATATTTCTGGTGATTGCTTACAAAGCCTTCCGGTTCATGTTCCTCCCGCTCTCCCAGTTCCACCGTTGATCGGGCATGAGCGATGCGGGTGGTCGTGCGCACCAGCACCGGCGTATCGTATTCCTCGCTGAGCCGAAATGCGGTGATGATATAATCTTTGGCTTCCCGGCTGTCGCTCGGCTCCAGCATGGGAACTTTGGCAAGGCGGGCATAATGTCGGTTATCCTGCTCGTTCTGCGAGCTATGCATCCCCGGATCATCAGCCGTAACGATCACCAGTCCGCCCTTTCCGCCAACATAGGAAGCGGTCATTAAAGGATCGGCCGCCACATTTAGCCCCACATGCTTCATCGCCGCCAGCGATCTCGCGCCCGCCAGCGAGCCTCCGATGGCAACTTCTAAGGCGACCTTCTCATTTACCGACCACTCGGCATAAACGCCTGGATATTTCGCCAGGAATTCCAGGATTTCGGTGCTGGGTGTGCCGGGATAGGCGGCGGCCACGCGAACTCCCGCCTCAAAGGCGCCGCGCGCAATAGCTTCATTACCGGAAAGGAGTGTCTTGCTCAACTTCGCATCTACTTTGGAAAGCCTCCATCCCGCCCTATAAGAGCCTCCCGTCCTCTCGCTCAATCTAACATAGGGAGGTCTTCAAATGCAAGATGTGGGCGCATTTTACCATATTTGGCAGGGACATTCCAGACATCATAGCCCACGGATAAGAAACAGTTTCCGCCCAACCATCGGCCGAGGTCGGTCCCGAGGGCCTTTCCAACTGCGCTCATCTAAGGCCGACAAGCTTATTTTAGTATTGTGACATTACACCATTGACATATGTTGGATTTTTAGTTACCTTTATTTTAATGAACAATATCTTACAACGGGCTGAACTGATAGGAGCTTATTTTCCCGAATTTCGAGTAAAATTCACCTAACAGAATTGTGATAAAGTCAATTTGCTGAGATCTGGCCGGCGCAGTTACGCTCAGATTTTCATGTTAACCGACAGGGAAGGAGCTTTAACCCTTCCCTGCTAAGGCCGCACTGTGCGGCGACTTCCAACAAGGAACCTATATGAAGATTAATCCTAATCTGCTCTTATTATCCAAACGGCAACAGGCAATATTGGATCTTCTGGCGGACGAAATAGTTGCCCGCGTGAGAGATCTCGCAAGCGCGTTCAATGTTGATGCGATGACCATCCGAAGAGATTTGAATGATCTGCAGCAACTTGGGCTTGTGGCGCGCATGCATGGAGAATGCAGATTAAGTGAACGGGGGGCTTTTGATCTTGCCTTCAAGGAAAGCCGACGCCAGCATAGGGCGGCCAAAAAAAGTATCGGTGAATTCGCCGCGCAGCTAGTCAAGCCCGGGCAGGTAGTGCTGATTGATTCCGGCACCACTCCCCTGGCAGTGGCCAACGCGCTCATGGACAGAGGAGCTGACAAAATTACTATCGTTACTTCCGCGCTGACGATTCTGTGGGAGTTATATGATGCTCCCCAATTGAAGGTGATTGCGCTTGGAGGTGATTTGCGGCGGGAAACCGGACAACTCTATGGACCCATTACAGAGACGGTGCTTTCTCAGTTAGTGATTGATATTGCTTTTCTCGGGGCTGATGGCATCAATCTCGAGCGCGGTTTCGGCACTACCACCGCCGAGGCCGCGCGACTTGCAGGAACCATGGCGGCAAGCGCATGTGACTGGTATGTAGTGGCGGATGCCAGCAAGATCGGCCAATCCGCTCCCTTTGTTTACGCTCCCTTGGCGAAGGCCAAGCTCATAACGGACAGACTGACACCCCAACAGAAAATCCTCTTCAAGAAAAAAGGCTTGAAATATATTGAGGCAGATAAATTAAGGAGAAAGGCATGACGGGTAAAGAGATACGCTTTAGCAGATTATTTTCCCGCGGCAATGCGGTGATTGTGGCCGCCGACCACGGTGAGTTTGACGGGCCTATTCCCGGCCTGATTGATCTCCCGCGGGTCCTTTCCGAAGCTATTAATCCGGAGGTTGACGGCGTGCTGCTCTCCCCCGGCATGCTGGCGCATTGCGGAGACCTGTTTACGAAGCGGGGAGGGCCGCTGGCCGTGATGCGGTTGAATTGGAGCACCGTCTATGCTTTTCATTGGGGCTATAACGAGGCTTGCACGGTTCCGGCCGTCAGCGTGGCAGAGGCCGCCTCTCTGGGAGCAGATGTTGTCCTGGTCTCCTTGACCCTCAAAACCGGCAGCGAAGAACGCGATGCCCGCAATGTCGAAGTCTATTGTAGATTGATAAATGAGGCGCGGCGGCTGGGCCTGCCGGCCATCGGCGAGTGTTTTCCGACGCGCTGCAATGAATTATCGCCGGAGCAGTTGCATGCGGAAATTTACGCCGGCTGCAGAATTTTGGCGGAGCTGGGCGCCGACCTTATCAAGACTTTTCACACCTGCAAGTTTGCCGAGGTCGTGGCCGGCTGTCCGGTGCCTATTCTCGGCCTGGGCGCCGAAAAGACGCCCACCCAATTGCAGGCCTTGAAGCTGGCCGAGCGGGAAATAACAGAAGGCGCGCGGGGCGTGGTATTCGGGCGCAATGCCCTGCAAGTTCCGCATCCGATCGCTTTTCAATCCGCGCTTTGCGCGGTGGTGCGGGAAAATATGCAGGCGGAAGAGGCCGTGCAGCGCTTCGGCCTTACCGAGAAATAAATCTGCTTAGAAGGAGTTAAAACCATGGCCGTTACGAAAAACTGGAGCTACGTGGATCCGGCAGCCCTGCCGCGTATCGTTACCGAGGATATACCGGGGCCAAAGTCGCAGGAAGTCCATGCCCGCGCCTCCCGACTGATGAAAGGCTATTCCAGCCAGGTGCAGCTTTTCCCGGTGGCTTTTGAAAAAGGGCATGGAGTAACCCTTACCGATGTGGACGGCAATACCTATCTGGATTTCTCTTCCGGCATTTATGTTACCACGCTGGGTCACTGCCATCCCAAAGTGAGCGAGGCGATTGCAAAATATGCCCATACGCTGATGAACTGCCACGATTTCTCCACTCCCATCAAGACCGCGCTGCTGGAGAAAATGGAGCAGATTCTTCCGAGCAGCCTTAGCGGGATGCAGCTTTATGATAGCGGAACCACGGCCGTCGAGGCCGGACTGCGCGTGGTGCGCGCGGCCACAGGCAAATGGGAATTTCTTTCCTGCTTTCGCGATTTTCATGGGAAATCGCTGGGGGCCGTAAGCTGCGCGGTGTTCAAGCAAAGTGATGGCCCCACGCGCGTGCCGGGCTTTCACATGCTGCCGCGGCCTTATCCCTACCGGCCGCTGTGGACGAAGCCGGACGGCGCCATTGATACCGATGCCTATCTGAATTTCTATGATCAATATATCCAGGAAGCCACCGCCGGCAAGGTGGCCGCTTTTGTGCTGGAGCCGGTGCAGGGCTGGGGCGGCTCGATCTTTCCGCCGGAGGACTTTTTCCCGAAGCTGCGGCGTTTTTGTGATGAACGAAAAATCCTGCTCATGGTGGATGAAGTGCTGACCAGCATGGGGCGCACCGGCAAATGGCTGTGCCTGGAACACTGGGGCGTGGTACCGGATGTGGTAACCCTGGGGAAGGGTTTTGGCAATGGATTCCCGGTTACCGCCATGGTGGTGCGAGAGGAATACAAGGAGGCCGTGGAAAAGATCAGCGCCTCCACCTCCTATGGCGGGAATCCCATGGCTTGTGCGGCGGCGCTCGCTTCCATTGAGGCCATCGAGGAAGAGAACCTGCTCGAACATGCCACTATGTTGGGAGAGCTAATGAATGCCCGCATGGATGAGATGAAAGCGCGCCATCCGATCATTGGGGAGGTTCGAGGGAAGGGCTGTTTGCTCGGCATTGAGCTGGTTAAAGATCGCGTTACCAAAGAGCCTTTCGATGAAGCCGGCAAGCGGGTCTATCAAAAAGCCTTCCGCAAAGGACTGGCCTGGATACCGGCGGGCCACATCCTGCGGATGTCTCCCCCAATCATCATGCAGCCCGAATTGGCCCTGAAAGGCTTGGAAATGATAGAGGAAGCCATTGCGGAAGTGGAGAAAGAATTCGGTTATTAGGGCCGGCGGTGCAGGGAAACGCGCAAATATACGGCAATAAAGGGGAAAACATGCAGACCTTTGGTGTTGGCATAATTGGTTTTGGCTTTATGGGGCGCATGCATGCCTATAGCCACATTAATATGCCCCTTTATTACGGCAAAATTCCCTGCAAAACGCGTTTGGTGGGAGTTGCTACTTCCAAGCCGGAAACTGCAGAAGCCGCCTGCCAAGCCGCAGGCTTTGAATTTGCCACAACCGACTGGCGCGAATTAATCGCGCGCCGCGACATCCACATCATACATGTCTGCACTCCCAATAAATATCATGCGGAACAGGTTATGGCCGCGCTTCAGGCCGGCAAGCATATCTATTGCGATAAACCGCTTTGCACTACTGTGAACGAAGCCGAGGAGATTGCCGCGCTCTTGCCAACAACGAAAGTAATCCACCAGATGGCCCTGAACAATCGCTTCTTCCCGGCCACGCTGCGCGCCCGGGAGTTGATGGAAGAAGGCTTTGTCGGCGAAATCCTGGGGTTGCGCGCTGCCTATTTGCATGCAGGAAGCGTGAATCGCGGCGCCGCCCTCAAGTGGAAGCTCGACCCGAGCATCAGCGGAGGCGGCGTGTTGTTTGATCTGGGCTCCCATGTCCTGGACCTGGTGCAATGGCTGGTGGGCAATCTGCAGATTGTAAACTGCACAACTCACGTTGCCTACAAGGAACGTCCCACGCTCGATGCTTCGGGAAAGACTGCCGCTGTTACCGGCGAGGACGCCGTCTATATTACCGTTAAAACGCCAAACGGCGCGGTCGGACATATTGAAGCCTCCAAAATCGCCACCGGCACATTAGACGAGCTGCGTTTTGAAATTCATGGCGAGAAAGGCGCGCTGCGCTTCAATCTCATGCAGCCGAATTACCTGGAGGCCTACGACCAGACCGCGCCCGCTTCAAAACGTGGCTGGTGCGCGCTGGAGACCGCGCAGGCTTATCCCAGCCCGGCAATATTTCCCTCTTCCAAGGTCGGTATCGGCTGGGTGAGAGCGCATACGGCCGGGTTATATAATTTCCTGGCGGCGCTGGCCGAAGGCAAGCCGGCGGAACCCGGCCTCGAAGTGGGCGTGCAATTGCAGCATTTAATGGCAGAGGCCTATGATAAAGCCACTCGGCGCTGATTTATTGCTTGGCATAGATGCCGGCACCACGCTGGTTAAGGCCGCCATCTACACTCCTGACGGCCGCTGCCTGGGCGCCGGCGAAGCACCCCAGCCGACCAGCACTCCTCAGCCGAGCTGGGTGGAACAGGATCCCAAGGCATGGTGGCAGGGATTGCGCCGCGCCGTGCGCAAATGCCTTGCCCTGTCAGGTGTGTCCGGTGAAGCCATCGCCGCTATTGGTCTTTCTACGCAAGCTGGAACCCTGGCGGTTTTCGATGCGGACGGCAAACCCAAAGGGCCGGCGCTTGTCTGGAGCGACCTCAGGCAAAGAATGCCGGAAAATGCTGATAAGGCGATTATTGAGGAGCACTTCAAACTCACCGGCTTGCCGCATCTTAACATGTCGCCGGCGGCTATCGGCTGGCTTCGCGCGCACAAACCCGAATGGTTTGCTGGTTCCTTTCGCATTGGCTATGTGCCCGATTATCTGACCTTCCGGCTTACGGGTGAATGGGTGAGCGACTCTACAAATATCGGGCTTTCCAATCTAATCTCGCTGGCCAGTGGAGACCTTGCCCTGCCGGTAATAGATCGACTGGGATTGACCCGAAACAATTTTGCAGTCACGAGACAAGCGGGCAATTTTGCTGGGGAGCTTTTGCCCCGGGCGGCCGGAGATCTCGGATTGCGCCCCGGCATTGCCGTCGCGGTTCCCGTCCATGATCAGTATGCCGCGGCTTTGGGGGCGGATTGCATTCATGTGGGCGATGCCTTGATTTCCTGCGGAACGGCCTGGGTTTTACATGTGACGGTAGACCGGCCAATCACTGACCGAAATTCCTCCTTTTGGCCCGGACGTCATGTGCAGCCAAACCTTTGGGGATTGCTAGGCTCCATCTCTACGGGAGGCTCAACCCTGGAGCGGATGCTGGTTATCACGCACCAACGACGCGCCTGGGACAAAATTGGCGCGGCCGTGCAGACGATTCCGCCGGGAAGCGACGGCCTGCTGGTTATACCGCATCTTGCCGGACGCACCATACCGACCTGGCAGACACAGGCCCGGGGCGCGATTCTTGGCTGGGCGCTTGGGCACAGCCGCGAACACTTGTGGCGCGCGGCCCTGGAGGGGATTGCCTTGGAAACGCGTGTGGCAAGGGATTATTTTATACAGCAAGGCATAAAAGGGAATGAGCTGCGGATGGTTGGCGGAGCAGCCAGGAGCGCTATTTGGCCAAAAATCCTGGCTTCGGTATTGAATGTGTCTGTGCAAATCAATGCCTCGGAAAATATTGCCGTGCGGGGGGCGGCAAGCCTGGCCGCGCGGGCGCTTGGAGGATCGGACCTGCCGCAATCTGATGCGTGGCAGAAATATCTCCCAGAACCGGCCTGGCGAAATTGTTATGATGAGGTTTATGCGCGCTATCAGGAGGCGATTAGACGTCTGGAAGGCGATGTATAGAGGCACATCCCACCGCAAGAATGGCTGGAAGGATTCGGGGAACCAAGTATGAGCGATAATTTCGTTTATGATGAGATTGACCGAAAAGTATGGGAGGAAGAGCTCTCGCCCTATTTGCCGGATAAAATCTATGATATCCACTGCCATGCCTGGCGCGGCGAAGAGTATATCAGCTCCGAAAGCGCCGACCCTTCGGTTCCCAACGTGGTAGAGGTATATCCCCTGGAAACTCTTCGCTCCGTCCACCACAGGCTTTTTGCAGGCAAGCAAATTGAGGGGCTGATCTTTGGTCTGGGAGAAAAGGACACGGATTACGATGCGCAGGGCCGCTGGCTGGCGGCGGCAGCGCCCAAGCTTGGATATCAAACCCTCCTCTTTGCTCCCCCAACCTGGGATGAGCGGGTGTTGGAAAGGCAGGTTGCCTATGGGCACCTGGGCTTCAAGCCCTACTGGCTCCTGGCGGGCGAAAAGCTTGATGAGGTGGAGCTTAAGGATATGATCTCTCCGGCCATGCTGCGCGTTGCCGACCGACATGGGCTTATTATCATGACCCATATACCTCGCACGGGACGGCTAACAGATATAAAAAACCTTGAGGGCCTGCAATATATTTGCCAGGCCGCGCCCAACGCCAAATTCATCCTGGCTCATTTTGGCCGCAGTTATTTTCCTGAAGCCTTGAAATACTTGGATTTATTGGCGGCGCTTCCAAATCTCTGGGCCGATTGCTCCTTCGTGCAGGATTTCGAGGTCTATGAGCAGGTCTTTTCGCTCTTCCCCCGCAATCGGATTATGTTTGGCTCCGACCTGCCCATATCGCAGGAGAAGGGGAAACTGATTGCGATAAACGGCCAACGGCACTTCTTTACGGCCAAGCCGCATCCCTGGAGTGTGCATCTCCCTTCCCGCGCCTATGAAATTCGCTGCACGCTTTTCGTCTATGAAATAATTCGCGCCTTGCTGAGAGGCGCCCAGCGGGCCGGCCTTACTCAGCAGGAAATACATGCCCTATTTTGGGATAATGCCAAGCGGCTTATCTCCTCTGTAAAAGGATTTAACCATGCCTGACACAAAGATATTTCTGCTACCCTTAATGCTCGAGCAATATGATGCCTGGATTCCCGCGCTGCGTCCGGCACAAGAGCTTTTTCTGCAAACCGTCATTAAATTTCTTGCCCATTTCGGCGCGGTTACAAATCCCGGCATTTGCACTACAAGGAATGGAGTTGAAGCCGCCATTTCACAGGCGGAAGTGGAACAGAGCGACGTAATAATCGTCGTGCTGGTGTCTTATGCGCCCAGTTTAATTGCCGCATCGGCGCTGGCGGGGACAAAATTGCCGGTACTCATACTTAATACTACGCCCCGCGCCGAGATGGGCGCGGATATCGAAACCAAGGATTATTTGGAGAATCATGCCATTCACGGAGTACAGGATCTTGCTTCCGTGCTGCATCGCGCCGGCAAGCCCTATCATGTTGTCAGCGGCCCCATCACCGATAAAGACTTGGCCGCAAAGACCGCAGATTTTATCTCCGCGGCGCAGGCGACGACCCAATGGAAAAAGCTGCGCGTCGGACGCGTGGGTGCCGGTTTTCCCGATATGGGAGACTTTGCTATAGATGCGACGACTCTGCTGTTGAGCGGGCCGAGCAGGATTGATATTGCGCCGGCAGAATATCAGCAGGCGTGGGATAACGCGAAGCAAGCATCCATCACCGCGCTTATTGCGCAATACCAATCGGAATATGATGTTTCGCAGGTCGGCGCTGAGTGTCTTTCGTTGACCGCTCACGCGGAAATCGCGCTGCGCGATTTAGTATCAAAATACAGCCTGGATGCCCTGGCCTTCTCTTTCCTCATCTTCGAGCATTTAAAAAATTCCACCATGCCCTTTGTCGGCGCCTCAAGACTGATGGCCGAAGGTGTGGGGTATGCCGGAGAGGCTGACGCTCTAGGCGCATCGGCCGTTGCCATTCTGCAAAAGCTGACAGGAGCCGCCGGCTTTACCGAAATGTTTTGCCCGGACTGGACGCGCAATCTTGTGCTTATGAGTCATATGGGAGAGTCAAATCCTCAATTCGCTTCCAGCCGCCCAAAGATGATGGAAAAGCCTTTTCTCCTTGGAGGAGACAGCAAACCCGGAGTCTTACTGTTTGAGTCCGAACCCGGACCGGTTACCCTTGCCAGCCTCAATTTGTTATCTAAAGGAGCGCTCTGTTGGGTAGTTACTGAGGGCGAGATCGTCAGAACTCCACTCTATCCTGCGCTCGATGCCCCCCACTATTTATTCCGTCCTGAAAAAACGCTCCCCGATTTTTTAACTGCATACAGTGAAGCCGGCGGAGGCCATCATCTGACAATATGCAAGGGCCGGGTGATGCATCGTATTACCTTGCTTGGAGAACTAATGGGAGCAGAAATTCGATCTATTTAATCCCGGATTATCCATTTGGATTCCGGTCGGGAAGGAATCTTTAGCAAAAAACCATCGTATGTGAAAGTGGTTATGATGAAAGAAGTATCGGTGTATGTGTCCCTGTTAAATGGCAATGAGACACCTCTGACAGCCCGATAAGCTTGTCCGCGAGGCTCAGACATTCCATCATATGAGACCTTCGGACGGCGGCTCCCGGCGTCGTCTTCTTTTTGGGCGCGTACAGACGCGGAAATCCTACGAATCGCCGTTGCCCTGATCGTGCGATCCAAGGTCTTCTCTAATATGCCTATCGCCGGAACCCGATACACATATTAAAGAACCGCCCTACTCGGAGGACGGTTCTCTTTAATCATGGTAGCGGGGGCATACTATTGCGCTATTCACAACGCTCTTTCAGCCTGGCTCGTAAGAAGGTGGGCGCTGCCGCGGAAAGGGCGGCGGATAAGATAGAACGCAGGTGGAAATGGCGTCAGTGGTGTCACTGGCGTCATAAACCGCATGGTTATGCGTTTTTTAGGATGACGCTATGTGTGACGCTATTTTATGAGCCGGAATGAAAGCGTCGGTCAGGGATGTAGGGGGGTGGAGGGAAACATCCTGGCTGGCATCGAAATAACACGCCATTATGCCCCGCAGTATCCTACCCCAAAAATGCTTGTCTCAGCAGCTCTGTGGTGAGATTTTCCGGCTTGTCTTCCAGGGCGATTTTGCCCAGCCTGAGGGCATAGACTCTTTGGGAGATGGCGAGCGCTTCCCGCACGTTCTGCTCCACCAGCAAGACGGCTGTGCCGGAGGTCTCGTTAAGCGCCTTTATGGAAGTCAGGGCGGAATGCACCAGCTTTGGTCCCAGTCCGAGGGAAGGCTCATCGGCGAGCAGCAGCTTGGGCTTGAGCATCATCGCCCTGCCCATGGCGAGCATCTGTTTTTCGCCAGTGCTGAGGGTTCCGGCATTGCGCCGCAGCAAGGGCTTCAGAGCGGGAAATAGGGAAAGGGTTTCTTCCACCCGGCATTTGGCTTCTTTTGCCGGCAGAATTATTCCCCCGACTTCGAGATTCTCCCGCACTGATAAATCGGTAAAGACTCGGCTCCCTTGCAGCACAAAAGAAATGCCTTTGCGCACATTTTCTGCGGGATTGTGATTCTGAATTTCCTCGCCGGCAAATTCAACCGTTCCTTTGCTGGCATTGACCAGTCCGAAAATCGCCTTCAATAATGTGGATTTGCCGGAGCCGTTGGGCCCGACAAGCGCGACGATTTCCCCCGGCGCAACGGCCAGCGATACCCCGTGCAGCACCATCCGCTTGTCATAGCCGGCCTCCAGATTGTCAACCGCCAGCAGTCGTTCCATGCTCAATCCTAGCTAAGATAAGCCTCCAGCACGGCCGCGTCCTGCATCACTGCTTCCGGCCTGCCCTCGGCGATTTTCCTGCCCTCGTCCAATACAATTATCCTATCCGAAACCGCTTTCACCGCCTCAAGATTGTGCTCGATCAGACAGATAGTCTTGCCCTCTTCTCTCAGCCTCAGCAGCAGCCCCAGCATCTTCTCCACCATCTCCGGCGCAATCCCCGCCACCGGCTCATCGAGCAGCAAAAGCCGGGCGTCCAGGGCGAGACAGCAGGCGATGGTCAGGAGTTTTTGCTGCCCATAAGAAAGCTCATCCCCAAGATTATTTGCCTTATCCGCCAGGCCGACAAATTCCAGCAATTCGAGCGCCCGCCGCCGGTTTTGCTTTTCCTGGCGGCCGGATTTCCAGCCCGCCAGCGCGCCGATGACTCCCTCGCCGTATTGATGCTGAAAAGCCAGCAGGACATTTTCCATTACCGTCATTTTGCGGATAAGCCGCAAATCCTGAAACGTCCGCCCCAGCCCCAGCCGGGCTATGCGATGAGCCGCCAGGCCGTTGAGTTTACTGCCCATGAAATCCACGTTGCCGTCATTGGTATTAAGAAATCCGCAGATTATATTAAACAACGTCGTCTTGCCGGCCCCATTCGGGCCGATGAGGCTGACGATGCCTTTTTCCTCGATAGCGAAAGACACTCCATCCAGCGCTTTCACGCCGTCGAAAGACTTGGATAAATTGTTTATCTCTAATATTGCCGTCATATTTGTTGTGGCACGGCCGTCTCGGCCGTGATGTAGGGCGGGTGCGCCGTCGCCCGCCGAATGTCTTTCCTCTTTCCTCTAGCTTCTGGAGAGTTTTCGGAACGAAAATTCTCCCAATATCCCCTGCGGCCGGAACATCATGCAGGCAACCAGCGCCCCGCCGTATAAAATCTGGCGCACATTCGCCGCGATGCTGCTCGGCAGTCCGATAAACCGTAACGCCTCCGGCAGGGCGACCAAGGCCACCGCCCCGACAATAGAGCCGGCGATGCTACCGCTCCCACCCACGATGACAATCGCCAAAATGAAAATGGATTCCTGCACGGTAAAACTGGTGGGGTCAATAAAGGAAATGTAATGGGCGTAGAGCGCGCCGGCCACCGCCGCCAGCGCCCCGCCGATAACGAAAACCAGCAGCTTGTATTTGATGACATTCTTTCCCAGAGACTGGGCAAAGACCTCGTCTTCCCGAATCGCCCGCAAGACGCGCCCAAAGGGGGCGCGCACCAGGCACCTCACCAGCAAAACCGCCAGAGCGGCCAGGATCGCCGCCAGGAATAGAAATTGCCAGTGGGTGGAAATTGTGATTCCGAAAATTACGGGCTGGGGAATACCCGGCAATCCCATCGGCCCGCCGGTAAAATTCACCCAATTATTCATGACGCCGAAAGCAATCACCTGGAAAGCAAAAGTGGCGAGCACAAAATAGTCGTCATGCACGCGCAGGGAAGGGGCCGCGATTATCACGCTTATCACCGCCGCACCCAGCGCCGCGCAAACCAGCCCGACCAGAAAAGGCAGATGAAAATGCAGCGCCAGCAGAGCGGCAATATAAGCCCCCACCCCATACAACGCAGCCTGGGCAACCGAAAGCAGCCCGGTGTAACCGGAAATCAGATTGAGCGAAACCGAGAGGATCGTGTAAATCCCGATGAGGATTAAAATGTGGAGCAGGTAATCCACGCTATACCTCGGCCTTTCTTAATTTGCGGCCAAAAATACCATAAGGGCGAAAGAGAAGGAAAATAAGCAAAATGCCGAAGGCAATGGCATCTTGCCATTCGGAGCCGATTTTCCAAACACCGAATTGCTGAGCGAAACCTAAGAGCAAACCACCGACCAAAGCGCCGGGAATACTGCCTATACCACCGATAACAGTTACCACCATTCCCATCAGAAGGGCGTTCATGCCCATGGTGGGTGTCATATCCACGTCAAATGAAACTAGGATTGCAGCGATTGCTGCCAAGGCCGACCCAGCGGCAAGAACAAATACATTGACTTCGTTTGCCGTGATTCCTGAAATTCCTGCTAACTCATGGTCGTTAGCAACAGCTCTTAACATTTTGCCTAGCTTTGTCCTGAACACGAGAATACTTGTAAGCAGGAAAAGTACAAATGCACTTAGAATAGTGATTAGTTGAATGGCCGTTATGCGTGCTCCAAATAATGGCCAACCTTCTGATGTTGCTCCATAACGCAGTGTTTTTACGTCGTCACCGAAGATCAATGATATGATATTCTGAATAATCACATAGATGCCAATTGATGCGATGAGGAGAATCAGGGGTTGGCCATTTCTGTAGCGTAATGGACGATATATACCGATTTCTAACAAAATGCCAAATGCAGCGCAAAACAATATTCCAAGAAAAATTGCCATGGGCAATGGTAGGTGAAGAAATTCGACCAATGTATATACTGAATAGGCGCCAAGCATGTAAATGGCTGCGTGAGCGAAATGAATAAAACCTGTTGTCTTATAAATCAATGAAAAGCCAAGAGCAACCAAGGCAAATGCGCTTCCAGCTATGATTCCGTTCACTAGGAGTTGTGAAATCATTTGAAATCCAATATCCTATCTTCATCTCTTAGGGAGATGTTCTGCACAGCCATAATATCTTAGCCGCCATGTCGCTTGATTATGGCTGACCTCAGTTATACTTGGGTGATCTGCTGCCATTGAACCTCCCCAAAACCAGACTCTTTGAAGGGGAAGATCTATCATGCGACTCAATAGACAACTGATAATCGTTAAATGTGTTGAAATCACTATACTGTCATCTGGGGAATGTTTGCTAACTATATCAAGAAGCCCTGTCCAAGCTCTGTTTGCTTCCTCCTGCAAAGTTTCGCCATTTGGGAAATAGCGTTTACAGGGATCAGGGCAATTGATGATCTCATGCCAGACATCTTTTCCGAGTAAAGAGATGGTCTCTTCTTGCGATTTTCCAAAAAAATCACCAACATCAAAGGAGCGAAAAGCCTGTAGCTGAATGATTTCTATGTGCAGGGCGCTTGCAAGTGGTTCTATCGTTTCTATGGCTCTTAAGAAATCAGATGAATATATGGACGCGGGTTTGGAAGATAACAATCTTTCACAAGCTGTTTCCGCTTGCCTTTTCCCGCGCGGATTAAGACCAACCTCCTGCCCTGCCCAGAATGTTTTTGTATCATCCTCACCCAAGTGCTCGGCATTGCGAACAAGGATCACTCGCATTCCTAAAGTCCTCCTTCAGACATGTGCACTTTGCCTAGAATCGTGATTATTCTGTTTCCTTGCTCCATGGTTGAACCATAGATCATTAAGCCCTCTTGCCTCCAGCATCTTGAACACGTCTCCCGAAGTCTCCCGGTATGTATCCAAACACTCATTTTCGAGAAGCTGGAAGAAACGTTGGTACGCAGCTATTGAGTATTCATCGTGAATTGCAAAAATCGTGACATGCCCTTCATCATTTTTGTGGATCTGAGGCCATCCTACCGACCAGTCACACTTGATCCCAAATACGAATCGGCCATCCAGCATCATGCAATCTGTCCGACTTGTATCTAGGCGGGCGTCATTAGCCAACCTAAGGAAATCATCCTTGTTGATGAAATACAATCTAAGGTTCTTACCTCGATGAGCACATACGAACGAGATCAGACTATGTTGCACTTCCTCTGGGTAGGATGACAGATTGAACGTTTCCTTGAAATCATCGCAAACGAAATAGCGTATGAACTTGCCTTCCGATGATTTCGCGGTCTCAATTTGTTTGTGTAGTTCCCGGATCTTTTCATGTAAGGAAGATACGCTAATGGTGGTCGTGAGTTGCTGCTCACGCAGTGCACAAAGCTCTGTGGTCATGTCCCCAACGATGCCGTGTAGATCCCAGAAGTCACCCTCAGCTATGGCACCCCCGTTCCTTTGTTGAGCGGACGTCAGGAAGTCCAGGTATGAGTGCAGGCGCTCGTCGACAAACTCCTGAGCTACAGCTGCGAAGTAGAGTGAAGGAGAACGATAGATCCCCGCAAGCCTTCCTCCTTGGCGCAGTGGGAACCGCTCGATCCAATACCTCAAAAGATATCCTATAAGCCCACCAAGAGGTATCCAAATAACATATATGATCCACCGTAGCCAGGCAAAGCCGTCTGACTCATAGCACTTTAGTAACGCTATCATTAGCTTCGTAGGATCAGGTCCGATCTCCGGACTGTTTTGCTTTAACCATACGAACACTATAACATAGAGCAAGATGGGAAGCAAAGCAAAGACTGTCGGAAGATGTTGAGAGATGTATCCGCAAACACGCGAAACAATGAGCTGTGGATGGTGTCGAAACGCTCGAACGCCAATGAATCTACTTGGATGGCAGAACCAGTTCATATCTCTACCTCTTGTTAGCCTGGCACTGAGATTCCATGTCGGGTTGTACATCAGACAACCCGGACCTGAGCGTGCCGAAGTATTTGTTTGACCTAACCTGCGATGCCATCACTGCAAGCAAGTCACGGGCGTGGCTGGGCGGTAGCTCATGAAGACTTGCCTTCGCCCTTCGTAGGTGTGATTTAGCCATCTTCTTCGCGCGCGCGAAGGCAGATGTTCTTGGCGCAAGCGCGACTACCTGTGTGATCTGCTCTGGACTGAGAGTTTGAGCCTCCGCCAGATGCGTAACTTCCTCGACTAAGCATGAAGTGGAAGAGTTCAACAGATAGTAAAGTGGCGCAGTCAGCCGGCCATTTCGAACATCACTGCCGAGTTCTTGAAAATCTCGTGCCACTTTAAGACCACGATCAGGCGGCACAAAGTCTCCGATGTCGTTTACCATCTGGAGAGCTGTGCCAAACTCCTCGCCGAAGCCTCCCAAGGCTGATAGCCAATCGGCATGCGCTCCTGCGAGTAGTCCCCCCATACGCGCGCATTCGGCGGTGAACACTCCGCTGCCGTACCGACACCGCTCGACGTAGTGCTGGTTGAAAAGCAATTCCTCTCGGTACCGCTCAAGATTCCTCACGTTGAGTAGGTTAAGATCGTAATGCTGTGCCACATATATGCAGCGGTTACTCTTGCTGAGGGCAGCTTGTACCTCCACTGCGATTTGCTCGCCCCACCGCTCTCCCAACCGCGAAGCGGCATGGAATGCGATCTCTCGGGTAATCATGGCGGCCATAAACTGAGAGTCTTTCTCGGATCTGCTAAGCACTCCGAGTTTGGTGTCAAATGCTGCGTTTGCCTGATAGGAGGATATGTTGAGAAACTCGAACGCAGCCGCTCCCGGTATTGTGTTCTCCCAATCCTCGCCACCGCATGCTTCGTAGCTCAATCGGAAAAGGGTGGCTTTGAGAGACGGCTTGGCCAGCTTTCGGCTGACCAAGAACATGACGGCATCATATAGCTCAGCGTCGATCTGCCGGATGCCCTCCACCTGCTTCCACATGAGAGGGTAGACCTTCTCCGACGTTTCCCTGAGTAAGGCTAAGTATTCGCTTCTGTCCATCTCGGTTCCTTATGGCAATGGCGTATCACTAAAATGGCACGAACTTGCCGTTCTTTACCTGCATTACACGGAGAGCCTTGGTTACATCTCCGTTTCGATCAAAACTAGTGCGCCCCGTCACTCCTGGGTAGTCTTTGATGGCGTAGAGGTTGCGCTTGATACTTTCGGAACTCGTGTCTCTCGTCCGTAGTGCGAGAGCCGCGACACCGACAACGTCATATCCATAACCAGCAAGTATATCCGGATCCTGGCCATACTTTCTCTTGAACGCCCTCACTAAGCTCTGGACTTCTGGTGCCGTACCTTTTGGGTCAAACATCGGAGATGAGAAAATGACACCCTCAGCTGCATTGCCTGCAAGCTGCAATATCTTGGGGTCATAAAAAGTCGATATACTGAGAAATTTCCCCTTTATTCCTAGTTCTTTTGCTTGTCTTAGTAACGTCGCCATTTCTTTGAGATACCCCGGTATGAAAATGACATCAGGATTTCCCTTTTCGGCCTTCATCAGTTGACCTCTAAAATCGTTGTCGCCCTCTTTATAGAACTCCGTTGAAAGGATTTCACCACCATGGGATTTGTATTTTTCCGAAAACACTTGAGTAATTGCTGAAGTGGAAGCGGCCTGCAGGGCAATAATCGAAATTCTTTTAGCTTTGAGTTTATTTGTCGCAAAATCCGCAAGAAATACTCCATCGTATGAATCTGAAGGATATATTCTAAATATATAATCTCCCGCCTTAGTCAGTTCTATAGCGGAGGACGTCGGAGACAAAAGTACAATCTTCTGGCTTTCTGCCACCGGAGCTATTGCGAGAGTTACAGCCGAGAACATGCCGCCGATTACCATTGGCACCTTATCTACGCTAATTAGTTTATTAAAGGCATTCACACCACTAGTTGGTTTTCCAGCGTCATCTTCATAGACGACCACCAATTTTCTACCATTAATGCCATTTCCCTTGTTTGTCTGATCCAGAGCAAGGTCCATACCTTCTTTAAGTGACTTCCCGTATGTCGCTGAATCTCCAGACAAAGGCAAAATAGCCCCAATCTTTATCGGCGTCGTTTTTGCAGTTGGCGTTTTATTTGCGCATCCGGCTATTGCTCCGACAAATAGCGCCAAGACTAATAACCACTTCCACGATTTAACAATTGAATTCATCATATTCCTCCGCATGGGTATTTTCGGAACTGCGCGCTGACTGCAGCAAAGAGGTGATACTATCCCCTGTCGCTAGAACGAATTATAGTCAATCGCCTGGTTACTGTAAATAGCCCATCTTGCCCAAAATAGGAAAAAAGACAACTTTCCGCCCATTTCGCCAAATCCGAACGCGGCTTTCATTGCAGAGCAAACAGCCGTTTCGCCGTAACCGCACAGGCATCAGAGCACCAGCAACGCCGGAGGCATGCATCGTAATCTCACTCCCTGCTGCCGTAAATCGTAATCAGTGCCCGCATTCGACCGGAATATGCCGCAATTTATGCAGTTATGCCAAAGGTCTGAGCAGCCTAGCGGGTTTTTCAAATCCGTTTAACAGGCCCAACTGGACCAGTTTCGTAGAAGCGATGCAGGTCGTTTTCTCTTTTTGGGGGATTTCTTATAGGAAAGCAGTTTCGGGAAAAGGGAGGGATGAGATAATTTCATAGCTCTACAAGAATCGCCTTTTTGCAGAAGTTCTGCATCCTTTTAGGATGATTTGAGTGTAAATCCCTCGCGTGCGCGCGCCTGAGACTCAATATACCTGGCCTGCAAACAATATTTTTGCAGTAGGTTTGTAAGGGAGCAGGGGAGAGGAAAGAAGAAAGAGAATACGCGACCCCGGGTAGGAGAGCACGGAAAGAACACTGACAGCAACAGTGAGGGGGAGGAGAGGATTACTAACCAAGCCCTGCCGGTGCTGCTGAACAGCCCATCGAAAGTCAACACCATTCCCACCTCGTCGCTTCGTTCCTCGGTGGCGCTCGCTCCGCTCGCTTGATGGACATGACTTGGGTGGAAATCTACAACCTAGGTGCGCAGGCTGCGCCTGCCGGGTCCCATTTCGAATGCTTGAGCGCGTCTCCTGCATGTTGCTGCCAATTTACCCCGAGGCCGCCGCGCTGCACATCGAGGGCGAACTGCATGCGGCGGCCGGATGCTGGTGATGCACATCAGTGGAGGCTATAAGAGTTGAGTGCGCAGTGATCGCCGCCCCGAGCCGGAACTGCACCGGTAGGGCGGCTTTGGCTTCGTTCCCTTCAGTGGGAGGAGTGCAGGCATAGTGGGAAGCGACTGTTCCACTCCGGCAAAGCCAGTGATGTAACCCCAAATCGGGGCAGATAACGAGCCGGCGCGGCGCAGCTACCCCGCAGGTTGATCCCCGCGTTATCCGGCACTGCTGGCCGCACCAGCCTCCTGGCCGTTACCTTGCTATGACTCGCGCTTGCGCCGCCCGTCAACTGCCCCGCGTCAGGCTTGGTGGGGCAAAGAGACGCCTCGTTGGGTCTTGTCGCCCTACGCCAGTCGTGCGAAAAGAGGCGCAGCAAACCCCAAACAGCGCTGCGCTTCTTTTCGCCCTTTGTGGCGAGGCGAAAAGCCCCTGCCGGGCGCTCATTGCCTACCATGCTGATACCACAAACCCGATACTGCTGATACTGCGGGGAAGGGTGAGCCCCAACGAGGACGCGCAGGCGCAGTTGCCTTGACTCCTATAGTAGTCAGAGAGGCTCTATATGCTTATCTCTCGATGTTGGCGCCCTCCAGCCGCCGCCGCTACACCAGGCGGCGGCTTCCGGGCGCCGCAGAGCAAGTTGATCTCTGCCGTTTCCTGCCGGCCCCGGTGAGCAGACTGGACTTGTGTGCTTCCGGAAACCCCGACACTGCCGGCGTGGTCTGCTGCGCAACTCGCCAGCCAGTGCAGACCGGCTGACTTCGCAGTCAGCACCCTCAACAAGGAGGAAGTAGGCAGGTGGAGTAAGCAGATCGGCGCGGGCCCTCCGGGAAGTCTGCTTTGACTGCTGCGCACTACTGCTGCGCACTAAAGTGGAGCAGACAACGTCAACAGCAGGGAAACGGCATGCAGAGTTGCCCCTCTCCCCTTTTTTCCCTTTCGCCCTTTTGATTATAAAGCGGCGGGAGGAACTGCATTGTGTGGCGTTGTCAAGGGTAATACGAAGCAAAAGGCTTGCGGCAATTCCTTCCATACCGGCCGAACCTCCTTGCCGCCGTGGGCGAAGCAGGGAATGGATAACAACTAACCCAGTTAGCTTCGCCCACTAAGCCTTTTGCCCTTGACAACGCCCCCCGCCGCTTTGCGCCTTCGGCGCTTTGGAATTTCGGATGGCGAAAGGGAAAAAAATGCCCCTCTCCCCGACAGGGAGCAGAAACTTAGCGCGAAGAGCGCACAAAGAAAGCGAGGAGCAAGGACAATGAAACAGGGAGATATTAAGACAGCGGCGACAAAGACCAAGTGCGCCGGATGTGGTGACCCAGTAGAAGTCAGGGAGCCGCGAAGACTGCCAGAGGCACTCGACGATTCCGAGAGCCAGGACGCCAAACTCAAGCAACTCTATAAAGACTGTGAAGCCAAACAGCAGGCCGCCTTCGATAACTATGTAGCAGAGTGCCAGAAACTTTGCGATGACTGCGCGGAAAAGCGCCGGAAGCTTGAATCCGGAAGCGCGTTCGCGAGATGAAAGGAACTGGAAAGGAGCAAGAGGAAATGTTTCACACACGATTCCAGGAACGAAGCCAGAGCCGGAGGAGCGGAGCCAAGCGCGACCCGCGCATTTTAGAGAGCGCGAAATTCGGCAATTGCACGCGATGCGACAAACCCCTGCGCGGAGAGCGCGCCGTTTACTACCCAGGAGAGCGCAAAGCCTACTGCTGGGAGTGCGGAGAAACCGAATACCTTTACTTTTTGAGTGTCGCCGCCGATGAAGCAGTTTATAACGGCACCGGAAGCGCGTTCGCGAGATAACAGAGAGAGCGCCCACCAGGAGCGCGACGAAGGAGCTAGAGGAACCATGACTGCTAAAGGCACTCACAGTCGAAGAAGAACCCGAACTCGCAAGAGTGACCTGCCGAAACTGCCGCCGCAGATACACAGCGCGGAGCAGCTTGACCTTTTGACCGGCCGCGCGGCACCGCCGCCGGCCGGCCACCTGTTCGACCCCAGGAGCATAGCCAAAGGCCGCCCCGATAGCGGAAGCCTGCTGGCGAAAATGATCGCCAGCCAGCCGATAAGATTAGCCCCGGCCGCGCCTTGCGGATTGTTCAGAGAAACCCAACCAAACACAAAAGAACGAAACCGATGAACACAATCAGACCATACCGAGACCCGCGGCTATTCTGATTACACTTGCAGCGCAGCCGTGCCCTGCTCGCAAGCCTACTTCGCCGCCACCGGAGAGATATTCTGCAATCGGCTTAAGTATCGTGTCGCCAGAGATGACGCCAGCACGAGATATGCCGACTCGAATCCCATTCGATTTAATGGTTTGGCAAAAGTTCTGTTGAATGCGGGAGCCATGGGCATACCCACTATCCCAGACTTTGCCGACCGGAAAGTCTGCCAGCACCGGCCGCCATTCCACCGATGTGATCCTCATGAGGATGTATGGTCACCAGAATGTCGATGCGATTGACCTATTGTGCGTGCAGATAACTGACCACTGTGGAGCTGGCAGCCCGTATCGCTACGTTGTGCAGCATAGTGGTTCTTTGCCGGAGGTTCAAGCTTCTGCCGGGGAAAGGGCGCAAGGCCCAGGCATTGGCGCAAGTTTAATCCGGGCGCTGCCGCGAAAGGGGCGGCGGATAAGATAGAACGCAGGTGGAAATGGCGTCAGTGGTGTCACTGGCGTCAGTTCTTTTATGGCCGCAGGATTGCGGAAGGCGATTCGTGGGCATGGCCAATGCCGGGGGTATGGGGGGTGTCCAGGCTTGTTAGAAGGTCATAGGTGAGGCGCAAAATTTCTGAGAGTCTGAATTTTTGGCGCGGGAAGCCGGTAGGGGGTCTTTTGGAAATGCGTTCGGGCATAGATTGGCCGCGCAGGATTTTTCGCATATGCGGCGGATTTTTTGCCATAAGAGAAACTCCAGGATACGTCAATGGTGCATATATCCCCTCGCGCGTGAAGAGGGTGCTTTAGAATCGCAAAAAGGACAGCTTCGGATTTGGTTACACTGCTGAGGGAGAGTTGACATAATGTCGGTAGATATGGATAATTACCGACGTTATGTCAACTAAGATTGGCTCGGATATGTCACGCAAAGAACGAATTGTTGAGGAGCTGCGAAAGGCGGCCGTGATGCGGTCGCGCGATCTGATTGCCCTGGGAATCTCACGAGAGTATCTAAGCCAGCTCTGCAAGAGGGGGATCATTGAGCGGGTGGCGCGCGGGCTATATCGTCTGCCGAATGCAGAGGTTTCTATTCAGCATACGATGGTAGAAGCCGTGAAGCGTGTTCCGCATGGGGTCATCTGTCTGCTTTCCGCTCTTCGCTTTCACGCTATCACTACGCAGTCGCCCTTTGAAGTATGGCTCGCGATAGATGTGAAGGCTCGCCTGCCAAAGGTAGATATACCGATCCGTGTGGTTCGTTTCTCCGGTTCGGCTTCCCAAGAGGGAATAGAAGAGCATCTGGTCGAGGGCGTAACGCTGCGAGTGTATAGTATCGCCAAGACAGTAGCGGATTGTTTCAAATATCGCAATAAAATCGGTCTGGAGGTGGCGCTGGAGGCGCTGAGAGAAGCACAACGCGCACGGCGAGTTTCGATGGACGATCTCTGGAGGTTTGCCAAAGTCTGCCGAGTAGCCAATATCATGCGTCCCTACCTGGAAGCGATCAGATGAAAAAGAAACCCGTCACTGATGTCGCGGCATCAGTGCGCCAACGCCTGCTCAATCTTGCCCGCTCGCAAAAAGAGGATTTCGGGATTCTTCTCAGCCGGTATGCTATTGAGCGGTTGCTCTATCGCCTTGGACAGTCGTCTTATGCCGAAGCATTCATCCTGAAGGGTGCGCAATTATTTACGCTCTGGTTTGACACACCTCACCGTCCCACACGAGATCTTGATCTCCTCTACCAGGGAGAAGCCCTAGTTCCCAGATTAGAAGCAATCCTCACTACAATCTGCAAAGAAGAGAGCACACCGCCGGATGGTATAACCTTTTTGGCAGACTCTGTGCAAGGAGAAAGAATTCGAGAAGACGCAGCCTACGAAGGGGTGCGCATTATGATCAGCTATGAAATGGCAAGCGTTCGAGATCAAATTCAGGTTGACATCGGTTGTGGAGATGCAGTTACTCCAGCGCCGCAATTGACGCAAATTCCCTCTTTGCTGGATTTCCCCGCGGCACAACTTCGGGCTTACCCGCCCGAGACGGTCATTGCAGAAAAGTTTGAGGCGATGGTTTTCTTAGGCATTGCGAACAGCAGAATGCGCGACTTCTATGATCTTTGGGTGTTAGCAAGGGAGAGTTCATTTGACGGCAAGATTCTAGCTGCAGCAATACATGCCACCTTTCGCCGTCGGAAGACACCACTACCGCAATCGCTCCCGCTTGCCCTTTCACCGGAATTCGGCCAAGATGCTCTGAAACAAGAGCAGTGGACAGCTTTCATGCGTAAAGGGCGCCTTCGGGGAGGAGAGATCAGCTTGTCTTCTGTAACCATCGAACTTCAGCGATTCCTGATGCCGCTTCTATCAGCATTAAGCAGTGGAGAGGCCTTCGATTTCATATGGACAAACAAAGAAGGCTGGCGGCCTCGAACTGCGTAAGCTGTAATCCTCGTGTGCGAGAAAGAAAGAATGCCCCACCCACCCCCTTGCGATTCCAGCTATAGCCTCTTTACACTGCGAATGGTTTTTTCAGAATTGGGTTTTGCAGGCCTGCGGCTCCCTGCAGAATCGTCTGTATAGTGAGTAGAGATAGGCAAGAATCGTCGCATAGGGCTGGAAGGAGGTAATGGGCAGGGAATGGTAAAACTATAAAAAAACATGCTTAACATAGGGTATAGGGGACATTAAGGGGTCATTAATTTACTGCCCTAAGCACCTTTTCATGCCGCAAAGCGCGGTTTGTGCTCAAAATCTATCCCGCTTGTTTCTTTCCTTCGTTTTAGAATTCACGCGCATAGTGCAAGTGTGCAAAAAATCAATTCTAATATCCATATCTGCCTTCGATATATATCAGCCAGTCTTGCCATTCCCCTGCATCGTCATGTTGCCGAATCCAACTCACCCATTCTTGGTGCGTAAAGGTCAAGAATTTAGACTTCCCACTGAAGAGCCTGCCCCAGCCGGTTCTGAAGTCCGATATTCCAGTCTTGGTCAGGCAGCAAAGCAAAGGATCATTGTCCCGGTCATATGCGACACAAGACATAACCAATTCATACCTGCCGGACTGAGCAATTGCCTCTGTAAGCGCTTGTTGGCGAAGCAGTTGGTATCCGGCAAAAGCAGCCGGGCAACTATTAAGGGCAGCAAAAGCGTCTTTGTTTATTGCAGGGAGAAGATATTCCCAATATCTTCTCCCCCATTGCCCAAGATGACAACAACCGTCATCAAATGGAAGCAGTTTATGGGCGTGCAGGCATCTGCTCGGATCAGAATTACGGGGATACTTTTCATTGCCTTTCTTGAAATATCCTGAACATCGTTCAAAGTTGCTTTCCGTGAATTTACTTTCAACTAGGATGAGTGCTTGTCCGCCATTCGTAGATTCAGCAATGAATGCCAAATCCGGGGAGGTCTGCCCTGAGCCGCGTTTGCCTGCTTTCTCCCCTAACAAACACCCATGTTTAAGGCAAAGTTCTCTTGACTCAAACTCCAGTTCAACACACGTAACCTTCGCTATGTCGGCAGATACTTTGGCGCTTAGAAAATCCCTTAGCAGAGCTAGGGAAGCCGCACTCTTGCGAAATGGAAAGTATAGATTGGCGCACAAAATCCAAGAACTGAGAAGGTTGTGAGAGCCGCTATGTTTTTGTATCTGCTCTCTCTTTAGATACTCAGAAAGAGGCAACGAGGAGTCAGATCGTATGCCGGGCCAAAGATTCAGTTCCCAGTTTTCAGCAGGCAATACATGTTCATAGTAATGATTATTCTGCCTGCCATTTTCTTGGTTCTGAAGGGTTTTCCGCCGCCATTTGATCTGGCGCTCTCTCTCCGCTTCTCTAAAGTGACTCATGCATCACTCTTTTGCAATAGATGTTGGCCGTTTATCATATCTTTAGCTTCTCAAGGTGGGGCCGTAAGGCTTTTTCTAAGCGGATCATTGCATCAATCATGGTGTCCTGAATCGCTGGCCACTTCTTTTCGTTATCACGATAGCCGCCCTCTGTCGCATTTGAGATTCGGCAGGCACGCTTCCCTTCTAGGCGCTCCCATTTGAGAGGCTGCCCAAAGGTAGCTTCGATTGTGTCCTTGGATCTGAAAAGCTGGTCAAAAATTGACTTGTTTTCTTCTTCGCTTTCTTTTCCTCTATCAATGTATAGTTCTTCGCTACTCTCGTGCTGGCGGATGCCATAGTTAAGCCCCAGACCGCTCTTGCCAGCGCCCATGCCGATCCACGAGTAGCAGCTTGGAGATATGGTGGAGTGGAGTTTAGTTTTTGCTTTGGCTCTTTCCAGTAGCTGCCGCCAGAACTCTCGGCGAAGCATAGACCTCTCCGAAAGCTCCTCTTTGGTGTGACCCACTTTCTCTAGTTCTTCACTGGGGCCAACAATCTTAGTTAGCAATGGGGCGGGCAAAGAATCGCCTATTCTCACCGCTTCTACCTTCACTATATAGAATTCAGTAGAAGAAGATTCATTCAGCCATGAGACGGCCCCAACATGCTCAGGACGGGGATCGGAAACTATCCAAATGGCCTTCTTTGCGCCGATTGCGGTAAAATAAGTGATGAGTTTTCCAAGGTGATCGTGATTGCTCTTCTCCAGTTGGCATTCAATGACCACGGGATGTCCACCTTCGTCCTCGGCAATTAAGTCCACACTGAATCCACCAGCAGATTGCTCTCTTTCAGCACTGGTTAGCGAAAGATCAAGGGCTTCGTTTAAGACATCAATGTTCTCTTGCAACCACCTAGTGAAATCCAGAGCCTCATGTTTCCAAACTTCGCGCAGTGGAACTCGCTCTAATCTACCGATCATACATCGTCTCCTCTGATTTTAATCAAAGCCAAACTGCGTGGCTTCAAATCATCTGGTGTCAGACTTCACTCACACCAGCGCCTCACTACACACGATCCGCGGTATGGCCTGTTCTTTGCCCTCAGATTCTGGGCGGTCGAAGGCTTCCCGGAGATTGAATTGTTCATAGATGCGCAAGAGGTTCTTTTTAAGGGCCTCTCCGGTTACACCATTCCGGCGAAGCAGGTTTAGTTCCTTGCGCACGGCCGAGGTTAGGGATTGCCGGAAGGCTCGCTCTAATATATTGAGATTGCCGCGACTGTCTTCGTCCTTTGCCAGGTTGAACTGAATGCGAAGCTCCCTCAATATATAACGCTGGGCCATACCTAAAGAAACACTGTAGTCTCTTTGCGTTTCGCGATGTCTAACATCCTCATCGAACTGGCGCTTTACCCGCATGAGCGCTTGATTATAGCCGTCAGGTAATGGTTGTCTGGGAGTTTCGGGAGCGCATCGAATCGCCGCCAGAACCTTGGGCAATTCTTTAGAGATAATCTCGCCATTTTCACCAACCAGGTATAGCTGCTGATAGCGATCCGCTTCGCAGAATACAAAGAGTCCTTTCGTATTTGCTTCCAGCCCTGCCCTTATGCCGTCGCGCAGATTCACAATCCTTTCAAACTCCACCGGGTCTTCATCGCGCAAGCGCCGCATTATCTCCTCAGCTTCATTCAGATCAATCGGCTCTTCCTCACCGTCTTCAAACTTGTTGATCTGATCTTCCTTCCCCTCATAAATGGCATACATGGCCTCTTCATTTAACTGCTCAGTGTTGTCGAGTATGGCGGCGTCTTCGCCAATAGTGTCATGGATTTCCTGAATGCGATTGTGCAGTTTCTCCTGCAGCCCTAGATGCTTTTCCAGTTCTGTCTCCGGCAGGAAGTTGAAAGCATGGATGTGATCGAATTCCGTGCCAATGCGGTCTATGCGACCAAAGCGTTGAATCAACCTAACAGGATTCCAGTGCAGGTCATAATTAATCACCTTATCGCAGTCCTGCATGTTCAAGCCTTCGGCCAAAACATCCGTGGCAATTAGGGTATTTATCTCGCACTCGCCGCGTTGGAATTCATATTCGGGATTGGCTTTTGGGGCAAAGCGTCCAACAACCTTGACCTTGCTTTTGTCGCCACTATAGATAACCTCAATGTCTTTCTGAGCCTCTCCGGGGTTTAGGTTCTTGTAGAGATAGCGGGCCGTGTCTGCATATTGGGTGAAGATGAGCTTCTTGCCGTCCCGGAGGGTATCTTTGCGAAGCCAATTCATTAAAGTCTGCAGCTTATCATCTTCTTCCGGGGTGATAGGCTCAATATAGCAGAGCATCTCGTTAAGCAGGTCGCGGTCATGCTCCACATCACGCCGAAGTCTCTCTATATCGAAATCCTTAGTCTCATATTTGCCTGATGCTTTCCTAAGTTCATCTATCAGATCAGTTTCAGACTCTTGATCCCATTCATATAGCAGATACTGCGCTTCATCGCCGGCCGGCACAATATTTGCGTCGAGAGACAAAAGGAATCGCTCATGAACCCTTAAAAGATTGCGCAAAGATTCCCGGAAGGCATGGACACTGGACTCAAAGCGCTTGAAGAGAAGAATGCGGATAAGGCCTCGCAAGTTTACGCCGGAGCGCTGCAGATCGGAATACGGCTGATGTTTGCGCAATTCTGGAGCAACATAATGCCAGAGTCCATAACGAGCATAAGTTAACTCGCCCGGAAGCGGCTCTGCTCTCTGTTTGCGAAGGCTGCGACCAATATAACGGCGCATACGCTCATATAATCCCTGGTAGGTCTTTTCTATGCTGTATTCGATGGTCTCAAGCTCCCTGCGGGGGAAGAATTGGTGACGACCAGCTACAAGGACATAAGCGCGGCGCTTCCCGCTCTTATATTCATCGAATTGAGCGGGGTTCACCTTCTGCTGAGTCTCGGCGTCATAGCCATACCAGCGCAGGATATGATTGCGGGTGCGCCGATACAGGACATGCACGAGCAATTCCTGCAGTCTGCGCTCTCCCTTCTCCACCTGCTTGAAGTATTCGCGTAAATTGGTCGGTTCAATAGGCAAATCACTTTCATCATCAGGATGGAAGAGCTTTATCTGATGATATATATCCCAGGCGCTCTTATTGCGCGGCGTTGCGGTAAGAAATACGCACTTCTTGCCGCCCTGCAGGAATTGCTGAAGAATTTGATAACGCTGAATGCCTGGATAACGGAAATTATGGCTTTCATCTACAAGAACAAAGTCGCGTGCAGGAAAATTGCGCACAAGGAAATTACCTTCGCCATTATTGGCTTCCCGCAGCAGCCCCGTTGATACAACTTTGGCGTCGAGCGCGTAATATTCGTTATATCGCTCCCACATTTCGATTAATGAAGGAGGGCAGATAATCAAAGGACGCATGCCGTCTGTGCGGGCGAAATGTTTGACAATCGCCGCGCCTACAAAGGACTTACCCATGCCCACCACATCGGCCACAAACGCGCCTCCATTGTCCCTGATCTTCTGAACGACGTTTCTTACGGCGCGTGTTTGGAAGTCGGCTAATTGCGTGGTAATCTCATCATCCCAAATTAGTTCGCGCCCCTCAATACCTTCCAGGCGATCTCTGACAAGAGCATAGAGAGCTTTCATGTATATGTCATAGGGTCGGACCGGCGCAAGTGCCCAAGACTGCTGAATCTCATGCATCATTATTTCGTCAAATTCTTGGGCTTCCTCCCAGATTTCATCAAACCAGCGGGTCAACTCCGCGTGGTTATCATTGCCCTGCACTACCACATTCAGCTCGGTATTATGCGTTATGCCGGAGAGCGTGAGATTGGATGAGCCAACAATGGCGATTCCTTTCTCATAGCGGCCATCCTGCTTGTAGTTGAAGATGTAGGCTTTGGCATGCAGCCGGCCCTTGGTATAGACGCGCACTTTGAGCCGCTTCTCTTCTATCAGCCGTGCAAGAGTGCAGAGGAGGGCTTCGCCTTCATCGGTTTGATCCATCACGGCAATGGTTTCACTGGCATTGTGCGCGGTCTCTTTGACGGCGCGGCGCTGGTCAACTCGTTTGGGGTTGCGCATCGCCTCTGCGGCGCGCTCCACCAATTCCAATCGCCTGTAGCCTTCACTGATCTGCTCCAGCGTCTGCCGATTTGTCGTGTTGCCTATCAACAGGCGTAATTCGGAAACACCAGCCAGGAATGGTTGAATAGGCTCAAGACCGGAAAGGAAGAAGTAGCCAACGGCAAACTTTGCCTGTTCGGTAGAGGGCAGGATGCGGTTGATATGATCCACCAGCCGTTCTGTGCGATTATCTATGATGTCGTGGGTAGGCATTATTTGCTCTCCGGCTTCCACTCTTCTGGCCCGCTGGCAGCCCGGCCCAACACTACGCCAGCGGCAGCGGAAGGTGAACTGAAGATGTGGTCTTTAGTAAACTTGAAAGCTTTTCCATCAGATACTAGCACACCACTCTTATACAGATCGGTGCGGAGTTTTGAGACATTACCAGGCACTGACGGGGTTTCCTTCGGAACCGCCTCGGAACCGGCCATGACAACAAATCCCTCCGAAGTCATGCAGCCCTTAGCCTCGACTCCTTTGCCGTGAATGACCATCATTTCCCCAGTGAAACCAAGACCGGGAGGAGCGACGGGCAGCTTCTTGAACTTGCCACCCTTAATGCCTTTCCATTCCTCTTCTACCCCCTTTACTTTGCCGATAAGTTTGGCTACTGCCTCGGCTTGATCAAGAGTTTCCCGCGCCACATCATAGCGCCCTGACTCCATAGCCAGCGAGTTCTCTTTGAGGATGTGTTCTTTATATCGCTTAAGATCGTTTAGAAGCGCTTCAAAGGATTCGTCAACATCACCTTTCATTTTACACCCGCTCCATATTTAGTATCTATTTCCCGGAATTCTCGGCCAGCCACTTCCGACCGGCCTCGCTGATTTCCCAGACGCCGCGCGGCGAACTTTTCTCCAAAAGGCCCAGTTCAACCATGACCAGCCTTTCCCAACAGGCGCGGTTTCGCCAAGTCTCCTCTCCGGTTGATTCCCGCAAAGCTAAGTCTGCCTCATTCAGGCTGCCCTTAACCAACTCAAATACTTTATCTGTAACTTCTCTTGTTCTGCCGCGCCCGCCCATAGACTGCAAGACTTGCAAGATGGGCAAGCGATAGATAATCTGCAGCGACAAGATTCCTCGTTGCCCTTTCGGACCCGGTGAAATAGGTTTTCGTTCCCTGGGAGGAATTGCCGGTAAGTCCTTGCCTTTCTTGCTGGCTCTCCACTCCTCTTCGGCGACATGCACCTTCAAGATGACCTTATTTATGCCTTCCGCTTGGCGCACGGCCTCTTTAGCAGCATCAAATCGGCCGGACTGTAGCGCCAGAGCGCCTTCTTTGGTTACCTGTCCTTGAAGCATCTTCAATTCTTCGAGCAGCAGATCAAAAGCTTCCTCAATATCGCCTTTCATGTCTCTTTGCCTCACAAATAAGATGACATTTAGCCTTCTATAAGGTATAATATAGGTGGCAATTTATGGTCAGGTTCTTAAGATGTATAGTCTTGCACGCTCAAACAAATATCTGAATCTGAATCCGCATTCCTTTATGAAAATCGTTCGCGAGAACGTATCAACTTCCACAGCATTTGAGCGCGTGCCTGCAAAAGCCAGGGACGGCGCGGTAATCTACAAATCCGCTCGCAGCCTTGCGGCTTCCAAAAAGAAGCGCGCTAAGTCGTCATATTTCTGATCATAACCGCTTATCACGGCATTCAAGTATTGCGCCCGAATCATCTTTGAGCCTCTTCCCTCGAATCTATAGGCCGGCGGCGGATAGTCCGCCTGAGCCAGCATAATATCCGCCAACCACCGGGCCAGCCTGCCGTTCCCCTCCCGGAAGGGATGAATATAGAGAAAGTTTGCATGAACAATGGCCACTGATTTGCAGACTTCTTCCAGCGATTTCCCCCGGCAAGGAGTGTGTTTTGATAAAACGTCTCTTTCAAAATTCGCCATAGTCTCCGGCACAATATAGGAAGGAGGCCAAGAGAAGCCGCCCTTTTCCAATTCAACGCTGCGATACTCGCCGGCCCATGCATATATCTTGCCGAGCCAATCTCGATGCATCTTTCGGATAAGTCTGCAAGTGATTTTTGTATTCTTAGTTACAACATTTCGATAGTAATGCGCCTGCGCCCTAACGAGCGCTTCATATTCGGCGCGATCCGTGTCGAGCTTGCGCTTGAGGCCAAGTTTGTTGCGAAGCACCCGCTTATGTGAACCAGGTTCATACTCGGCTTCGCTTCCGGTGGGCGCTTTATAAGATGACATGCTTACTATCCCTGAATATGGCGCTTTCTATGCTATAATGCGTTCGAGGACGAGCGAGAACTGCGTAGCGGGCCTCGCTCTACTCACCTTTATCGCGGCATTACTCCTCTTCATCTATCACTTCTCCAAATGGCTCCCCGGTTGCTTTCCAATCGTCATAAGTCATACGGGCTTCGCGTGAATTATCTGTCTTTGCCAAGCGATTCCAGATCATTCGACAGGATACTTCGTGAAGTTCTTTAACAAGGACAATACGTTCTTTTGGATTAGTAAAGCCAACGGCCTCCAGAAAAGCTCCATCAATAGCGATACGATCAGGCCGACGGACATTATCATAAATCATCAGTGATTGCCTATCTGACATCGCTTTGATTGATTCTGTTAGATTTCTTATTACGTTTTCATCTATGCTTTCTGGAGAAAGGACACTTATATTGGTGGTTTCGTATGTCTGAGTCTTTAGCAGGCCCTGACCGAAATTTGAACGGCCAATCAATTCACATTGAAGCATTGTAAAAGTGGAGTATAGTGATGCAGCGATAATATACGCATGTTTAGCTATGTGCGGTCGAATTTCGTTAAAGTTTGCATCGGCTTGGCATTTGAATTTGTTTATTCCCACGACGGGGCGTCTCTTATGTCCGATTGGGAATATTACAGCTGCAGGTTCAGGGACAAACAACTCAAACCACCTATCGCGTGTTGCGCAAGTAGGTCTGCCGCTAAAGCCTTGCCTCTCTCCCCAATGTATATAGCTATTCGCATATCTCTTTCGTGTCGCCTTGTGATCTAATCTAACTAGGCGATAGTGAACATACGAGGGTTGAACGACCGGATGCACCAATTCCTTCGTTTTCACGAAGACAGGATCAGTAACGAATTCCTCCTCTATCTCATGCTCGCTTCCATCATCGCATAGTATCCGCGCAATGCCCTTCTTCACTTCCAGCACGCGCACATAGAAGAAATCGTTTGCGCCGGTCTTAATGCCGAATCGCACTTCGGCAATATCTCCCAGGCGCACGAGCTTGTCTCCAGCCTTCTCCAGAATGCGCCAGTAAATATCCGGCGCGCGCAGGTATTTGCCGCCCCATTTGTTGCCTTCATACTTGCTGGCAACTTTTACCATCGCCTTGCCGCCCTTTGCCCTCTTATCGTCTTGTTCCGGGAGCGCTAAACCCTCCTCCAGCAGATCGCTTTGTTTTTTGGGATGAACGCGGAATTCCGGGAAGGTGCGGCGCGTGTCGGCATCCTCTATTTCCTGGAAAGCAACGGGGCTGAGAATCACCTCAAAGGGAACAGAGCACATGACAAAGCGCGATTTTGCTTGCGCTGCCGCCTCGGCAGATAACACCGGCGCGGCGAGCAGGACAATGACCGTATTGACATCGGCGCGCTTGAAGGAACGCTTTACCAGATTATCAAGCACGAATTTCACATGGCTATGGCGCAGCAGAAATTCCTGCAAATCCTTACCATAACCCACATCCAGCCAAGAGTTTGATGTGATGAAACAGAAGGAACCTTTGGGATTGAGCAAATGCAGGCCGTGGAAATAGAAATAGACATATAAGTCGTTCTTAGCGTCCAGCTTGCGGGCGACATTGCCGGTGGTGCTCTTATACCCAAAGAAGGTGGGGTAGCAAGCATAGATGGACTTCATCAGTTTGGCCTTATAGGCGCGGCGCTCTTCCAGTGTGGAAGCATGGTTTTCCTGCCCATGCAGCGCGGGCGGAGCGATCTTCTCCTGGCGGACATAGGGCGGATTGCCCACAACAATATCGAAGCCCTTCTGATCGCTCTCGAAGATTTCCACAAAGGCAATATCCCAGACGAAGGGAATCCCGCCAGCCTTGCTGATAACTTTGAGAGCTTGCTCTAATTCCGTTATCTCAGGCTCAATCTCTGCCAAACGGCTCTGCCACTCGACTGCCCTTAATTCTATTTGGGCAGGTTTCCCACCAGTCACACCAGCTAATTCCAATCCAATCTGCTTATCTGGATATTTAATGCGAGTTTCCAATGACTTGGCTTCTTCCGTCAGGGCATGCAAACGCCTTTCCAGAGTCTCCCGGAATAGGCTTTGTTCTCTTTGGTCAATCTGCTCCTTTGTCCAAGCGCCGCGCTCATTGCGATAATGTTTTAGCTTCTCAGCCTTCAGGCTGGTTAGCTTACCTTTCACTTCCTTCGGCAAGCCGGCGCGGCCGTGAATGTGGCTGAGGTCAATGCCGCCGACCTCCTGAATCAGACTATCGCCCGGCCTGATCTTGAAGGAAAGATTGGGAAGCAACGGCCGCAGCTTTCTAATCCCAATGTCAAGTTCGGAATCAACCACCAACTGGAGCCAGAGGCGCAATTCCGCAGTGCGCACAGCCCATTCCTTTACATCAACTCCGTAAAGACTTTGGCCGATAATCTCCTTTTTCAATTCATAGTGATATTGTGCATCCCGCGGGCCGCGCCCCAAGGCGTTGTCGGCGCGCTCGCGCAAATCCGAGAGGATGGATAACATGCCCACCAAAAAAGAGCCGGAACCGCAGGCGGGATCAACAACGGTGATTTCTTGCAGATGCCTGTCAACCTCCGGCCAGAGGTCCGTTTTGGCTAGTAGAATATCGGCCGCAGCCCTTTCCTCCTTTTCAAAAGCAAAGACGGCTTCATAAAGGGCAGGCTTAGACTCCGCGCCAATGTGATTCGACAAGTTATCTACCAGTGCCAAGCGGCACATCAATTCAATCTCTGTGCGAGGAGTATAAAAGATTCCCCACTGGCCGCCTTCATCAGTTTCTTCGCTATCCTCGCTAACATTCACCAAGCTCTCATAGACTTTTCCAATCATTTCCGGGTCAACGGCGACTTCCTGATCTAAGGGGCTGTCTTCGCTGATGGTGAAGTTATAACGCTCAAAGAACTCGAAGGCCTTGCGGAAGAGCTTATCGGAAATTTCTAAGGAGTATTTCTCGTCTAGTTCATTGCCCTCAAAGAGTCCACCATTGAGATAAGGTGCAAGCTGCAGTGCCGTATTGGTCTCCTTTGAGAAATACTGCCGGGGTGAGAAGTGATTATTGAAGGCCTCAAAAAAGAGCACAGACAGCCAATTTTTGAAGAAGCTGTCTGCGGGCTGTTTTGAATCCTGGTAGGCGCTCCAAAAGTCGGCCAGGAAATCAGGATTATCGCCGAGCCAGCGTTTGCGCTGGACAAAGTAAAGGAACATCACGCGGTTGAGGAACTGGAGCGCGCAATCATGCGCCCAAGTGGAATCATGGCTCTGCCTTTTCAAATCCTTCTGTAAAGCCTTGAATACTTCCGTGTATTCTTTGAAGAATGTTTCAGTGATGGCCTCAACATCGAAAGCCTTATCATGCTCTTTCTGTATATCCAAAGGCGATAAGCCAAACAGCGTCGGCGTTATCCCCGCCGCGTCGAGCATGGCAATCCGCTCGGAGGCAGTTCGCAGGCGATCCTGCGGGCCGATGCTTATACGGCGGAAGAGACGGCGCAGTTTGGTATCCCGGTTGTCCTCATCCTCAGCCGGTTTAGCCAGCTTGACATTGACGAAATGCCAGTTGACCTGGGTCGCATCGGAGAAGACGAAAAGGGCATAGGGGTGTTCATTCAATAGCCGAGTGATAACAGCGCGCTCATCAGTGATGTGGAGCTTGCCGGGGGAATGGAGCCGGGCGTAGATAACATGAAAATCGCCGGACCCGGCGAAGAGCACCGGATTCTCAGCCAGGGCTTCCTTGGCCGCCTGAGACCAGCCCTGACGCGACAGAGGCTGGTTTATCTGGTCATAGTTGAGTTCAGACCAGAAGAGCTGCTTGAGCGGCTCAAGCCCACTCAGTTTCCTGATTAGATTAAGGATGATCTGCTGTTTGTCAATTCGATCCGATTCTGAAGAGTTGCTCACCATAAACTCCCTGAAGAGTCACTAATAAATCAATCAACAAAATGGATGCGAAGGGAAAAGAGCATCCCTATGCGTGAAAAAAACTGGACAAGCGCCAAAGCTCTTGGCCTAAGATGATCCAGTTAAAATTGCGAGTTAAGTCTATTGCTTCCCCCACTGACAAGTGGTCTTTAGGCATTATCCGCTATTGCCTGCTTGCTGTCAATGTGGTATACTAGCAGTAGAACCTCTGATTAGTTGACTCTAACTGTCCTATTGATTAGATACGAGACTTCTTAACAGGAGGGGGGAACCCCTATGGCAAGACAAGATGCTTCGGGATCGTTCATTCGGTTCGGAGTTCCGCGACTTACCCTTGTATTCCCTTCAGGAAGTAAATTGGCAGGCATTTGGGCGGGGCAACCTTCTAACAGGGGAAGAATAAAATGGGGCATCAGTATCTAGGCGCGATTCCAACTTCAAAAAAGTGGACGGCAGTTGTTGACGAGGTTGTCGGTGGCTCGGGTCTTCTTCCAGAAGACCTCAAAGGGATTGCCGCGCACACGTTAGAAGCAGCAGAGACGGCTCTTGCCAAGGGTGTCAATGATGCCGGACTGCGGCAAACTTTTTTCCTCTTGACGCAGATTGTCCTGGCGGCACAGCAGCCAGACTGGCGCGAAAAGCTCTCCCAAAATGGCATTGACCTCGGTCCCAACGCCTCTGTGTTTGAACTAACCAGTCAATTGCAATTCGCGGTTGACAATTATCTATTGCGCTATGGACAGCCAACCGATGTCAGCGAGATAGCGCAGCAGGCAGCAGGGGAAGCCTTGGCTGCGCTGGCATCTGAACACAGCATCTCACTATTTGAGGGGAGCGCGGGGCAACTACAGCAGGCAGTCCAGTCGCTTTCCTCACGGCAGGGCTTTGCGCGCTTTGGTCAAGTCTTTTTTGGTCGCTTTCTCACTCGCTTCCTTAATTTTTATCTCAGCCGCGTTACCGCCGACGAGGTTGGCGGGGAGCGTCTGCCCACAATCAGGCATATAACTGAGTTTAACGAGAGCCTGCAGCGCCACTGTGAGGAAAGTGCGGTAATTGTCCGACAGTTCTGTGGTGACTGGTATTCTAAAACTGAGCGTATAGAGGGAATTGACCCGGATAATGCCGGCCGCTTTATGGCAATTGCATTGCGCAAATTGCGCCGCGAGCTAGAAATGCAAGGGGGCAGAGCATGAGTCAGCCCCGGTTAGTGCTTTGCAGTGGCGCGGAATTGCCACAAGACAATGAGATTGCCAAGGGGAGCAAGCCCATCCAGCTTGATACCCTCGGCTATGATCCTAATGTCAAGCTGCGCTTGGAAAATGTTACCCGGAAATTCTCACAGGAGGTATCGAAGCGGATTGTTGATCTACTAGAGTTGGCGGCCTATATCTACAGTGCCGACTGTGGAACTGATCGAGGCACATGGCAGGATGATAATTCAACCGAATCCTGGAACAGGGATTTTCATTTTGTTATGCCCGTGCGAGATATTAAATTCTGGCAGCAAAAAGATGTGAATCAGTTGCTCTGTTATTTACTTGGTTTCCTTTCCAGCGATAAATTTGCGTTTACCTTCACACCACTGAAAAAGGGCAGAGACTGGCAAAGCTATCTGCAGGTTGGGGACATTCAAGACTCGGAATACTATGGGATAGACCGAGTGGTTATGTTCTCAGGCGGTCTGGACTCATTGGCGGGCGCGGTAGAATCGGCACATAATGGCGAGAAACTTGTGCTGGTGAGCCACCGGCCTGCAGCTCACATCAGCAGCCGGCAGACGAAATTGTTTGAGCAATTGCAAAAGCACTGCCAAAGACCAGCAGAACATATCCAGGTCTGGGTGAATAAGACTGGGCAGGATGCTGAATCTACACAGCGCACGCGTTCCTTTCTTTTTTCCGCGCTTGGCGTGGCGGTTGCCTCAATGCTGAAGGCAGGAGGAGTTCGTTTCTATGAGAACGGCGTTATAAGTCTTAACTGGGGAATATCTGACCAAGTGCAACAGTCGCGAGCATCGAGGACAACGCATCCTGCAGCTTTGCGACTGATGGAGGAATTTCACCGGCTAATATTGGAATCGCCGAATTTTGCCATAGACAACCCCTACATATACAAAACCAAGACGGAAGTGGTGGAGACAATTCTCAAATGCAAAGCGGGGGAACTCATTGGCCAAAGCTACTCCTGCAGTCGCAGCATCTATGGCCGAACGACCCACCTCCATTGCGGGGGATGCAACCAGTGCATTGATCGGCGGATTGCAATTATATCTGCAGGAGCAGAGAAATACGAGCCAGCAAAATATTATGAGACTGATGTCTTCACAGGGGCGCGCAAGACGGGCCAGGAACAAAGAACTGCAGCCGGGTATGCCCGGTTTGCTCTGGAAATCCATGAAATGACTACTGATGAAATTGGCGGGAGATATGGCAGAGATTTGGCGCGTGCCATACGGTCTTTTGAGCGCCAAGGAGAGGCAGCTAATGGATTCCTTGATATGCATAAGCGACATGGGGAATCCGTGTATAAAGTTCTCCAGTCAAAGATAAAGAAACACGCCACCGATCTTGCTGCCCAAAGAATCCCCAGTTCTTCGCTCCTCGCTATGGTTGCGGGGCAAACGCTATCCTATGACCAACAGCCCGTGAAGCAAGGCAGAATATCCACATCACCTGATGTCGTGCTGTCGGTCAGCGATGCAAACCACGAGGCATATCTGCGGGGAAATCAATTATCCATGCCGCCGCGTGCATTTCAATTACTGGTGCTTTTGGCGAAGCAAGCGGCCAACTCAGGAGGCTGGGTTAAACGAGATGCCATTTATGCCAACCTCTGGGCGGGGGTCACTGACAAAGATATGGTTTACGATCGTCAAATTGATGATACAGTGAAAGAGCTTCGACGATCTCTTGATAGCGTTGAGCCAGGCATCGGCAAGAAGTTGATTAAAACCAAATCCCGCGTTGGCTATTGTCTTCAATTGGAGTCATCCAAAGTAGCCCTGCTCTAGTTATCTTTTCACGCTGCTCCCACTTCTGCTCAAAAGCCTTTCCAAAGACAATTATTTCCAATTTTCTATCCTCAAACGCGCCCACATAAAACCCACATCTAACCCACAATTAGCCCATGTTTGTCTCAACCTCATCTGCCAAAATAAGGGCAGATTGAGAGCAGAAGTAACGGCCAATCAAGGCCTGTTCTTGGGGCAACAAATGGCGGCAAGGGAAAAGGCGAAAAACAGATTCACGATCACGCGCAGGATTGCGTCGGAGCCGATGTCTGCGGCGGATTATGCCGAGTCGGAGCGGATCATTGCGAAGCTGATTGCCAGGGCTTTCATTGCCGACAATCCCCACTTGTTTGCCCCACAACAGGACCAAAGTGAGCATTCGACAATTGCCGGGCCGCGCCTCCACCGTTGCAACGGGCGGGCGCTCACCCCTCAGGAGGACGGCCCGGCAGAGAGTGAGCGTGAGCGGAAAAATGAGACAACAGAATCCAGAGAAGCATGAACAATTGCTGAAGACAATCCTGCCAAAGCTGCGGATGCACAAAGGGCCGGATGGTCGCGGAGAATATCTGTGCTGGTGTATCTTCCACGCAGACGGCCAAGGCCAGCCTCCCCATGAACCCAATATGACGGTATCGGAGCGCGGCTGGTATTGCCATGTCTGCAAGAAGGGCGGCGGCTTGCGAGAGTTAGCGCGCCAGCTAGGCATATATAACCATCCTGCCAATCAGCCCACTCAGACCATTACCTATGACTACCGTAGTTCTGATGGCTCGCTGCTCCACCAGACGGTCCGCAAGCAGTTTGGTCAGCAGAAGAAGTTTTATCAGCGACGCCCTAACGGTAAGGGCGGTTGGATTCATAACCTGCATGGAACCGAGCCGGTGCTCTACCGCCTGCCAGAACTCATGGCGGCTGATCCTGCGCAGCCGGTATATATCGCAGAAGGTGAAAAGGATGTTGACAGGCTGCGGAGCCTGGGACTGGTAGCGACCACGAATGCCATGGGGGCGGGCAAATGGCAGGACAGCTATGTGGGGCCACTCGCTGGGCGCAATGTGGTACTGCTGCCAGATAACGATGATCCCGGAATTAAGCACGTTGAGAGCATTGCGCGGTCATTAGCTGGAAAAGCACAAAGCATTAAGGTTGTCTCGCTACCAGGATTGCCGGAAAAAGGGGATGTGAGCGACTGGCTGGAGGCAGGTCATTCGTTAGAGGAATTGCAGGCACTTGTGGAGGCCGCGCCGGAGTGGCAGGCGGTTGCGAAATCTACAGATGAATTCGCCACAGATGTTGAAAAGAAGCGGTCTTCGCAAGCGGATTTGCTGGTGGAGTTGGCACTGCAGCAAAAAATCCTGCTTTTCCGGGATGAGCGGACAGAGCCATATGCAGCAGTGCCCATGGAGAGCAGCCGACAAATTATGAGTCTTGCATCGCGGGACTTTGCGGGGTGGCTGGGGCAGTTAGCCTGGCGTGAGATGGGAAAGGCGCTGGGCGGGCAGGTCGTCGCCAATGCCAGGCAAGTTTTGGCGGGGCTAGCGCGATTTGAGGGACCGGAATATCGGCTGCATGTGCGAGTTACCTGGCATGAGGAGGCAATCTGGTTAGATTTGGATGGACAGCGGGCCATACGAGTATGTCCACAAGGGTGGGAGATTGTATCGGAGCCGCCAATTCTCTTTCGCAGTTTCCCCCACCAAAAGCCTCTGCCTGAACCAAGCCGTAACGGTGATATTTGGGAGGTTATGCGCTTCTTGAACTTGCAGGATAGCGATGCATCGATTCTTTTGGTCTGTTACCTGGTGGCCGCGATGATACCTGGAATTCCAATCGCGGCATTGGTTGTCCATGGCGTGCAGGGCGCAGCAAAGACCACCCTTCTGAAAGTGATCAAGCGAGTGCTTGATCCGTCTGCAGTGGAAGTGCGTGGCGGGGTGCGGGATTTGAATGAGTTCGCACAGGCCGCCTGGCAGAACCGAGTGCTCTTCTTCGACAACCTCACCAGCATGCCCTTATGGCTCTCAGATGCACTTTGTCGCGCGGTTACGGGAGAGGGATGGGCTAAGCGCACGCTTTACACCGAAGAGGACACGACCGTTTTTGAATATCGCGGCGTTATTGGAATGGCGGGCATTAATTTGGTGGCTGATCGGCCGGACTTGCTCGACCGTTCTCTGATACTCAACCTGGAGCCGCTCTCTCCTGAGCAGCGGCGCGAAGAGCGAATGTTGTGGGAAGAGTTTGCCAAGGCGAGACCGGTGATTTTGGGAGGGATGCTTGATGCTCTGGTAAAGGCAATGGCTATTTCTCCCACTCTTGAACTCTATAGTCTGCCTCGCATGGCCGACTTTGCGCGCTGGGGTGCGGCGGCAGCGGAAGCTCTCGATATTGGAGCGAAGCGTTTTCTATCCGCCTACAATCGCAATGTGGGCAGGCAAAACGAGGCGGCAATTGATGCGAGTCCAGTTGCCCAGACAGTTCTTAACTTCATGGATGGTCGCGCCGACTGGCAAGGCAGCCCGGCGGATTTGCTAGAGGAACTGAGACCAACTGCGGAGTCGCTGCGCATTGATACAAAGGATAAGAGTTGGCCAAAGAACCCAAGCTGGTTGAGCCGACGATTGCGGGAAGTTATGCCCAATCTTGGAGCGATGGGAATTATCGTCTCCGAGGAGCGTTCCGGCGCCAATCGCACACTCTCTCTGCAGAAAGCTTCCGAAAATGCCGTCAATGGTGTCATTGCTGACACAGATGAGATTGATGGCCTTGAATCAAATGACAGTAATATGACGGCATTCCAGGATGGAGTGACGGCAGACACCGATGCTCAGGCCAATGACCATGCCGAGAATGACAGCACTGACGGCAATCACAGCATCTCTACAGCAATCAACAATCAGGAGAAATTATGAGGCAAATGACAACCACAAAGACATTCAAACATTTGCGGGGCAATGACTATTACGGCAAGAGCTATACAGGGCGCGGCGAATGTCCGGCCTGTGGAGGGTTTAATCACAGGAGGGAGTTGCACAAGGACGGGTTTGCCACGATCTGTCTTGATTGCGGGGACTGGGAGTGTCACCACGAGAAAGGCAAGAATCGGATTAGTCATCGGCCGGACGGAAGCTGGACTGCTTTAAGAGGGCGACCGCAGTTGACGGAGAAAATCGCCGCCTGCTCTGGGCCGAGCTTAAGCAATACAGAACCACCGCCAGAATACCCCTCTTTAGTAGGTAGAAGGGGCATAGGTGCGATGCAAACGCCTTGAAAGGGTAGAAGGTAAGGGAAGGGATTACAGGACATTGAAAGACATGTATTTACTGCGAACTTCGATGATGATTTTGTCGGTGGAATTAGTCAGATATGCCGAATATTCGGCACCTAAAAAAGGCGCGCGGGCATTATGGGGTAATACGAAATGAGCCAAGACCTGTCGGGCAATCTGAAAAAGCCGCTCAATCGCCACGGCCAATTGACCGCCATTTGGGGCTTCATGCGCGGTCTAAAACTTATCAGGCGCGCGGGCGCGCGTTATGGGGTAACTAAAAATGACTAACAAACCTTTACAGCCGGGAACTAAGGCATACGAGAAGTGGAATCGAGAGGCGCTCTATCTTTTGGCGTGGTTAGGACCGCGGCATAGTCAGGGGTATCACTTAACCAGGAAGGAAAACCGGCCTCGCTGTGGGGCAAGGTGTCGAGAAGGGCATGCTTGTCAGGCGCGGCCGGTATGGGATAGGGAACATGACCAGCCGCGGAATGGACGCTGCCGGAATCACGGCGGTTTGAGCACGGGGCCGAAGACGGCGGAGGGAAGGGCACGGATTGGTCAAAAGGCCAGGGAGCGGGCCAGGGTAAGGCGGGAGAGCGGGGATAGGGGGAAGGTGTAGGACAATGGCATATAGACGCGGCAATGCTTATTATCGTTCTCGAAGGCAGGGAAGTCGTGTGAGAACTGAATACCTTGGGAGCGGCGAGATTGGATGGATGATGATGGAATTGGAGCGCGAGGGCCAGGATGAGCAAGCAGCAAAACAGAAGAAGCTGCATTTAGAGCGCAAGGCAGATAGGCAACTCGATAGACAGATTGACGAGGTGGCGCGACTAGCGCGGTTGACTATGCAGGCGGCACTCCTGGCAAGCGGCTACCACAAACACAAAGGTCAATGGAGGAAGCGCAGAGATGGAAAAAGCTCTACAAGTATTTGATGGACTGTCGCGAAGCGATGCCATGGAAGTTGCCGCGTTGCTGCAGCGTTGCAATACGAAAAAGCCGAAGGAAGAAGATGTTACGGCGTTGCAGGAGTGGCTCCAAAAGCTCCCAGACCTCTGGCAAGTTTGCGGCGATCTGGCTGAGGAGACGCTCACGCTGACGATTAGCAGGTGGTCTGAAAATGCTCTGGTAAGAGAATCGCTGCGGGAAGGCCAACATGTTTTACAGCGCAACCTTGGCTTTGAGCAAGCGTCGCCCCTGGAGCAGATGCTGATTGGGCATATCGGTCTGTGCTGGCTGCGCTTGCAGATGGTGGAGCAGTGCTATACGAGTCGTCATGCTGAAAGCGTCACCCTTGCTGTTGGCAAATATTGGGAAGAGCGGCTGGCGGCCACGCAACGGCGCTATCTTCGGGCGGTGGAGGCGCTGGCTCGGATTCGGCGGCTGGGTTTGCCGGCGCTTCAGGTGAATATCGGAGAGAAGCAGGTGAATGTGGTGGGAGGAGAAAAAGCGCTTCAGAAAAATAGCACTTGACGTTATGCCGTCATAGTGGTATAATACAATCAGGAGGTATGAGAATGGTTAAAATAACGCTTCGTTTATCAGACGAACAGCATGAGAAGCTTCGCTGGCTGGCTTATCAGCAGCGGCGAAGTCAGCATGCTATTGTGCTGGAAATTTTAGAGAAGGCACTAGCCAAAGTGGATGTGCCGAAGGAGGCGGAAAAGTGAGCCAAGGTTTGCTTGAAGCATTAATTGGCAGCAACGGCAAAGAACACCGGGCCTCTCCTGCTCTTGCAGTCAAGGCTCTTGCCTGGGCGCGGGTTTCGACGGACATGCAGGAAGAGCGCGGGCTATCGTTGCCGGAACAACTGCGGGAAATCCGACAGTATGCCGAGAAGCAGGGCATTGAGATTGTCGAAGAGTTCTCGGAGGCTACCAGCGCCTTCCAGAAGGAGTCGCGCCGGGTGGAGTTCCATCGGATGGTTGTCGCGGCGAAGGCCGACCGGCAGGTATCAATGATTCTGGTGCATGACTTCTCTCGCTTCTCAAGGGATAGCGTCCGGGCGAAGGCCTTGGTGCGCGAGTTGCGCCAGTCTGGAGTAAAGGTCTTCTCTTTGAATGACCCGGAGACTGACCCTGAGACGGTGGCCGGCGTCTATATGGAGGCGATCACCTTCGCCAAGAATGAGGCTTTCAGCCGGGAAATAGCATTCCATACTCGGAAAGGCTGTCGGGCAAATGTGCAGACGCGTGATAAAGAAACCGGCTGGTGCTATAAGAATGGCGGACAGCCGCTGTTTGGCTATAAGACAGTGCAATTACATCGCGGCGAAGAGAAGCGCGGGCGGCCGATTATGAAGAGCATCTGGGTCTTGGATGATACCGTCATTGATGGACGGCCTGTCCATGAATGGGCGCGAGAATGCCTGCTTATGGCTGCGCAAGGCGCATCGCTTGATTCAATCCGCGACTTTTTGCATGCGCACAATATCCCGGCTCCTCGCAAGCAGTATTGGGGAAATGCGACACTTTACTATCTCGTGGAGCCATATAAGCTCATGGAATATGCCGGCTATGCGGTTTGGAATGTGCATCGCAAGAACGGCAGTGAGCGGCCAGCCTCTGAATGGATAGTTGTGGAAAATGCGCATCCGCCACTAATCAGCGAAGAAGAGGCAAAGACGATTGCCGAGGCGCGCGCCCGGCAACGCCAGCAGAAGTCCTTTGATACTGGCTACCACAAAAGCCGCAGTTCTACCTACCTGCTGACCGGCGGATTATTTCAATGTGAGCGCTGCGGTGCGAACATGGTCGGCTTCCGCAAGTCCGATGATCGGCGCTACTATGTATGCGGCAGCGAACCCTATCGCAAAGGACTTGGCTGCGGTCCCGGCATATATGTGCCACAACAGGCGCTTGAAGCAGAAGTGCTGACCGGTGTGAAGGAACTGCTCGGTGTTTGCGCAAATGCCAAAGGACTCACCCGGCAGGTGAATGAAGATCTCCGCCAAGCCTGGGAGGAGTCCCGCGGCCATGACCCTCATGCAGCGCAGCGGCTTGCAGAGACCGGGGCGAAGATCGCTAACATCCGCAATGCTATTGAAAATGGACTGATGGACGCTGCCTGGGCGAATGAAAGGCTGCCGGTGTTGCTGGCAGAGCGGGAGCGACTGCTCTCATCTGCAACCGTTGTGGGCAGTGCGCCGCAGATAGATATAAATGCGACATTAGCCTATCGCCGCCAGACAGAACAAATCCTCAGCCACGGCGAGCCACAGGACAAGAAGCAGTTGATGCGCAAATGGGTGGCAGAAATGAAACTGGCTCCAGAGAAGCTAGAGGTGGAAATCACCTATCGCCTTCCAGAGCCGGTTATGAATACAAAAGTAGCGGGGGCGGTATTTGCATCCGATTATTACAATCAATCAACTCCACTTATAACCGCTCATTGGATCTATGAGCTGGCAAAACAGGGGGCGCGGGAGATGCGGCGTGTAGGGATCGCGGTCTGAGCGCGCACGCAGGCAACACTGTGTATATCCCTCAATATCTCCGAGAAACTGACCAATCTGCCCAAACTGCCCAGCGGATGATGGAGCAAGAAAGTTAGATTACTATGCTGCCGTCCAGTGTCGCTGTCGCTCCGACGCCTGTTCGGTTACCGCGAAATGGCAGTTCGAATTCAGTGAAATACGCAACCTGCCCTATGAGACCCACAGCGCTCCTTCACTTCCATCATGCTTACCAAGTCCAGATTGGGGCCTTCTGCGCATCGCCAGCACTTGTAAGCTTCGCTTCTGCCGAAGACAACAATGCTCCGTGGCCATCGGCAAAGCCAAAGGCATTCCGCCAGACATGGTGCGGCGTAGCCGGAACATCACTACCATCCCCGGAGGGACTGTTAGAGGAATTATTGGATTCATAAATCACAACAATGTGTGCTAGATCAATCCCACTCGGCAATGGCTGGCCGCTAAGCGCACGGTTCATGGCAAAGCTGGTTTGACGCTCTGTTGTATCGAAAGGACACTTTAGCACTGTCGCATCCTTGAGATAGGGGCGTATCTGATCCACCCACTTGCTCGCCTCAGGAAAGACACCTCCATTGTCATCAGCATACTGCTTCATTGCTTTTGCCAGAGCTGCAGCGCGATCCGAGCACTGCTGGGCATATGCCTGCTCTCGTTGCCGAATGGCAGATGGTACTAGGCCGACGAGAGGGACATTGAGAAGATATCCGGCCGTCCCTGCCTCCATTTCACACTCTAGCGCCAGCACTCTCTTGCCGTCCCGCTTCCGTATATGTAAGTTCACAGCCCAAGCGACAGCACGCTTGGGATCTGCACCGAGCATATTAGGGGGGTAAGGTGTTTCCTGCAGGTGTTCGAAAACTTCCTTAAATACACTGTTGCCCAAATAAATCAGCGCAGAAGCGTCTTTCGGCAGCCCCTCAAGCGCTTGGCGATAGGATGGAGATGCCCATAACGATCCTTTGCCGTTCTCGGTGGCTGCTGTTTCCATAGCTAGCGCTGCATTTTTGGGAACAAGGGCAAGCCAGTCATCACCTTCAATGATGGCATCATCGGCGGCTGTAAGGAAGCGTCTTATTCCAGGGATTGGCTCGCTGATCGCATACTTCTTGCGCTCCTTATCAAGTGCATTCATCACCGCATTGTGGAGCGCGTTTATGTCCCTGGCCTCAATGATTATGGCCAAATTACTAGAGTTTTCGCTTGTATTGCCCGACGGCCAGATCGCAAATGCAATCCGAGGGCCGCCAGCACGGAGCAGAGACTTGAGCGTCGGTTTTAATGCGGACATGTAGCTGTCAACTGCTTTCGGATCAAGTACCGGTGACGGATTGTCTGACTGGAGGTGCATGAGCACCGGCCAGGCGCTCAGATTATCTCGAAATGCAGTTATCACAACTGGAAAATCCCTGTATGAAACTCCTCTGGCAAGTTCGTCCAGATTGATTTCTCCATAAAACAGGGTAGAGTCAGGTACAAGCGCCGAGGGAGGTCGTTCGCCAGCTAACGCTAAGGTTGCTAGCGCGAACATAATCGTCACTGCAATGAAGTAAGTAAGTCCTCTGTTGATCATCGCCATTCTCCTTACGGAAGTTTGTTTATGTATATATAGTCGCGGACTGATGGACTATTTATTCTGCCTTGTTCTTGAGTCTTCCATGATATCCCAGATTCCATTTTTGCATGCACTGCCCGCTTATGCAGGGAAATAGATAACCACAGTATCTCCAACTTTG
>Ga0315288_10000377_pt1 | contig 56339 bp, 61 predicted proteins | sample YL17G11_20_MG_FD_203454 | JGI IMG/M metagenome (GOLD analysis project Ga0315288, IMG submission 203454) | Sediment microbial communities from Yellowstone Lake, YNP, Wyoming, USA - YL17G11_20 | ecosystem: Environmental > Aquatic > Freshwater > Lake > Sediment | place: USA: Wyoming | collected...
CAACGCGAATTTGGAGGTGGAGCTGATCACGCCGGTGGCGATCGAGCAGGGATTGCGCTTCGCGATCCGCGAGGGCGGCAAGACGGTCGGCGCCGGAGTCGTAACCAAAATTATCGAATAATAATGAACAAGCTCAGAATCAGGTTAAAATCTTACGACCACCGGATCCTGGATCAGTCGGTAAAATCGATCGTGGAGACGGCTAAACGGTTCGGCATCAACATGTCCGGACCGGTTCCTCTGCCGACCGAGCATTCCCTGTACACGGTCCTCCGCTCGCCCCACGTCGACAAGAAATCCCGGGAACAATTCGAACTAAGAGTTCATAAGCGGCTGATCGAGCTTAACGATGTCACGCCGGATATTATCGACGCCCTGAACAAGCTGGAAATCCCGGCCGGCGTCTACGTCGAGGTCAAAGCGATATGAAGGACATCTCCGTAATCTGTTTTTTATATCTCCGTAATCAATCGCGGATGCGAATATGATCGGTCTGCTCGGCAGGAAGCTGGGCATGTCCCAGATTTTTATGGAGGATGGAAAGGTAATTCCGGTCAGCCTGATCAATGCCGGCCCCTGTCCCGTCGTGCAGGTTAAAACCAAGGAAACCGACGGTTACCAGGCGATTCAAGTCGGAATGGGCGAGCGGAAGCATGTTTCCAAACCCATGAGCGGTCACCTGAAAAAAGCCAACCTGAAAAGCGTTAAGAGACTGGGTGAATTCCGGCTTAAAGACCTCGGAAAATATAAAATCGGGGATCAGCTCGACGTCACCATTTTCGCGGTCGGCGAAAAAGTTTCGGTCGCGGGCTGGACCAAGGGCCGCGGCTTCAGCGGCGGCATCAAACGTTGGGGATGGCACGGCGGTCCGGCCACCCACGGTTCGATGTCCCATCGCCGCACCGGTTCCAATTCCAGCGGTTCCTCTCCGGGCCGGGTCCGGAAAGGCAAAAAACTGGCCGGCCGTTACGGCAACGAACGGGTGACCATGAAAAATCTCAAGATCGTTAAAATCGAGAAAGAAAAGAATCTTATCTACCTCAAGGGCGCGGTCCCGGGCGCGAAAAACGGTTATATCATCATCACCAAGAAGGATTAAATGGAAACCAAACTTATCAACCGCAACGGCGAAGAGGTCGGCAAGGTTAACCTAAACGATAAAGTGTTCAACCAGGAAATCAAAACCCCATTGATTTGGGAAAACGTCACGGTCATCCTTCGGAACCAACGCTCGGGTTTGGCGAAAACCAAAAACCGCGCCGAGGTCCGGGGCGGCGGGAAAAAACCCTGGCGTCAAAAAGGCACGGGCCGGGCTCGCCATGGCAGCATCCGATCTCCGATCTGGCGCAAAGGGGGCGTTGTTTTCGGACCCAAGCCGCGCGATTATTCAACCCAATTTCCCAAGAAGAAAAAACTTCTGGCCCTAATTTCGACCCTGAGCGAGAAAGCCCGGGACAACCGGATCGTGGTCATCGATCAAATTGCTCTGGAAACACCAAAAACAAAGGTTCTCGTTGAACTCCTGAAAAAAACCAACCTCGCCGGCAATAAAACCCTGATCGGTCTCGAGGAAATGAACCAAAATTTGAAGCTGGCCGGGAAGAATATCCCGGGGCTTCACTTAAAGCGCGTCGAGGACATCAACTGCTACGACGTCCTGGCGGCGAACTACGTGATGTTCACAAAAAAGGGGCTGGAAAAACTGGAGCAACGATGCACTACGAAAAAATAATAGTTAAACCGCTGATCACCGAGAAAGCCGATCGCCTCCGCGAGGCCGACTGTTACCAGTTCGAGGTTCTGAAAATCGCCAACAAAAGGGAAATCAAGGAAGCCGTGGAAAAATTATTCAACGTGAACGTCGTCGGCGTAAAAACGGCGAACTACCGCGGCAAGCCTCGGCAGTTAGGGCGTTCATCGGGTTACAAGACCGGGTATAAAAAAGCCTGGGTGACCGTGAAATCCGGCCAGAAGATTCCGATTATCGAGGGTGTCTGATGCCGATTAAAAGCTTCCGACCGACTACCCCCGCCCGCCGTTTTTACACGGTCAACAAGATGGCAACCACCCGCAAGAAACCGGAAAAATCACTGGTGTTCGCGATCACGAAATCCGGCGGACGCAACAACACGGGCCGGATCACGATGCGCCATATTGGCGGAGGACACCGGCGCTTCATCCGGATCGTCGATTTCCGCCGCGAAAAGAACGATATTAACGCCAAGGTCCAGACCATCGAATACGATCCCAACCGCAGCGCCCTGATCGCCCTTGTCGCCTACACGGACGGCGAAAAAAGGTATATTATTTGTCCCGAAGGACTCAAGGTCGGCGATTCGGTCGTCGCCGGCGATAACGCACCGATAAAAATCGGCAATACCCTGCCCCTCGCGAACATTCCCCTGGGCGTGGAAATACATAATGTCGAACTGTCGCCCATGAAGGGCGCGGAACTTATCCGCAGCGCCGGGCTTTCCTCGCAGATTCTGGCCAAGGAAGGGAAATACGCCCATCTGAAACTGCCCTCGGGCGAGATCCGGCTCGTCGACTTGCGTTGCCGGGCCACGATCGGCAAGGTTTCCAACGCCCTGCATTCAAGCGTGACCATCGGTAAAGCGGGCCGCAACCGGCACCGGGGACGCCGGCCTCATGTCCGGGGCGTAGCCATGAACCCGATCGACCATCCCCTGGGCGGCGGCGAAGGCCGTGCCCACGGCGGGCGCCACCCCGTTTCTCCCTGGGGTTGGCTGACCAAAGGCAAAAAAACCCGGAAACATAAAAAGGCTTCCGACAAGTTTATCGTTAAAAGGAGAAGGTAATGTCCAGGTCGACTAAAAAAGGCCCTGTTATTGACGTCAAGTTGATGAAAAAAATCGGCAAACTTATCGAGACTAAGGAAAAGAAGATTATCAAAACCTGGGCCCGGCGTTCGGTAATCCCGCCCGAGTTCGTCGGATTCACGATCGCGGTCCACAACGGCAATCGCTTTATTCCTGTTTACATCACGGAACGAATGGTCGGCCATAAACTCGGCGAGTTCTCCCCCACCCGGACTTTCCGCGCCCATTCCGGTACGCGTAAGGCGGAAAAGGAAAGGGAGTTCGAGAAATGATGGTCCGCGCCGTTAAAAGGTACGAACGAGTGGCGCCGCTTAAAATCCGGCGCATGCTGCGAGAAATCAAAGGCAAGGACATCCTGGCCGCCCGGGCGATTCTCCAGTTCTTCCATTCCCGGTCCCGGATTCCAGTTCTAAAAACCCTTAATTCGGCAGTCGCCAATTTCAAGAACCGGATCGGTACGGTCCGCATCGATGACAAGGACCTTTTTGTCAAGGACGCGCGCGCCGATGATGGTCCCCAGATGCGACGCTGGCGCGCCGGTTTCCGCGGTTCGCCCAATATGATTCGCCGCCGGACCTGCCATATTACTTTGATTGTGGATTCCCGAAAACCAATTCCCACCAAGAAGGAGAAAGGAGCCTAATGGGTCAAAAAACGCATCCGATCGGATTCCGGCTTGGGATAACCAAAGATTGGAAATCCAAGTGGTTCGACCAGCAAAACTACGCCAAACTGCTGGCGGAGGATATTCATATCCGCCGTTACCTGAACCAGCGCCTCGCGGAGGGAATGGTTTCGGACATTATTATCCGTCGCCTGTCCAATCGCGTGATCATTTCCATATACACCGCCCAGCCCGGCAAGATCATCGGCAAAGGCGGAGAGGAGATCAAGAAGCTGCACGAGGAAATTAAAAGTTTGATTAAAAAGGAAGTCGCGATAAATATTGAGGAAGTCCGGATCCCGGAACTGGACGCGGCCCTGGTCGCGCAGAACATCGTCAAGCAGATCCAGCAGCGGGTTTCCCATCGCCGGGCCATGAAACGCGCGGTCATTTCGGCCATGAAAATCGGCGCCAAGGGGATCAAGGTGTGCTGCGCCGGCCGGCTCGGCGGCGCGGAAATCGCCCGCACCGAATGGTATCGCGAAGGCCGGGTTCCGCTCCAGACGATATCCGCGGATATCGAATTCGTGCGGGCAACCGCCTTCACGATCTACGGCACGGTCGGAGTCAAGGTATGGATCTTTAAGGGAATGGTTTAGCCATGCTGGAACCGAAAAAGACTAAATTCCGAAAACAGCAGCGGGGACGCCGCAAGGGCAAGGCGACCAGCGGCAGTACGATCGCCTTCGGCGAGTACGGACTGATCGCCCTGGAACCCTGTTGGGTCACCGCCCGGCAGATTGAGGCGTCACGCGTCGCGATCACGCACACTATGCGCAAAGGCGCCAAGATGTGGGTCCGAATTTTTCCCGACAAACCGGTCACCAAAAAGCCGGCCGAGACCCGGATGGGTAAGGGCAAAGGTGCCCCCGAATTCTGGGTCAGCGTGGTCAAACCCGGCCGCATCCTCTTCGAACTCGAAGGTCTTGACGAAGCCGAGGCCCGGCACCTCCTCCGGCTGGCTTCAAGCAAATTGCCGCTTAAGACCAGGTTCGTAAAAAGAGAAGCGGGGATAAAATATGAAGGTTTTTGAACTGCGCGAAAAATCCAAAGCCGAGCTTGTCGATCACTTACATAACCTCCACAAGGAGATTTTTAATCTCAAAATCCGGCGAGCGTCCCAGGAACTGCCGAACCCCCTTCGGTTGCGTACCCTGCGCCGGGAAATCGCCCGGGTCGAAACCCTCATTCGCGAGGATGAAAAGGGAATCAAACCGCTGATGCAGCGCAAGAAACCGGCACCGAAGACCAAGCCCAAGAAAGGAGACGCGAATGCGTAAACGAAAAATCGGCGTCGTCGTCGGCGACAAGCCCCAGAAGACCGTGATCGTTCAAATGACAAATTATGTCAAACATCCCCTTTATAAAAAATACGTCCGCCGGTTGACCAAAGTTTACGCCCACGATGAAAAGGACGATTGCAAGATCGGAGAAAAAGTCATCCTCGAGGAATCGCGTCCCCTATCCAAACTCAAACGCTGGCGGGTTATCCGGAGGCTGACATGATCCAGATATATTCCCGATTGCGGGTCTGCGACAATACCGGCGCCCGGGTGGCGATGTGTATCCACGTCATCGGCAGTTCGGGCCGTCGCTACGCCTACATCGGCGATATAATCAACGTCTCGATCAAGGACGCCCTGCCCAACGCGCCGGTTAAAAAAGGCGACAAGGGCAAAGCGGTCATTGTCCGGACCGCTAAGGAACTCCGGCGGTCGGATGGTTCCTATATCCGGTTTGACGACAACGCCTGCGTCTTGATCACCGATCAGAAAGAACCCAGGGGCACCCGCGTCTTCGGCCCGGTCGCCCGGGAATTACGGGAAAAAGGATTCACCAAAATCATATCCCTGGCCAGCGAGGTCGTGTAATGGCGATTAAGAAATTTAAAACAAACCATCCGAAATTTCATATCCGGAAGAACGATTTGGTCGAAATAATTACCGGCGAGGAAAAAGGACGCCGGGGACGGATCCTGGAGATCAACCGGGACAAAACCACGGCCCTGGTCGAAGGCGTCAACCTGGTCAAGAAGCACCAGCGCGCCCGTTCCCAAACCAAGACCTCGGGCATCGTAACCTTGCCCGCGCCCGTCCATATCTCCAATCTCGTGCTCATCTGCGCCAAATGCGGTAAAAAGACAAACGTAAAAAAGGAAACCATCGAAAAAAAGAGGGTTAGGATTTGCAAACTATGCGAGGAGATACTCTAAGAACATGGCTAAAGACAAGGAAACCAAAGCACCGGAAACCAAGGAGAAGGAAGCCAAGCGTTCCGAACCCAAGGAACGCAAACCTCCCACTCCGCCCCGGTTGAAGCTTTATTACCATCGGGAACTGCGCAAGAGCCTGATGAAGCAATTGGACTACCGGAATATATACCAGGTGCCGGAACTTAGAAAAATCGTCATCAACATCGGACTGGGCGAAGCCGTCGCCGACCAGAAGATCCTGGAGATCGTCCGCGACGATCTGGCCAAGATCACCGGTCAGGCGCCGGTCATGACCAAATGCAAGAAGCCGATTTCCAATTTCAAAATCCGCAAGGGTATGGTCATCGGCATGAAGGTAACTCTGCGGGGCGCGATCATGTACGAGTTTTTCGACCGCTTCGTCAACATCGCTTCGCCCCGTATCCGCGACTTTCGTGGTTTCGCGCGCGATTCATTCGACGGCCGCGGTTCCTATAACCTGGGTTTGAACGAACAAACCATATTTCCCGAGATCGAATACGACAAGGTCAAAAAAGTATTCGGCATGGATATCGCGATCGTCACGTCGGCCCGCACGGACACGGACGCCCAGGCTCTGCTCGAAGCTCTGGGCATGCCCTTTACCAAGAAAAAGTAAGGAAGGTTAAATGGCTAAATTATCGCTCATCGTCAAAGCGAAGAAGCAACAAAAATTCTCAACCCGGCGTTACAATCGCTGCGGCCGGTGCGGACGGCCTCGGGCCTTTTATCGCCGCTTCGGGCTCTGCCGGCTTTGCATTCGCGAACTGGCTTTAAAGGGCGAAATTCCGGGTCTGCGCAAAGCGACCTGGTAGAAAATCCACCTTCCTCCCCCTTTTTTAAAGGGGGAAAGAGGGGGATTTTGATTACGGTGATGTAAAGATCGGATTACGGTGATAAAAAAAGCGCCTGGTTAAGGCGCTTTTTTTTGTTGAATAATGTACCAGCTAAATTGTTTGCGGTTGCGAAAGGTGTTTCGTTATACGTTATCGAATGTGGGAGGGGTTAGGAAACCTCCCCCACATATTTTTATTCGCATCCGCCAAGAAGCGTGACGGACGAAACCGACGACGAATACAAAATTTAAATTCATGAAGGCAGCAGCTTCTTCAATTCCTCTATATTCTCGTCGTCCGTCAGATCCAGTTTGAGCGGTGTGATCGACACATACCCTTCGTTGACCGCCTGGAAATCGGTATCCGCGTCCAGCTTGCAGGAAAGCACGCCGTCGATCACACTGTACATGACGTTGTCCTTCTCGTTATTCCGGTAGACTTTGTCGTTATAGATCCGCTTTCCCATTTTCGTGATGCGCTCGCCCTTGATTTTGCCCTCCGGGATATTGACGTTCAAAATCATGTTTTCCGTTTTGGACTGGAGGACGCGGTCGATAAGGCTTTTCACGTACTCCACCGCGTGGCTGAAATTCTTGATCGCGGGATCGGCCATGGAAACCGCCATCGATTTAATGCCGAAGTGAGAAGCCTGGAGGGCGGCCGCGACCGTGCCCGAATAGAAAACGTCGCTGCCCATGTTCGGTCCGTTGTTGATTCCCGAAACCACGAGGCCGATCGGTTCCTTGATCAGATCATGGTAGGCCAGCAGGATGCAATCGGTCGGCGTGCCGTCGATGACGAAGAAACGGTCCCGAAGTTTTTCGACCTTGATCGGCCGGCGCAGGGTCAGGGAATGGCTCGAACCGCTCTGCTCGTAGCGGGGCGCGGACACGAAGACGTCGTAATCGTTTTTCAGCCCGTTATAAAGAACCTGAAAACTGGTGGCGTCGAAACCGTCGTCGTTGGTCAGCACGATCAGCGCCATAAAAACCTCACCGCCATGTTGATGAACCTTATCGTGTCGACCATGGGTCGGATATAACTCCTTTCGCCGTCATAGACCGCGGTGATCGGGGTAAACCCGATCCGGTAACCGCTCCTTGCCGCCTTGCACACCAGTTCCGCTTCGGTCTGAAAGTTGTTGGTTTTCAAACGAATTTTCTTTAAAATCTTTAAATTGATCAGCCGGTAACCGGACTGGACGTCCGGCACGTATGCCTGGCCAAGCAGCGATATGACCAGGGAAGTTGTCCGGTTGACGACGTTCCTTAAAAATGGCATCCGGTCCTGGTCGATGACCCGGGTGCCGATCACCAGTTCATACGTAAGGCCGGTCTCAAGAAAACCGGAGATCTCCGTAACCCGGTGCTGGCCGTCCGCGTCCAGAGTTATTATCCGGTCCAGTTTTTTTGCCGCGGCCCGTTCAAAACCCCGGCGCAGGGCAAATCCCTTCCCCATATTCTTGGTATTTTTTATTACCTCGGCGCCTATCTTACCGGCAACTTCGGCGGTCCCGTCGATCGACCCGTCGTCGACGACGATCACGTTATCTTTTGTAAAACCATAGCCGACGAGCTCCCGGATGAGCGCGCCGACCGTCTTTTCCGCGTTGTAGGCGGGAATGACAACTCCAATCCTGCTCAAGTCCACCCCATATTTTAACCCGCTTTTCAACAAAGTCAAGACCACCCCTCACCTTTCTCCTCTTCCGTTGTAAAAGAAGAGGAATCCGCCCCTCACCTTTCTCCTCTCCCGTTGTAAAAGAAGAGGAATCCGCCCCTCACCTTTCTCCTCTCCCCTTTTAGGGGAGAGGGTGAGGGTGAGGGGTGTTCTGTACAGGGTTGACTTCGCCGTTTTATTATATACAATACCCCATGAAGAAAATTGCCGTATTTTGCTCGGGTCGCGGCTCCAACCTCGAGGCCTTGATCAAAAATAAAGAAGCGGGAGTGCTCCAGGCGGATATCGCCGTGGTCCTGAGTGACAACGCCGACGCTCCGGCCCTCGCGATCGCGCATCAGCACGGCGTAAAAGCAGTGTTCCAGGATCCCGGTCCGAAGAAGACCTGGCTCATTCCTGAAATCGAAATCCAGTGGGTGCAAACCTTGAAAGACCACAGCGTCGACCTGGTCTGCCTGGCTGGGTTCATGCGCATCATCAAAAAACCTTTGCTGGACGCCTTTACCGGCCGGATCCTGAACATTCACCCCTCGCTCCTGCCCGCTTTTCCCGGCCTCGAAGTCCAGAAGAAGGCGCTTGATTACGGCGTTAAATTTTCCGGTTGCACCGTCCATTTCGTCGACGACTCGGTTGACAGCGGTCCGATCATTACCCAGGCCGCGGTTCCGATTCTGGATAATGACACACCCGACACCCTCGCCGCCCGGATCCTCAAGGAAGAGCACCGGATCTACACCGAAGCGATCAACCTCGTCCTTTCCGGCAAGTACCGGATCGAAGGCCGCCGGGTGATCCGGACTTAATATGCTCAGGAAATACACGATCAAGGATGAAAAAATCTGCACTATCGAGGGCGACGATTGTCCGATCTTGGTTTACGTCAATCCGACCGAAGAAGAGATCAAAACTCTGGTTGACAAGCATAAGATTGACGAGCATACTCTTCACTCCGCCCTGGACCCGGACGAAGTATCCCGGCTTGAGTTCGAACCGAATCATATCGCCTTCATATACAAGCGGCCCAAGAATTATTCAGCCCAGGACCAATTTCTTTTCAAATCCGGGACGGTCGGTGTTTTTTATTATACCGACCAGCTGATCATCGTCACCACCGAGGACATTAACCCCTTCGACGGCAAACAATTCAACAAGGTCGTCACCCTGGCCGATATTATGCTCAAATTAATCTACCGGGCAATTTACCATTTTTTGGAGCATTTGAAGGTTATCAATATGATCTCCGGCGAATTGGAGCAGAAGATCAACCGGGCCATGGAAAATAAATACCTGCTCAACATGTTTACGCTGGAGAAAAGTTTGGTTTTCTACCTGAACGCGATCAACTCCAACGCCGTGCTCATCGAGAAAATGAAGATCAACTCCGCCAAATTCGGGTTCACGCCCGAAGCTCTTGAACTCCTCGACGACATCATCATCGAGAACAACCAGTGCTACAAGCAGGCTGAGATATATTCCAACATTCTCGCCAGCTTGATGGACGCCCGCGCTTCAATCGTCAGCAACAACCTGAACGTGCTCATGAAGACCCTGAACATCATCACCATCGCGATCATGGTTCCGACTTTCGTAGTGTCCGTTTTCTCGATGAATGTCCCCCTACCCGGCGAGCTCGGCAACCTCGTCCACTCATTTTGGTTCATTATGGCTCTGGCCTGCATCGCCACCGGCTCGTTTCTGATCATCTGGCGACGGAAAAAGTGGTATTGACTTTTAACAAATACCCCCTCTCTCTTGATGGGAGAGGATTAAGGTGAGGGTGATTCTTAAATTCGTTCTGATCTTTACATCTAATCCCTAAATCCTAACCCCTAATCTCTAAGGATGGGCGGTTAGCTCAGCTGGTTAGAGCGTCGGTCTCACATACCGAAGGTCGCTGGTTCAAGTCCAGTACCGCCCATTTTCAGTGCAATCGCCGTAAAATCGAAACAATCAAAGGTTTGAAATACCGAGACTTCCCCGAAAATTGCCCATCCTCTCCCCTTTTTGACTACGGTGCATTACGGCCCATTACGGCACATTTACGGGTCAACATGGCACAAACATGGCACAAATTTTTTTCACGATTTTTTCGAAATATTCAGTTTTTTAGAAAAATTTAGTCGCTGATAAAGTTTTTTGCTGGAATTTATTATTAATATTTTTTTTCTATTTAATTGAGAAAACTGTGACGATGTAAGATGTAAACGGAATTCGTGATTAACTTAATTAAATTTAATGGGTTTTTCGTTTTCATTTAAAAATTAATGATGGCATCAAGGCATCTCAATCTCAAACAAAAAAATGACTTTGTATAAAAGCATTAACTCCACTATATTATTTACAATTACAATTGGCGAGGCAATATCTCCTTCAAAATTTCTTATCCATGCTCTTTCATATATTATCCCTTTGGGAGTTTCACAGTACGCTTCACAACCAACCCATTCGACATCTTTCATTTTTTCGATTCTCTTCTGAAGTGTTTCAATATCATCAAAACTTTTCATTTCAGGTAGTTCCGGTTTTTCTAAATACCTGTAACCCCACTTATTAATATTGATATTGTTCTTTCGTAAAAGTGCATCTAGCTCTCCTGTTTTTCTTACGATAGGATCCCATTTTATCTCTGAGACAACTTCTGCCGATATCACCAAATCTTGAATATAGTCATGCTTCTCATGTTCATCTAATGCATCTATAATACTTCTCGAATCATCAACATATTCCTGTAATACATCATTAAAATTCAGCTTCGACAACGTTTGGCCAATAATACCGTCTATCACTGTTAAGTGAATTTTCTCCACTAAATATTTTTTTTCTTCATATGATATAATATAGAACGGGAAATGATTTTCTTGAGCTATTCTTAGTTTCATATTAAGCTTCCATTTTCTTTTGGTGTCGGGAGTAACTTGTATGTATTGCCCATTTCTATTATATCCATGCCCCATTCCATCGAATTCTATACATAACAATGGTTTGCCATTAATCTTTTCGCAAACGGTATAATCTATACTTGTTTTTAGAAGAAACTCTCGCTCGTTTTTAGTAACATTTAATGTATCAATATTAAGAATACAAGCGAATGGAATCTGCGGGTATATTATTACTTGATCATTCCACACCGATTTCATATGTTTATAAGTTTCCGCCTCATGATAACCACCAAAAATACTTTCTCTAATGCTCATGTTGGATGAACCAATTCATTATCAACCTCTTTTTTTAGCGTTTGTTTAAGTGCGGGTATCATTACGTATATAACCTTGATGCATAGATCATCGCAGTAGTTTGTTTCTCATCACCATTACTGACCATAAGAGATAATGAATATTTTTCTTTTTTGTTAGGTTCATTTCACCTCACAGAACCGTTATCAAAACCCATAAAAATTATTCTCTGTATTATTATCCTAACGGCTTTATTCCACGGGTACGAGCATTTTTTATATCAATCAGCTTAAGATCTTGACCATATCTAAAGACATCTTCATGTGAGATAATCGCCTTGGTAAAGTCAAAGGAACCGACACAGGTAGTTTCAATAAAAAAGTAACGATTCGTATTTTGCCATGTTTTCACACCGACAAGAGCGTGGTTACCTGTAATGGCTATAAACGGTTCCAAGCCTATTGCTTCAAAACAAGAAGCGAACAATACTGAACCATCAATGCAATTGCCACCTTTATATTTTATAGTATCACAGGGCCTCTGTACTCGTTGTGAGCAACCAGGTGCAAAACTAATAGAAGCATCAACATAGTTCATGCCATATTGCTTAATCGTTTCGTAAATTGCTTTGACTTGTAATTTAACAATTTCTTGGTGAGAAAGGGGAGTTTCAACCTGATATTCAAAAATCACGCTTTTTCTGGCAAAGGTTGAAAAACTGTTATCAAAAACTAAATAATAGTCATTCTCTTCAGTTGATAAGAAGTCGAAACGATAGCCGTCCAATATTCTTAAGCCCTTTAAATATGAGTTAGATTTTAAACCTTTATTAAAAGACAGAAACTCGTATGAATTCATAAGATAAAAATTGATGTCGTTATTAGCACCTCCTGTAACATTTTTTATTAAACCAACTAGTAAAGCACCGTTTCGAAGATGAACCTTATGTATTGTCTTTTGATTAGGCAAAGCGGACAATGATTTAGTCGCTGCAGATCGTCTTTTTACTTCCTGATAACCAACTATCCCACCAATGGATTTTGCTTCTACATGTTCAGCGGCACTATGAATAACCTTCTGTACATCCGGGTCTCTTGGTGTGACCCATGCTGCGATAAAATTGCTTAGATCTTGAATTTCTCCAGCTTGTTCAAATGCCCAAACCATGTCATCTCTTGCTAGAACCTTAATTAGCCTACTGTCATTGAATTCACATTTTTTATTCTTGAAATCTGTATACGCACAATGAATATCAAGATTTAGATTCTTTTCCTCAAAATTATAGAGCTTTTCAAATGAACAAGGTATTATCATCTTTACTACAGTTGTTTCATTACCTTTCGCTGCACAAGTTTTTGAACACCAATCCGAAACATCTTGTAATCTGACTTGTATTTGAAAATCTATGATATCTCGCGGCCCAGGATTACTAACGGTAATTTCCACCGTAGCAATCTGATTTTCCACCAGGTACTCATATTGTGCGGGTGCTATTGGGTTCATGCACCTTATTTCAATTGTGATTTTATCTTTCTTGCTTTCTTTTTTCGATACTATTTGACTAATGATTTTTCTTACACCTGAGAAAAATTTCATAATTTTATAGAAAATCACCTGGCCCAGATTGGTAAATATGCTTTGAATCTACATTTAAGGTCTAAATCCATATTTCCTTTCTCTTTTTTCAAAAGCTTCCTTACCACCCTCTAAGATCTCACAAACATGCTCTCTTATGCCTTGTTTTTCTAAAATAAGACTTGCGGTGTTATCTCTAAATGTATTCTCAAGAGAGCCGCTAACATAAGATATTCTTGATGCTTGTATATCCAAACCCATATCAATATTTGCAACAATTATCTGCTCAGAATCAGTATTAACAACAAGATTGGGGTTATGGGTGACTATAATCACTTGTCTTCTTTTTTTAGCATCTCTGAAATATTTCATGAGAGTACAATAAACTGAGCGATTATCGAGATTTTCTTCTGGTTGGTCAATAAGAATGGGTCTTTTATCCTCTTTATCAAGCTCTAAAAATAAAATGAGAAGTGCAACGCCTTTTAGCCCTGGTGATAGATTGTTCAGTTCTAAACCATTAAATTTAATTGAGTAACTTATCTCATAGTATTTTGTTGAATAGAGCCAATCATGAAAATCTTGTTCGGTATATTCTCCCCGTAATTGAGAAACAACTGTGTAATGCTCACCCCTACTGTCTTGAAGGAACAACTCCTGCACATTTATTAAGAACTTTTTCAAAACTTCCTTATCTTTCATAGCGAGTAGACTATTGTCAAGGTTTAAGCAAAAAGCCAGATTTTCCAACTCCAATTTTAAAGTTTCCCAATCGTTATGCCAAAATCGGCCTCTGTTTGAATGGTCAATAAGGTTATCTCCTTCTCTTGCCATGGTATCAATATCAAAATTCAATTGAACGGTGAAATCAAATAATTTCTCATTTTCCTCTGCGCTTACTTTCAATATATTCTCTAAAGGTAAGTAGATCTGTTTCAATATTTCTTTTTCCTCAAAAATTAATTCAAAGCAATTAATAAAAAGATTCCTCTGATTATTCAAAAAATCAGGCAATTTCTTCTCCGCCTCTTCAATTCTTTTAATATCACTATTCAAAGAATCTTTTTTCTTTTTCAATTCAGATAACGATTTATTTATTTCTTTGATTTTATCTTGTTTTGATTTTTCGAGCTTCATCCTACTATTCAGTTCTTTGGTCTTTTTATCCAACTCATCTAATTCAATTTTTTGTTTTTTAATCTCGTTTTCAATTTCCTTCTTTCTTATATCAAGCATTTGTTGCAGGTTTTCAGGCTGTAGAATAATGTTTATCATTTCTATGTTTTCTCGTCTAATTTCTACTGTTTCTAGGTCATCTCTTAATCTATCAATGAAGGATGTTGAAGTTTCTAAGAAGACTGAAATCTCGTTTTTTAAGCCTTCTATTTTTAGTAGCATAGTCTTTAATCCGGAAATCGCTTTTTCCAAATTAGATTTTTGTTCGGTAGAAGCATTAAGTTCGTCCAAGATTCCTTTTTGGTCTTCTAAACCTGTTAAAGCATCTGCTATCTTTTTCATCTCCTGATCAAGCTTTTTTATCTCATCTTCCACTTTCGCCGCCTCATCATTTTTATTACTTTTAGAATCAATCAGTTTTCTACACTCATATATCTTTAAATTTATTTCTTCTATCTGTTTATAAATTCTTCTCTTTTTGTCATTTATCACACTTAATTGAGCTTCCTTATAGCTTTTAAAGTCTGTAAAACTAGACTTGCTTTCAGGGGGAATTTTCTGAAAAACCACACTTTCAATCTGTTCTTCAAGCTCACTTTTTCCTATTTCGGAGCATAACTGGTCAATAAAATCTTGAGGTAAGTACCTCACTTTTCCTTCTTCGGTAGATTCAACTAATTTATCACCAAGTGTTATTTCATCTATCTTCTCATCATCCCACATAACCTTTATCCTTGAACCTCTTAATTCTTTGAATGCCTTTCTTAAAAATGATTTAGATTTAGCGTCACCATGCTCGTAGCACCTGTAACTTTTGGTTGCGTAAGCAATGAGGTCTAAAATAGCGGTTTTACCCGTGCCTTTACCACCGATCACGCTTACCAATCCATCATTTATCTCGATCGGCTTATTATCTTCAAACCAATTCTTTGAATCTAGTATTTTGATGTTTCTGATAATTTTGTCTCTGTCGAGTTTTCTCGGAGGTTCCTCACCGATATAAACTCTCTCCGGTTCATAAATTATTTGCTTTAAGCCGTCAAAAGTCGGATCTGCTTTTATCCAGCAATTGTTTCTACCAATATCGTCTAATTTTTTCGCATCACTTGTAGTTACGCAAATTATAGATTTAGGATTGGCCTGCTCATCGCAATATTGAGAGTCTTTTCCCTCGACAATATTTTTCTGTCCAATATCTGTAATTGTATTAATAGGAACTTGAAAAATCTGTGTTAGTCTGTGTTTATAAATCCGAATTTTTGCTGTTCCACTACCAATTCTAAAAAAACCTTTATCTGATGTTGCGTGTGCAAAAATACAAAGTGCATCCCATTTTTCTGCTTTTTCCATTATTTGTTCAGTTGTGTTTGAAGCATTACTACCCTGGGTAATTTCGATCTCTGTCATAAAATGCTCAATTGTTTCCTTCCAAGTTGTTTTTCTGTAGTTTGTTTTTACTTCGTTCGATTGACTTTCGGGATTAAATATTACTAAGAGATGGATACCATCATGAGTTTCTATTTCGATCCCGGGAAATATTGTAATTTTCTCAAAACTATTGATTCTTATGTAATCTTCATTCTCACTGCAAATTTTATCTATCCAATCTGCTTTTCCATGGTCCGTTATGGCAATAGCGCCCAAGTTAGCAATAGAATAAATATGACGCACTAATTCCCTAGGATATTCGTCATTGTTTTGTTCCCTTTGTGATGTCGCCATATCTGAGCTATATATATAGTTCTGTTCATTCTTTGTATGAACGTGTAAGTCCCATTTTCTCCATGTTGAACCTCTCGGATATTTAAATAGATTAGGCATAGCAATTTCCCTCAGCTGATATGCGACGTAATTTTTGGTCTATCCTTTTGTATGGCACTTTCCCTTACTTTTTCCGCAATTCATTGAGTAACACCCATTCCCCTGGTGAGCGTTCGTACTTCCAACAGTGCCAGCCACTCATTGGATGACCAGTTACTGCAGCAGCCGCAGCGGATGGGGATTTGAATCGCTTTCCTTTGAATCGTCTGAATTCTGCTGATACTGAATCAAATGTGATCCATCCATCTTTTCGGACATGGGCAATGTATAGTTTATTTTTATAATGGAAACGAATGTGAAATCTCTTGTTTGTATATGGCGCAAGGACACCCGATTCCCTATCCTCTACTTTACCTTTCTTAATCAGTGGCTCAAGCGACTCTTCACCAAATAAATCCATCCTTTCTTTTTTCTGAATTTCCCGGATTCTTCCATAAACAGTGCGACGCAGGTCTTGAGAACGTATGAATTTGCCAGCTTGAATATTACCTTTCGGACTTGAAATTTTCAAAACCAATGATTCGAGCTCTCTTAAATGCGCATCAGAAATGGTCAGATATATGCTGAAGCGATCCCACGTATGTCCATGTCTATCACGGAGATGGTGTTTCAATCTGAACGGCAAATTTGACGCAAGACCCACATAATAAAGGTGGTTTTTTCTATAAAGTGCATATATCCCATGTCTTCCTCGAACATATTCTCGAATTACTTGCGGATAATCCTCAATAAGTTTACGTGATATCTTTTCTAGATGTTGACAGACAAGTTGGCCTTTAGATTTTTTGGTCATATGTTCCCTTTTCTTAAATCTCCCGAAGACTTAAATTGTCAAAAACCTTTTGGGTTAAGGTTTCCGCGAGCTTGTGGTCATGTGTTCTCTCAAAAAATGTTTTAAAAAAGAAATTCTTAAGATCCTTGAGATATTTTTCATATTTTGCAACAGCTTTTCTTATAGCAATTTCATGTTTGGGAATTCTTACAATGTAGACATTCGGTTTCTGAGCGTATATCATATATCGAGCTTCTTCAACTGTCGATGCTTTGTAAGAAAAACCACTGTCTGATATTACTTCTTGAGTACCAAGAAAGTAATTACCAAGCTTTAATTGATCTTTACAAATCGAGACCTCCTTGAACTGTAGACTTTTGAGGGAAGGATCAATATATTCTGCTGGAAATTGCTTTACTCCATCCGGTAGTAATTCTTTTATTACTTCTTCCTCTAATTTTTCAATATCTCTCTCAATTCTGACTTTCTTTGTTTTCCTGCGCATTGTGCCAAGATTCTGACGTTCATTAACTAGACATATAAGGCTCTCATATATAAGAGGTAAATATTTTTTAGGATCTAAACCAACCGCTTCTAACACAAGTGTATCGAATTTTTGTCTATCTTTCATTTTTACTTCTTCCTGTATTGTTTTTATTGGTCGTTTTAGAAGTCCATCAAATGCCTTGATGATTTTTACTCTGTCTTTATCAGGAATAAATTTCGCATCTGGAATGGGTAGTTCTTCAATATCCGGTCCATAGAAGGTCAGAAATCCGTCGCCCATACTGAAACGACTGGTTACCTCAACGAATAACAAAGTGAGAGTTGAATTCAACAGTGCAACATAAAGAGGAGTATCTTTTCTATTTATTATCGAACCTTCAAAGACAACATTGCTTGATAAGAGGCCGGCTTTATTAATTGGGAAAAAGAAACGCTCTCTTATAAATTGGTTAATCAGAAAATCTGAAGGATCTCTTTCTTCAATACCATACCAATGCTTACTGTTTACTACTGACTTGACTTTGGGAAAAGGAATATTTCCTCTTTTATAACCGCCCCGCTCTTTTGTCATTTGATTCTCTCCCCATTCAATGTAATTGAGTGCTCCTTTGGCGCCAGTTTTTCGGAGCTCGGTCTTAGATTTATTGCAATGAAAGAGCCTGTATTTTATAGATGCAGGATTGATTATTAATTCATCAATCTCCTTAGGTGAAGTAATAATTGGTAAGAGAAATTCTTTTTCAATGTCCCAATGATTTATGCGGTCATTATCAAGAAAAAAGAATTCATTTATGCCCGATTTCAAACCATATCGAAGGAAAAAAATCTTCTTATTTCCCAAAACAGTCAAAGCATCATGGCATCTATCCAAAATCTGGTAATACACCAGGGGAGCTCGAATATGAATGCCCCACTTAGCTGTCTTCCCCCGTTTTTCTAAATCCTCTAGTAGCTCTGCCTGTTTCACGGCACGCACGCGATAATCTTCACTTTCATAATGAGCTATACCCGTCAAAGTGTTGATGGTCCTTATACCATTTATTCCTTTATGCTCTACACCCAAACGCTCAATAGATATAACGAGCCTATCCATGGAAGCCCAGCGCTGTATTGGGGCCATCTTCATGTCTTGTGGAATTATTTCTTTCAATGCTTTCTTAAATTTCACAAACTTCACATTATTGTTATTTCTATCTTCTTTTTTTGTACATCTCTCGAGAATTGTAACTGATGTTATGATCGGCACATCCTCGAACCAATTTTCGGCTAATGTTTCGAGTACAGCAATTATTTTGAAATTTTTCAGGAAAAATTTTTGAAGTTCATAACCATAATCCACTTCGAGCCATGCACTTGAGGATACAATACCTAAACGACCGCCATCTTCATTGAGAAATCTACTTACATGAAAAAACAAATATGTATAAATATCAGCCTGTCCAGATAACAATAAAACACCATCCGAATCGAATAATTCACCATATTCACCTTTCCATTCCTTTGTTAATAACTTGTCTAACTGTTGTTTATATCCTTTAATTCGACGTTCGATCAATTCCTGTCTGATATATGGAAAATTACCTATTATTGAATCATATTTTGGCATACTTTCAGTTATTGTTTGTTTTCCCGTAGTCATTTTTGGTGGTGGAAATTCAAACTCTTGACCAGGTTCAACAAGAAAAGTATCCTTTGTAACAATTTTTGGGAAATTAGCATAATCTGACAGATTTTGCCGATACAAATTAATCGTTGCCAATTCTGCTGGAAATGGTGCAATGTCAATCCCCCATAATTGAGCAAGGAGTTGCTTATGATCATTCTCACCAAAGTGTTTTAATCGGTCATAAGCTCTCAATAGAAATGTACCCGTTCCACAGGCTGGATCAAGAATTACAGCTCCTCTTTTCTGAATACAAAATGCACATATTAAGTCGACTAAATCTTCACGTGTAAAGTATTGTCCTAAATTATGACGTTCTTCAGAAGGTATCAATTGCTCGAAAACCTGACCAATCACATCTTGAGGCATTCTTGAGAAATTGCGTTTATTCAATTCACTAATAAGTTGACTAAGTATACCAATGCTCTTGATTGGCAGTGTGACATCATCAGGAAAATCCTTTTCAAATACTGCCTGGTAGTCAATTGCTCGAGCCAATTCAAAAAGCTCATAGAGTTTTTTCTGAACATCGTTTGGTTTAAAGTGACTCAAATCCATGGGTGGTAGTGCATCTTCCCTGAATCTTCGTAATGTTTGATAAAACAAGATTTTACCGAGAAGTCGGTATACGATCTGATATGAAACCACTTCATAAAACAATTCATCCTCAAAGTTGGCAATCGCCTGCTTTATTGCCCAATCGTATAATCCCTGTCTGAAAGAAGGATTTTTTTCTGCAGTACTTTTTAGCGATTGAAGGACATACGGTTGCAGGCTCTTTGTTGCTTCAGATAATATTTTTACGAAAAAAGTTGCATCGACATCTATTTCATAAAAATAACCATCGTGATACAGCTTGCTTAAGTCATTAATAATTTCAATAGCTCTGGCTTGCAATAATGTCGATTTGTAATGATCCCACAGGTCATCGGGATGCATTATGTTTGTTATAGTTGTATAGGTCTTTTTACGATGATCTTTGCATACAATCAGTTCGTCCTTGGGCGTTTGCCAAATTACTGTATCGCGCATATTCCAGGTAACAAAATAATCAGCGTTCATGGCAAGAGCCTTTTTTGCAGCAACTGCAAGCAATTCAGAATTATCTACGGGAATATCTAGTGGTTTTAATTCCAAACCACAAAATCCTTGACCTGCCTTCCTGTTAATCCATAATTGTACATCTGGAAAGCGGGTTTCCTTATCCGAAATTTTAACTGATGGGTCTTCAGTTGCTATTTCAAAAGGGCATGGATTATCTTTAATGTAAGCATTTAGCCAGGTAATCACCTGGCCTCTAAATTCACCTTCGGTAGTTTTAACTTTTGACATATTAAATAACTTCTTCAAATGGTAAAATCAGCAAAGACAAACAGAAGCATTTTGATTTTATTGGTCCTACGATAAAATATTGACTCAGTAGCATCTATAACAAACCTCCATAGACAAAGTCTATATGAATTCAACAAAAAGTCAATATCTGTATGAATTTTCGAAACATATTTAAACACCGGGTGTCATTGTCATATATCCTGGAGGCTATGGACCAAAATGCAGAATAAAAACCAGAATAAAATGATGACCGATAGGCAAAGACAGGAAATTGAGCATCTCCTCAGTGATCGGCGGGTCGATGATATTCACAAAAAGTCTATCGTAAATGCGCTTCGGCATGGGTTGACCACCCAGCAGGCTAAAGTAGTTATCTCTTTTCTTAAGAGCCTGATTGATTTTAAGCGAAATGTGGTCGAATTAATTGAGGATTATGCCCGGCATGTGCCTTTGGACCGTTAGAAATTTTTTGTAAATAAAAGGTGATGTTATAATGGTTTGTGATTGACAAACGAGAAAATTACTATATTATTAATTAAGATGAATGTTGATATTTCTATATGGGATACGATTCTTAATTGTTTTTTCTTTCCGATTGATTAAAACAGGGGACGGCGTGAAAGACCTCAAAGAAATTGACATGATCCTAAAAGACTGGGATGTTTGGCTTAATTATGCTTGGTATTACACTGACGATATCACAGAAATGCAATCAATTGCTTATTCACTCGTAGATGATGCATTGTGTAAGGTTGTTTACGATTCAAATGGATATGTTTATTGGAAGGTTGATAATAAAATTAAACACGAGAGGCTTGAAATTATTCAATTCGGACATGAAGCGAAAGCAAAATTCAATTTCCCAAAGGAGCTAAGCGATTATCCTCTAGAGGGATCTTCCCAATCCTTGAAAATGCACTGGCATGAAATGTATTTGCTGAATATGAGTAAATTTACTTACATTCGTGGATTTCTGGGTCCGTGTTATTTTACAATCAACGATAAAAGTATAATTCTTTATCCTCAGATCAAATTATACAGTAATGGAGTGTTTATATTATCGTATCGAATAATTTCACCAAAAGAAAAATATGCAGTGAAAAATCTTATAGAAAAGGAAATAAATCTATTCAGAGTCAATGCTGAGAACATCATGGTTCCCCCTGAACTCATGAAATTGGATACAAGAGCATCCGTTTTTCAATCAAGGGGAGGACCTATATCCCGTTGGAATGCATTCAGGTTCATAAAATTTTTCGATGGGTTAGTAGATAAAAATACCAAAAGTATTAGAGAGAACTTTGATTTTTCCGCTTGTCCTTTAAAGGTAAGTAATGAAATTAAATATGCGGATGGTCCGATGAATTTAGATTTATTGAACGACATGATAGGGTCTTCATTGACTTACATTGTCAATGGCAAGGCTATCCCCCTTAAATATTTTATTCGAGGTTTTAAGCCAAAAAAACAGTTGGGATCAAGTTGGCTTGGTCAGCCCAGCGTCTATATCCTAAGTTACAATAAACAACCCAAATCCAGCCTTGTTGCAGCTAACCGGTTTAAAAACAGCATAAATCGCATCTTATTGCGAACTACCTACGGTAAGTTGAAAGGTAATGATTATCCCTCATGGCAAGATCTGCGCGTTTTTGACGACTATAGTTTTTTTATGAATGAAAGTTTATATTTATTTGTCTTTGGCAAGGAGGGTTTGACTTCTGATACTGAGTATGCTGATCCTAATCGCGGACATTTGATCTATAATAAACAGATTCTCGTAGAAGCTTTGATTTTTTATTATATGAGCCATCAAAGGCAGATTGAGAGAGCTAATATGGTTCGGGTTCCAACGAAACAAGTAATAAAAGAACAACAAACGATAATTAACCTGGATGATATAATTGAAAAAAGTAGCAGTTGGGGGGAAATTCAAGATGTCTTTAGATTAAGCAGCAAGGTATTTAACTTTAAGCGATTAAGAGAAAAAGCAGACAAGAGTCTTGCCCTTAGGATGCAAGATGCTAACGAGCGTTTGAATAAATCCCTGAAACGTTTTGGTTTGCTTCTTTCAGTTCTGTTCGGATTGCTGGGGAGCCTTTCTTTCACCAACGATATAATAAAACCTGCCTGGAAGCTTCTTGATTTATGGACCCCTGTCAATGTACAGCTTAAAGATTTATATTTACATTCAATTTTCTCGTTGTTTATTCTAATCGTGATCTATCTGGTTTGGAAATGGGCTGTCGCAAAAGGCTAATTCTAACATGTTGGCTTACAATACAATAAAAATAAATGACAAGGCATTAATATCTATGAGGTAAATACTATTAATTCTTATGATCAAAATTATTCTTAACGAAAGAGTGATGATGTAATGAAAAAAAAGGAACATGAAAGCAGCTACACTCCACTGGAAAAGCATAAAATAATTGGTAAGAAAATTGTTTCTCCGTTGTCAGAATTGCCAATTAAAGTGATAAAATGGGACAGGGATTTAGTTCCTGAGTTTCTTTGGATTGATGCCTTAGCTCAAACATATGCGAAACTCTCTTGGCATAGAATATTCAGTGATTTATTGGATAAAATAGAAATAAGCATGGCTGTGGATATGCCTTTACTCGGCTTTTTGTCGGATTTTGGTAGAGTTCCCTTAGACGGACGCAGTACGATTCTTACAGAGCACAAAGATTTCATAGTATATGCCTTTGCCGAACCAATTGGCAGGCTTCTTACCCTGTATCCCGAATGCCCTGCTTCATGGCTAATACCTCCCGACTGGCGTAATCAGACGAAAATAGATTATGAAATTGAATTAAACAGACTCCAGAAAGCATTATTACGATTATATAAGCAAAATGACAGTTATTGTGGTTATCTCAGAATGATGCCATCGATAAGAATCATAAAACATGGAAAATGTCATTTCAAGCGTGGCTCGAAGATCGCAGAGTTGTTACCAAAGTATCCAGATAAATGTACCGAAGATGAAAAAGCATTTGTGGAATCTTTTGGCAGAGGTATTGTCAATCAATTCCTTCTGATTGGCTATGAAAGAGGCGAAATTAATGCAAAATGGCCACAATATTTTTGGAGGCATAATTTTGATTTGTCTCCATGCCGAAACGAAAAGAAAACATCTGTATCAGGTGACGCTGATTTGGAGAAAAAAATCTTTGATGGACTAATCAATGCGGCAATTGCCAATGCTAAGTTACTGATGAAGTATTTAGATGAGGTTGTTATGAAAATAAAAATCGATCTTTATGACCCAGATAAAGATGAGGTAGTGTTAGGTCTTTTTTCTCGTTTTGTTCGTCTGTGTGTTATCTTCTTTAATACTCCTGAGTTATGGTCTCAGGATCTAAGTCGGATTCTGCTTAGGTGCTTAGCAGACACCTGCATTACATTATGCTTTCTTTTGAAACAAAATGATGATCAACTATTCAAAGCCTTCATCGAATACGGAAAGGGGCAAGAAAAACTTTTGATGCTTCATTTACAAGATTCGCATCCCAATGGAATTGGGCCTAGCGGTGAAACCACTGATCAATTAGCAAGCGAATTGGGTGGATGGATTGCACCAGAACTAATAAATATTGACCTTGCTGGCTGGACTAAACTTACAATACGTGAGATGGCAAAGAAATGTGGTTTTCTGAAAATATATCGACTTGTATATGCTCCAACAAGCGCTGATATCCATGGCACTTGGACCAGTATAAAAAATACAAACCTTACGCATTGTGCAAATCCACTGCATCGTTTTCATCGCATACCACAAAAAATGGAAGTTCCACTTTTCCTGACTCCTCTGGTCATTGCTAGAGACATATGGCGGATTTTGGTCGAATATTGTGAAAAACATTACGCGTTTCCACATTTTACTGAGGTACTTGATGATATTTCAAAAATCAAGTCAACTCTTTAATTTAACTAAGCCTACTAGCTGAAAACGCAAAATTTCATCAAAGGCATATAAGGGCTTTCGCTGCAAGTTGAATACCTGTGTTTAATTCATTTTGCTATTGAAAAGTTATATACTTTAGTTATAATGAAAATAATAGTCGTTAGGTCTGAAAGGGTTTTTGATTTTTATTATAATATGTTTACAAGAAGAGGAGAAGTATGATTAATGTTTTTATTTCACACAGTAGAAAAGATGCAGAATTGGTCAAAGTTATAAACAATAATTTCATATTAGCTGGATGTAAACCAGCCTTTATGGAATTTACACCTCAAAGTAAACCTCCTTTTAAGAAAATAGAAGAAAATGTTTCATCTGCTGATGCGGTTTTTCTGTTTTTAACAGAAAATGTAAAAGCATCAGATTACACACAAAATTGGATATCTTTTGAAGTGGGTTTAGCTAAGAAATCAAGAAAGCCTTTATATATAGTTGAGGATGCCCATAATAAAATTCATTTCCCGGTGCCATATTTAACCGATTATATTTTATATGAACCGACAAAGATTCAGGATTGGTTATTAATAGCTAAAATACTTAAAAAACTTGAAAAGACTATCGAAAAGGCAAAACTTCCATTCGCCTTAGTCTTTTTCGGTGGTAGCATTGGAGTATTAGCTGATAATAAAAAAATAATTCAAAATATGCTTATAGGTGGCGCCGCAGGCTACATATTGAGCGGTTTAATTAATTCCCTAATACCTAATGAACAACCGAACGCAATAAAATTAATATGCCCTAAGTGTAAAATAGATTTTAACCTTTATACAAGGTTTATATCTTTCCCTTGTCCATCATGTAGAACGGCCCTGAATATAATACATCAATCTCAGCATTTCTGATCAAATAAAATTATGGATATCGAAGAATTAAGAATTAAACAAGCAGAATTTGAAGGTACGAGGCAAGCATATATGGGTATTGTGCATCAATTAGAAAACGAAAGAAAAAAGTTTTTATCATTATTTCCTATGAATAAATTAAGTCACATGAAAGTAGATGATTTTGTCATAGGAAAAGGCCCTAAAACTTTTTGTTATTGGTTAGAAAATAAGTTAAAAGGATTGGGCGATATTCATGGTGCGACAGCATACAAATTTGGAATCTATTATGGCAGGACAAAGTCGGATTCAACAGTTCAATATCGTTTTACTCACAGGTTTGGAACAACAGCAGATGAAGTGTTTAAAAATGTAAAAACAGCCATACTATCATTATTACAAGCCGGTAAGAAAAATGACTCAAGTATTATACAAAAAAATCCAATCTCTCCCATGTTTAAAGGGAAAATACTTTCAACCTATTTTCCCGATAGGTTCTTAAATATATTTACAAAAGATCACTTAGATTATTTTTTAGATAAGCTCGATGTAGTATATTCAGATTCACTTGATGAAATTGCCAAAAGAGTTCTATTAATGAAATTTAAACACACGGACACTGTAATGAAGAAATGGAGTATATATGAATTTTCGAAGTTCCTTTATGAAAAATTTGGTAAACCCACCAAAGGAGATAATATACCGCAGGTACTTAAAAAATTTATTATTCCAAAATATCCACCAATAAATAAAGTTAAGCCTGATTATATTGAATTAACTGTAAGCCCTTTAAATGGAAAGAAGAGAAAAGGATGGAATTCAACCCAAAGGAAAATCGATTTTGAAAAAGAAACTAGAATTAATAAGAAGATAGGCGAAAGAGGAGAACTGATTGTTCTTATTAAGGAAAAAGAATATCTTAAATCAATAGGAAGAGATGATCTTTCTATAAAAATTAGACATATTTCCAAGGAGATGAATTCGGCGGGTTATGACATTCTTTCTTATGATAACTCAGGAAATGAGAAGTATATTGAAGTAAAATCAACCAAACAAAAAATATCTAATGCGAATTTTTTGATATCATCTAATGAATATAATGTAGCAAAAAGATCGTCGAATTACTATATATATATTGTTTTTGAAGCATGTTCAAAAAAACCAAAAATATGTAGGTTGAAGAATCCGTTTCTATTACCACGCAATAAAATAAAAATTATTCCAACGAGTTATCGAGTGTTTATCAATCTTAAATAAATTAAAAACAACTCAATAACTTCCTTATTAAGCGAAAAACATAAAATAGTTTTGCAGACATGGTTCTAATATGTCGAATTACAGTTGATAATAAATATGATATTGACTTTCTCCGCGGATATTATATGATTAAATAAGTGAAAATATCCGAGTTGGCTGATATCCTGCTCAGTTCAAAGCATTCGATTGCTGAAAAGGCTAAGCTGTTTGATGACCATTTACAATGGAATGATGCGTTCGCACGAAATATGAAATTAAGCGTACATCAAATGCGTAAAACTGCGATGAGTGAATTATATGAATCATTACCAAACAAGAATGAGAAGACTCGACAACAACTGGATATCGTTTTAGATGAAATTATCAATTACTATGTCAAACAGAGGAAAGCGAGTGATAAAAAGAGTAAAGCCATTGCTATGACGCTTCATTCTCTCGAGCAAAATACTCCTATTATAATCAAAAATAATAACCGCGAAGATGTTGTTAGGTTTATTGAATTAAAACGCAATCGGTTTATATGTGAATATCCTGATGGGCGTCGTTATTCTATGCCCATTAATTTTTTCATCAAACAACATAAAGGTAAGATATCAAGTCAATTGCCTCAAATGGAAAGAGAAAAAAGAGATATTGTGCGAGGTCTTGGCAGTAGTAGATATTTTGAATCAGCCAAAGAGGTGATTTTAAAACAAGGTCTTAATATAGTTAATATTCTTTTGGATGAATTAGCTGCGGCAATCGAGCGTATTGATAATGCTCCCACTGGATTATCAAGAGGCGTCTTAAGCAGTTGCTTGGGTAATGTTAAAAAAATTAATCCTTGTGATTTGGCTTTAACAAAACGTATACCACAAATTTTAACAGAAATTGCTAAGAAAGAGGGGAAAAACAAAGTATTTAAGCAAATTGAAAGATATCCATGTGATAAAGTCAAAAATTATTGTAAAAAAGTCTTTTGCAAAATACAGTAAATGCTGCTTTAGAACAGATACCCATCTAATTATTGGAGAACTTTGGCAATTCAAATCCTGATTGGCATCGAGAATTGGTAGAATTTTAAATTATTTGCACTTCAATGTCGAGATTTCGCTCTAACATTAAAGCAAAAGCAATAAAAGGTGCTTCATGTTAATTCAGCTATCCTTTTAATTCTTTTGGTCCTCGACTGCATGCAGACAACTTCTCTAAAAACCCGAAAAACAACTCCATAACTTCGTTATCGAGCGAAAAACATAAAAGCGTCTTTCAGAACAAGTTTGCCTCACGCATTAGTGAGTTTGCCTTGCTCTTTCAGACCCCGATGTTAATGGCAATGCATTAACTCGGGCTTCGAATTGCATAATTTTATAGCGAATTATCCAATCCTCAGTCATTTAAGTTTTTCGGTCTTCGACTTGTTTTTCTCCAAATACGAGAAACCTCCAGCGGGTTTCAATCCTGCAACCATAGGTAAGTTCCATATTAAATTCATAAGGGCTTGACGTCATTCAGCCCATTAAAAAGGAGGTGGTTAAATTCACAAACAATAATAACGAATTGGTAAGGTTGTTGAAGCAGTTAATTAGCCAAGGAAAACGTAATGGTAGCTCGACTTTATTTAATGAACACGACAAGGAGTATGAGCAAAGTACGCCAAGAGAGCCGCTTATTCCCAGCCCTTTGTTCAAAGAGCTGTTGGAGTTGCAAAACGAGACTTTATTGAACATTAAAGAGATGGTCCGACTGGCTGTTAGAAGGTACATTGATAGCGAAAGAAGTAATGACACGCATGTCTGGGTCAATGGGATAAAGTATCCTATACCCGAAAGGAATCGAATTCCCTGAAATGACTATTCAAAAAACTTGAAAGGAGGTGGTTAAATTCATGCAAGCAAAAGATTATTTGGACATTTTTCGGATTGTGCATAAGAACATTGATGAAGGTATAGACAAAGAGCGAGTTGCAATAGCAGTGATGCAGGAAATCGGCAAGGATATGCGTATGCAATTGGCCTTGCAGCAGCGTGAGCAGGGTCGACAGGAACGAGCGACAGCAAAGCAGATTAACTTTTTGAAAACGCTGGGTGTGCTAGTAAATTATGGCACAACCAAGCAGAAGGCTGCGGAACTTATTGATAATGCTTTGACAAACAGCCCGAGATAAAGATAAAGGATAAGGTAAATTGTTATTTTTTTTCTTTTTCCTTTCCTTTTATTTATTTTGAAAAATCAGCAAAAGTTGTATGTTTTATTGAACAGCAGGATTTTCTATAAAGTGAAACTGCGAATCAGCCGCAGCTTCGACATCAAACGTTTCTCCCCAGAGATCAATACGTTCATGATCTTGTTTTTGCCAGAAAGATTCTATGGTGTTATCATCAGCGAATAGAGACAAAAGCACCGGAGTCCCTATTATCTTCAGGTAGACATATTCAGCTATGAGCTCGGCCTGAAATGTGCGAAGGAAACCAATTTTATCACGGTCTTTTTCATCATAACTATCGAGAACGCCAGTGAAGTCATTTAAGTGTTCAATCCTGCTTCGTAAGTCGAAAAACTGACCTAATAAGTCACATACATTTTTGGATCTACTCACGAAAGTCTGACAGCGATGAATGAATTGCTTTCTGGTTCTACCAATATCAGGTTTTATAATAGCTTCGATGGCTCTGACAAATTGATGCAGCCTATCACCCGGCAAAGTTTCTCGCAAGCCGCGAAGGTATTTATCAAATCCCCTCTTTAATCGTGCATAGCTGTCTGGTATACTATAAATATCGCAGATTATTTTAGAAATGCGTAACGAATTTGTGATGGTCCCGTTATCGATAGGCTTTGGTCTTACATGGGCAGCCCTAAAATGAGAAAATAGAGATGAATTTGTTCTAATTTCTACCTCGCCTGCTTGATTTGAACCTGTAAGAATAAAACCACTGTCGTTACAACGTGCAACACCATGTAGCAACAATGAATAAAAAAGCTGAGTGATTTTTGTTTCTAATGCTTTGTTTTCATGGTCTGCCATAGCGATGTTCGCAGATGGCTGGGTGGCAATTATGAAGCAATCATTATTGAGAAATTCCTCAGCCTTAATTGTGCCCAACCATTCTTTCCAAATATCGGACATAGGAAACGGAGCACTGAAGAGAAACCAGAGATCTTCTTCAACTTTTAAGGGTTGCTTAAAATCACGTGCAATCCAAGTGCTGATTGAGAGACAGCCAAATTTATGGTTTTCCTTTAACGAAAATTCAGGCATGTTATAATAACCTCGGCATATTATATAGGTTATCATGATATGGTCAATATACGAAAGATATATAAAGCTGAAAAACGTGGCATTCCCGGGCATAAATAAAGGAGGTGATTAAAGTCACAGCATTTAACAACAAATCTGATTTCAAGAATAGAACCGGCTATAACAATAAATACGGCGCTGAACCGAAGTTAATGACTGTAAGACAGCTGCAGTATATTGAGAGTCTGTTAAAAAATCGAGCAGTTGACGAAAATTACAGGGAAGATGTGAGTAATGCATTGAAAGGCTCTTTAACCCGTTATGAGGCCAGCAAGATAATCGATGAACTGCTTAATATTGTTCTGGTTAAAAATGGGCCTCAAGAAAGCTTAGGTCAAAATAAAAGTGATACAAAAATCGGAATGATGGACAGTGAAGAAGTTAAAGTTGAAAAAGTTCATGACAGCGAGAGCGATAGAAAGACCTTGGATAAACGTGTTATGCAATGAGCAGGTAGAAAGCAAGGTAAATTGCCGGGCTTAGAAATCTAGATATATGACATTGGAACTTTTAAGAAAGAAGGCGAAATAATGAGTCCGAGAAAGCAAGAAAGAATTCTGGTATGCCTAACTAAAAGGCAAGGTTCGGTAAAGAAATCGACATCGATATTAGAGTCGTTATGATCTATATAGCGTTATAGCAAATTGAGATGGTTCTGGAGAATATAATATGCTAAATAAATGGCTATTAGAAATCAATTACGTTAATGGTAATAAGGCGATATGCGATAGGTAAAAAGGTAAATATGAAGAGTAATGATAACAGACCAAAAGGCTTAAATGGCTAACTGAGCAAGCGAAGTGCCTTTTATGCGTTTCGGTCGCTTCTATTAAGCTAAGGGTAAATAAAGACGGACGAAAAGTAGAGGGCGGCAAAGGACGGCGCTTAGTTCCAGGTAAGGAATAAGATTAGAAGTGAAGGATAAGAAAAAAGGACGGGGACTAAGTAAAAGGACAAGAATTGAACATAAGGTCGGGACTTATAGAGAAATTCAGGAATTGAATAAGATAAAGAAAAGTAAATAGGACGAGGAAAAGGGTAGTGTTCATTGGCCAATGAAACGTGCTGCGCAAGCGAAAAGAAGAAATAGTAGTAGGACAGGAATTAGAAAAGAATAGGGATTGAGATAATTGAGGCTAAGAAGGAAGGAAAGTGGTAAATTGAGATAAGAGTAAGGAATAATGAAAAGGAAGAGATAATGCACGGGGGCAGTAAAGGTAGAGTAAGGCAGAAATAGAAGTAAATAGGTATAAGAATAAGGACAGGTCGAAGGGCAAAGGATAAGCAAAAGGATAAATTGGCAGAAAGGAAAGAAAAGGGAAAATAAGTGATAAAGGTGAAGGGTGAAAATAGGACGAAAAAATAGGATTTGGGTAAAGAAATAGAAAAATGATTGAAGATAAAAATTGAGGGTGGTTGAAGAATAGTAAATGATAGTAATGAGGCTGGATGAGATTGAAAATAAAAGATATAAGTAATGAGTAAAAAAGAAGTGGTAATCGGCTGGGGACGATATAATTAGAGAAAATGATGAATGGAATGCTCCACTCGTCGAGGTCAGCCTTCCACTCTGATTGTTCGATGCCTTCGACTCTGAACAATCGAGGTCGGCTTCCAACTCGACAGGAGGTCGCATAGCTTGTAGGCAAGCGCTGGTAAAACGGCTGAGCCTGACGCTACGCCGGGGTGACGCACTGCGTGCGATAGATTATGGATATAATGTGGTTGAGTAGTAACGAAATAAACTTGTGTATTTGATTCCACAAGGTTATGTTTGTTTCCACTGACAAAGATATGAAAATTCGGAAGAATAAATAAATAAATAATGAAAAATAAGATAAAAAAAAGAGAGAGAAGATATAATGAGAATAGGAAATGGAAACAAATCAATGCTTCTAAAACGGTAAAACCTGCTATATTTTCAGTACAACGGTTATAAAGGTGTGTTTTCATGTTCTCTCATGCAATTTGAAGAAACCCTGTCCGAGATCCCAAAAAAGACCGATTTGAACGATAAAGTAGCCCTTATTCGCTATATTTTGGCCTATAGGCCCTGTTCTATGGTTAACCTGGCTGATGACATCATCCTGGGTAAAGTGAGGATGCTAAAGGCCTCGCTTGAGCAAATGCTGGGTTTGATCGCGGAACGGGAAAAGGTCAGGCAGAATAACCTGAAATCCATTGAATCGGAACTATTTAAGGTCCAGGCCGAGCTGTTTATCTATCAATGCATCGTCTACCCCATATCACCGGATCATAAGCGAAAAAGCAACCTGGAAAGAGCACTATCCGATCTTGAAAAGTGTCGAAGGCAGGAGGAAATAGGCTGCTGGCAGGATACCCTAAAATTATGGCCGGAACTTTTGAAAATTGCTGGTTATTACCGCGCCGCGGTCCGCAAAAGCCATATGATTATAGGAAGCTAATCACCGTTGGCACAATGGCAAATCATTATTATTGATCTCCCTGGGAGATAAGATGGATGTATTGGAACTTAAGTCAGAAAGGATCAAAAAACTATGCCGGAAATTAAGACCGGTTGTTGGTCCGAGGGTCGATCAAATCTGGAAGGCTTATCTGATTGAGGATGAAAATGGTAAGGAAGAAATTGAAGAATATCTGAAACTTCTCTCGGCTTCGGTTATTTCCGAAGGGCTTGAAAAAGATGAGATATTTCTCTTCCCCCCTTCTCAAGAAAAAGCATCAGGCAGTTATTATCTCGGGGATGTGCTTTACAACAATAAATCCCTCTACCCTTTCGGCCTCCGTGAAAAAGAATGGATCCAGCATCTGGGTATTTTTGGCCGGTCGGGTGCGGGAAAAACCAACCTCGGCTTCTCGATTGTTTTGGAACTGGTTAGAAACCGTAAGCCTTTTATCGTCTTTGATTGGAAAAGGAACTACCGCGACCTTTTATCCAAACCGGGGTTTGAAGATGCGTTAATATTTACAGTCGGGAGAAATATTACACCCTTAAGATTCAATCCCTTGATTCCACCCGAGGGAACCGATCCTAAAACCTGGTTGAAGAAAATAATCGAGGTCATTGCCCATTCCTATTTTCTGGGCGAAGGGGTCATGTATTTACTGCAAAAAGCGATAAACTCTGTTTACCGAAGATTCGGGGTTTATGACGGTTCAAATAACTACCCGACTTTTCGCGATGTCCTGAAATGGTTCGATGAATACGACGCCAAAGGACGGGAGGCCAACTGGCTGAGTTCGACCTTAAGAGCTATTTCAACCATCTGTTTCGGCGAAATGAATCGTTTGACCAATACCGGCAACCAAAGCATTGAACAGCTATTGAATAAGAAGGTCATCCTAGAGCTCGATGCTTTGACTCAATCTGACAAGATATTTTTTATCGAGGCTTTACTTTTATGGATACATCATTATAGACTTCAAGAGAAAGAACGAGAATCATTCAAACATGCGGTTATCATCGAAGAAGCGCACCATATTCTTTCCGGCGAAAAAGCCAATTTGGTCGGCGGCGAATCGGTTATGGAAACGACCTTCAGGGAAATAAGGGAATTTGGCGAGTCGCTCGTCATCCTGGACCAGCATCCCTGTCAGATATCTTTGCCAGCCCTGGGTAATACTTACGCAACTATTGTTATGAATCAGAAACATAAGAAAGACGTGAGCGCGGTCGCGGCCTGTATGATGCTCGAAGATTCGGAAAAAGATTATCTAGGCAATCTTGAGGTCGGCGAAGCAATTGTAAGGTTACAAGGCAGGATCATGAAACCATTTTTAATAAGAATTCCTGAATTCGAAGTCAAGAAAGGTACGGTTACTGACGAAATCGTCAGAGAAAAAATGGCAGGTTATTTCGGCCCTTTAAAGGTAAACCAACCATTAACTCAACATGTTACGGTTGTTTCAAAACCGGCTGAAGTAAGAGAAGAAGAAAACGCTTTAATGATCAATATTCTCAAATATCCATTCAGTTCAATTGTGAAGCGATATGAGAAACTAAATATTAATCGCCGGAGAGGTAATGCCGTCAAAGACAAACTGATGGCTGACGGGTATATCAAACCAAAAGAAATAAAGCTCAGCAACGGCAGAATAATGCTTTTCGCGTTGACCGAGAAAGCCAAGCAGTTACTGGGGAAATTGGGTTATCAAGTGCGAAGAGATCACAACGGATTGGAACACAGATTCTGGAAATGGCGTGTTGCTCAATACTACCGCCAGAAAGGCTATAAGGTTTTCATCGAACACCCGGTCAATGGCGGTGTCGATGTAGCGGTCAAAAAAGGCAAATACAGCATCGCCATTGAGATCGAGACGGGCGAATCGGATTTTATCGGTAATATCTCGAAGAACCTAAGGGCTGGTTTTGACCTTGTCATCTCCGTCGCCACGAGTGAAGTCGTTGAAAACAGAATCAGGGAAAAACTGAAGGAGAAGAAGATGGATAAGATTAAAAGAGTAAAAGTAACGACGGTCAGGGCGTTTGAATAATATAAGCGAAAGGCTGGTTATCAATGTGAATAGTGGCTACCGCACTATAGTTGTTAACGCAATATATCAATATTTTTGATACCTGTTTTATTTCCAATCAGTTTCTCCGTCCCAGGCGCTATTATTAGTTAATCTTATTTGATTAGATCCATCAGCATTCATAACATAAACTTCCCAATTGCCATCTCTTAACGATGAAAAGGCAATTTTTGCATTATCTGGTGACCAAACAGGATCTACATCCCATGAACTATTATTAGTTACTCTAGTTTGATTAGAACCATCGGCATTCATTACATATATTTCATAGTTACCATCTCGATAAGAAGAAAAGGCTATTTTTGTACCATCGGGTGACCAGGAAGGATCCATATCGCGTGTGCTATTGTTTGTTAGGTTTATTTGATTGGTACCATCAGCATTCATGACACATACATCATCATTTCCATTTCTGTCGGAAGTAAAAGCTATTTTATTACCATCGGGTGACCAGGAAGGATCCATATCGAAAGCGCTATTATTTGTTAAGTTTATTTGATTAGATCCATCAGCATACATGACATATATTTCAACATCATTACCGTTTCTGTCGGAAGTAAAAGCTATTTTATTACCATCGGGTGACCAGGAAGGATCCAGATCGAAAGCGCTATTGTTTGTTAGTCTTATTTGATTAGAACCATCGGCATTCATTACATATATTTCATCGTTGCTGTCTCTGTTGGTAGTAAAAGCAATTTTAATACAATTCGGAGACCAAGAAGGAAGATGATCTTGTGCACTATTATTAGTTACTCTAGTTTGATTAGAACCATCGGCATTCATTACATATATTTCATAGTTATCGTCTCTGTCGGAAGTAAAGGTTATCATACCTATTAACACTTCACTAATAATGATTTCATGACTGTTTGACCATGCAGATATGGCTCCATTTTTATCCTTCGCCTGTGCTGTAATATAGTAAGTACCGGAGGAAGCCCACGAATGCGACATCGTAACCGTCGATCCACTCGGAACAAAGGAACTCCAAGTCGATGTGTCACCATTAGCCCAAACAAAACGGATGGCAATACTGTCTCCATCGGGATCGGTTGTGGAAGATGAAAAGTTATAAGAAGTGTTAGGATAACCACTTGAAGGACCTGACGGTGTTGATGGGGTATTGGGTGGATTATTGGCTACTGTAATAACGATCGAGTAGGATGATGACCAACCCGATATTGATCCATGAATGTCTCGCGCCTGCGCAGTAATATAATAAGTGCCGGGAGAAGCCCACGAATGTGACATCGTAATCGTGGAGCCACTAGGTTGGTAGGAACTCCAAGTCGATGTGTCACCATTAGCCCAAACAAAACGGATGGCAATACTGTCTCCATCGGGATCGGTTGTGGAAGATGAGAAGTTATAAGATATGTTGGTGTAGCCACTTGATGGTCCACTCGGCGTCGCGGGAGTATTGGGTGGATTGTTACTTCCAGCAGTTATTAATATTGAATGTGATGCTGACCAATACGATAAATTCCCTTTAATATTTTTTGCTTGAGTTTTTACTGCATAATTACCGATAGATCCATATGTATGTTGTACAGATACAGTATCCCCAGTTTCCATCCATCCGCTCCAAACCGATGTATCGCCATCGCCCCAGGCAAAACGAATAGAAATAGCATTGCCAGATGAATCGACGCAAAAACTTGAAAATGTATATACTGTATTAATATAACCGTTTGAAGGCCCTGAAGGTGTTGATGGGGTTCGTAATTTGCTTAATATAGAAATTATATGCGGTTCAGACCATATGGAACAGGTATCATTATCATCTTTTGCCTGTGCTTCTATGTAAAAAGTACCACCGTTATAATATGTATGAGACAGCGACATACTTGATCCACTTGATGTATACGAACTCCAATCAGAAAACGAACCATCGCCCCACGAGAATCTGATGGCGATGTTGTCTTCATCGGGATCAGTTGCTGAGGAGGTATAGGTATAGGAGCTATCGACACTACCGCTGGTTATACCCGTAGGCGTTGAAGGTGCATCAGGTGGGTTGTTCTTTTTGTGACAGGCAAAAAATAATACAGAGATTATTATAATTAATGTACTAAATCTCATCATAATTCTTGTCATTTTAATTCTCCTATAACACCGATAGCGAAAACCTGCTCTTTGTATTATTGTTGGATTCATAGATATCCGAGTATCGTTAGTGGGGTCATAATCTCAATGTAATATAAATAGTTACCTCAATAACCGATAACCGAGACGTCCTCACTGTTTGAATTTGTCACATAAACACGACTGCCATTCGGTAGAACGGATATGGATGCTGGGAATGATCCGACATCAATTATATCCACCACCATATTGTCCGATGTTCTAATCACCATAACATTATTACTTCCACTGTTTGCCATAAAAAGATACGAGCTGTTAGGAAGAGACATAATACCTTCTGGGTTATTCCCAACAGGGATTGTATCGATAATGGTATTGTCTGATGTACGGATGACCATTATGTTATCGTCAACATCATGCGTAACATATAAGTTGCTACCATTTGGTAATACTGTTAGACATGCAGGGCCATTGCCAACCGGAATCGTTGATACTACAGTATTGTCGGATGTACGAATTACCGAAATGCTATTACTGGTATTATTGGCTACATATACATATGTACCATTAGGATGAGTTGCAGCAGCATCTGGATAATTACCCACTGCAACTGTATTAATGACTGTGTTGTCGGATGTACGTATAACACTAACGTCATTGCTTAGTGTATTCGGTACATATATGTAATTTCCATTGGGAAGCGCTGTAGGGTAATATGGACTAATCCCAACAGGGATTGTCGCAACAACCGAATTGTCTGATGTGCGGATGACTGAAACATCATCACTGCCTTGATTTGTTACATAAACATACTGCCCGTTTGGTACAACAGCCAACCCAATTGGGCTAACGCCAACAGCTATCGTATCCACAACCATATTGTCTAGCGTTCTTATTACTAATACATCATCGTTATCCATACGGGCCACGTAAACATAATCACCTGTAGGGAGAGATACAATACCTATAGGGCGATAACCCACCAATATTGTGGTAATAACACTGTCGGGAAATAATCCTCCACCTCCAGAAATTACAATTTGATGACCGGTTGACCATCCTGATGTTCCACCATTAATATCCCTTGCCTGTGCCTTGACAGAATAGGTTCCTGCACTTGACCAGGAATGATTCATTGTAACCGTTTGTCCAGAAGGCACGTATGAACTCCAATTTGAAATATTTCCATCACCCCAATCAAACCTGATAGCAATATTTTCACCGTCAGGATCAGTCGTTGATGACGAGAAATCATAAAGGGTATTGATGTTACCACTTGAAGGTCCATTGGGAATTGATGGGGTATATGGTGGATTGTTTGAAGGTTGATAATGATATAGCATTAGGGAATAATCGAGGAAATCGTGATTGAATTCCACAAATCCGTAATTGAAAATTTCAACCTTAAATCCAATGCCGCCGCCTAATTTTGCACCTAATTCAAGATCCGTAGGCGGGTAGCTAGCGATGTCGTACTGGCTGAGTCTTAAATAGATAGTCGGACCAGCAACGCCATATATTTTTGTATCGAGACTCCCTTTACCATACAAATTCAATGTCGCTTGTATATTAGCCGATGGATTGAAGCTCACATCACCGCTTCCGGTTAGCTGCCAATCAGAAATAGCCTGCCATGTATTTCCGTCATATTCAGCACCAACTGTGTTTGTTGATGTCGCAGAGACAGTGTTCGCTATGCTTGTACTTACATTTGCTGTCAAACTACCATTGGCTCCGACGTATACACCCAGTTCAAAAATAAATACAATTGGAATCGGCGGCATAGACGGTATCCAAACAACTAATTTTCCTAAAGGCACAGTTAGCAATTTGACTTGTTTTTCCCACGACAGCAAGGTTTTTTGAAGACTAATATTTGTACCCTTAAAAGTGACGCCATCGGTTGATATCCCTACCAATCGAAAATAATTAATATTTCCCCCACCAATATCAATATCGAATTCTACATCAACATTCTTGCTTAATATTAAGGTATCTATTGCCATGGAAATTGCTACATTGTTGTTGGGATCGGTAATTGTAATTGAAATATTGGGTATCTTTAATTCAAATAGCTCGCCCATCGGCGTGAGAATAGGCGTACTAGATTTCGCTTTGAGGTGAAAGTCTTTTCCATTTTCTATATAGTGGCTATCTATTTTTGCTGGAACAAGCAGTTGTCCTTCAGCGGATAAAGAGAATGTCGTATCCATTGTCAATTTTGACACCGCATCAGTCAATGCAGCCTGAGAAGTGATCAAGATTATAGTATCGCTCGCTGTGTTCGTTGAAATAACAGTTTTTAAATATCCTTCGTCGCTTTGACCAACAACAATATCTCCAGCATTGAAGGTTGGTTTTGCAGAACCTGGAGAGTATATTAAATATAAGGTATCGCCTTTGACGATTACACCTGATAGATTAGTATTTTCCTCGGGTAATTTTACTTTTTCACTAATTATGATGTCTTTCTCTTCTTTCTTGCACTGAGTGACTAATAAAATACTGATTACAACTAAAATTGTAGTGATGAATAGAATTTTTGCCTTCATTTCTCCTCCTCAATACGATTACTTAATAGTTGTTCGTTTATATATTAATTATCGATATATAATAATCAGGGTTTTAACAAAGTCAATAGTTGCATGCATAAAAAAGCAATTTTAGTACAACCTATTTAAATCACCAAATCTAATATAACTCATAACTTTGCTAAATAATAATTTGTTTTGCCTGTTATAGGCTTCATAAAATTCGATATAGACAGTTTTGCACAAATGCAAACTGATCATAAGTAGCATTAGAATTCTTGAATAATACTCAGTCAGCAATATGTGAAATTCTAAGAAATATTCATTTAGGGTATTTAAGGCGTAACAACTGCATTCATGGGGAATGCATTGATTACGGTGATTTAACAGAAAGATTACAGTGATAAAAAAGGGGAGGAAATCATGAACATCAGGATCAGCAAAATCGCTATTTATGGTTCAGCAAAAGAAATTGAGATTGCAAAAGTAATCCTTGAGCAACATCTACCCACGGAACAATTCAATGAAAACGAATCCAAGGCAAGGATTGTGATCCAAAAGCTCATTGATGATAACCATATAAAAGCAGCAATCCTCTGGGATGGTAATAGAGTATGGAGCAGGAAAAAAGTCTTGGGGGATGTCAAAACGATTGTCCGACGAGGAATGAGTGCCTTAACCGATTACCTTTACGAATTCTTCCATCTCTGCTGTGGTAGCATCGCTCATTACGACAAGCAAGGTTGGATCAGCGAGTATCCGGACCTTGACTCGGTGCGCAATTTCTTAATGAGAAACGAATACGGCTCAAGTGTCCTGGCTCATCAGCCTCATTGGGCAGCGGACCGCATCGAGATAATCAGAGAAATAAATCGGCTTCTCAAAATCAAGGAGAAATCATGAAATGCAAGGTCATTTCACAGAAGATGCTGTCAGCCGAATGCTGGCTGGTTCAAGTCTGGGGATTAGATGCTTGTCAGGATTGTGATTACCAACAGACAAAGGACTGCGGAGGTAAGCAGATACTCAAAACAGGGAAAAACATCATGGGCAATAAAATACCTTTACCCGACATAAGGAGGAATCATGAAAGTTGATAACATTCGCATTGGCAATCAGATATCGGAAAACCTGCACCTTTTCGAGGAAGAAATAAAAGCCAGTGATCTCTTAAAGATAGTACGCTATGCCGGCAACCAGGGTCGCGCACTGGGTTCAATCTACGATAATAACAAGCTGTTTTACATCAACAGCGAAAAAATCAACCGCCAGGAATTCGATCTGATCCATGAAAAGCAGTCGCATGATGTCAATTTCTGGCTCAACAGTAACACGAGAGAGGATTTGGTAAACAAACTGGGCTCGGCCATAAAAATCGTTAGTTCCACGACCAAGGAGGAAATCATCAGCCGCATTGTCCGCGATAAGGACATCATCTTCAATCACTTCAAAAAGGATTTCGTCGAGAAATACTCAGGCAAGTGGTCCAGCTTTAAAAGTCACAAGGTCCTATTACCGGCGGCTTCCGAAGAAACCAAGAAACTAATATTTTGCCTGGGATCAAAACAGAAACCTTTGTCGGGCAAAAACCATCAGCAATACTGGTGCTTAGGCGAAAGCTATCACACACCTGATCTCACTCGTGACTTCAAGACCGAAACCGTGGGCGACACCTTTACTCTGAATCTCAAGGAAAAAGATGATTTAATCTTAAGAAAAATCAACCGTTTCCTTGATAAAAGCAAAAAAGATAGCAGTCTTGAAATTCACCCGGTGTATCGGAATATTAAAGATGACGACCTGCAGATAACCGACTCGATTGATATCGCTTATGGCCTGGGTATCTACCATTTAATTGATTACTTTGGTTTTCGCAAAGGTTCAAAGTTCAAAACCTTTTGCGAGGGATTGAAGAATAGAGCTAACCCCGAGGCGGTAAAGCATTATCTGGACCGGAAGTTCCTGGTTACAACCCAGCTTGATGATATCTACTGCGGTATTGCGCACGACCTAGATCTCTTCGAAAAAATCTGCTGGCATCTCAAGATCGAATACCTGAAAGAAAAAAGGATCGTCTGCAAGGTGGTAGAACAGGAAACATCGGAAACACTCGCCATACTATGGGAGATCATCAACGGCGACCGATGCTGGTACAAGTTTCATCTAATCGAACTATAGGAGGTAGCTATGTTAGAAAAATTAGTCGTGGGCTGGGACGAAATCGAACCCTTATTTCTGGTGAACATCGCCTTGAGCAGGCCCTTTATTCTCCTGGGCAAGCACGGCACATGCAAGACGACCTGCGCCAAGGAAATCGCCAAGATCTACGGACCCAAGGCATTCAGGTTCTACGATGCAACAAAGGACGATTTAATATCCATTGCCGGTATCCCCATCCCCCAGAAACTGGGCCAGGGTAAGCTGGAATTCTCCGAGCACGACCGAAGCATTTGGCAAGCCAAAGTCATTGTCATCGACGAGCTGACCCGGGCAAACAAGGAAAATCAGAACCTATGGTTGGAAATCCTCGAGGAAAAATCCTGTTTCGGCAAAAAACTCAAATACGAAGCTTTAATCGCGACCATGAATCCGGAAAGCTATGCCGCAACCTTCAAGCTGGATGAAGCCCTGCTCGACAGGTTTTATGCAATCCTGACCGTGCCTGACTTACAGAAAGGAACCACCAGCAGCGTCTTCAAGCAAGTGATCGACATGAACCTCAAAGAACAGAAACTACCGACTCAAGATATGCATGAAACTATGGAAAGAATAAAGAAAAAGTACGAGGAATTCTATGCCAACAAGGATATCGTCGGCCCAGTGAGTGAATACGTCAGTCAGTACATGGAAATTTTGCTGAGCAAAGTCGACAACTATATCAGCCCAAGAAAAACCATCCACCTGGTCGAAGAGATCCTAGGCTTAGCCGCACACTTCAAGATCATAAAAAAGGAGGAATATCTCAGCACTGCCGCCAAGACTGCCTTAGTTTATGTATTAGCCATACCGTTAAAGATAAAAATGGAAATCCTCATGCAGATACATAATAACCTAGAGCAGATCCTTTCCAAGAAAAATTTGGATAACCGCGACAAACTCAGAATCGATCTCTCTAAGTTGAACAACAACCCGGAAACAATCAGGTTTGTCCGTCGCAATATCGGAAACATCGGCAAATACCTGCCCTATGATGAAATAGAAAAACTACTGGCAAGGGTGATCGAACAAAGCGATGACGGCGACATGTTAAGAGTGAGGGCGATTTTGAACAAGCTCAACGGCCATGAAGAACTGAAAAGAATCGTCGAAGGAAGGATAACGCTTTATGAAATCGACGCGGTAAAAACAATACTCCACAAGATCAAGGAACACGAAATCACGAACGACGACGATTTTGCCTTGATGGATAAGGTGAAAGCCTTTATCCCCCATCTCAAGCGCCTGCCCTTGAACGAAAGAATCGAGGAATATCTGTTCAGCAAGGAGTATGACCGGAGCGACCGGTTGAGAAACTTTATTAAAAAAGGAGGCTTCAATGCTGACCAATCAGAAACTGATCCAAGCATGCAGCGGGCTGGGCTTGAACCTGCTGGAAATATCCCAATTTGTCCAGGTCAGTGATTCGCCCAGGATCGCCTGCTGGGGCTATGACCTTGATAAAAAGGAAAACTTCATCTATGTCAATCCCAAGGTGCTCAATTTCTCTGTACCACACATCCAGTTGATATTGAAACATGAAATACTCCATTATGCTGGATACCGTAACATCGAACATGCCCGTGACTTTACTAAGGTCAATGTCGTATTCGACATCCTCATCAACAAGATCCTGACCATAGCCCAGGAAAAGGAGATGATCGAGCTGTGCCGTCGAATCTACAACGAAACCAGCAAACAGAACATCCTCTGCCTTGCCCGGCCCGACGTCAACCCGAGGGAGTTAAAGAATCACCGCCGATTATGGAAGGAGATTTGGGAGAATCGAGACATTCCTTCATCAGCGTCGATATATTACCAACTAGCCAGTGTTGCTGAACTTGATAAGAATCCGTTCGGCGTGAACTGCAAAAGTGCGGGCAGGATAATCTTCAGGCAGAATATCGCGCTGCTCCAGAATTTCAAATTCGACCGGCTCTATACGAAAGTAACCGATGATTGTCTTGAACACTTAAACAACCGGGGCTTTTCATCCTGCAAGTTTTCCCAACTGTTCAAGGAACTGTTCGTCCGCAAGCAGGCGTTCGACTCGCGTAGTGTCGAGGACTTCATCTTCCGCATGGAATCAAGGCAAAAACTCGAAGAAACTTCGACCCGGATTATCTCTTCCCTGGATAACAACAGCTCAAGGCAGCTCTATCCTTACGAGTTGAGCCGGATCGGCATCATCTACGTTGCTTGCGGGGTTAGCGATAAATTACCAATCTTCTGGAATAAGACCCCGGAATCGAGGAAGAATAAGCTGGCGATCTATATCGACACCTCACCGAGCTGTGAGTGTTTTCAAGAGCAACAGGTATTTCTGATCGATCGGCTTAAAAGTGTGTTTCCTACTCGCATATATAGCTTTGCCAACGACATCGAGGAGATATCTGTGGATGACTTTTCCAGGGGAATCTACAAAGAAGGCTACAGCACTTCGTTCGACGCGGTGATCGAGCATCTATTAGAATCCGAATACGACGCGGGAGTGGTCTTCACCGATGGCTTTTCGAGCATAAATTCGAAGAATGAGGAGAAGTTCAAGCAAAGCAGGAAACGGCTCTTTACAGTGTACTTCACTGAGAGCGAAAACGGGAGCTCCGAACTCGACCAGTTGTCCGAACAGACCATGACCGTAACCACGGATTAGAACAACAATAAACAAGTAACCATGAGCTCTGGTTCATTCCAGGGCTTTTTTGTTTTTGAAAGGAGAAATCATGTACAGTCCAAAAATAAACCCAGTGTTAGTCAGGAAGCTGTATTTGCTAAAAGTTTCCTATGCCACAATCGGCGTGACCAAACCCATGACCGATATCGTCGCCGATGCATTGGAAAAATACATCCCGGAAAAGGTGGATGAGATTCTGAAAGCCGGCGGCACAATTCTAAAGCCGGACGAGCTGAATAGTAAGGAATAGCAATTAGCCGTTAACTGAACCAAGGAGGTAAATATGAAAATAACCGACATTCTAGCCTTTGTCATGAACGTCGTTCTTGTGGCTTTTTTCGCCCTTTCGTTCAATCTGAATCGTCAGAAGAGAATCGAGACAGAAATCGATCTGCTTCTTTTTTACGGCGGTTTCGATAAAGACCATGATGGGTGCCTCTACGTTTCAGAAATTGTAGACCTGTTCCAGTATTGTCAGACATCTATCGAGTATCATGCTCACGAAGGTTACCAAACTCCGCTCGAAACACTGCATAAAAAAACCGGAGACTGTATCGATATTTCGTTGTTGATAGCACATTGTCTATACACCTACTACCGAATCGAGCCGGTTATTGGCAACATAGCTCTCGACAACGACGGGAAAACCGTGAATCACGCGACCTGTCTTATGCCATTGTCCTTGGAAATGAAAGATATCATGAATGAGGAACTAGGTTATGAAGTAAATTACTTCCAACTTGGCAACGACAGCATCTATCATGTCATAATCGATCCATTGTGCTGTTCTGAATTCGGAAAACTAAATACAAAAAACTTCATACTGCTTCATGCCCGGCCATTGAGGGATTACCGGTTCAACGACCTGATATTCAGTAGGGTAATTCATTGAAAGGAGAAAAACCATGACGAACTTAAATCAAGATTGTACCGATACAAACAAAGTTGCCGCTTTTTTATCGGCAACCGAAAAGGTCATTGCCGAGATTGTCAGGCAGCTGCTTGTCAGGTTTGATTGTAAGGTTTCGGTCAAGGGCCAAGGACTGGAATTGCAATATGATGTGGCTTGTGGTGACATGAAAGCTACGCTTTTTTTCCGAAATTTGTACCTCGAAATCGCTACTCTCGACCGGGACGCAGAACCGCTGCAATTCGACGAGAAGTTGAGCGACTATACTTATTTCTTATCCAAAGCGTCTTTCATCATCAGATCAAAGCTGGAAATCCTGCTCAAACTGCTTAAATCCGACGATATAAATAGAACCATTGACGACATCTATGAAGAGTTCAAGGGCGAGAGGATTTTCATCGAGAAAGTGGGCAAATTAAGGAGGAAAAATGGAGCCTGTTCAAATCCAGCCAACAATTGAACCTTTGAAGTACCGTGGGTTTTTCGAGTCCGTTAATCCAAAGCCGACAGGAAATTACATCCTGGTCTTTGCCAGCGATTGGAACAAGGACTATTTTGCGTTTTACGCGTATATCAGCCATGACAAATGGAAGGACGACATCAACCAGATCAACGAGTTGATAACGAAGATGAATTGGCGCGACGGTGATGTCTATGTGGAATTGATCGACTACCACGACGAGACCCTGCACGATTTCTACATGTACCTATATGACTCGGGTGACATGGCGCATTGGAATGCATTGGATCCCGAAGAATGGCAGAAACAGTGCCCGAAAGGAGCTAACCATGAATAAAGGAACCATTGTTGGGTTTAGAGGCTCGTGGTCCAGCGGTATTGCTCAGCTGCTGATAAAAGATACTAAGGGCAAAATCAAAGCTATTCCGTGCGAAAATACTACGACAGTTAGAGCCCTGGATGCCTGTTATGGCAGCGTGATTCAATCCGGAAGGACTGCCAGCGAAAAGCCTTTCGTCGGCAAAAAGATATTTTATGAATACGATGAAATGGGTTTGATGCTGGGAGGTTTTGCACCGGTTTGCGATTCCTGCGGTGAGAATCCTGCAGTTGATACCATCAATAACGAATACATCTGCAAGCATTGTCAGGGGGAATAGAGCATTTGCACCGAGCACGCACCGGTACAAGGGGGGTCAAAAACTGGTCAGGTACGCCTGCCTGTTAAAGGATAACAGGATCGGTTATCCGCCAGGACGAAAAGTAAGTCATTTATTGACCAATGAGGATTTGATGGGAGGTAACGATGGCTGAACTCATGAGAAGTGTTAAAATTATGTTGCCTGAGAACTGCTGGCGAGGAATCGTCAACTATGGCGTTCCTGTCGGTCAGGATTTGAGTGAGGCAATGGAAACTATTTTTCAGTGTTTCTTCTTTAAAGAATACACATCAATTATTAGCGACTATAAGAATGGCTTGGTCCAGGCAACCCTTGCATATTATCAACCATTAGAATCAAAAGAGATCACTTTTTCAGAAAAGTTCGCTTCTACAATATATAAGAAACTCGAATTGGATGCTTCTGGGTTAACCATTGATCAAGCACTATCTTATTTGTTGATAAAGCTGTTTGAGGAAGGCTTTACAAGGATTTCTAATAGGCATAATGAGATCAATGGCTAGCAATATTAGTAACTGTTAGCCACCCTTCTTTCAGTACAAGATATAAAAGCAAAAAAAAGTGAGACATCGCCATGGTAAAAGACAATTCATATAAAAAATTGGAAAGAGAAGTCAGTCGAATATATAGTATCCTTAGAGATATGGATATGAAACTGAATCATATCATTGAAAGACTGAAAAACGGCTATCCCTATCTGAATACAAAGAGATAAGAAAATCCCTGTATATAATTGGGTTTATCGACCTAAAACTTCGCCTAATCAACAATAAGCGAAGTTTTGAGTGCCAAATTGCCCCGTTAAACGAATAACTCAGACGAAACAGCACTTTTTGACCGTATACTTAGGGGACCCTTTGTATCTAGTCGAATAATTCAAGTTGCGGTAGGATTTTTAAAACAACAATTGGCGCTCTCCCCTGTTGTAATATTTTATATGCATATTTTTGCAATCAAGGAATGATGGTCGTCCTCATGTTTTGAAATTATTCCTCATTAACCGAAATATTTATATAGATGCATATACTTTATTTTTCGTAAAAATACAAAAGAGGCAAGATGGTAAATTGGTTATTCTGGCGCAGGCAAAAAGTTGTTATGAAACCAACGCAAAGAAAACGTCGGCTACGGCAGGTTACGAAAGGGCAACATGTTGGCTTAGATAGCCTACCTGTATCCTACACGTCGGCGGACATATTCCGGCAATTGAATGAGCTGACATTATTGCTGACAAAACATGATCTCTTTTTAAGGGAAGAGCACCACCAGAAAGGTTTGATCCCGTTATCCAAATTCATCGCCGAGAACTTCTACAGGCTAAATGCAAATCAGCAGCAGAAGATAAAACAGAACCTGGAATTTATCGAAACAGATAAACATATCCTAAAAGCTCTGGCTGACTCGCGTAGGCTACGTGTCGTGGACTTGTTGCCTGCCTTAAAAGAGCTGAAAATCACGAATCGCCAGTACGTATCCGAGAGAGTCAACCGTCTGGTAGAAGCTGCTGTTTTGGAAAGGGTAAGGATCGGTAAAAACGTATATTATTCAAAAGCAAATAGGGAGCCTCCCGTAACCGACATGTCCGGAGACAGTTAAGATGGTGATAGAATTGACACAAGAAGCAAAAATCAACGGAAAAATCGAACTGACGCCAGTCAATCTTGATCTTAATAACCTAAGCAAGGTATTGGATATTGTTGATGTGAGAGTTCTCAAGCAATTCTACTATCCCGAGCCGACCCCTCTTGTTTTTAAGTTCCTCTACCAGAAGTTTATAAAATATCGCTGGAAAAGGGAAATGCTGCGATGCCGGATACAGAGGTTAGCAAAGATGGGATTAATTAAGATAGTACCCAGGACCAAGCCCATGTGTATCTTGCCTGTTAAAGAACATGAAAGCCAGCTTAAACTATTAGTTATGGCGCTACTCGGCATGTATGATTTGAAAAAATGAATATGATCGATCAAGGCATAATCAGACGCGGCAGACCCTATAACTTGGCAATACGAGACCGGATTTTAAGAATCCTGGAAGAATTGTTAATCGCGACTCCACAATGGATCAAGGATAAATATGAAATTGATTTCAATGTTCCCATCTCCTGGGGTACGGTCCACAATCGGTTAGCCGAATTAGTCAAAGAGTCTAAGGTTTTTGAAACCGTGATAACACCAAAGCAAAACTTGAAAGGTCAAATACGAATGAGAATAAACAAGATCTACAGCTTAAAGCCCCTGGGTCAGAATATCAGCGTATAAATTGCATTCTTAGAAATAACCGGTGGATTTCTCTTTTTCAAAAAAGTACTATATATTTATATATTATATATAAAGTATAAATAAAAATAATAATAATAAACGCTTAAATTGTAAGTAACTTAGATTCTTAAATGAAGGAGTTGGGCGTTTTCATCCGGTTATATGGGCGATTCGGGCATATACACTTTATTTCAGTCTTATACACTTTTATTCAGGCATATACGCAAAAAATCGGCTTTTATTCAGAAAATGACCGGTTATCGAGCACCCTGATAATTATTCGGTTAACGGAATAACGAGATGCCTGCTTCAACAATCGAAAGATTTATATATGAATTACTACTATAAAATTACAGCATAATAAACTAAGGCTTACTGAACCCGGCGTTATTCGTTTTCAGAGTAAAAGGGGTATTCTTTACTCGCTGTTGTTTCAGTACAAAGCCTATTAAAAAACAACATAGAATACCCGCATGAAAATATCCTTAAGCAAACGGCAAAAGGCTGTTCTTGAGGTGATGAACAAGCCAAAGATCCCGGCAGAGATCCGTAATCAGATGGGATTGAACAAAAATAGTAATCTCAGTTCAACCATAAAAGAACTTGTTGAAATGGATTTACTTCATTGTCTAACGCCTAAAGCCCGATTGGGTAAGTTATACGGCTTAACGAAAAAAGGGATAAGTCTAAGTAAAAAACTGGGTTTTGTCGATTATCACGAGCCAACGGGTATTGACTGGAAGCTATATGGATGGGTCGTCTGCGGTAAACAAAGAAAAGCAATTCTTAAAGGGATAAAACAACCATTGTGTTTAAAATATATTAGAGAGAATGCTCAAAATTACAATTTATCAATATCGAGAACGAATTGCCACGACATACTGCAGTTATTCGCTAAGACGGGAATCGCTAAAAAACTCAAACAAAACAATAGAATTATCTATGTTATAACAAAAATGGGTGAAGAATTAAGAAAGCAACTATTTAGATCTTAATCCTATATTTATTATTTAAGCATGAGTCGTTGACAATAGTTCAATTCTTTCTATAATAATCGTACAGTTATAGAAAAGGTGCTTATGATAAACAAAAAAACTAAAAAAGAATTTCTGGAATATATATATAAAGCCGAGTCTTTTTTCTATAAAAAAGACTATAAAGCTGGCATTGGCGTGATCAATGAAGCAAGAGCTATCAAAGGGCTTCATAAAAATCCTTATTATTATTTATGGGCTGGGGAAATTTTTATGAAATATGGCTTGGATAAAAATATATTAATAATTTATGATGAATTTATGACCTTAAATGTCGATTTTGTCCCAATCTACAATTTCTTCAGTGATTTTTTCCTTAATAATGGATATTATGATAAAGCTGCCTCTTGTTATGATAAACTTTGCAATCTTACTGCAGGTCATACAGTAAAATTTGAATCAATAGAATTGGGTGCTATTCAGTTTAAGCCAAATCCGAAATATTTACAAGTATTAAGGGAGTATTCACAGGGTATGGCACATTGGCAAAGCTATGTTGAAACCAATTCTGAGCAATTTGTTGAAAAATCTATTAAACATTTTTACCGATGTTCAGAACTCGTAAAGGATGGCAAGTTAGATAATCTACCGCACTTTAGATTTTTACCACATTTTTTAATGATTAATAAACAAACAAATGATTTTCAGTTTGCGGAAGATCTCGGAGATTTAAAAAATCGTGTTACATCAGCCCTCATAGGCATAGAGGCAATGTTAAATGATTTTACAAGGAACCATAAAAATCCCCTTTCATCCCTAACCTCTTTTATGGAAAGCTGTCAAAAAATTCCGATCGGTTCCTTATTCTTGGTTAAGATTTATTACTTACTATATTTAGCAAGAATATTAGGACTTGACGAAAGCATAAATCCATTTAAGGTCAATATTTTTGCAGAAAATAAGAAGGTAGAAAAAAACATTATTGAGTGGCTTAATAGTACAACAAGTATTCGCAATGACTACGAGGAAGTGCTTTTTAAGAATCTACTTGTTCTAGATGAAAGAATTGGAGGACGATCGATAAACGACATTTCAAAGACCGAACAAGGAGAATTTGTCAATATCTTATTCTCAAATCTTAGGAAGAAGAATATGTATGTATCAGCCATCACAGATGAATTGACATTATTTTTAAAACCAAAAATAGAAGATCAAACCAAGAGTATCAAAAAATATACGGCGGATTTAATAAAACCCTTAATTCGAGAACTCCTTGGTGCAAGTAGAAAAAATGGCGACAAACCATTGGTGTGTTCTGAAAAAAATATAAAAATTTTGCCCAATGTCGATGACAGACGTGGAATGCTAAAGCCGACATACTATCTCGAGTTTAAAGGCCAAGATGTAAATGTCTATCTTGAGATTGGAAAGGAAAAAAAGTTTTTATTTAAGAGAACGAAAACCAATCAGCCATATCAACTTCTCGAGTATTTCTTAAATAAAGAGAATCGCAGAGTACACTGGGTTGAAGCAATAAGAATATTTACCGATTGGCAAGAAAAGAGAACGAAGGAGGTAACCGGATTAGAAGATATTTTCAGAGTGGTTGTAGCAAAAATAATATCGGAGATGAACATAGAGAGAGAAAAGTTGATAGAGGAGAAGATCATTGTGGACCGAATGAATATTGACAGACAGCAAGGGTTTTATACGCTTAAAACGCTAATGGGTTCAAATATAACAGAAAGCGCTAAATTAGTAAAAGAAGCCGATCAGTTTATCGACCTCGATAATTTTAGCGAAGCAGCTGAAAAAATAGTGAGTGCTCTAAGAATTTATGATAAGAGCATTAGGGCCGCCATGCTTATTCTGGATCTAAAAGAGAAAACAGTTTTCGAAGACAACATCATCAATAGCGCTCGAGATTTACTGTTTGAGCAACGAGATATCTTAGAACTAAAAGTAAAGCCCACAATCGAGCATTACATCAGGAAGAAAGAAAAATTCAAATGGTTAGAGATCTACGCCAAGAGAGAGTTTGATTACATAGAACATCTTATAGAAAATATTAACTTTGAGATTGAAATGATTAAACAATGCTTAAAAGGCTTTCCCAAAACCCGCGATAAGAAATTTGAAGAGATAAAGAATCTTATCAAAAGAGATTTAACCAAACCAGAAAATGCGAACAAACTCCTCAAAAAGATACCGATTTTAGTGGTGATACATGGAGTTACGGCTGAAGTAAGAAAACGGCAAAAAAGAGATACAAATGAAGTAAGCTGGGCATGGTTTAAGACTCTCGACAGCAAGCAATTGCAAAATTCAGCTGGAAGTTGGTTAATTCAAGCAATACAGTCGAGTAAAGAAAAAAGAAACATTGATTTCGTCATTGCAAGAAATTTAAAGATTCTTAGTTACTATTTGTATAAAATAACTATTTTTGAAGCCGAAAAAGAAATGCTCAGACACAGAAAAGGAGAATTAACAGATAAGGAAATCAGCGATTTGAAAAAAGCTACAAAGTTCTATGGAGAAATTATGCAAGAGTACTCTAAAATGCACCATGAAAATCCATCCAAAGAAGTGTTGGAGAATTTGTTGGGTGAGAAAGCAAGAGCCCATAGATCATACGGTCAGTATCTTCTATCTCTGTTAGAAAAAGGAGGCGAATTACGCCTTGAGGACTGGTATAAAGATAACAAAACTCAAAACGATACATAAGAGTCAACCATAAAGAATAACACAATGCCCATCACATTATTCTATTTAGTTTGTATGCATTTTAGTCCAGTAATCCACTAAGATTTCTACAAATCTATCAATATTACCTTTTATTCCGTAAGTCTTGATTTCTTCAAGATCTTCAACTACGAATAGGTTAAACTCCTTCCGGGACTTCAAATTGGTTAAAAGGTTCTTATTTTTACGATAAATATCACAAAATGCTGTGTACCCGTTACCAGTTCCTTGGTTTATTATGCCCGCGGAAAAATCTCCCTCAATTTCAAAAGCAATATTTTCCTTCTGTGGGATATTAAGATAGAACTCCCTGCTAATTATGATGCTGCTTCGTGATTTTTTTTGCGGTCCTTCCATTTTTCTACTAATCAGGACTCTATTTTTTTCATATATAGTCTGAGGCAGGGTAAGACTCAAACCATATTTGTTTAGCCGTTTTTCCAGTACTTCTTCAATCTCTGCCCTTCTATACCAAGATAAAAAATCATCTTTCATTTTCCTGAACGAATCCAATTTATATTGGTTTTCCATGTATTTAAATCTTACGATATTTCATCACTTATCAATTGTCATCCACTGTTCTAGAAATATTACTGAAGTATTACGGATTAGATAATTGTCGCATGGAGGTAAAATGAATCGAATGTTCCCGTTTGTTACTAAAACAGTAAACCTAGCGGTCGGATGTCAGCATGCGTGTTTATATTGCTGGGCACGTCAGCAAGCAAAAAGGCAAAAGCATCGCTGCCCGCAGTGTTATGAATTCAAACCCCATCTCCACCTTAACCGCCCCGTACCCAAATTGCACGCTGGTTCTTGGATATTCCTTTGCTCAATGGGTGACCTATTATGTACCGGATTTTCGGACGATGATATTAATGAAGTTTTAAGAATAATAAAATGTTATCCGCAATTACGGTTCTTGATATGCAGTAAAAATCCGAAACGCTTTCATAACTTTATAAACACAATGCCCACAAATTGCATCCTGGGTACAACAATAGAGACAAATAACGACAGGACCGTCAGCGACTGGAGTAAGGCGCCACCACCATCCGAAAGGTATACAGCAATGGCTACATTGAATTATCCACATAAGATGGTGTCGATCGAGCCCATCATGGATTTCGATAAAGACATTCTTATGCAATGGGTAAAAGAAATTAAGCCGGAATTAATCGCGATTGGTTATAACAACTATCCTCGATTTAAGCTGCCTGAACCACCTTTGGACAAAACGATTGAGTTCATATCATCTCTACGGACCGTGGGATATAAAGTTGTTGAAAAAACCATCCGTAAGGCATGGTATGAGAAGTAGTATAAAGTACTTCAGTAAAAAAGGAGGTTTTCATGAATCTCGTTTTATATTCATATTATAAAGAAGAATCGCCCGGCGTATGGGAGCATGTTATTGTCACTGAAAAGGACACCACACCGGCGATCGAGAAAATGGCCGAACAACCATTCAGTGATTAGTGCTATATAAAAGGAGGCTGCCATGAGCGAGGACAAAATTGAGTGCGAAAAATGTGGCAAGTTAATGGATCTTGAGGAAGCGCATTGCACCGATTACGGATTTGGACCCTGGCCAAAATACGGGTACACATGCAAGGAATGCATCGAAAGGTTCGGAGAACGTTGCGCAATGTGTAGTGAATACTTTTATCCTGTCGAGGGAATTGAAGTTAGTATATGTTCCAATGAGTTTGAAGAGACAGAACAGGAAAGAGAATCGAGAGATTTGTATGGAGGAACATTCCTCTGCCACCCTTGCTTTGATGAAGCATTTCCTGGTCGCCCAGTGAAAGACGATTTGCAGGAAAATGAATAAGGTAAAGAAAGGAGATCAAAATGCTTAATACTTTAATAAATAATGAAGATGAAAACGAGAAGCTGTTAAAAATGCTCTTGGACAATCTCTCGGGGATTGAGAAAAAGCGGATTATCGAAAAAATTACTGGCGCGGTAATAAGGAGTAACGATAATCTGATTCAAATCGACAAAGAATCACAGCTTGATGAAACCGGTGGCATCCGGCAAGTGGACACCTTTAACATACGCGTTTTTGCTTGCGGGTGTAAATCCAATGGTCGATCCAACTTCGGCGGCATAGATTTTGCCGGAAATGTGGTATGTTCTATGCATTTCTATAGATGCATAAGGTGCCGGCGACCATTGTCCTCGCTCACCGTCAAACCTATCCATGGCATTGCCTATTGTCCACGATGTAAGCGTGTTGTAAAGTTCCTTAGATTTTTTGGATTAAAAAAATGACGAACATACTGTCGCTAATCAATCAAATCCAAAAATTGGGGTTGGAAAAGAATGCCCGGGTCATGGCCCTGCTCAGGAGTCTCATTATTAACCCTCATAATAAGGAAAGATGGAACCAGTTGAACCATATTCTCAATCCAGCGATAACCTATGATGCTTTCTTTAGTAAACCTTTCAAGAAAGCCAACGAATTGGTAACCGGTGATATCAAATTTGCTCTCACTGATCAGAGAGTGCCAATAGGAGTCCATCTCACTGAACCGCACATTTTAATCGCAGGACAGACGGGTTGCGGAAAATCGGTGCTGCTAATGCTTTTTCTTGCGCAGGCAATAACGCAGGGGATATAACTATGCCGGTATGGGTATTCTGTAAGGCAAAGGATATGAGGAACCTAATGAAGGCATCACGGGACATTCTGGTGATAGACTTTCTTAATCAGATAAAATTCAACCCTCTCCTTCCGCCACCTGGTGTGAGTGTAAAATACTGGATCGATTGCTTCGCGGATATCTTTATTCAGGCGTTCAGCTTGTTTGACGGCACTAAGAATTATTTGATTGAAACGCTCAATTACCTCTTTACTAGGAACAATATGCCAACGATTCATGACCTTTATCGGCTGGTTAAATCTCACTCCTTCCCGGTTTATTCCAGATTCGCCCGGTACCAGGAATCAGCCCTTAATCGACTTGGTGGCTTAAAGAGCAGCCTTGGTGATATTTTCACCTATCCCTGTATTTCCCTCGAAGAAATAGTCAAAAGGCATGTCATTTTTGAAATTCAAATGCTGACATCAGAACAGCAGATATTTGTAGTCAACATTCTTCTCACCTGGCTTTTCATTTATAAACTATATAACTACTTTGATCGCTATTCTATCGTCGGCGTTGACGATGCCAATCTGTTGTTCGACCGGAGTTTCGAGCATAGACCCGACCACGGATTGCCGATTATATCGCATTTAGTAGCCACCATTAGGAAATTTAAGATATTCATTATCGTCTCAACCCAAATCCCGCACCAACTTGGCGCTTCAATCCATTCCAACGCCTATACGAAAATAATGTTAAGTTTAGCTAACGGGCTTGATATAGATATGATGGCCAACAGTATGGGTATAAAGGATAAAGACCAACTGCAGTATTGCCATAAATTGGGGCAACGCGAAGCGGTTATCAAATTCTCTGGTCGCTATCAGGAACCATTCTTAGGTTATATTCCTGAGATTGACATGTTTAATGATAATATTACCGATGAAGATATCAGCCAAAATAATGCACGAATCCTGGCTGCGATTCCCTTATTACAACCGCCCGAACAAACAAGAACCGTCTCTGAACCTGAGACAATCCATGACGGTGAACAATTGAGCCAGGAAGAAACGGCTTTTCTGTGGGACGTGCAAAACCGGCCCTATATCTCCGTCACGGAACGCTATAGGACCATCGATATGGGAGGTTAAAGTGCCAATATCTGCGGGTAAGGGTGACCGGCTTATTAAAAAATTGATACGTATGGATTGTTTGAGGATTCACGCAATTAGCCATGGTGGGCGTGGCAGCAAGACGAAATATCTTGAGCTGACGGCTAAGGGTTATAAAGCCATAAAAGTTGAGCCCAAACCAGGTATTGGCAAAGGTGCGGGCTGGGAACACGGCTTTTGGCAGCACTATTGTATGCAAGAACTTAAAAACCATGAAGGTATCCAGAAAGTTGTTATCGAAGGGATGCTGTGCGATAAGGCAATAGATATTTTGATTGATGCAAACGATGAACATGTCGCCGTGGAAATAGCCATGACCCCTGATCACGAAAAGACAAATATTGAGAAGGATCTTCATGCCGGCATTAATAAAATCTTTGTTGCATGTTGTGACAAGTCGGTGTTGGCAAAAGTAATGGCAATGGTTGAAGCACTTACACCAGGTATCAAAAACAAGGTGGTTGTCTGTTTGGTCCAGAAGGTAGTAAGCGAAGTGCAATCTTATGTTCAACAAAGGAGGAACAATGGCTAACAATGATCCGGGCGCAAAACCGGCAATAATGGGATTATTGCTGGGTGCAATAATGTTCTTAGGAGGACCGGTGGGACTGGTCGCAGCCGGCATTGCCGGTGCAAGCGCATACGGGCTGGGACGGACAATACGGAGACGTAGAGATTCCGGGAATAGTAAAACTAGCTGCTCACACGATTATTCAAATTATACTCTTCCGAAATATGAACCGCCACCGGCAATACCTGATTATACAGACATATTCCCAATAATAAAAAATCCGGTCAATTCAAGCACTAATATCCCGGGAGTCTCCATAGAGGAATTAACCCGACTTAGAGATTCAATGACCCGGAATCGAGAATACAATAACACTTATGTGCAAATCAATCATATCGCAGATTTAAATACAGAATCCGATGATGTCGAACCACAGCCGACACCG
>Ga0315288_10000378_pt1 | contig 56127 bp, 50 predicted proteins | sample YL17G11_20_MG_FD_203454 | JGI IMG/M metagenome (GOLD analysis project Ga0315288, IMG submission 203454) | Sediment microbial communities from Yellowstone Lake, YNP, Wyoming, USA - YL17G11_20 | ecosystem: Environmental > Aquatic > Freshwater > Lake > Sediment | place: USA: Wyoming | collected...
CCCTGTCGGCCCAAATGAAACTCACCACAAAAAACCACCACGGTACAAACAACACCACAAGGGCGATAAAGACGATGAGCAGTATTTTTTTGACGTTGCTTTCCATGAATGCCTCTCCGAGCAGGCTTCTTCCTACTGCTTCTCCTCAAAAGTCGCGGCAGCATCGGGATTGATCTGCCATGTAATCTTGAACACCGCGAATTCCTTTATGCCTTCTTCCCGTTTTTCGCCGCTGTTCCAAAAATCGCTCGTCATGAACTTCGCCTCAGCAGAGGCCGGCACAGCAGGCGGTGGCACAGGGGCGGACAGACTGCTGTTAATCAGCTTGTTCGTGAATTGCTCATCGACCCACTTTCTGGTCTCGGGAAGGCTGTTGTTCACGGTTTTTGTGATGCCGGTGATCTCGACCCTTATCGTCAGTTTCGGCGCAGGGGGCGGAGTTTTGGCGGCGCCTGCCGCACCTGGCCGCGGCGCGGGCGGTGTTACCCATTCCGCAATGTAGTTGACCGTAATGAGACATGCGTTATCCGCCATGTCTTTGCGCGCCTCGCCCAAGCCGGAGACGACCTTGACTTCCTTGTCCCGCGGTGCGAGCCTCGCAATCTCCTCCATCACATAGCGGGGCAGAGCCGCGGTACGGAAAGGCTTAAGGAACTTATCCTGGGCGTCATTCTGGATTCCCTGCGCCTTGTCAATATTGGCGATTGCATCGTCATTAACGCGCTTAACCTCCAAAAGGCTCGGCACTCCGCGTTCCGGTATCCTGTCGTAAGCCTTTGCCAGCCCATCCGAAATCTGCTTGCCTATGTTTGCAATAACCATGCTGGCGGGATAGGCCAGCAGGACGATAACGATGGCGGCGATCATGGCAAGCACTTTCCCCGGCCGAACCTTGCCGCTGATTTCCTCAGGCAACAGATTTACGTTGCACTTGCTTTCCTGCAGGCCCTGTATCGCCAACCCCAGCGCGACCGCAAAGCCGGGCAGGTATTCCCTGAATGCTGCGAGATTAAGCCTTCGCGAAACGCGCAGCTTTTGCAGCCCCTGAACGATTTCTATCTTGTAAGGCAGGTTTTCGCCGAAGAATTTCTCAAAGCCCGACAGTTTCGTGGCGTTGCCCATGAAAATGATTTTGTCAAACACGACGTCTTTCGACAGCGACTTGTAGTACCCGATTGTGCGGTGGATTTCACCCACCAGTTCCTTCAGGACTGGTCTCATGACAGTGAAAATCTGCTGGTAGTTCTTCGAGTCGGCGGCGGTGAGTTTCAGTTTTTCAGCCTCATCAAAGGGGATCTCAAACTTCTCCTCAAGCGCCTTTGTTATCTGCTTGCCGGCGATGGGCAGCGTGCGCGGCCAGAAGCGGTCCCCTTCAACTATGATGAGGTCGGCTATCTCCGCGCCGATGTCGATTATGACGACGTTTCCCTGCGGGGCGTATTCGTACTTGACAAGATTGTAGAGGGCAAGCGGCGCGGCTTGGAGAACGTCAACCCTTATGCCGGCGCGGGTGAACATCTCGGTAAAGTTCTCGACGATTTCCTTTCGTATCGCGATGAGGTTGACCTCGATCTCCTCGCCGGGGGCGAAACTTTCCTTGCACTTGAAGTAATCCCATACGATGTCTTCTATGGGAAAGGGTATCTGCTGCTTCACTTCGAAACGCACTATCTCGGGTATGCGTTTTTGCTCAACGGGGGCAAGACTGATGGGTTTGCAGAAAGTGCTGCGTCCCTGAACCGACGCAACGATGCGTGAATCGAATGGGTCATGGCGGCGGACAAATTCCTCAAGGGCCTGGATCACCAGGGCTTCTCTGCCAACCGCCGCCTCTTCCGCGCCGCCGGGCGCGGTGATGGGAATCATGTCAACACGAACAACCTCGAGAAATTTCTTCCCTCGAGCCATTTTGACGGCCTTGAGGCCGGACTCGCCGATGTCCAGGCCCCATACTGTCTGAGCAGGCATAATCTACCTCGTGCTGGAAGTTAGTATGCTTAACGCCGGCTCTCCACTATCAGGGGGTTAAATATAGCATTCCGCGTGGCACTGTCAACACTAAATCGAACTTGCGGATGATTTTGTCGGTTGCACGGGGAGAGAGTTGAGGAAAGTCGCAAGGCGCTTACTGCCGTTATCGCGGGAAAACAGCGCTGTTTGATATAAAAGCAGAATGCCGCATCCGGGATTCGCGGCACAGAGGCGGTTTATCGGTCCGGAAGGCGCTTGTTGCGCGGGCGCAGGTATGACTCCTCTATCTTCTGAACGCGGTGCCGCACAACATTCCTGAGAAGCAAAGCACACACCAATAGAACCATGCCCAGCAAGACGCAAGGATACCATGCGTCATGGGAATACCCCGCGTAAAGAAGAACGCCTCCAATGCCCACCCCCAATATGCCCAGATACTTCCAAACGTAAGCATTCACAGTAACGAATCCTCGATATTTCCGGAAATCTTTTGCAAACATCAGTCCGATGACAATCCCGTTAACGCCGAGAAGCGCCCCCAATGCGACCCAGACCACCTCTCCGAATGCGTTGAGTGGGTTCTCGTCCATCAGGAATTCCCTGCGCCAACCGCAGGCATAAAACGTCCCCTCTCCGGGAAAGACGGTGATGCCGCAAATAACCGACGCACTATCTCCACCTGCCTTAATCGTCAATGTGCGGCGGATTCTGTAGGATTGAAGATTCTAAGAATGTTGCCGGACGGCGCATCAGCCCGCAATAGCCTCCGCGGCGGCAACCGCGTAAAGCGCGGCGTCGTTGAGCGAGGCCACAAGAGAAGAATCGCTAATAACAGTATCCAGGTAATCCGCGTTGCGCCGTGCGCGGAATGCTTTGAGCGCCTTCGGTTCCAGCAAAGGAAGGGGCAATGCAAAGAAAGCGAAATACCATATCCCGCATTCATTGAGCAGTCGCGCCTTTCCCGCCGAATCGGCCCCGCGCAAGGAGGCCATCAGAGCGTCGATGTCATCCTGATACATCCTTCGCAACTCCTCACCGCGATAACCCACATTGTTCTCCTTCATCAAACCCTGGCGGTTATAGGTCGCAACCAAGCCCTGCCTGTGGGCGGGAAACCACGCATCACCCGCGCCCGAATACACCGCGCGCTCATAAAAATTCAGGCCTTCAGGGATGCTTTCCTCCGCTTCCTTCCTGATGTACGACGTGAAAGGCCGCCTGCCGGAGATGAGCCTAAGCAATCCCTTGCCCTTCCGCGCCGCTGCAATCAGGCGCTCACGGTCGGGCACAACGCGCATCTTGCCCTTTGCGACCAGTTGAACGCGGCATGCAGTCGCGAGATGATCCGTCTGCCCCGACAGGAAAAGAAAATCCACAAGGTCCAGTTTTTCAGATTTCAAAACCTCCACGCGCAATTCTCCTCTCGTGTCTTAATGCTTGCCTTCGGTCTCGTTCGTGCAGCAAACGTGCCCTTCCGGATGGTGGCTGCCAAAGACGCGGCAACAGCCGGTCTCAAACTGCAGCGCAACGTGGTCGATGGAGAACCGCTCATGCAACTCTTCCATCGCCTTCTTCAGTATCTCTTCCGTCTTCGCAACCGACACGTCGCCCACAACAACGTGAGCGGTCATGGAGTTCATGAGCGTGGTAATCTGCCAGACATGAAGGTCGTGTACGTCTTTCACCCCATCCAGCGAGCAAAGGTAAGCATGGACTTCCGACGCCCTCACTCCGTGCGGGGCGAACTCGAGCAAAATGCCTACGGACTGCCTGAGAAGTCTGAACGCCCAGTACAAAATCGGCACGCAAATCAGCGCGCTCAGCAGCGGGTCGATGACATACCATCCCGTAAAAAATATAACCGTGCCGCCCGCGACAATCGCGATCGAGGAGAGCATGTCCCCCAGCATGTGAAGAAACGCCGAACGCACGTTGAGGTCGCGCTTGCCCGCCCCACCAAGAAGGAACGCGCTGATGACGTTGACCACGAGTCCGAGCGACGCCACGGCGAGCATCTCAACGGTGTTAATCTGGGCCGGGCTAATAAGCCTCTTGACGGTCTCGTACAGGATGTACGCCGTAACGCCTATCAGAAAGACGCCGTTTGTAAAGGCCGCGAGGATTTCCGCGCGGTACCACCCGTAAGAACGGTGCTCTGTCACGGGGCGCATGGCCAGGCGTATCGCGAAGTAACTTATCGCAAGGGCAATAAAATGGGTCAGCATGTGTCCCGCGTCGCTGACTAGCGCAAGGCTGTTTGTAATCAAACCTCCCACAACTTCGACAACCATCATCGAGCCTGTCAGGACCATACTCAGCCCAACGCGTTTGCCCGCAATGCTCCCGTGGACGTGCCGTTGGCCCGTGTGCTCGTGCAAATGAACGCCGTGGTCATGTGCGCGATCGCTGTAATCATGCGACGGTTCATGCTTGTGCTTCACATGCTGCTCCGAATGACATAAATCATTTTACCGCGCTCTCATTCCCATTTTCACCCAGCGGCTGTCCCGCCCGCAACGCGTTCGCGATGCGCGACGCGCGCAGCGACGATGCACTAAAAATTAAGAGAACCTCCGCGGCGGCGATCAGGAGTACAACGATATTGCCGCCCCCGCCGAATCCATACGAATGCAGCCCGACGCCCAGAATATAATTGACCCCGTACCATGTCATAAGCACGACAAGAAAACCCCACATAGCCCCGATGACCATGCCGAATTCCCCCAACCAGGCGCAACTCCGCGCATGGAGGATTATCATATACACGAGAATCGTTATCAAAGCCCACGACTCCTTGCTGTCCCAGCCCCAAAACCGCCCCCACGCCTCGCTCGCCCAGAAACCGCCCATCACCGTGCCAACGATGAAGAAGACGACTCCAATCTTAATCACGCGATGAATCAAAGATGATAACGTATTGAAAAGCGTTTCGTTTGACGCCCTGAAGCAATAAACGCCCCATGCGTAATGCGCCACGCCGGCCGCCAGGACGAATGCGCCGAATCCCAGAAGGATCGTCGCCACGTGGATCGTAAGCCAAAAATCATTTCTTAGGACAAGGGCGACCGGTTGCACCGCGGAGCCGCCCGGCAGCAATTCCGCGGCGAGGAGCGCCACACCGGCAATCACCGCGCCGATCCAAGCACAGTAAATGCGCCGAAACACGAGCGCGGCAATCAGCCCCAACAAGGCCGTCGCCCACGCCGTGAAGACTACGGACTCGTACATATCGCCCAGCGGCGCTCTGCCCGCTGCAAGCATCCTCATCGCAACGCCGGAGGCATGCAGAAGGAGCGCACAGATTATTATCACCAGCGGCAGCCACCGCAGTCGTCCTTTCACGAGGAGGAAGAGCAGGCCCGCAACGGCAACGCCGGCAATATAGGCGATCCAAGCCCATTGAAGCGCCTTCGCTCCGTCGCCCAGCGACTCAAGAGACATCAAAGACAGGATGTTTGTCGGCATAGTCAGCATCCGCAATCGTCCCTCCCCTTACGCGAGACCCGCAGGCAAAACATGACAATAATCCCCGCGATCAGCGCAATGCATCCCGCATAAATAATGTTTACGCCCGGATCACAGGCAACCCTGAATCGGGAGAGGGTGTTGTCCGGCAAACCCAGGGGCGTCGTCTGAAAAACCTTGTACCCGGCGATAAGCATTGGCTCGTTGACGCGCACGGTTTCCCGCAAGGTCCGTCCGCCGGAAATCTCGCACCCTATGACTTCGCTCTCCCTGCCAATCTCTTTTGTGCTGCCTGTCTCAGTAACGGCGCGTGACTTTACCAGCGCCAATGTGAACGGAAGTTTGAATCGCTGCTGGCGGAATTCCATCTCGGCCTTGCCGCCGCCGGAAGTCACGCCCTCCTTGCCGTTGTATGGAACGACCGTTTCCTGACCACCCGCGACGGATTCCACCCTCACAACGATGCAAGGCCTCCCCAGCAGCGCGGGTTCAAAGCGCATCTCCATTCGCGCGTGCGGCATGTAATCCGAAAACTTAAGAGCCATATTTTCGTAACCCAACGGATAGGATTTCCCCGTCTCGACCTCTCCGGATTCCTCCGCCCCGTCGCTCCGGACGTATTTGTAACGCAGTTTCTCATCAGGTCCCTGGGCCACCACAAACCTGCGCCGGTACTCATTGCCGGAGAAAATCACATAACTGTAGTCCCACGGCATATCATATTCCGCGGCCCTCATGGGAAATACCTGCGAGGCGAGAACGGTTTCTTCCTGCTTGCGTCCTTTGTTGTCCATGAGACGGAACTTCAGCGCGGGATTAGACGGCGCGGCTGGATCGTTTACGTAACCTTCCGCGGAAAATTTCGCGTTCGGCATGAACCCGAGCATCCGCAGAGTGATGTCCTCACGGCCGGGTATCTTGATTTCCTTGCCTTCATTGCCCTCGACCGGAAATGAGTAAATGCGGGTGTCATTTGGGAAAAGAATCGTCAGCCGCACCGGGCCAGCGCCGATATCATCAAGCGTCTGCTTCACCTCTTCGTCGCTGTCGGCCTTGCTGACGAGCAAATCAAAATAATCATTCACCAGGTGCGCGCCGTGGGGGTCGTCCGAATTGTTCGTGGCCAACACGTATGGGCCGCCCGTGGCGGTCTGCCCGTTTTCATCGCCGGACACCTCCACCGATAACGCGGGATTGCGAGGAGCACCGGGATCGTTATTAAATGCCGGAACGGACCGGCAGTGCGGAAAATAATTCACGAAAATGAAACGCCTGCCGGACGGCAAGGAAGCAAGCACATGGCCTGGCTCAAAAGGCTCTCCGCCTTCCTTATCAGGAATGGCCACAACGGCTGAGCCGCTTTCATCGCTCGCGCGGAACTCGCTTCCGTTGAGAAGCATCTCGTCGGTCTTCTCCCCATCGGCAAGCACTATCACGCCCCGCACGGCCCACAACGCCGTTACCAGTCCGCCCGCGAGAATCACCAAAAGCGCGAAATGCACGATGAGAAAACCGATGTGCCTTGCTTTGAATGGAATTCTATGTAGAATTGCGAAACAGATATTCAGCGCGATGAGCCCGAGCAACACCGTGAACCACCACGCGCGGTAAAAGTTGCGCTGAACCGAGGCCGTGTCGGTCGCCTTTTCGTAGAACGTGGCGACTATCAGCGTGGCCGCGAGCAAAGCCATGAGAACAACGGCCGCTTGCGCGGAGCCGAGCCGGCGCAGGAGGATTCGCTGAAAGCGCGCAGCGGCTTTCGGGGGCAACCCTTCCGGCGCTGCGGGAACGGTCCCGGGAGCGGGGTTCGGTTCTGACGGCATATCCTCTCCAAATCTCGGCGCACATCAGGAAAAAAGAAAGTGAGATGATACGAAGCAAAAGGCGGCATGTCAACCAAGCATTTCGCGGAGATGGTTCAAAAACGAAATTGCATGACATGCTCGTATGTGCTATGCAAAAGCCTGCCAGTCTTTTGGGGCGTTCCTGCAGACAGGGCGCGGGAAAAACAATTCCCACCGCGCCTTTTCGAGAGATGGTGGTACTTGCAAACTCTTAAATAACAAGACCTTACGGAGCGCGGTGAATTGGCGGCCCAGCGGCATGGAACCTGCACCTAAACCGCGTGTGACTGCCTAACTGTTAAAACAATTAGTCAACCCGCTTATGCGGAAGTCACGGAGATATTTGCGATGGAACGAATTGGACGATTATTGTTCTGCCTGACTGTCTTCGCGCTTTTGGGCGCAAACGTCAATGCCGCAGTCAAAGTCAACTATCGCGTATCGGGCAGTTTCGTTTACTTTGACCACGAAGGACGCATGCAGCCCGCCGCGGGCGTTACCGCTCGAATTATGGACAAAGACATCGCGCCCGGCGACTCCGACGACATTCTCGCCACAACCGTCACCGACCCCGAGGGAAAGTTCAGCGTCGAATTCCCCGCCGATGAATACCAGGACATCTACGTGCTGTTTATCGCGGAAAACGATGTGTGGAAAGTAACGACCTCTTCCGGCAGCGTCTATACCTGGCACACGCCGGTAAAGTGGGACGTAACTTCCAGGGACACCAACGTTGACTTCGGAATTCAGGGCATCGGCCGCGGCTCGGACAGCCTCGGCAACGGGCAGAACGTCGGGGCGATGTGGATTTACCAGGCCGTCCGCCAGTCCGCTGAATTCCTGGCGAAGAGCGCCATATCGCTCACCGGCGACGCCGGCCAGTACACGGTCGTGTGGACCGACGTCAACGACACCACTTACTCCAGCGGCATGACCACCTACATTTCACGCAACCACGCCTACCAGTACGACGTGATTATACACGAGACCGGCCACATCCTGATGAACGCCTACAGCAAGATCCCAAAAGGCTCCGGCGGCCGCCACAGAATCGACGGGTCGTACTCCCGGGAACTCGCCTGGGCCGAGGGCTGGGCCACGTTCTACGCCGCCTGCGTTATCCTGACCGGCGAGGAGGCCAATGCGTCGCTGCCTTACTTCGCGGGTGGAGTAAACATTGAGAATGTGCCGGCGAATTTTGCCGCAGGCGATACGAACGAGATGCGAGTCGCGGCGGCGCTGTGGGACCTCTATGACCGCAACGCCGACGGCCCGGACAACATGAGCGTGAAATTCGCCGACATCTTCCAAATACTCCAGCGCTCCAACGGCCGCGCCATAAACACTTTCGAGGAAGCAGTTACACTGTACGTGCAATACAACTGCCGCGACAGGGAATCAGTTAAGGCCGTTTACAAGGTGCTCGACTGCAACACGATCCATTACTCCGCGAAGGGCGCGCTGTCGCTGGTGGTAAACGAATAGGTATGCGCTCCGCCCCGATCAAATCGGGGGGGTCTGACCCCCGCACCAAACAAGCAAGCCGCCCCGGAAACTTCCGGGGCGGCTTTTGTTTTTGCCCGCGGGATTCTTCCCGCGCCGCTAGGTGATTATGCCCAGCCAGTCGCGCAGGATGAAGAGGACGCGCGCAGCGAACAGGGAGATACGCGCCTGAACGGTGTAGCCGAACGAGGCGCCGAACCCTATCATGAGGAAGATTATTCCGACCTTTGCGGTCCCTCCCACAAAACCGCGGTGCTCCATCGAGAAGTAGAAATACATCAGCGCGGACAAGGTGCCCACGATGAGGACGGCACCTCCCACGACCGCCAGTACGCCCCAGGGCCATCCCTGGCTTATGGAACCTGTAAAATCTATGCGCGTGGTGCCATATACCTGCGCGAAAACGGTGGATTGCAGGCTGCGGGGCAGGGCCATGCCCATGCTGAGGCCTATCAGCATTGCCATGGGGTATCGGCTGACCCACGAGAGTTTCGGCACGATGCGCAACACCGCCATGAGGCCCAAAACCGCCGGTACAATCGGCCAGAGGTCGCCTTCCTTGAAGACGGGGTTGACGAAATTGTTCTGGCCGACGTTGAAGTACATCACCGTAAAGGAGTATCCGAAAGCGACGCCGATCAGCACGTGCTCCGCGATTCGGAACATGACGTTTTCGCGGTAGATGTATGAGACGATGGCGACGGTGCCGATTGCGGCGAGCACGAACCACCACTGGTCCGAAAGCTCTTTGAGCGGCCAGACTTTCGGGAACATCCTTTGGAGGACCTCTTTAAAGGTCGTGTGACTGACGGCGGCTATTACGCTGTTCATTGTCTCTGGCTCTTCCGAATAAAGTAAACGACGTTTCCGATGATAATGAATAGTATGATTACGATGTGCGTTGCGGACTGGGTGTTGGCCATGGCGCCCGCATCGCCGTATTCCGGCCAGTATTTGTTGTCAACCAGAAGGCGTTCATAAGCCGCCGCGCCGGTCGCGCCGGGAATGACGCCGACTATCTGGCCCGCTTGCATGTAAGGAAAGTATTGAGTGGCGCTGACCGCCGTCGTCCCAACCGCCAGCCTTGCCTTGTACTGCATAGTATAGGCGATCCAGTCTTCCGGGATTGCGGAACCGGCAATGGAGGTGCTCAGTCCGATGTCGTCGAAGTTTGTTACGCCCTTGAAGATGGGCATGTCGTTGAGGGACCTGTTTTCGCTGTCCGTCCTGAAGGCCCTCTTGATGTCGTGTCCCATTGCGACCAGGACCTGATCGTACTGGGGTTTCCAGCCGAGCCACACGTAGTCTTTCCCATACACTATAGAGCCCGGCTCCCGCTCATTGAACTCTTTTGCGGTCTGGTCAAGAATGCTCTGGGCGAGGTTGGCGCCGTTGATGAGGAAAGTCAGGCCGATGACCGGCGTCTTGGTGGCGAAGGCGTGGCGGACCATGGCCTTGGCCATGGGCGCGCATTCGCCGGCGACGGAGGGGTCGAAGTCAAAGGAGATTATTATGGGCTGCTTCCTCTCGTGCGACTCTTCGACGGCGTTAAACACGCTCCGCACGGGCGGCGGCACCGGTATGGGCAGTTTCAACGTCACCATGAAGGGAATGATGATGACGATGAGTATGACCGTGTATATCGTGCGGGAATCCTGCAAGAGTTTCGCTAACATCTTTCAATCTCCGACAGTAATCAACGCATTCCAAGGTAGGAACGCTCTATGCCGAGCAGTATTTTAAGCGAGGTCGCCGCGCCGCCCAGTCCGACCCCTATCAGAATCGCGCGCCGGGCCGCGGTGTTGGGCCACTCCAAAATCCAGTCGCCGATGGCCGGCAGTTGAGCCAGCATTGCCTGGCCAATGGTTACTCTTGAAAGCATTATAATGATGGCGGTAATCAGAAGCAGTGTCGCCTCGACGTTTCTTGCACGGAACGCGCGCGCCGCGGCCGACGCGATGTAAAAGGCCAGCAGGCTGAACATCGTGGCCTCCAGCGGCACCAGGAGGAAGTCATACAACTTCTGGAAAACATAGTCCTTGTCGCCCAGGCTCTTGGCGTTCGTGCCCCATTCCACGTAGAACCCGGCGAATATCATCCCGATCATGCACACCAGCGTAATTATGCTGTACTGCCACTTGGGGGCCTGCTTGGCTATCCTGATTATATGGTAGTAAAGGAAACTGTATATGGCCAACGGGTAGATGAAGAAACTCATCACGATAATCCAGTCGGACGTCTTGTTGGCCAGCCATGTAGAGGCGAAGCCCGGCACGTAGTACTGGACGACGTATATCACGCCGAACACAAATGCCAGGATCAGAGGCAACCTTTTTTTCATGCTGTTATCCTATTCCAACATTGCTATTTGTAATCCGCGGGGCGTTGCTTTGCTACATCAGCAGGAATTCCGGGCCGAAAAGCAACTTGAGAAATTCCGTCCACTGCAGCGCGCCAGCGATGGTCAGGATTATCACCGTCGGGACTATGACGATGATCAGCGCCATGACAACCGCCTTGAAGCCGTCCTGCCCCTTGAGTGTGCCGAGGAGTTTCGGATCGTGCGAGAGGTACGCGCCGGCGGCGTAGAGTTCCTCGCCTATGAGCGTGTAATCGCAGGCTGTAACAAAGAACGGCAGTTGCGCGTCCTGGTCGGTGCCGCCGATTTGAATTGCGCCGACGTTCGCGCCCGCCTCGGCCAGCAACAGCGCTTCGGCGTAGAACGATCCGAGTAGGAAGACCGCCGCTGGCCTGCGCCTTGCCATAATACCGCTGACACCAGCGGCAAAGGCAAACTGGCGGTCGGAGACGAAAAACGCCATATCCGGGCTGAATGCCTCCGGTCTGCCCGCCCGCAGATATGCCTCCTTGATGGTCTCCATGCCTATCTGCAAAACGAATATGTCGCAGTTGGGCATTATTAGTTCGGTTTGATATTCGGCGGTCTTTTCGGCGATTTTGGAGAGTATCGCAAGGGACGCAAGCGTGGCCGGGCCGCCGACGCCCCCAAGGCCGGTGCAGAACAGCGCCGGGCGGCCCATTTCCGTGGCGCGCCCGACGGCCTCTTCCACCGCCGCTATGCCGGCGATGGGCCGGATGTACATCTCCTTGCCGCGTTGCGCAGAAATGATAAAGTACCCGGCAACCATAACAAACGCGATTACAAGTATCAGGTTGACGAGTTTTTCAAAACCGAACACGCCGGCCGTGGTGGTCACCGGCATGCTCGGCGCGCTTTCCGCATGATAGAGACCGTAGTCAAACCCGACGATATACGCATACACCTTGCCTTTGTGCAGTTCTTTTTCAGCCGCGATCTTTTTGCTGAAGAGGAAGTTCAGTTCCTGAATTTCCTGCTGCTGCCATCCTTCGGACTTCAGCCTGTCCATCTGCTTTTCCAGTTCCATCTTGGGGACGTTTGTGTCCAGGTCCATAACCGTTGTTTCGCCGTCCTTCTGGAAGACCGCGGCTTTTTTGCTCTGGATTATGCCCTTCACGTCCCATCCATGCATCTCCTCGTCGATGAGGGCTTTTTGAGTTATCGCGTCGAGGCTGCCGTCGGGGCGGAGGAAGATCGGAACGACCTTCATTTTGGCCGTTCGCTGGAGGACGTAATAATTGGCGTTATTGACGCTGGTCTCCGGGGCGAAACCGTTGCCGGCTTCGACAGCGAGCCTCGCCTTGGTTTCACGCGAATCGGCGAATATCTCCTTGCTGGCGGGATCTTCCGGATCCACTTTAACCTTCGTGGCCTTGCGCTCGATTTCCTTCACCTCCCGATTGACCGCCTGCCAGAGGACAAGCCGCGGTTCGGTCGTCTTGTCCTCATACTGGGTTTCGCCTTCCTTCGCGGCGGCTATCCACTTAAACCGTTCTCGCGGGATGGAATTTACGTCTTCGCCGGGCTGCACCTCCGCGCGGTAGATGGGGTACTTGACGCGATCATCCTTCGGCCGGTCGCTAAGGTCCTTCAGATGGTACTTTGTGTTTGGGGCGTTGGCCTCATCCCCGACGGTGATTATCTTGTTGGCGAACCTGTCATCCGGGGAAGGTTCCCATTTTATCGTGATCCTCACGCCTTCCAGTTCGGTGGCGGGTGTAACGTCAACACTGCCAGGAGGCCGAACGGTCGTCAATTCCTCAAGGGAGAAGGGCTTCTGCTTGGCGCAAGAGGTGAAGAGGAAGGCCGCCAAAAGACATGCTGCCGCAAGAATGCCGCGAAACAACATAGCGTTTGGTCGATTTTTCATGTTACTCGGATTCCTTAATCTCCGTCTCTACAATTGACACAAAAAAGCAGAGGTAGTATAGCGCCGGTTGACCGCGTGTCAAGGTCAAAAAACCGCCTCTTGCGTATCATCTTTCTATCGCCTCGACGTTGGCGCGGGGGACGAGCGCCCGGCGCCCGGCGGGAAATTCGACCTCCAGCACGCGCACCATCGTTTCGCTTTCCATCTTTCTCAACTCCGGCGGCATGGCGGCGATCTTGCATATCACGCCGAAGTTTGGCGAACGGATTATTCGCACAAGGCAGCCCACGGTAAGACCCTGGACTTCCTTTTCCACGGCGGATGCCTTGACGGCCGCGGCGTCCTTGAGCGGGATTATCACCTCGGGTCGCATGACGCCGGCGCGGATCTGCGTGGCGCCGTTCATGCTGGCGGTCAGGCCCTCGCGCTTTTTCAAAAGTTCAAACGTCGTCGCCGCCATGTCTATCCTTCCGAAGCCCTCCGTGATGATGAGCGATAGCCCCAGTTTCTCCATGCCGGTGATGGCCACGCCCAAATCGTAGCCCATGAAGTCCTTCATGTCCTGCGCGTCTATCCCGCCCACCACCACGCCGGAGACGCCCGCCTGCGCGGCCTTCCGGAGCGTCTCGCACGTGACATAGCAGCCGCCCACGATGAACTTTCCCTTGCAGGAGGCGTCCACCTTGTCCGGCGTCAGTTCCTCGTCAGGCTTGCCGACGCACATCTTGATTTCGCCGAAGGCCTCGCCCCCGATGCCGATGATGCCCTGAATGAAACTGGCGGTGGCCTGGATGTCCGCGCCTTCCTTTTCATGGACGGAAACCACCGTGCCGTCGATATAGGCATCGATGGCGACGGGTTCCGGTTCGCCGCGCAACTGAACCTGGCCGGTTATACGGGAGATGATTTCTATCGTGCCGTCAACCGGAGAAGTGATCTTGCTCTTGAAGAGGCCGAAGATGCCCTTGCTCTGGCCGAGCACTTCGCCCCGCTTTATCCTGTCGCCCTCTTTTTTCTTCATTAGTTCCGGCACGTCGCCCGGGTCGCAGCCGAGTTTGCTCGCCATGTTGATGGGCGTTACATCGCCGGGGAGAAACGTCCGCGCCACCACGTCCCGCGCCTTGGTCTTGTCGCCGACCTTAACAAGCACGTCGCCCAAAAGCGGCAGGCGGCGTTCACGAACTATGACGGCGTTCTCCGTTACCCTCAGCCCCGGTGTGTATGCCTGTGCCAAAACTGTCCTCCGTTCAATTCACTCAGGCGGCCTTGCGCCATCGTTCTCAAAGGTTGTAGTCGGGATATATGTTGAGCGCCTTGTGCCATTTCTTCAAGGTCTGCACGCGCTCCACGTCGTCCTCCGGAAGCGGAACGGCGCCTTCCAAGAAAGGCTTGCCCGTCGCGTCAACAGCCTTGGTGTATATTCGCCCGCGCGCATCGACAACGACCCCCACCACCCCGCCCTCCACCTCGCCTTCAAGGTGCCTGCCCGACCCGGCGCCTGCGTCGATGCCCCTCTCGGGCACTATTCGCACCTTTGCCTTCTGGTCAAGGCCCAGCGGTATCAGTTCCATGTCGCCCAGGTTATACGACTTCTCAAGGGTCTTCCCGTCCGGCATTGTGAACGTTACGGTCATTACGCGGCCGGGCTTCTTGGGGACCGTCTTGGTGGCGATGCACGTACCGAGTTTGATGAGGCAATCCTTGTGGAACACCTCTATGGCGGCCCTCTTAGCCGACTCCTCGAGTTCCGGCTTCTGGATATTGGCAAGCACGCCCAACTGCGGCATCATGAATATGCTGTCCACCGCCATTCGCGTTATGCCCTCAGGCAGGAAGGAGTCAATCATCATGAGCATCGCCTGGCAACGCCGGGGCGCGTGGGAAAGGACGCCGCCGCTACCCACAAGCATGTCAAGTTCCGGCATTTTCACGATGGAGCGGTCAACGATCTGGCGGAAGGCCTGGCTGATGTCGGAGCCGCGCGAGACGCCCCTGAGTTCCTGCGCAAAATCCTTGTGCTGGATGAACGCCAGGCGCAGCGCCTCGCGGGCGATGGCCTGCTCGATGATGAGTTCCTCAAGGCCCTGCGGGATCGTAGTGGGACGGATCATCTTGTTCTTGATCCTGTTGCGCAGTTCGCGCTCGTTGACGTGGAACGGCACCCAGCGCATGATCTTCTGAAGTCCCGCCTCCGCCAGCACGTTGGACACGCTGTAACTCATGCCCAGGTTCGCGCTGACCGTCCGGTTGAAAATCTCTTCCCACTTGTCGAGTTTCTCGTCGTGGTGGTGCCAGACGGAGAAGATGTCCGTCGTCGCGCCGCCTATGTCCACGCCCACCACGTTTATCTTTTCCATGTGCGCGATCAATTGCATGATGTACCCGACCGCACCGGGGGTGGGCATGATGGGCGCGTCGGTCCAGGACATCAGTTTCTTGTAGCCCGGCGCGTTGGCCATGACGTGCTCCATGAACTGCTCATGGATTTCGTTTCTCGCCGGCAGAAGGTTTTCGCGCTCGAGCACGGGACGGATGTTTTCGACGATCTTGAGCGCGGTCTTCGAGCCGAGCACATCTTCAACTTCCTTTCGCGCGTCCTTCGTGCCCGCGTAAACGACGGGCAGGCGGTACTGAATGCCGAGGCGGGCCTTGGGGTTCGCGGCGGCGATGAGTTCAGCCAGTTCCACCACCTTCGCCTTGCTCTGAGCGGTGCCGTTATCGACCGCGCCGGCCAGAAGAATCATGTCGGGCCTGAGGTGGCGGATGCGCTCAATCTTCTCATGCGGCAGGCGGCCATCGTTCGTCGCGATGGCGTCCATGACGATTGCGCCAGCGCCGAGCGCCGCGCGTTTCGCGCTTTCGGCAGTCATGGTGAGGACAAGCCCGCCGACCATCATCTGCAGTCCGCCGCCGGCGCTGCTTGTGGAGACGTAAACGTCCGCGCCGGTCTTTTCGTCGCGCTGGGGCGTGATGAGGCGGCCGTCCTCGATGAATTTTTTCCCTGAGAGTTCCTCCACTTCCTCAACGGCGTTCAGCACGCCCTTGGTCACGTCTTCAAATGGGGCCTCCACCGTGGTGGGCGCTTCGCCGCGCACTATAAGGCGGTACTCGTCGCCCTTCTTTTCAATCAGAATGGCTTTGGTCGTCGTGCTTCCGCAGTCGGTTGCCAGGATGCTGCGTATCTCCAGTTTTTTTCCCGACATCTCGTACTCCGCGGTGATGATTCCGATCCCGTTGCTCTTTAATCAACAATTATGTCGGAGGCGGCGCCGGGCCGCCCCGGTCATTTCTTCCGCTCCTTCGCCTTCTGCTTCGCCAGTTTGCGCGCCTCCTTCCGCATCTTCTTCACGGCCTTTTCCTGCGCCTTCATTTCCTTCTGCCTTTTGAGCGCCTCGGCGTCGCGTCGCTCGATTTCTCTCAGGAGAAGTTCCATGTTCTTGCGGTCTTCCATCATGGTGTAGAAGGCGGTTATCGCGACCGGGTCAAATAGTACCTCGAGTATGGGCGCGAAGGCCACCACGACCTGGCTTCCGACGTAACTGAGCGGCTTTACCGTCTCCAGAAAAAGAATCGCCGGAACAGTCATTCCCCTGCGAACGGTCCAGTCGGCGAGCCGGTCTATTATGGCCCGCTGCTCAGGCGTCAGTTTCTGGCCCATCAGCCTTTCGGCCGGCAGTGGTTGACTGAGCTTTGGCATCTATAAGCCTCTGCCGCAGATAATCAAGAATCTCGTCCTTGCGGCTCTTGTCGAACATCAGGTACATCGTGCGCAACATGGCGCGCCCGGTCGGCCCTTCGTAGGGCGAAAGGAGCACGCCGTAACTGTCGTAGTTGAACGAGCGAAATCTCCCCCAATCCGCCTTCTGCGGGCGAAGGAACCGCTTAATCTCTATCAAATCCTTTGAAAGCACGTATGTTGTCGGCAGGAAGAAACCGTGCAACATGAGAAACATGAAGGGTGGCACGCCCATGTAAAACGGCTCGTTCGGCGAGAAATAATACGCCGCTACCGTCAGGCCGATTATGAGCGCCACCACCGGAACGCTTTTACGCCAGTCCTCAAGGAAGGGATAAACCCGCCACGAGAGCGTCTTCGAAGCCCCCTCACTGCGCTCAATCTGCCTCTGGCGTTTGCTCTTCCTGCTCATACAACCTGAATCACGACGCTCGCGGTATCCTTGGAGACCGGCCTCTCCTTCCCGTCACCGCGCGGCTGAACGCCCTTACTCCTGCTTCGGCTCCGGCTCGGGCGCGGGGGCCGCCGGCGCCTTTTCCGGCGCGGTCTCAGGACGGGTCTCTACGACCATCCACTCGCCGAAGCATCTGTCAACGAGTTTCATCATGTCTTCCCGTGTGGCTTTCGCAAGTTTCACCGGGTACTTGGTGGCGTAGTCGTAGCCGATGCCGTAAAGTTCGTTGAGGGCCGCGACGTCGGCCTGGCTGGCGCTGGTTTGCAGGCCCAGCTCCGCATAGGAGACCGCCTGCCTCTTTATGTTCTCGAACTCCTCATCGGTGAACCCGCCCTTCTTGATCTTCTCGATCTCCGCGCGGATTTCCTTCATCATGGCGTCGTAGTTTTCCGGCGTGGTCTGGGCCATTATGTTGAAAGTCCCCACGTCAAAGCCGGGGATATTGTAAGCGTACACAAGGTACACGTAATTATTCCGTCCCCTCAGCGCCCTCTCAAGGTTCTGGGACAGCATGAGGGTGAGGAGATTCATCTCCGCGTCGGCGGGGTCGCCGATGGCGATGCCGTTGGTGGCGAGGATGACATTGATTTGCTGGCGCGGCACCTTGAAGACCACAGGCTCCGCGACGCCCTTTGTGTCCTTGCCTATTGCGGGCGGAGGAGGCACCTGCCGCATGTCCTTTTCGCCCTGCGGCATTTCGCCGAAGGCGGCTTCGATCATCTGCTTGGTCTTTTCGACGTCAATGTCGCCGAAGACCGCCAGCGTCATATTGCTCCCGACGCACAACTTGTCGTGGAACGCCTTGAGGTCCACGGGCGTAATCTTCGAGACGCTATCGGCGGTGCCGAGTTTCGTGTTGGCGTAGGGGTGGTTCGCGAAGCGCACGCTCCTGAAGAGCGAACTGATTTCATCATCCCAATCGTTGTTGAGGTTTTGAATCTGGAAAAGGATCTGCGGGCGCATGCGCTCCACCTCTTCGTCGGCGAACGCCGGATGCATGAGCACGTCGGCCACGAGGTCAATGCCGGCTTTAATATCCTCCTTCAGCACGGTCATATCGATACCGAAAGTGTTGTTGCCGGAAATGGTTGTCACCTTCGCGCCCATCGTCTCGATGGCGAGGTCGATGTCCGCCGCGCTCCTTGTCTTCGTGCCGCGCATGAGCGTGTTAACCATGAAGTTGCTCAGGCCGGGCTTGTCGCCGTCGAAGAGCGCTCCGCCGCGCGAATAGGTCTGGATCGCAACGAGCGGCAGTTCCGGGTTGCGCTTGAGAAGCACGGTAAGGCCGTTTTTTAGAGTAACCTTCTCGATACCGCTTTCTTTCTCTTTCACTTCGAGCGGCGGCAGGCCTTCCTGCGGCTTTTGGGTAAGGGGCTTGAGGACTACGGTCGTAAGGTTGTCCTCGTTCAGATACTTCTTCGCCATATCGCGCACATCTTCGGGGGTCACGGCGTCCATCGCCGCGAAATACTTGTCCTCGTAAAGCGGATCGCCCGTGACGAGAACCGTGTCGCCGAGGTATTCAATCTGATCGGCGGCGGTCTGGCGGTAGAGCAGGCGGGCCGCGCGGATGAAGTTCCTCGCGCGGTCAAGGTCTTCCTTGCTCACGAGATTGGTCTTGAGATCCTCCGCAATGGCCATAATTTCCTTCTGGGCCGCCTCCAGGTTCTTCGGGTCCATCGTGGCGTAGATGCCGAGGTGGCCGTGGACGTAGTGCGGGGTGTTGTTCCCGGCCCCGACATACTGTACCAGTTGCTTCTCTTCGACAAGCCGCCTGTAGAGACGCGAAGTCTTGCCGATGCCCATCACCGCGGAGAGCATGTCCGTCTTGACCATGTCGGGGCTATACATGTCGGTTGTGCGGAAGCCCATCCTCAGGATGGCCATCTGGATGTTGGCTTCGCGCTCGGCGTAGCGCTTGCCGACCTTTTTAGGCTCCTCGGGGTATTTCACCTCGGCAAGCGGGCGGTCTTCAAACTTTTCAAAAATTTCCCCGGCCTTCTCGAAGGCCTCCTTCGCGTTGACGTCGCCGCCGATGGCAAGCACCATGTTGCGCGGCACGTAGCGGCGGTTGTAATACTTTATGAGGTCTTCACGGTTGAGGCGCAGGAACTTCTCGCGGTAGCCGATGGGCAGGATGCGGGCGTAACTGGCGTCGTAGGCCGTGCGGTCGAACAACTGGTTCAGCAGGCGATTCGGCTCTTCCTCGTCCTTTGCTATTTCCTGGGAAATCACGCCGAACTCGCGCTGGACCTCCTTGGGGTCGAAAGTGCAATACATTATATAATCGGCGATCATGCCGAGCGCCTGGTCAAAGTAGCGCGAGGTGGTGGTCATATAGTAGGCGGTGTAGTAGTAAAAGGTCTCGGCGTTGGTGCCTGCGCCGATGGCCTTGATCATCTCGTCGTTCTCTTCCTCGGTGCGGTGGATGGTGGTGCCGCCAGCCATGACGTGTTCGAGGATGTGTGACAGGCCGCAGCCGAGGTACTCCGCCTCGTCCATCGAACCGGTGTTTACGATAAGGCGCACGGTAACCGCAGGCGCGGAGTGGTTCTCAAGCACGACGACGCGCATCCCGTCGGGCAGGGTGTGGATGTACACGCCGGTCTTCTCGTTGGCGTACTCGTTTACAGGCTCTATCTTGATGACCGTTGGATCGTCGGGCTTGGGCTGGCTCGCGGGGGGAGGGGCGGGCTGGGCCTTGAGTACGTAGCCCGGCGCGCCGGACATGATGAAGGCGCAGAAAGCCAGCACACAAAACAGCATGATCGTTTTTCTGATGTTCATGTTTACCTCGTTCTCAACGACTGCGATTCAGGTTACTGAATTCGCGCGATGACGCTCATCTCGCAACGCGCCCCCTTGGGCAGCGCGGCGACGGCGACGCACTCGCGCGCAGGCGGGGATTCCTTGAAACTCTCCGCGTAAACCGCGTTGACCGCTGCGAATTCATTCATGTCTATAAGATACAGGGTCGCGCGGACGATTGTTTGCAGGTTTCCGCCCGCGGCCTCGACAACGGCCTTGAGGTTGCTCAGGACCTGCCTGAACTCCGCCACGGTCCCGCCCCCCGCCATTCTGCCGGTCCCGGGGTCGATGCCTATCTGCCCGGAGACGAACAGCCAGCCATCGGCGAGAATCGCCTGCGAATACGGCCCGACCGCCGCCGGGGCTTTGTCCGTTGCGATTACTTTACGAGCCATTGCGCACCTTGTTCAATCCTGTTCGATGCAAAAATCCGCCAACAATACGGACGCCTGAAAACCACCGCAGGCGTCCACGTTGCATTTCCGTCTATTTGCGGGGGGCGAGTTTCCCTTTCAGTTTTTCATTCACCTCCTGCGGGACAAAGGGGCTGGCGTCGCCGCCGGCGCTCACGATGTCCTTTACGATGGTGGAACTGATAAACGAGAATTCTTCTCCCGGTATAACAAACATCGTCTCCACGTTCTTCGCCATGGCGCGGTTGCTCAGGGCTATCTGGTACTCGTACTCGAAGTCGGTGACAGTCCTGATGCCTCTCAGCAGGATGTTGGCTCCCTTGCTCTTGACGAAGTCGACGGCCAGGCCGTGAAAGCCCTCCACCTCGACGTTGGAGATGCCCTTGACCGCGTGGCGGATCATCTCGACGCGCTCTTTCAGCGTGAAGAGCGCTCCCTTCACGCCGCCGGCCGCCACGCCGACTACCAGTTTGCTGAACAGTTTAGCGCCGCGGCATATCAGATTCAGGTGACCGTATGTAATCGGGTCGAACGTGCCCGGATAGACGGCCACGGTGGTAAGTTTTCCTTGTTCTTCCGGCATCAGAAAACCGCCCTTCCGCTACCTTCCGACGCTCCTGTAGTTGAATCCCAATTCGATCATCTTCTGCGGGTCGTATATGTTGCGCCCGTCGATGATGGTCGGGTGGTTCATGAGTTGCTTGACTTTCGCGAGGTCGAGTTTCCTAAACTCGTCCCATTCGGTGGTGATTATCAGGCAGTCGGCGCCCTGCGCGACGGCATACGGGTCCTGGCAGTATTCGACCTTGTCGAGCATCTCCCTGGCGTTGTTCATGGCCTGCGGGTCGTAAGCCTTGATAATCGCGCCCTTCTTCTGAAGTTCCTGAATAATGGTTATGGCAGGCGCTTCGCGCATGTCGTCGGTATCGGGCTTGAAAGCAAGTCCCAGCACGCCTACAACCTTGCCCTTGAGGACCCAGAGTTCCTCCTCGACCTTCTTGAGAAAATGCATCTTCTGCTCCTTGTTTATCTGCTGTATTTCATGGAGCAGGCGGAAGTCGTAGCCGAGTTCCTGGCTGATTCGCTCGAAGGCGTCAATGTCCTTGGGAAAGCAGGAGCCGCCGTAGCCCAGCCCCGCGTCAAGGAACTGCCTGCCGATACGCCTGTCAAGGCCCATGCCCTCGGCGACTTCCGTGATGTTTGCGCCGGCTAGTTCGCATATGCGCGCAACCGCGTTTATGTACGATATTTTGCAGGCGAGGAAGGAATTCGCCGCGTGCTTGATAATCTCCGCGCTCTTGACGTCGGTCATGATTATCGGCGCGCCGAAGTCCTTGTAAAGTTCCCTCAAGACCTTCCGCGCGCGCTCGCTTGAAGTGCCCACAACTATGCGGTCCGGATGGAGCGCATCCTCGATCGCCGCGCCCTCCTTGAGGAACTCGGGGTTGCTAACCACGTCGAATTCAATCTCCTGCTTTATGTTTCGCTGGATGGTGAGCTGCACCTTTTCACCGGTCTGAACGGGCACCGTGCTCTTCTCAACAATGATCTTGTATTCGTTGATGTGCCGCGCGATCTGGCGGGCGACCTGCTCGATGTACGAGAGATCCGCGCGTCCGTCTTCGGACGGCGGCGTGCCCACGGCGATGAATATGATTTGGGAGGAGCGCACTCCCTCGCCGACGTCGGTGGAGAATCTCAGGCGTTTCGCCTTGTAGTTTTCTATCACCATCTTCTCAAGGCCGGGCTCATAGATGGGCATCTTGCCCTGCTTGAGCATCTCTATCTTGTTCTCTTCCTTGTCGACGCAAATGACATTGTGCCCCTTGTGGGCGAACACCGTCCCGCTTACCAGGCCCACATATCCCGTCCCAACGATGCATATATTCATGGCGGCTCCTGTATTATGATGTATATACTCATTGGATAAATTGATTTAACGATACCGCTCCGTTGAAACCGCATCAGGGCAAAACATTCTGCTCCGCGGCCTCTCTGCCGTAGGTGATGTCTTCCGGCCGCAGGAATTCACTACGCCTCCTCATGAACTTCTTCGCCAACTCCACCGGCGAAAGGCTGATCGACACCGTGGTATTCCTGTCGCCGCGATCATAATCGAACCCTATATCAAGAACCCAGCGGTGGAAGTAGCGCCTGACGACAAAACTGTCCTTAATGGACTTATGGTTGGCGACATCCTCGGCGATGTACAGTCCGAGCGCCCACTTCTCGCTGGCTTCCCACACGTAGTCAACCTGGATCACGTCCCTCTTTGCGAAATCCGTAATCGGCCCGTACGGGAAAAACGTGCTCTCGCGGTCAATCTCGTACGGGAATATGTTCATGAAGTTCGTGAAACCCGATGTGCCGTCATTCCGCACGAAATAGTTGCGAATGGTCAGCGATGTCCGCTCGGACGGGTACAGGTGGAACCCGTAATCGTAAACGTCCAGCCGCTTCGTATCGGTGTCATATTCCACGTCGCCGAAAATAGTCAGGTTGCGGTAGAGGTTCCACTCGATATCGCCCTTGAAATTGCTCGTCATCTCCAGCCCGTTGGGAAACACCGTGTTCTTTTGCCCGGCCTGATTGACAAAGAACTGCAGCGGAGCGCCCTTCTGCACAAAGTTATAACTGAGGTCCACTATCACGGCGTCGAAGGAGCGTTCCTTGCCCGGCTCGCCGTGCTTGGTTTGGAACAGTTGCCTCACGCCCACCGTCCAAATCTGGCGCTTGTCCTCGATATCAACGGAATCAGCCTGAATCAGGTGCGAGGGGTTCAGGGTGTTCGCAAACACGTCGTAGAATTTAACGTACGGGCGGATAACATGGTTCAAGCGTCTCTTGCCAAGGAAGTGCTCGTACACTTTGGAAAACTGCGTACTGGCGTCAAAGCCGATATACCCCGTGAAACGCCCGGCGCCGCCGGATTTGCCAACCTGCTTGTCGTAGAACGTGCCTCGCAGTCCGATGAACGGATTGACCCTCACAATGCCCAGGCTCACCGGGGCGGCCAGTTCCGAGTTCAAGTCCGCGCGGAACGTGTCCTGATCGTCTAACTGTAAGGCCTTGTCAAAGTGGCGTCGCACATTCGCGACCTGCGTATCGAACGAGGCGTACATCCTGTCGCCGAGGATCGGCAAGGACAGTTCACTCACCCTCACCCGCGGCAGATATTCGGTGCTGGTGAGGAAATCGTTAATCTGTCCGCGTCCCACGCCGCTTATCTTCGTGTGGCCCTCCGTGCGCCATATCGAAAGCGCGGTGTCTTGGTCTATGCCCTGATTAAACTCGCTTGGGTAATACTCGCGCAGGAATCCGCGGTCGCTTATCCTGGAGAGCGCAACATCGGCATGCCAGCCGTCGCTCAGGTCCTGACTGTGCTTCACGCGGAGGCGCCCGCGATCTTGCACCTCAGGTTCTATTTCCATCCCGCCGACGCGGTCCTTGCCGCGGTCACGGATGATATAGCCCTCGATGGAGCCGTTGAAATCCTCTTTCTTATAATCGAAGTCAACCCCCAGCCCCAGCCCTCGCTTGGTCAACTCGTCCACCCTTAACGTCAGGTCGCTCCAGTCGTTTTCCATCAAGCCCAAATCCTGCAGGTTCCACCTCGTCATGACGAAGAAGCCGAACTTCGACGAGCTCCCCATGCGAAGCCGTTGTAAGAAATAGTGATTCAGGGTCGACGCCGCCGAATACGGAACGTAAAAGACCGGGATATGGCGGATCATCGCCAGAACGTTTTTCGCATAGAATCTGGTGAAACTTGGCCCGCGCAGCCGGCCGCCAACTTGGTTGCGTTTCTGCTCCACTTCGAGGCTCTTGGCCTGGAAATACACGAACGGCCTGCCGTATTCGTCGTTAGTAAAGCGCGCGCCGTACAACATCAGCCGTGTGGTATTGGCGTCGTTGGTGGCGAGTTCCCTCACCTCTCTGGCCGTCAAGTACATGAACCCGCGGAAGCGGCCCTCGTACGTCTTGAACCACGCGTCCAGCATGACGCCCTTGCGATGCAGGAAGTCGTAGTAGAGTCTCTGACAGTATGACTTGGTCTCTATGCCGGTGATGAGGTCCTTACGGATTATGACTACATCACCCTCGGCATAGACTTCAACCTGCTGGGCGGTCTTCTCGGTCCCGTCGGGGGCCACGGTCTTGACGCGCGTTATCCATGTGACCGCCTTCTTTGCCCGGATGTTGGTCCTGTAGCCCAGTTTGGCATCAGTGTACGTAAGGTCGATGCCTTGCGGCGAGACGCGCACCACCTCGCCCTCGGGTTGGTTCGGCAGGTAAAACTCGCCGGGCTGTGCGGGCAACTCCACGCCGCTCTCCGGCGGCTTTTCGCCTGCCGGTTTTTCCGCCGCGTTTTCTCCGGCGCCCTCAGCAGCGCCCTGCGTCGCCGCCTCCGCCGCAACCGCGACGCCGCAGAAGGCCATACACGCAAACAGGGCGCATAGCGCCGCAAGCAGGCGCCACGCACTTCGGCGGGATTGCAACCCCCTTGCCCTTTTTTCTCGCTCCACGAGCGCTCCCGATAGTTCTCGCGTCGCAGACGACGGGCTTGCTTCTCCCGCCCGTCGCGTCGACTGCAAACCCTTGTTCAGCCTACTACTCCTGAATTTCCACGCGCCAGCCCCGCCTGCAGTGCATAGTTTCATGGCACAGGCGGGCTTAGCAAAGTCGGCGTATTATAGCCCACCCCAAAATGCTGTCAAGCACAATTCGCGCCAGGCACCCACGCTCTGACGACCCATGCCCTGAAAGGAAAGCCGCGTCGCGCAGGACAGACAATGGGGGAAAAGTGACATGGCCGCCTTGGAAGATAATCGTCTCAAACCGCCTCATTGCGACTGATCGCCGATGGTCTTTAAAAGGGTGTCGAGAATAGCGTCCCATTTGCCGATGCGGGGGGCGAGTTCGTATTCCATCAGATCGGCAACCGTGACGATGTCATTCGTGTCGAGCGCCCCTTTCGCGTCGCGCAGAACGTTGCGAACCTGTTCGAGTTGCTCTGACAGCGTTGAGCCGTCCATGCGCACGCCGGTTAGATCTATGCCCAGCAGCGCGCGGACCTCGTCGATGACATGCACGATGAGGTTCAGGACGTCGGCGCAGGTTGCCAGCGATTTGTAGCCCTTCAGCACCTCGCCGGCCTGGATGCTTTTGGTTACCTCAACCAGCGCCTTGGTCAGGCCCGGCAGATGGTTCTTTACTTCCCTCAGGGCGTTCACCGCCTGGGTGCGCACGTCTATCGTCTCCACTTCAAGCAGCGAGAATTCCTCCACCTTCTTGTTGAGGAGGTCACGGTTCTCGGAGAGGAAAACAGGTCGCCCGTCGGCCTTGGCGGAAAGGATTACACGGTTGGAATTGCTGAGCAGGTCGTTGAGTTGCTTGATTATTTCGCGCAGAGAGCGGCCCTTGTCGGCGGAGACAATATCTGTCCTGCCGTCAACGGAAATGACGGTTTTACTCCTGCTGTTCTCCGGCATAACTCTCGCGCTCCAAAGGGACACGCCTAAGTATATGCCGGTCGGGAAGGCATGTCAACGGTTATCCGGAGAATTGAACCCATTATCGCGGGACGTTGTGAATGCGGCGGAATCGGCCCCGCACGGGCAAAAACCACCGCGCCCGCAACCCGAGAAAATCAAACGCGGCAAGGAGGCGCAACGGCGCATATCCTTTGCGAGGCAAGTACTTACGCCCGATATGCAAATCCGGAATTTCCCGGGGGCACACCTTTTGCATTTCTTACAGCAAGAACCATTGCATCCAAGGATGTTCAGCATGGAAGTCAGATTATGCATCTCGTTGATATGCGTCGCGGCCTTTCTCGGCTGCAGGGCGGAGATCGCGCACGCGCCGGATCCCGCGCCCGCCGCTGAGACCAGGCCCGCGGAGCAGGACTCCCACTATTCCCCCAACGCCGTCCAGCATACCTTCTACGAAGTCGGCGAGACAGTTGACCCCGCGCTCAGTTGGGACGGCGGCACTCTCTATTTCGCCTCGTCGCAAAACAGCGCGGCATTTGACATCTATTGCAAGAAGATAGGCGAAATACCCGCCGTCCAGGTAACCTCCGGCGCCGCCGACAAACGCCAGCCCTGCGTCTCGCCCAACGGGAAGTATCTCGCATATGTGTGGAACAAAAATGGAAACTGGGACATCTTCCTTCTCCCACTTTATGCCGGGGCAAAGCCGATACAACTGACCAACAGCCCAAGCGACGACGTGCATCCCTCATGGTCGCCGGACGGCATGCGCATAGTGTATTCATCATACAACCCAAAAGCCGCGAGATGGGAACTAATGGTGATTACGCTGGGGCGGCAGGGATGGGAGATAACGGCGCTCAACGTTGAAGGCTTGTTCCCGGCGTGGCAGCCGGTTGAAGGAAGCGAAACGATTGTCTTCCAGAAACCCCGCGGGCGCTCGCCGTCCCTCTATGGTTTGTGGACCGTGACCTCCGACGGAAAGCAGTTGACGGAGATAGTGAACAGCACGGCCTTCGGGGCCGTAACGCCCGCGTGGTCGCGGGATGGGAAATGGATAGTGTTCTCCTCCGTTCCAGCCGACAGCGCTTCGGAAGGCCGGGCGGGGAATCTTTGGCTGGTAGGGGCGGACGGGAAACCGATGGCGAAGATAAGCGAGGGCACGGCGCCGGAGTATTCTCCGGCGTGCGCGCCCGACGGCACGATATATTTCACGACGCTCAGAAACGGCGTGAAAAACATCTGGAGCCTTACGCCGGATTATGGTGATGATGAGACAAAGGAAAAGGGGATAGCGCCGCCGCGCAACGATGGGGCGGCGCTTGAGCGGGCGGCGGCCGCATCCACCCCTTGACCCCCAAGGTTATGCGGGCATCTCAAAGACGGCGCGATGAAGAGGAAAAGCGGCGAACGGCTGAGGGCGCTTTTTCCAGGGGCCTTCCGGGGGAGCGCGCTATTTCAGGCCGAGCATCTTGTGAACTTGGGGAATGACGCGGACGGTGTGAAGGTGCCTGCGCGCCTCTTCCTGAAGTCTTATAAGGAGACGGCCGGAAGGCGCCGGCACGGAATTCGCCGGCGTCACGGGCTGGATTATCAGCGGTATGCCGCGACCGGCGGCGGCGACCAGAGACGCCGCCTGCCGCATTTCGTCAAGCGTGGTGTCCTCCGAGACGACGACTTTGACCCACGTGGGCTTGCGCCGGGATATTTCAAGGAACCGGCGGTTGGCGTCCCATTGGCTCTTCCCGCCGGTGGCGGATTCCAACTTGATGTCCATCGACACGAAGTCGATGAAACCGATTACTTCTTCGAGGCGTTCGGGAAGGGTCCCGTTCGTCTCCAGTTGCGAGCGGATGTTGTTGACGCGGTTCGCCGGGAGGAAGTTGCGCAGGAAGTCGCCGTGCAGAAGCGGCTCGCCGCCGGTCAGCGAAATTGAGTGGTGCATTCCCGGCGGCACATTGAGCGCGCGCACGATATCCACCAGGCGCTCCACCGTTATCGGGTTCGGCTCGCCGCTCATGTCGCCGCGGCCGCTCGTCCGCTCAACCATGCACTGTGCTGGCTGCTCGCGGGCGTAAGCGGTGTCGCAGTAGCCGCATTCGAGGTTACACAGCGCGAACCGGACGAAGATTTGCCGTTCGCCGCAGGTGAGGCCCTCGCCCTGGATGCTGGAGAAGACCTCGACTATGTATGTTTCATTCGCCGGCATGGGGGTTGATGCGCTTGAACCAGTCCAGGCTTGTGTTTTGCCTCAACGCGCGTTCGAGGCGCGCGCAGGATTCGCACTTCCAGCAGAACCGCCGCCCGCCGTCATAACATGACCATATCGCGCCAAGGGGCGCATTTATCTTCATGCCCTTCCGGACTATCTGCGCCTTGTTCATGTCGATGAGCGGGCAGTAAAGGCTGACCACCCCGCCGGTGGAGACTTTCAGCACGGCGTTCATCGCGCGCACGAACGCCTTGCTGTTGTCCGGAAAGGTGGCGCCTTCTTCGCGGTTGAACCCGGCGACGATGCCGTCGCACTCCAGCGTCTCGGCGTACGAGGCGGCGGCGCTTATCATGCAGGCGTTGCGGTTGGGGACCCAGACAGCGCGCGCGGTTTTCTTTGCAAGTTTTTTATCTTGAAGGTCGGCGGTGTTCACCGCCGGAATGGGGGCGGACTTGTCCACGATGGCGGCGGTGGTGATTTCTCCGAGCCAGCGCATGTCCACGACCTTGAACCTTACCTGCAGGCCCGCGGCAATCGCGCGGGCGGCGGCGAGTTCCCGCGCAAGCGCCCTCTGGCCGTAATCAAAGAAGAGGGCAAGCGCTACGGCACCGGCCTCCGCGGCGAGTTTGAGCGCGACGGCGGAATCAAGCCCGCCGGAGACGAGCGCTATGCATCTTCTTCTTTTGGCCATGGCCGATGCCGAGAAGAAACTCGCCCATCCCGGCATCCGGGATGGGCTTGTCTTAATCGCACAGATACGCCTTCCGCGCAGCGGAATGCGATCATGCCAGCGGCGATAAAGCGAGCGGGAACGCTACTTGATGCGTTCCTTCATGAGGCGGCCGGCCTTGAAGGTGACGACCTTCTTGGAATTTGCGAAGATTTCCTCGCCGGTGCGCGGATTGCGGGCCTTGCGCGCCTTTCTGATTTTCGTGTTGAAAACCGCGAAGTCGCGGAGTTCAATCTTGTTGCCCTTTACCAGTTCTTCTATCGTCTGGTCCAGGAACGCCTGAACGACCGCCTTGGCTATGCTCTGCTTTGCTCCGGTGCTTTCGGAGACCGCAATTACGAGTTCTTTTTTTGTGACGGTGGCCATCAACCGCTCCTTCCATCACGATAATGGAATAAAGTGATTATAAGATTTGTCGGATAAACGTCCCTCCTTTCGCGGGGGGGCGATTTCATGCTTTTTTGACTCTTTGCGCAGCGGTGTCCGAACGGCCACCAGGCATGCCAACGTCCCGGCTATTCGGACTCCTTTTCTTTCTCAACTTGCTTTGCTTCCACATCGAAATTAAATTCCTCATCTTCGCTTTCCATATAAACTTCGTCCAGTTCCGCTCCGTCAATTTGTTTTCTCAATACGTAGTAGATTATGGTGCATCCGGTGAAGAAGAAAGATATAGCGAAGGCCCCGACGAGATAGCGCAAGCCCTTAAGCCATATCCCGAGGATGAAACCGCCGACGTTCTCGCCGCTTTGCAGTTCGATCTTTGCAATCACATAATCTTTCCCGGCTTCTTTGTCAACTAGATACATCTTTGAACCGCCGCGAATGACGGTGAGCTCTTTCGCACCATCTTTAAGTATCGTCTCCCCGATGATGGTGTCATTGCCCGGCTGTAACTGCTTTTCATCATAGGGAACCAGGCCGCCGCGGCTCTTTTGCTCCCGTTCGTGTATCCCCTCCAGTTTTTCTCCCTCGTGAATCACATAATAGTTGGCCTTAAACGGCCAAGTCTCTATGTATGCGGAGGCCATTCGGTTGTAGCGGCCCTGCATCACCGGCTCCTCCTGCTTGGCCTGGCCTTCCTTCTGCCCGCTCTCAAAGCCCGCAAGCGCGGCGGTCCTTCCAGTAACGCTGTAAATTCCCCTGACTATGAAGGCGTCAATAAACCACGTAGAGACGCACATGAAGAAGAGCAGGACGATCATGTACAACACATATCTTCCAAGCCGCTGAATCGAATAATGATAGGCGCGGCTGAGCGCGTCGAAGGTATCTTGTCCTTCAACGCCTATGGCCGGCCCCATAAGGGGCGAGCCGAGCAAGCCGAAAAGTATTACGACCACCGCCACCAGGCCGAGGATTATCATGATCGGAAACGCCAGGGCAAACAGCGTCGGCCCGACGGTGGGGATGAGGTTAAGCAGGCTGAGTACGAAATTAAACAGAATTCCAACAATTAGGAACGCGACAATCACAAGCACCGGCGGAGCGAAGTACGACAGGTACTTGCGCATCGCAAACCTGAGGGCTTCCTTAATTCCGATGTTCTCGTCGCGGGCGACCTGCACGGCGGATATGCGCGTGATGACGCCCACAATCGCGGCAAAGACCAGCCACACAATAAGGTAGAACACCCCTACGCGCACGACGTCAAAAAACGCGGCAGTCCTGGGATTTATGGGAACGAAACTCCAGAATATCTGGCCGAGTTCTCTCGCCGCGCCTATTAAGTTTATTCCGGACTGAGCGCCGCTGGAACCAAAGGCGAGACCGAGCGCGTTGGCGAGATGCCTGCCGGCGCCGGCTAGAATGAAGTTTGCGCCGAAGAAGGACAGGTTGAGCACGTTAAAGACGATCAGACCGATGAGTGCAACAAGGATTTTTTGAGGGGAGATCGCGTATTTGAAGGTCTTGAATATATCGCACCAACAGCCTTTCTTTTCCTCCGCCATGTGATACTCCTCTAAAAGAGATCCGCCATCCACCTTCGTGTCTACGCTACTTCCATTGCGGCAGAGAATTATACAAGTCTCACCGCACACGTCAACAAAATAGTAATTTTTTTGCAAATGTCAAGGGCTAACGTGTTAATTTTATGGAACTAAGAACATCAATCCCCCGAGCGCCCCAGCCGCGAAAAATTTACACATAAAAAGTGCGGCAAAGTCTGCCGTTTGCATCGCGACGCCGCAACTTCCCTCCGGCAAATTGTTGGCCGCTTCCGTCCGCGGCCGGCTGTCGCCGCGCCTGATTTCCGTTGACAACACCCGCTCTGCCGCGTATCATACCGCCGTCATTAAAGCCTGATTTACGCAAACGAGTGCCGAAGTGGCGGAACTGGCAGACGCGCAAGGTTCAGGACCTTGTGACCGTTAAGGTCATGGGGGTTCAAGTCCCCCCTTCGGCACCAGAATATTCACCGTCCATGATGGACGGTTTTTATTTCCCCAAAGAGGGCAACCCTTTGGCCGCCTCAGCCCTTATGCCATTTCTAACCCAACATCCTGCGATCACCCACGCTTTCTAAAACCGTTTCCCGTACTCTCTCCGGCTTTTTTACCGCGGGTAAGTGACAAAGGTACTTTTTGTTGATGCGCTCCCATCGCTTTAGCAAGTAACGGCTGGCCGCGTATCCAGCCACCCACGGCAGCGCATAGAATTGCTTCCACGCCCCGCGCACCTGCGACAGCAGTTCCGCCGGAGTAAAATTCTTCGGGTATGTTACGACGTGACTGCCGTCATAATACGACCAGTTGCGCGTCCATATCCTTCCGGCGGCGTCCATCTCATCGTAATGCCTCGTCCCCGGGAGCGGGCACAAAACGGAAAATTGCGCGTAACGCGGCTTCCATCGCTTGAGAAACCGCACCATCTCGCGGATGGTCAGCGGCGTATCGCTGTCGCTGCCCAGCACGAACATGCACAACGCGCGGATACCGTGCGCCTTTAACTTCATGATGCAATTCACTATGTCCGACACGCTCTGATGCTTGTTGTAATCCTTAAGTGTGCGCGGATTAACGGACTCCACCCCCAGCGCCACCGTAATGCACCCCGTCCGCTTCATCAGGTCCAGCAACTCATCGTCATGCGCGATGTCCACCCGGGCCTGGCAAACCCAGCGGATCTTGAGGTTTCGGCGCAGAATGCCCTCCAGCAGTCTCTTGGTCCGGCCCTTATTCGCGGCGTAATTGTCGTCGTAGAAAAAATATTTCGTGTAACCCGCCTGGACGCGCCTCTCGAGTTCGTCGAGGACCGATTCACAGGAACGGAAGCGGTACTGCCGCCCGAACATCTTGGTCACGGAACAGAAAGCGCAATCGAACGGGCAGCCCCGCGAGGTAGCAATGGGCGTAAGGCTCAAAAGCCCCGGCCGGAAACCCTGAAGCAGTTTCAAATCCACAACCGGCAATTCGTCAAGATTCTTTACCCGCTCCCCTTGGATAATCCCCGTGTCGTCGCTCTCGACGGCCTCAATTATTCTCCCCTCCCCTTCGCCGGTTACCACCATGTCCGCGTGCTCCAGCGCTTCATGCGGCAGGGCCGTGGCGTGCGAGCCGCCGATTATGATCCGCGCCTTGGGGTTCGCTTTTCGCACCGCGTCCGCGATTGCGTAGCCACGGTTCGCGGTCGGCGTCATGATGCTTATACCCACAACGTCGCTCTCGATTATCCGCCTCTCAAGGATGCCCCGGCGCGGATGAAAGACCGGCCGGAGACTTTCGGAATAATTGCGCACGTCGTGGCCGCGCTGCTTTAGGATCGTGCCCAGGTACAAATGCCCCATGAGCGGCAGGCGGAGCAGGTTGTACCCGTTGAAGTCCGCCCTCGGCTCAATGATACTTACCTTCGGTCGCTTTACTTTATTTGAATGGAATGACGGCATGATGGTCATTTGCGAGTCCTTCGCCAGTAGTAGAAAAAGAAGAAGATGATGCCGGCAGCAAGAAAAAGAATTACTGGAGGCCCGTTACCTTTTGATTGAACCGGTACTCAAGAAATGTAAACTCAAGTATAGGCTTCTAAGGTATAAAGGTTATACCTTATATTATCGTCAAATGCCAACAATAGTTGCAGAAATGCAACTTTCCCTGCGCGTTGCGGAGATTTTCTCTTGTATCTTATCCCTGGCGCACAATATCATCGCTCGTCTGGCCGGGACTTGGGTCAGGCCCCGTGGACCAGATGAAGTAGCTCAGTTTTGCCGGAATCTTTTTTGCATCTCCGTTCTTGACTTCATCCGGTAGAGGCTTGCTCGGAAAATCCGGCAGGGGAACAACGTCCCCCTTCTCGTCCCAAATGCGATAGTATATTATCGGGTTGCCAAATGCATCCGTCATGTCCTCCTGATTCAACCCCCATTCAGCCATGGCTTGAAGAAACTTCGCGTTGTCAACCTTGCCATTGCTGCATTCGCTGCCCACTGGATACACGCCATACTTCTGCTGATACTTCTTAATCATCTGTTCAAGAACGCTCACCTTCGTTTTAGTGGTCAGAATTGGAGCTGGGCCAGGCGGGACTGGTAGAGAGATAAATACAATGAACACTAAAACCAGAATCACTATGGAAGAGACAACGGCCAGCATTTTCCACGGTTTGATCATTGCTCTCCCTCCAACAGAAGGTCGATAAAACACTCCGCCAGTGCGCCAAGGGCCAAGAGGGGCAAAGCAGTGGTGCACGCCATTACTTTAGCATGCTCACCGAGCAATGCAACCCGATTTTCCTACGCGCGTGAACCTGTCTTTCCACAAAACCGGGAACGACTTGGAAGGTTTTAACTTGACTTTCGCACCTTTTTCCATAGCATATATGCCCTGTTTCGACGAACCGCCCTAGGCCACCACCAAAGGCAACGCTTGGTCCGTCCTTTTTGCTTATACTGAATCAACAACCGGAGAATCACATGGCGATAAAAGAAGCGACAAGAATAGCGCTCACCGGCAACGACGCCGTCGCCGAGGCGCTCAGACAGGTCAACCCCGACGTCGCGGCGGTCTATCCCATTACGCCGCAGACGGAACTCATGATGAAATTCGCCCAGTACTACGCCGACGGCGAGGTCGATACGGAACTCATCACCACCGAATCCGAACACTCCGCCATGAGCGCCGCGGTCGGCGCCGCCGCCGCGGGCGCGCGCGCAATCACCGCGACATCCTCGGCGGGAATGGCGCTGATGTGGGAAATCCTCTACGTCGCCGCATCGTGCCGCCTGCCAATCGTGATGGCGCTCGTCAACCGCGCACTCAGCGGCCCGCTCAACATCCACTGCGACCACTCCGACAGCATGGGCGCGCGCGACGCGGGCTGGATACAGATTTACTCCGAAAACTCGCAGGAGGCCTACGATAACACCATCCAGGCCTTCCGCATCGCCGAGCACGCCAACGTCATGGTCCCCGCCATGGTAACGTTCGACGGCTTCATCATAAGCCACACCATGGAAGTGCTCGACCTTCTGGCGGATGAGGACGTGAAGAAATTCGTCGGCGAGTACAAGCCGGCCAATTACCTCCTTGACCCCAAGCACCCGCTCACGATGGGGCCGCTGGACCTTCCGCCGCACTACTTCGAGCACAAGCGCCAGCAGGTCGAAGCGCTTGAGAACTCCATCCCGGTCATCAAGGAAATCGGCAAGGAATACGGCAAACTCACCGGCCGCTATTACGACATGCTTGAACTCTACCAGATGGATGACGCGGAAATCGCGGTCATGACGCTCGGCTCCTCCGCCGGGACCGCGAAGGTCGCCGTGAACATGATGCGCGATAAAGGCATCAAGGCCGGACTCATCGGGATGCGCGTGTTCCGTCCGTTCCCGGTGAAGGACCTCATCGAGGCCACGAAGAACCTCAAGGCGTTCGCCGTCATGGACCGCGCTATTTCCTTCGGTGCCAGCGGCGGGCCGGTGTTCCTCGAAGCGCGCAGCGCCCTGTACGGCACAAAACTGCCCATCGTGAACTACATCTACGGCCTCGGCGGGCGCGACGTCATGATTGAGCACATAATGAGCGTATATGACGACCTTGCCGCCATCGTCAAGACCGGCAAGGTAAAGAAACTGGTCGGTTATCTCAACCTGCGCGAGCCGGAGTAATATAAACCAGACTTCCATCCCCGTTCAGGGTTCCGGCGGCGAAGGCTCGGAGCGATGAATGGGGATTTTTATGCGAGAAACATGGAACTCGTAACCCGATACAATCCGCACGATATCGAAGAGCGCCTCTACAAGTGGTGGGAAGAGAGCAAATTCTTCCACGCCCAACTTCACAGAAGCCCCAAAGGCCCCTACTGCATCATGATACCCCCGCCCAACATCACTGGCATTCTCCACATGGGCCACGGGCTGGACATGACTCTGCAGGACATCATCATCCGCTTCAAGCGCATGCAGGGCTTCGACGCGCTCTGGCTGCCCGGCTGCGACCACGCCGGCATTGCCACGGAAATGAAGGTGAAGGACCGCCTCCGCAAGGAGGGCAAAACCAAGCACGACCTTGGCCGCGAGGCCTTCCTCAAGGAAATGTGGAACTGGAAGGAACAATTCGGCGGAACAATCATGGTCCAGTTGCGCCGGCTCGGCTGCTCGCTCGACTGGGACCGCGAGCGCTTCACGCTCGACAAAGGCCTCTCCCGCGCCGTCCGCGAAGTTTTCGTGCGCCTGTACGAAAAAGGCCTCGCCTACCGCGGCAAATACATCGTCAATTGGTGCCCCGGCTGCGTCACCGCGATTGCCGACATCGAAGTAGAACGCGAAGACCAGAACGGCAGCCTCTGGTACGTGCGCTACCCGTACGCCTTCGCTGAGGGCCACATCACAATCGCCACTACGCGCCCGGAGACGATCCTCGCCGACGTCGCCATCGCCGTCAACCCGCACGACGAGCGCTATAAGATGATCATCGGCAGGAAAGTCCGCGTGCCGGTCTCCAACCGCGAAATCCCCGTCATCGCCGACGAAATGGTGGAAAAAGATTTCGGCACCGGCGCGCTCAAGATTACGCCCGCGCACGACCCGACCGACTTCATCATCGGCCAGCGGCACAATCTCCCAGCGCCCAGCGTCATCGACGAGCAGGGCATGATGAACGAAAACGCCCTCCACTACAACGGCATGGACCGCTTCGAGTGCCGCAAAAAATTCGTGGAGGAACTCCAGCGCCTCGGCCTCCTCGAAAAAATCGAACCCTACACCAACAACGTCGGCATCTGCTACCGCTGCAAGAGCGTCATCGAGCCGTCCCTCTCCGACCAGTGGTTCGTGAAGATGAAGCCGCTCGCGGAGCCGGCGATCGACGCGGTGAAGAAAGGCGACATCCGCATCATCCCGCAGAGGTGGGAGAAGATTTACTTCAACTGGCTTGAGAACATCCGCGACTGGCCCATCTCCCGGCAACTGTGGTGGGGCCACCGCATACCGGCGTGGCACTGCGGCGACTGCGGCGAAATCATCGTCGCGCGCGAAACGCCGCGCAAATGCAAATGCGGCTCAACAAACCTGCGCCAGGACGAGGACGTGCTGGACACATGGTTCTCCTCGTGGCTGTGGCCGTTCAGCACGCTCGGCTGGCCGGACATGACGCAGGACCTGAAGTACTTCTACCCGACCAACGTGCTCATCACCGCCCACGACATCATCTTCTTCTGGGTGGCGCGAATGATCATGGCCGGGCTGGAGTTCACGGGCCTCAAGCCCTTCAGCGATGTTTACTTCCACGGCCTTATCGTTGACGAGGCCGGCGCAAAGATGGACAAGAGCCGCGGCAACATCATCGACCCCATCGAGATGATAGAGAAGTACGGCGCGGACGCCGTGCGCTTTACCATGGCGCTGCTCGCAACCGAGGGACAAAACATAAAACTTTCGCCCACGCGATTCGAGATGGGCCGCAACTTCAACAACAAGTTGTGGAACGCGAGCCGTTTCGCCCTCATGAACATCCCGGAGGGCGAGTACGACTTCGACCCCGCGAAACTCACCGACATAAAAGACCGCTGGATAATCAGCGCCCTCAATTCCACAATTCAAGGATGCACCGACTTGCTCGAACGCTACCGCTACGCCGAGGCCGCGAACCTGCTGTACGACTTCGTGTGGCACTCGTTCTGCGACTGGTACGTCGAACTCGCCAAGCCCGACCTCAACAGCGGCGACGAGGAACGCGCGCACGGCACGCGGAGCATCCTCGCCCACGTGCTCGACCGCTGCCTCAAGATGCTGCATCCGCTCGTGCCGTATATCACCGAAGAGTTGTGGCAAATGCTCGGCAAGGCCGTGAAGAACCGCTTCGAGGGCGACACCATAACGCTCGCGCCGTGGCCGGAGTGCGACGAAACGCTCGTCGCGCCGGAGGTCGAGGAAGCCTTCGCCATGCTCATCGACATCACGCGCAGCATCCGCAACACACGCACGAACCTCGGCATCGGCGAACGCAAGACGGTCAGCGTCGTCATCTCCACCGCCGACGAGAAGCACGCTAAGATTATCGCCGACAACGCCGACTACTTCCGCAAGATGGCGACCGTCGGCGAAATGAAAGTCGGCGTGAACGCGGAGAGGCCGCACCCCTGCACTGCTGACATCGTCGCGGGAATGCAGGTATTCACCCTGCTGGACGCCTCCGACGCAAAGGCCGAGCGCGAAAAACTCGTCAAGCGCAGGGCCGAGACGGAGAAGTTCCTTGCCAGCATCGAGGCGAAACTCGCCAACAAAAATTACGTCGAGCGCGCCCCGGAAGAGGTCGTCGCGGAAACCCGCAAAAAGCGCGAAGAACTCCTCGAACAGAAGCGCATCATCGAGCAGAACCTCTCCGCCCTGGAATGAAGCGGTTCGCCGTATAAAATGACAATGGGTCGGACTTGCTCCGACCCATTTTTTGTTTCCACGGTTCATATAGCCAACAAGATCGCAATTGCTAAGGGTTAACAAACTCCTCTATTCTGTAATTGCCCCATGCGTCAATTTTCTTTGCGTACTCATCCCATGCAGTTTGCAGCAATGATAAATTCTTAGACTCAATCATGGGGCGATCCAGGTATTCGAAATGACAAGCCAGCGGCAGGAAATCGCGCGTTGCTTGCTTCTCCAAGATGTCTTTAAGGAAGCTTGTGACTTTGCATATAATGTGACAGGCATCTTGTAGGTGTTCGAATGTTATCTCTCTTGCGTTTGTATCCAAAGCGGCCCTGCTTTCGGGAGTGGCGGCGTGTGCCACATACTTGTCGACATGCGCCTTAACATTCTTGCATTTATCCGATAGGCACTCCCGCCAGGATATAAGAATCGAAACTCGCACGGTGTCGCTCGGTCTTCTATTTGTCTCTCTCACACCACACAGACTGTCAAGAAATGCATGACGGTCCGCAGAAGCAGACCAGTTCAACTCCGCGGGAATCCGTCCGCCTTTGCCGCTCCGCGTAATGAACGCATCGTGTTTTTCCCTTATCGGCTCATAATCGTAAGGCAAACCACCTGCTCGTAAGATATTCTCTCGCGTCAAAAGATGTACATTGTCCTTCATATCCCCAAGGAGAGCGGTTAACGAAACCACACCCCTTTCCCCTGCCAAAGGATATACACCATCCACTAGTCGGCGAATTGCGGCCATCTGGCTTTCAAAAAACCACCTGTCAATCAGGTTATGGATCGCCGGATTTATTGCCACTCCACCCTCCGGCAACTGTTCAGCGTATCGCCGTGGTTCATTTATGAGTATCCACCAAACCGCCGCTCCCCAAGTCAGATCATACACTTGATTGCTGATGGAATGGATGTCCTTCCCAGAGAGGCATTCACACCACTGTTTATGCTTCTCCGAAAACTTCTCAAAACTATTCGAATTAGTGGAAGTCATAGCCATATCTCCGACACAGACTGATCTGTCACGCCCGCTAATTTTCCTCATTCTATTATACTATTATATTCTTCAAGTCTAACACTCCTTCTTTTCGATAAAAAGGAGGGCCGGCTTGCGCCGATCCCCGATTAGTGTCAAATCGGCTATCAAAGGGGTCTGACCCCTTTAGTAGCCGATTTCAGAAGATAGTTGCGAATTCGCCGCATTCGGGTATCATGTCCATGTAATTTTTACGGAGAGGCAAGTCGTGAAACCGGGAAGCGCGTTCAGATTATTGGTCCTTCTGGGCCTGATTCTCCTCATCCCGTCGGCAGGCCGCACACAACAGGCAACCGCCGCCGAGCAAAAGCGCGTAATGCTTCAGGAACTGCGTGACGGCATCGAAAAGGCGCTCGCGGCCAAATCGCTCGCGAACGCATCCGTCAGCATCCTCGTCAAATCCCTGAAAGACGGCTCGGTCATTTACGAGAAGAACTCCGAGCGGCCGCTCATGCCCGCGTCCAACATGAAACTCGTCACCACCGCCGCGGCGCTTGAGAAACTCGGCAAGGATTACAAATACTCCACGCGCTTCTACCTCACCGCAAATCCCGACGCAAACGGCGTCGTCAACGGCTCGCTCATCGTCAAAGGCTCAGGCGACCCCAACATTTCCGGGCGCGGCCAGACGAGCGTTACCGCGCTCCTTGAGAACGTCCTCCAGCAACTCAAGGCGAAAGGCGTCCAGAAAATCACCGGCGACATTATCATCGACGACACCATCTTCGACCGCGAGTATGTGCATCCCGACTGGCCGCACGACCAATTGAACCGCTGGTACTCGGCGGAAATCGGCGGGGTGTCGTTCAACGACAACTGCATCGACCTCACGCTCACGCCGGGCGACAAGGCCGGCGACCTCGCACACGTCGAAACCGCTCCCTCGACGGCCTACGTGACGCTCGATAACACTTGCAAGACCACCGACAACGCGAAGAAGCACAAATTCGCAATCAAGCGCGATAGCGGTTCGAACACCTTCTCCATCACCGGCACAATCTGGACAAAGGCCAAGCCGTATAAGACCAGCATCCCGATTCACAACCCCGGCCTGTTCTTCGGCACGGTCTTCAGCGAGGTCCTTCAGAAAGGCGGCATCGCCGTCGGCGGAAACGTCACCCTTGCGACAAAATCCTACGACCCCGGTAACGACGGCCTTGTGCCCGGCGCGGAAATAACGTCCGACATCGCGCGCACGATAACCGTCGCGAATCAGCGCAGCCAGAACTTCTACGCCGAGTCGATGCTCAAACTCCTCGGGCACAGTTTCGGCGCGGCCGGCTCATGGGCAGAAGGCGCGAAAGTCGTCGAGGGCTATCTCGGCGGCCTCGGCGTGCCCAAGAACAACTTCGTCATCCGCGACGGTTCGGGCTTCTCAAAGTCAAATCGCCTCACTGCCCGCGCAATCGTCTCGGTGCTCGAACACATGCACTCGGGAGAATTGGCGCGGATATACATGGATTCTTTTGCGGTGAGCGGTCTGGCGGAAACGTCGCTCGAAAAGCGCCTGACGGAAGAGCCTTACGCCGGGCGGATCCACGGCAAGACGGGAAGCCTGAACAACGTGAGCGCGCTCAGCGGCTACGCGGAAAACCTCGACGGCGAAATCTTCGCCTTCTCCATCATTGTCAACGACTCATCGAACAGTTCCGCCGAGCAACTGGAGGACACGACCTGTCGCCTGCTCGTTGAACTGCAAACTTCAAACTAGGAAAGGACTGCCATGATAAAAGCGGCACTATTCGATTACGGCGGCACGCTCGTCACCTCCGTCGGCAACGACATCATGCCCCTCGTGGTGGAAGGCGCGAAGTACGCGCATGCCTATCTGCAGAAAATTAACCCCGAAGCGCCGAATTTCAACACCTTCTACCAGACGGCCTCGAACGCGCTCCAGTCCGCGTTCATGGCGATCATGGGCACGCCGAGCGAACTCCAGGCAAGCGAGGTCATGGACGAACTGCTGAGCGACCTCGACATATTCCTGTCGAAAGAACAGTTCGCGGAATTCACGAGAGAATGGTTCAAGCCGTTCCGGCAGAAGACCTCCCTGCTCGACGGCGTGAAGGAAACCCTCCAAGCGCTCAAGGACAGAGGCCTGAAACTCGCCATCATCTCGAACACCATCTGGCCGCAGTACATCGTGGACGAAGAGATGAAGCGCCTCGGCATCAACAACTATTTTGACTGCATCGTGACGTCGTGCGCCTTCGGCACGAAGAAGCCCTACCCGGAGATTTTCGAGCACACTCTCTCAAAACTCGGCGTTGAGGCGACCGAGGCGGTATTCGTAGGCGATTCGCTCAAGGAAGACGTCGCCGGCGCGTCGATGGTGGGAATGAAGACGATCCTGCTCGACTGGAAGCGCGAGGAGGTTCCCGGAATCACGCCGGATGCGAAAATCAACGCGCTTTCGGAACTGGCAGGGGCAATCGCGAAACTATAAACTCGCTGGACTCGAGACGTGACAGAAGAATTGATGACGCACATAGCATTGCGTAAAGCGATGGTTGTCGCGGTGTTCGTCGTCATCGCCGCGGGCGTAACGGCGGCCTCGATAATCGGCAAATGGCCGTGGCACTGGGTTTTGGCCGGCTCGCTGCTGGGACTCATCATCTTCTTCAAACTCGCGACCGTCATCTACCCCATCAGGAAAGTCCTGAAGCGGATAATCGCCGAAGAGGAAGCGAAGCAGAAAAACGCCTCACGGAAAAAGGACTAGGCATGCCTCAGCAAATGCGCGGCAGTTGCTCGCCGTAAGGCATGTCGATTATCCGTTTCCCGCCGACCTTCGTGTGAAGCAGCACAACGCCCTCCCCCTCCTCCGTCACGCGCCCGATGATCGCCGCGTTGCGGCCGTAAACGTCGTCGCGCATCGCGTTGAGCACCTTGTCCGCGTCTTCCTCATGGCAAATCACGAGCACCTTGCCCTCGTTCGGCACATACAGCGGGTCGAAGCCCAGCATGTCGCACGCCGCCTGCGTTCGCGGGTTGATGGGGAGATCCTTCTCGAAAAGTTCTACCTTCACCTTCGCCTGATCCACAACTTCGTTAAGCGTCGCCGCAACTCCGCCGCGCGTCGGGTCGCGGAAGAAATGAATGTCCTCGCAAACGTCCAGCATCCGTGACACCAGATGATTGAGCGGCGCGCAGTCGCTTGCGATCTCGGTCTCAAACGAAAGTCCCTCACGTTTGCTGATTACGGCGATGCCGTGGTCGCCCATGTTGCCGTTTATCATCACAACGTCGCCCGCCTTCACGCGAGAGGCCGCAATAACCACGCCCGGCCTAATCACGCCGATGCCGGACGTGTTGACGAAAAGTCCGTCGGCTTTGCCCTTCTCCACGACCTTCGTGTCTCCGGTAACGACCATCACGCGCGCTTCAGCCGCGGCCGCGCGGATTGACTCGACGACGCGCTCGAAAATCTCTCCTTCAAGCCCCTCCTCGATGATAAAGCCGAGGCTCAGGAACAGCGGTCTCGCGCCGGCCATCGAAAGATCGTTCACCGTTCCGCACACGGCGAGTTTCCCGATGTCGCCGCCGTTGAAGAAGAGCGGCCTGACCACGAACGAGTCCGTCGTGAACGCGATGCGCTGGTTGCTTATCTGCACCACCGCGCTGTCGCCGAGCGCGTTCAATACGGGGTTGCCAAGTTTGCCGAGGATCGTCTCGCCGATGAGGTTGTGCATCATCGTCCCGCCGCCGCCGTGAGCAAGAAGTATTCTGTTTTCTTTCATCGTTCCCATCCTTGCAAGCGGAAGTTTTGCGACCGCTAAACCTTCTTCCGGTTGTAGCGGTAATACGCGCCGCACGTGCCTTCGCTGGAGACCATGCACGGCCCTATCGGATGCTCAGGCGTACAGCCCTTGCCGAAGAGCGGGCATGCAAACGGCGCAATCTTGCCCTGGAGCACCTCGCCGCACCGGCACCCCTTCCTTGCGCGCGAGGGGTGCGGCCCAATCCCGAAATGCGCAAATGCGTCAAAGTCCGAGTATTCATCCTTCAGAAGATAACCGCTCTCAGGAATCACGCCAAGCCCGCGCCATTCCGAATCGCCCGCGCGATAGACCCTCCCTAGTATATGCCGCGCCTTAATGTTGCCTTCGTCATCAACGACCTTCTTGTATTGGACCGCCACGCCCGGCCTCCCCTCGACGAGCATTTTGAGCAGCATCGCGATGCCTTCGATTACATCCTCCGGCTCAAAGCCCGCCACCACGCAGGGCTTGCCGTACCCGCTGACGATCGGGCGATACGCGTTCGCGCCGATTATCACGCTCACGTGCCCGGGGCAGATGAATCCGTCCAGCCGCGACTCCTTGTCCTCGAGCAGCGCCTTCATTGCGGGAGGAATAAGTTTGCCGGCGGGGATCACGAAGAAATTTCTCAGCCCCTCCGCCTTCGCGCGCTCGACGGTCAGCGCATTGCCGGGCTGCGTCGTCTCAAAGCCCACCGCGATGAAGACAACTTTCTTCTCCGGATGCCGCCGCGCAATATCGAGCGCATCGGGGGCGGAATAGACCATCCGCACGTCGGCGCCCTCCGCACGGGCCTTTTCAAGGCTTTTGTCGGTGCCGGGAACCTTCATCATGTCGCCGAACGTGGCGATAATGACAGAGGGGTTTCCCGCGAGGGCGATTGCGGCGTCGATAACGCTGTCCGGCGTAACACAGACAGGACAGCCGGGACCGGAGAGGAGAGAGACATTTTCCGGCAGGACGTCCCGGATGCCGCTGCGCGCGACGGCGACCGTGTGCGTACCGCAGACCTCCATGAGGCGCACCATCGCGGGCGCGAGTTTCGCGGCATGCAGGCGGATTTCCGCGAGGAATTTTTCTACCCCGGCGCTCATGGCTTCTCTTTCACCTCGTCCCAGATTTTGAGGATCTCGCGCGCATCTTCCGGGTCGTATTTCTTTATCGCGAAGCCGGCGTGGATGAGGACAAAGTCGCCGAGTTTCACGTCGTCGAGCATCGTGAAATCCGCCTTGATGTTGTTGCCCTGCACCGAGACAACGCCGCGGCTTCCGCTGATTTCAATTACTTTGGCTGGCACTGCAAGGCACATGATCAATCCTCAAACAAGTCATTTCGCCTCTTTTTTATGTCCCGCGACCATGTATGCCTGGCCGAGCGATATCGAGGCATCGCCGGTCGGCGATTGCCGGTGAAAATGCACTTCGAAGCCCACGCCCCGCAATCGCGCATCCGTCTTTGATTTTAGCAGGCCGTTCAGAAAAACACCACCCGCGAGAACCACCCTCATCAGCGCATTCTCGTCGCGCAGAATGCGGAGCATCCGCACAATCATCTCCGCGACCGTCGCATGAAATTTCCCCGCGATGATTTTCTTGTCAATCCCCTTCCGCAAATCCCTCACAATCCCGTAAATCATGGGGCGAGGGTCGATGATGCGGCAGTCGCCTTCGGCGTAAATCCCAAACTCGTAAGCGTCTTCCACGGTCGGCTCCGCAATGTTCTGCAGCGCGATTGCGGCCTGCGCCTCGGTCCTGTTGAAGTCGGCCAGCCGCAAAATCGCCGCGACGGCGTCGAAAAGCCTGCCGATGCTGGAAGAGAGCGGGCAGTTCAATTTCTTGTCCATCATGTCCAAAAGCGGCCGGATTTTTTCGCCGCCCAGTTCGCGCAAAACCGGCAGGTCGAGCGCAAGCATCTCCCTGCCGTAGGTCTCGTACAAATAGGCCACGGCCATTCTGTACGGCTCAAGCGCCGCGCGGTCCGCGCCGGGCAAGGGAATGTAGCGCAGGTGCGCCGCCCGGCGAAACTCCGCCGGCCCGCCCACGACGAACTCCCCGCCCCAGAAATCGCCGTCGATGCCGTAGCCGCTGCCGTCAAAGCTTACGCCCAGCACCGGCTCGTCAATCGCGTTGTCCGCCATGCACGCGGCGGCGTGGGCGAAGTGGTGCGCAACCTGTACGAGCGCATCGCCCGCCAGCGCCCGCCCGTGCCGCGTCGAGAGATAGTCAGGATGCAAATCCGCGACGACGACGTCCGGCCGGAATTTCTCATCGCGCATGAATTCGCTTATCGCGCGGCGGTATGCGTCGAAGTGGTCGTACTGTTTGAGGTCGTCGAAGGTTTCGCTGATGTATGCGGTCTCGCCGATGACGGCGCAAAAGGTGCTCTTGAGTTCCGCGCCGAGGGCGAGGATTTTCCTGTCGTTGTAAGGAAATTTGAACAGCGTATATTTCATGTTGCCTTTCCACCAGTCTCGCGCGCTATTTGACCGACGTAACTTTCCAGTCCTTGCCGGAAATGATTTCAACTTTCAGCGATTCGCATTTCGGGCATTGCGGCACGTCGGGGTCCGGCTGGAACTCCGCGCCGCACGCGGAACACCGCGCGACGCCGGGCAGAACCGCCACGTTGAACGCAGTCTCCTCAAAGCGCGCATCCTTGAGCATCTGCTCAAGCAACTCCGCGCACATCGCGGCGTCGAAGCGCAAGAGTGCGCCGAGTTGCACGTCAACGGCCTTTACCCGCGCAAGCCCCTTTGCGCGCCGCCTGACTTCCTCCGCGATATTTTTCGCAATATGAAATTCGTGCATTCCCGGGTTATCCCCGCGAAAAAAGGACAGCCCCTCAAAGCGAAAAGGCTGTCCCGTGGTTTTCGAATCAATGGCACGAGCAGGAGATGCACGGGTCGTAGGCCCGCGCTACGACCTCCAGGCTCTGCGCGAGCGCCGCCTCGTCGGCCTTCTTCGCCGTGAGATAATTGATTGCCGCCTGGAAGTCCTTCTCGATGTTCGCGTGGTTTTGCGCCGTCGGAGTGATGATGTCGGAGTCCGCGATGCGGCCTTCCGCACTGAACTTGTACCAGTGGTAGAGCGTGCCGCGAGGCACTTCGACCGCGCCCACTCCCTCGGCTGCGCCGGCCTTGATTTCCGGAACAGGCTCCCCCTTAAGGTCCATCGCGAGAAGTTTGTCGATTACCTGTATCGAGCGCTCGACCGCCCAGAACAACTCCACAATCTGCGCGTGGTTGTTGTGCAGAATGTTGTTGGACGGGATGGGGATGTTGAATTCCTTCGCGGCCTTCTTGGCTTCGCCGCTGAGTTTGTCGTAGTTGATGACGAGCCTCGCCAGCGCGCCGGTCATAAAGGGCTTTTCCTGGAACTTGCTCTGCTTGGCGGTGGAATGCGCGACCGTGCGCTCGTTGCAGACCTTGCGGTAGTCGTGGATGTCAAAGGAATCGCCGGTCGAAAGGCGGATGCGATTCCCGAACCAGCCGTAGATGCCGCCCTCAGGCTCAAGCGCGGCGTAGGTCACGGGCGATTCCGCGTAGGCCAGGGTCTTTATGGTGTTGAAAAGGCGCGCGAGCGCCCACGCGCCTTCAACGGCGTTCGCGAGTTGCCCGCGAAGGCTTTTCAACTGGTCCTTCGACGGGACCTTGCCGAACCCGCCGACGGCGAGGTTTATCGGGTGGATAGCCTTTCCGCCGACAACTTCCTGAATGCTGTTGCCGAGTTTCTTGAGCGAGAGGACAAGTTTGACCTCGTTGGGATATTTCTGCGCCCTGTCGAGCGCGCCGCCGAAGCCGAGAAAATCAGGCAGGGCGAGGCAGCCGACGTGGAGCGAATGGCTTTCGATGAACTGGCCGTGGTTGCCGAGTTCGCGCAGGAGGCGGGTCTGCTCGCTAACTTTCACGCGGAAGGCGTCCTCAATGGCACGCAGCGACGCGGAGGTATGCCCCATGGAGCATATCGCGCAGATGCACGAGGCCACGCGCGTAACGTCGTCCCACTTCTTGCCGACGAGCAGCGCCTCGAAGAACCGCGCGCCCTCGATAACGTCCATGTGCATCTTCTTTATCTTGCCGTCTTCTATCTCAACGCTGATGCCGCCGTGGCCTTCGACGCGGCAGAGGTGGTCAATGTTTATTTTTTGCTGCATTATTGCGCTCCTTTGAGAAGAGTTCCTCGATTGCCTCACTGGGCGCGGCGAAGTTGCGCATCTGGTTCTTGATGTCTTCGTAAGTGAAGCCTTTTTCCAGCAGGATGTTCAACTCGCTGGTGACGTTGGGCGTTTCAATCGGCCCGCGGCAGCCGTGGCACGGGCGGTTATGGCTCGGGCAGCGCGCGTAGCAGCCGGCCTGAGTGACGGGGCCGAGGCACAACTCGCCTTTCTGGACGAGCATGCAGACATTTTCCTGTATCTTGCACTCGGTGCAGACGGGGTAGTTGACGAGCGACGGCAGGTCGCCGTGCAAGAGCGACGCGACGGCCTGCAGGAACTGCCACTTCTCAATCGGGCAGCCCGGTATCGCATAGTCAACCTGCACGTATGCGGACAGCGGCAAGGCGGGAAGGCTCGTTTTCCAACGGCCTTCCTGCGGGCCGTACACCTTTTTTATCATTTCCCCGCGCTCGACTTCGTTGCGCATGGCCTGAACGCCGCCGTACGTGGCGCAGGTGCCGATGGCGACGAGGAGTTTGCAGTTCTTGCGGATTTCCTTGAGTTCCTCGACCTGTTCCTCGTTGCTGATGCTTCCTTCGATGAAGGCGATGTCAAGGTTCGTGTCGTCGTTCTTCGACGATGCCATGCGGAAGGAGACTATATCGACGAGCGAGGCGAGTTCAAGCAGTTCGTCCTCGCAGTTGAGTATTGCCAACTGGTCGCCGGCGCAACTCGTGAATCCGTATATGCCTATCCGTGGTTTGGTCATTTCCGTTGCTCCTAGATTATTTCAGGCAGATTTATGGCGTCCCAGCATGTGAAGATCGGCCCGTCGATGCACGTGTACTTGTACCCGACCGAGCAGTGTCCGCACTTGCCGATGCTGCACTTCATCTTGCGCTCGAGCGACATCAGGATGCGGTTCTTGGAGAAATCGCGTTCGAGCAGTTTGGCCAGCACGAATTTATACACGACCGGCGGGCCGCACACGGCCGCGTAGGTAGTCCGTGCGTCAAGTTTCACCTTCGAGAACAGTTCCGGCAGAAGGCCCACGTTGCCGTGCCACTTGGGCACGTCGGGCAAGTCATAGGCGTAATCCACCGTCAGCATGCACTCGATGTCCTGCCGCTTCTCCAGCGCCTCAAGTTCGTCGCGGAAAAGTATGTCCTGCGGGCTGCGCGTGCCGTACATCAGGATGATGCGCTTGTAGTCGTTCCTGTTGTCCAGCGCGTAGTTGAGGAGGGAGCGCAACGGCGCCATGCCGAGGCCTCCCGCGATGATAAGCAGGTCGTGGCCCTTCATCTCTTCCACAGGGAAACCGTTGCCGTACGGGCCTCTCAGGCCGACAAGGTCGTTTTCCTTTATCGTGTAAAGATGGTTCGTGACCCTGCCGACCTTTCGGACGCACATCTCGATGATGCCGGGGCGCGTGGGCGTACTGCATATCGAGATCGGCGCCTCGCCGGTGCCGATGACGCTCAGCATCATGAACTGCCCCGGCCGATAGGTGAAGTGCTTCGCCCGTTCGGGGTCCTCGAAGCGGAACTGGAAAAGATAATCGCTCTTCACCATCGGGATAATCCGCACGATCCTCGCCGGTTGCGGCGTGTAAGGATTATCCTTATATACTGCTTCGGGTAACTTAGTAACGTCGGATGAATCATTTCACGGCACCTCGAATGGTGTTAATCACTTCGGCCACGTCAATTTTCGCCGGGCACACGTTGATGCAGCGCCCGCAGCCTACGCAGGAGGGCCTGCCGTACCGGTCAACGAAGCCTTTCTGCTTATGCAGGTAGCGCAGTTTCACGCGCATGGCGCGGTTAGTGCGGAAGTTGTGCCCGCCGGCCACCAGCGCGTAATCCTCGAACAGGCATGAATCCCACGTCCTCTTGCGCACGCCGCCCGCCGTGCCCAGCGCAATCTCGTCGGCGACATTGAAGCAATAGCACGTCGGGCAGATCATCGAGCACGCGCCGCAGCCCAGGCACCTCTCGCCCAACTCCTTCCACTGCGGGCTGTCGTACTCCATCTCAAGAATCTCAGGCAGGTCCGTCGTGGAAATCGAGCGCGTGAATTTCTTGAGGATTTCGTTGGAACGCTGCTTGTACTCGTCAAGTTCCGCGTCAGTCGGCTTGCGGAAAAGATTTTTTGCGCCGTTCGCCATGTCGTCGCCGCGGCTTGTGCCCACTCGCACAAGATAGCCTTCCTTCAACTCCGCCAGGAACAGGTCAAACCCATCCTCCGCGAAGTCCGTCCCCATCGAACGGCAGAAGCACAAATCGTCCGGCACGCAGGACAGGCCCACGATGGCCGTGTTTTTGCGCCTGTTGAAGTAATAATTGTCTATATAGTCCGTACCGAAGACGAGGTCGAGGATGCGGATGGAGTTGATTTCGCAGGGGTGAATGCCGAAGAGAACTACCTTCTTGTCCATATCCTCTTCAACGGGCTGGTAGCCCTTCTTCGTGTCAAACGTCATCAGCGGCTCCACCGGGCGGAAGAAATATTTCTTCGCCGGCAGGATTGTGCGGCGGTAGTCCAGCGCGATGTCGCGGACGTTCTCGCACTTGCCGTAGTAGAAGATGTTCTCGTCCTTCCTGAGCGGCACATGCAGTTCGCCGAACTTCCGGACGCTCTCCATGAAATCGTACAGATTGCTTTTGGGCAGAAAAACCAGTTTCACAAGTCACCTCGCTAACATTTATGCCCGCCTCACGAAACAACGCGGGCACGATAAAATTCATCCGTATCTCGAACATCCCCTCATTTCTCACCCGGGGGCAATACACAAAGGTGGGCCAGTAACAGCGGCCAAAGGATGCGGATTCTTATTAAGAATATAATAGCAAATTCCCCCCCCGTTCCGCAAGACATTTTGGGCCTTTCAAACTTCCGCCACAAGAGGCTGTCGGCGCTATCAATCAGGACTCCGAAGAAAAACCGAAAATAGCCGGCAGGCCAATTCCCCTTGCGAGCGCAAGGCGGGTACGGTATCCTGTCGGAGAACATTACCCGGAGGAAACATCATGCCGAAAACACTGACAGGGCAACCAAGCGAAAAGGACATTCTGCTCTTCAACCTCGAGATGGCGCGCGAGCGCACGCTGGAGATAATGGAGGACGTGCGCAAGGAATTCGGACTCGGCCCGGAAATCCTCGGCTGGCGGCCCAACGCGGGCGCGCACACCATCGGCTGGCTTATCGGGCACATCGGCGGCAGCGAGTGGAACATGGCCAACCGCTTCAACAAACTCGTCAAAAAGCCGCCAATCGGCCGCGACGAGATGTGGCGGGAGTTCATTTACGGCACGCGCCCGCCCGAAACGTATCCGGACATCAAGGAAATCCTCGACGGCATGGCGGAGGTACGCGTGCACGTAAAGGACGTTCTGCGGAGTTCGTCGTACGCGCTTCTGGACACGCCGGCGATGCCGGACCCGAAGTTCGCTAACTGGACGGTACGCTACGTGCTGCAGATGATGCCGCTGCACGAGAGTTTCCACGCCGGGGCAATCCGGTACATTCACAAGTACCTCCTGCCGAAGAAATAGAGGAAGGGCGGCGGGAAAAATTAGAAAGAATTCTTGCGTTTAGCGCGGTTTTGTATTGACAGGAAATCCACCAGATACTAACATTTGCTTATCCTTTTTTAATCCTTGCACTAACGCATAACTGTGAGAGGGGGTGCTGCGCATGGCAAAGAAAAAAGCAAAAAAGGCCGCGAAGAAGAAACCCGCAAAGAAGGGAAAAAAGATCGCAAAGAAAAAACCGGCTAAAAAGAAAGCCGCCAAAAAACCGGCCAAAAGGCCGATTCCTTTCATGTTCTAGGCGTGAGCCGAGGGAAATTCCAGGTTTTTATTGCGGTACGGTCGCATGAATAAATCAAGGGTAATCAGCGAAGTGGCACGGGCTATTCGTAAATCCATCACTGAAACTGAAACGTTGATCAACGCGTTTCTTGAAAAAATTCAGGACGGATTAAAAAAGGATGGGTGCGTTCAACTTTCAGGATTCGGCACCTTCACCGTAAGACGGCGCACGGCCCGCAAAGGGCGCAATCCGCAGACAGGCGAGGTCATCGACATCAACCCCGCCGCCTTCGCGGGATTCCGGGCGGGCAAACGGCTGAAGTGGCACCTGAATCATTAGAATAAACCACCAGCAGTGGGGCGTTTTCTCTTAAGAAGACGCTCCACTGTTATTTTTGCCGCAAGCATCAACATCCGACAGGTCCGACAAGTCAGACCGCGCGCCCGTGAACCCGGAGTGCGGCGGTTTCTCTGGAAAAGTCCGCGGCGAACGGATAGAATGAGAAAACCAAAGAGGACCAAAGTCAACAGGGGATTTAACAGTGAGAAGCGCGTCCATACTGCTGAAACTGGCCCCCACTATACTGGCGTTCCTGCGCGACAGGCGCCGCTGGATATTTTTCGGCTCTTCGAGAGAAGTCTCACCGGAGACCCACCGCAGGCGCGCCGAGAAACTCCGCGTGAAAATCGAGCAACTCGGCCCCACGTTCATCAAACTGTCGCAGATCCTCTCAACCCGCGCGGACCTTCTGCCGCCGGCATACATCACGGAACTGGCGAAACTGCAGGACCGCGTTCCGCCCACCCCCGCCGCGGACATAAAGCGCGTAATCGAAGAAGACCTCGGCCGGCCCGTCGGCGAAGTGTTCGAGCGGTTCGACGAGGAATCGCTCGCCGCGGCATCGCTGGGCCAGGTCCACCGCGCGCGCTACAAGGGCCAAGAGGTGGTCGTGAAAGTCCTGCGGCCCGGCGTGCCCAATCTCGTGCGCCTTGACCTGCGCATAATGCGCCGCATACTCGACGCGCTCAACAATTATATCCGCCACCATTTCCTCACCGCCTTCACCAACGTCTTCAACGAATACAGCAGGATAATCGCGGAGGAAATGGACTTCGTCGAGGAGGCAAACAACGCAAACCGCTTCCGCGAGAACCTGAGAGAAATCCCGCGCATTATCATTCCGGAGGTCTATCGCGAAATCTCCTCCTCGCGCGTGATCGCGCTGAAATACTACGAAGGGATAAAAATCAGCGACGTTGAGGCGCTCAAACGCGCGAAGATCGACATATTCAACGTGATAGAAGAACTCATCGAGATATACGCGCGGATGATGCTGATAGACCGCTTCTTCCACGCCGACCCGCATCCCGGCAACCTCCTGATAATCCCGTCCGCCGCGCCCGGCGAGGAGAAGATAGTGATGCTGGACTTCGGCATGGTGATAAGGATTGACGAATCCACGAAAGACAAACTGCTTCACGCCGCCGCCGCCTGGGCCAGGCGCGACATCGACGAACTGGTGTCATGTTTGTACGACCTCGACGTCATCGACCCTGAGGTGAACCCCGCAACCGTCACGGACGCCGCGCGGGAACTAGTGGACATAATCGACAGATACAAGTTTTCCCAGCGGCGCATCCAGCAGTATTTCACGGCGGTGCTCGACACGTTCTACAAGTTCCCCATCCGCATGCCGTCAAATCTCGTTTACATCGCCAAGACCGGAATCGTGCTTGAGGGCATCGGCGTGAGCCACGACCCCGCTTTCGACGGGGCGCGCGCCGCCACGCCCGTGGTCAAGCGGATGCTCAAGACCGTGCTGATTGACCCGAAACTCTCCCCGCTGGAATACCTGCTGAAAAAGGTGAGGGAAATTCACACGATGCTCGGCAACATGGAGCGCTTCTTCCACCACGCCTCGCGCGACGAAATCCGCGTCCGCGCCCACCCGACGGACATAGCCGAGATCGAGCGGTTCCTCTCCACGACGAACCACCGCATAATGGCCTCCGTCTTCATCCTTGCGATGATGGTGGTCACGGCGATACTTTTCCTTCACACGTCAAGCGGCTGGCTGCTCGGCGGCGGGCTGGGGGGTTCGTTCCTCATCTTCCTTATAATATATCTCCTGCCTTCCAGACCAAAGGGCAGGTAGCAACGTATGAAACGACGGCACTGCCTTTGCAGTTGCGGTTCGGATAACAGGAAAACACTTTCAGGAGGAAACCACATGTCAGACAGAAACAGCGGATGCTGCGGCCCCAGCGGAGACAAGGAATCCAAGGGGTTCAAACTTCAAATGGACGTTGAGAAGATAAAGCAGGCCATCGGAAAGGTGCGCCACGGCGTCTTCGAGGCGATTGCCGCCGTCGTGCCGAAGGAAGTATGCCAGCACGCCGGAACCATGAAGAAGGAATTCCTGCTCGCCCTCCGCGCGTTCATCGATGACGAGATAAAGCGCACCGACGAACACATGTCCGAGGTGGATAAGGCCCGCGAAAAGCGCGAAAAGAAACAGGACTGACGAGAACGGAACAACGGTATTCGGGCGCGGGCGAAACACGGCGGCGGGCTTTGCCGCGCAATCCTCGTCCGCCGGTTTCTTTCTTTAACGTTGGCTTAAACCGATACTGGAGCCAAACGTTGCACTCGGGCGTGTTTCTGCTATACTGAAAGCATTCGGTTTAGGCCGGAAAAGCAGGCGAGGTAGCCTGCTGTTTTATTCCTTCGCGTTCACACGAAAGTTTTCGCCGGATGAAATTCACGAAAATGCACGGCATAGGCAACGACTATGCCTATGTCAACTGCTTCGAGGAAAAGGTCGGGAAGCCGTCAGAACTGGCGCGCAAAATCAGCGACCGGCACTTCGGCGTCGGCGGTGACGGCCTTATCCTCATCATGCCCAGCAAGGTCGCGGACTGCCGCATGCGGATGTTCAACGCCGACGGCTCCGAGGCCGAGATGTGCGGCAACGGCATCCGTTGCGTCGCGAAATACGCCTACGAGCACGGCATCGCGCGCAAGGAAGAGATGAGCATCGAAACCGGCGCGGGAGTTCTCCGGCTCAAACTTTTCCGCAAGGGCGACGTAATAGAGAAAGTCCGCGTGAACATGGGCGCGGCGCGGCTCGCGCCCGCGGAAATCCCGGTGAATCTGCCGGGAGAAAAAATCATAAATGCCCCTCTGAGAATTCTGGATCGCGAGTTCAGGATAACTTGCGTTTCGATGGGCAATCCCCACTGCGTCATCTTCATCGACGATGTGAGGAAATTCCCGGTGGAGAAATACGGCCCGCCGATTGAGACGCACGCGATTTTCCCGAAAAGAACGAATGTCGAGTTCGTCCAAATCGTAAATAAGAGAGAGGTGATTCAGCGGACGTGGGAGCGCGGCGCGGGAGAGACGCTGGCCTGCGGCACCGGCGCGAGCGCGGTCTGCGTGGCGGGCGCGCTGAACGGCCTGACCGAACGCGCCATCCTGAATCACCTGCCCGGCGGCGACCTGGAACTGGAATGGGCGCAGGACGGCACGGTATTCATGACCGGGCCGTGTGTGGAAGTGTTTGAGGGAGAATGGAAGTTGTAGGCAAAACAGCGTATTTTGCGGCCGGTGTAGCGGCCTTTCTTACCGCAACATATAAGGAGTTGGACATGCGATACGTAAAATTCGTGTTTCTCGCGTTCTTGCTTTTCGCGCTTCCCGCGACAACTTTCGTCAGCGCGCTTGCCGACGAGGCGCCCGCCGCGCCGCCGGCAGGGGGCGAGAAGCCGCCCGCGACGGACATCCAGCCGACCGGCTTCGCCTTTGACCAGTTGAAAAAACTGCAGGATGCCGGTTACGACAAACTGCACTATGTTTACATCACGGGCATGGAGCCGACGGGGTGGGAAAAGGTCGAATTCGCCGTGGGCGTGTGGGAGAACCAGCCGGTCATCGAAATGACCATCGCCCTTAAAACGCTCGACTACCTGAACATGGAATACACCCTCGAAAGCAAGATATATTACAACGCGAATCTTGAAGTCCAGGGCCTCGCCGAAACTTACACGCGCCTTGCCGCCATCACCAAGATAACGGGAACGCGCAGCGGAAAAGTCCTGCAAGTTACAAGCCAGAGCGCCGCAGGCGAGCCGGTAAAGAGCGAAGTCATAGTTGAGGGATTGCCGGACCCGCCGCTTGAACTCTACGCCCTGCCGCTCCGATATTTCGGCGTGGGGATGAAGGACGACGCGACCATTTCCCTTCTGAATGATCTCAATCCGCCCGCCTTCGCAACCGCCACCGCTCAAGCCGGCGGCAAAACGACCACCATCATGAGCGACATCAGGCTGGGGCAGTGTCTGGCCTATCCCCTCGGTCAGGCGGAGAGGATCTTGATAGAGGCTAAGTCGGGCATCGTGGGCCGCAGAGACTCGGGATACAGAACCCAGTACCTCGTTGACAAGGCGACGTTCGACAACTTTGTCGTAAACGGGAAATGGACCGAAGCAAGAAAGGCCATCGCCCAAAACGCCGCGACGCTCCTACCGGAGCCTTCAAAACCCATTGACGACTGGAACGCGAAAAGAGGGGAACTGGCGAAATATTGGAAAGACCTCGCTGACAAAATCCCCGCCGATACGCTTGCGGGGATCAAGACCTTTATGCAGCAGGGCCTAGGAGCCATCAACATTAACCCGAAACAAGTACCCCAGGAGACAAAAGACAAACTCTCACAACTCGGAGACAACCTCCTCTACTACGTGATGTCCCAAACACTGAACAACACTAACAACCAGGAAGGAATAACGGCGCGCTTCAGCCTGACCAGCCTCCTGCCTATTCTCTTCCCGGACAAACTTCCTGACCCGGTCCGCGACACAATCATCGCCATGATATACGACGACACCATGGCGGTTGACCAGCGCCTGCTGACGTTACTGGTCAACCGCGCGTGGGACGCCGGCCTCCAGGATATCCTTGTCGACATAATGAAAAACACCAAGACCGAACCACTGGCGCAGACGGCGGCGGACATACTTTTCAGCAAGAATCCCTCCTGGGCCGACAGACTGGGCCTGTACGTGATGACGGCGGCAAATACGAGCAGGTACCCCATGGTGGTGCAGAGCATGCGCGCGACGGCGGAAACCCCCATGTTCATCGGACCGCTGCTCGACCGATGCAGGCTTGCCACCCTGCAAATGCCGGAGTTCAACGCCGGGGAGGTTCTCAAAAAGATATTCGGCGAGAATATAGTGGGCGTCGATCTCAATGAATTCTACTGCAAGTGGGACGCCGCGATGTTCAGTTACGGGACAGTGCCGGACGATGTGAAAGCAAAGGCCGATGATCTTTTCGTGAAACTGGACGCGGAGGACCTGGCCACCCGCGAGAGCGCCAAAAAGGACCTCGTCGCAATGGGCAAGGTGATTCTCCCCCTGCTTGAGGCCCAAAGGAACAACAACAGCCCCGAAGTCCGCGCCGCCGTGAGCGAAATCTCCGACCTGGTCGTCGCCCCCGGCTATTCGACCACCGTGGATTTCATCCGGAAGAACCAGTACGACAGGAACCTGAGCATATTCATAGGGTACCTCGCCTGCCAGACCCCGTCAATGAGGGCCGTTGCCGCCGTG
>Ga0315288_10000379_pt1 | contig 56103 bp, 50 predicted proteins | sample YL17G11_20_MG_FD_203454 | JGI IMG/M metagenome (GOLD analysis project Ga0315288, IMG submission 203454) | Sediment microbial communities from Yellowstone Lake, YNP, Wyoming, USA - YL17G11_20 | ecosystem: Environmental > Aquatic > Freshwater > Lake > Sediment | place: USA: Wyoming | collected...
CGGTACGTTCTTCATCTCCCAACCTCCTCGTTCCCTTCCGCCTTTGGTTTCGGCGGCCCCCGGCCGCCGGCTTTTTCCGAGCCGGCGACTAATTTAAAAAAAAAAACGTTCTGTCAAGAGAAAAATATTGGTAGCCACGAGACCGGCGTTTAATTATTACGAAAACGGTAGAGTTTACAGTTCGCCGTTATAATGAGCGACAAAGCCGCCCCTCGGGGCGGCTTTTCTGTCATAGCGGCTTAACGGCGGCGTTAACAGGTTCAGGGATGATACAGCAGCTCGTACCCGCCGAAAACGTCGTTGCGGGCGACGGCGGCGTATCCGCCTCCTTGCGCCCGGTCAACGTCGACGAAGCTCATAGGGTAGGGGAGTTGTTCCACGAACCAGTCGCCGGCGCGGTATAATATGGTGGTAAATTCGCCGACGCCGATTCCGTCGGAAAACATTCCGAGCGGCTCGTCGTGGCCCGCGAACGCCACCGCCCGCAAGTCGTGGAAATACGGGCCTTGATAAGAAAGGAAGACGAGCTCGTATTGGCCGTGGCCGACGGGGCCGGTTCGGCGCACGAGGCCGACCGCGTTGTCATCGAACAGGACTTTTAAAAATACCCCGTTGTCCACGGCTACGAGCGCCTCGGCCCACAAGACGCGGCGCGGCCCGAACGCCGCGGGCAGGAGCTCGGTCGTCCAACTGGCGCCCGAGTCCTCGGAAATATAGACCTTCCCGCGGTCCTGGTAGTGGGGCGGTTCCCATCCCCCCGGCGTTTTGGGCTCGACGTAGTCGCCGACGTATTCGACGGCGACGATGCACGGCGTGTCGAAGATGAATTTTGAGACGGCCGTCACGGGCCCGAGGCTATCGAATAGCGTTACCTCGTCGCCGTTATATAGCGCGAGCGTACCGGCGTGCTTGCCGTAGAACTCACGGGTATGGTTGCTTAGCAGAAAGTAATAATTACCGCCCGACGCGTCGAGGGAAAGGCCGCTTATGGTCCGATAGGGTAGGTCCGGGAGGTTCTTCTCGCCCCAAGCATTCTTTTCGGCGTCGTACTCTACGAGATATGGTTTCCGGCCTCCTGCCCCCTTGGACCCCGCCGCCACCGCCCATGACATCCCTTGGGTGACGGCTTCGAACGTGGAGTTGGGGTAAGGGGACTCGTATTCTTGTACGATGGATTTATCGTTGTAGGATAGGATTACCGCTTTTCCCGTCTCGTTGTCGCCGGCCATTAAAACCTTGGCGTGACCGTCGTCCGTGGCGCCGAATACGCCGTAAACGTTCGCGACGTCGCCGGGTACGTCGGCCTGTTTCACCCACGCCGGCGCCGCCGGCGCCAGCGGCGCGTCGGAGCATCCGCAGACGAGGGCCGCTGCCGCCGCCAATAAAAGCATCAATAGGGAATGAAGACGAGGTCGCATCAGTAGCCGGGGCCGGCGGCCGCGTAAAGCCCCGACCCTATCAAGGCCCAGTACGCGTTTCTTCCGGCGCATGACACCTCCAATACAAACCCCTCGCCGTGGGGCGTCTCTTCCAATACCCATTCGCCCCGCGTCAACGCTACCGACGTCTCGGCGCCGGTCACGAAGCCCTCGGTCTCGGACCGGAACGCCATATAAGTAGCGTCGAAGAAGTTCGGGCCGTACGGCGCCATAAATATTATCTCGAATGCACCGGCGTCTTGACCCGTGAGGGCGGCGACGCCGTAGTATTCGACTTTTTTATCGGGGTACGTGGATTTAAACGTCGTCAGGATATATAAGGCCTCGCCCGCCGCCGCTATTTCGGCGTATCGTAACTCGCCGCCGAACAGCCAATAATCGTCCGCCAGCGTTACTTTCGCCTTATCCCACGTCCGCCCCTCGTCGCGGCTCGTGTACAGGTACGGGGCGGCGTTGCCGCCGTGGTAGCCGGTGTACTCGTAGATATATATGACGCCGTTTGGCGTGACGGCGACGCTAACCGTATCTATTTCTTTTGGCACGTTATTATAACCAAAACGTTTATCCCACGCGCCGTCTTTGTAATAATATAACCCGCAGTTGCCGGTGAACCAGACGCCCCCATTCGCCACGGCGCCCACTACGTTGAGCGAACGTTCGACGATACTGGACGGGACCGTGACCTCCTGGGGGGCGTCCCAATCCCAGCGTAGGACGTACGGGCACTGCCCGCCGCCTACTGTTTTGTAGCCGGCGGCCCAGATATCGCCCGCGCCGTATTTGACCGAATATAAACTGCTACCAGCATAAGGCGCCCGGAAAAACTCTTCCCCCGTCCGGCGGATAACGTCGTATTCGTAGATTATGGCCGTATCGCCCTGACTTCCTACGACGTATACGGTCGTGTCGTCTTCTTTTTCGGCCACGCCGGACATAGTACCCAGGAAGGCCCAGACATAGTGCCAACTCGGCGCCCGCGCCGGCGTCGCGCCGTCGCCGCACGAGAGCCCGACGACGGCGATTATGGTCAAAGGTATAATCGTATTAAATAGTTTTTTCATCGCCGCCCACCGGCGTCCTTTCTTCGCCTGCGTTTATATTACAATATAAACTAACAGTTCTGTCAAGAGAAATATAATGTTGGCCCGATGCTTAAACGGTTCCCTTCCGCCGTTAATAACGTCTGAAGAGTAGGCGCGGCGAGGGCGGGTGTCGCCGCCGTTGTACTTCGCCGGTTCTATCTCCCCTCGTCGTCCCCTTTCTCCCGCCTTGCTTTTACGCCGGCCATTTGTTATATTTTACGACCCGGCGCGGCGCCCGGGGTAACGCCTATGGACCGACTATGGGCGGCGCTCGTCGCCTTCCTCCGGGAGTTCAGCTGGCCGCGGGCGCTGTGGTATCTGGCGGCCGCCGCCTTCGCGACCTCGGCGCTGGGGGTCGCGGCCGGCAACCGCTGGCTCCTCCCCGCGCTGGACGTCGCCGCGATTCTGCCGGCGTGGTGGTGGGCGCGCCGCGAGCGCTCCGTCCAGGCGACGGCGTTCATCCTGCTCTTCTGGGCGTTCTGGAAGGCCGTGGCCCTCGCGTTCATGACGACGCTCCTGCCGACGCGGGCCGCGGCCGCGGTGGCCTTCGGGCCCCGCTTCGCCGACCAGACGCTGACGTGGCTCCGGACGGGCGAGCTCGCCCCGGCCCTCGGCCCCTGGCTCGTGTTGAAAGCCGCGGCCGCCGTCTTCGCCCTCAGCCTGGTAACGGGCGGCATCGGCGGCCTCGTCGCCGCCGCGGTGCTCCTGAACTGCCAGGCCTACGTCCTGGGGCTGCTCTTCACGCGGACGGTGGCCCCGGTCAAAGTGTTGGCGCTGGGCTGGCCGTTGTGGTATATCTTCCTGGCGCTGGGGTTGGTGAACCTGCTGTTGGCGGCGTCGGAGCCGCTCGCGGGCCGCATGGCGCGCCGGCCCTTCCGCCCCGCCGAGACGCGGGACGCCTTCTTCGTCGCGGTCCTTATGTGCGTCGCCGCCTACCTCGCGCTGACCTACCTCGCGCCGTGGTATCAGGAGGTCCTCGGGCCGGTGGTCATCTTCGACCCCGCGGCCCTTACCGGCTTATGAAAACTACCGCCATCGCTTCGGCCCTGTTTCTCGCGGGCGCCGCGGCCGCCGCGGTCCTGGTGTGGGACCACGACGGCGGCGCGACCTTCGACGACCCCGGCGGCGCCGGCCACGTCGGCACCGAGTATCGCCTGGTCCGCGCCCTCAACGTCAACGGCGTGACGGACGTGGACAAGCGCCAGGTCCTCCCGCTCGACCTCGCCGGCTACGACGCCGTCTTCGTCCTCTGCGGCTTCTGGCCCCACGACGGCCGCCTGTCCATCACCGAACAGAACGCCCTCGCGGCGTACCTCGCCGGCGGCGGCAACCTCTACGTCGAGGGGACGGACGTGGCGGCGCGCTACGGCGACACGCCGCTGTTCGTGGCGCTGGGGACGGGCTTCATTGACGACGGCCGGCCGATGGAGGACGGCAACGTCAACGTCGCCGAGGGCATCGGCCCCTGGAAGGGCTACCGCTGGGACTACTTCGCCTACAGCCGCGACCGGCCCGACGCCTACGTGGACGAGCTGGCCGCGGCCGAGGGCGAGGTCGTCGTCCGCTCCCGGCGCGCCGGCAACCAGTCCAACGCCCGCGTCGTCCGCTACGCCTACGAGGGCGACGTCCCCTACCGCGCCGTGGTCTCGTCCCTCATCTTCGGCGCGCTGGCCGACGGCGACTGGAGCCGCGCCGAGCTGATGGCGCTGTATCTGGACTTCTTCGGCCTGGGCAGCGACCGCGCGGGCGCCCGGGTGCGGCCGGCGTCGCTGGGCCGGGTCCGCGCGCTCTTCCGCTAATCCCCGCTTTCCGCGGCTCGAGAAAGGATAAGAATGGGTTACGACGCGAGTCTCAAGAAGCTCATCGCGAAGGTGGAGGCGAGCCGTCCCGCGCGCCTCGCGGCCGTGCGCCGCGGCGAACACTACCAGCGCCTGACGCTGGAGGAGATCGACGCCATCCTGAAGGCGTTCCACCCCGACTTCCGCGCCGACGCCAAGCGCGCGGTGGGCGTGGGCCGCAACCAGGGCTCGGTCTACCCCAACGAGCTGGTGGACGTCCTGGAGGCGCCCAGCCGCCTGGACCCCGCCGCGGTCAGCCTGGACAAGGTGGACTACGACGTTGACCTGCTCATCATCGGCGGCGGCGGCGCCGGCTGCAGCGCCGCCATCGCGGCCTCCGACGCCGGCGTCCAAGACATCCTGATGGCCACCAAGCTCCGGATGGGCGACGCCAACACGATGATGGCGGAGGGCGGCATCCAGGCCGCGGACAAGGAGAACGACACGCCCGTCATCCACTACCTGGACGTCATGGGCGGCGGCCGCTTCGCCAACAAGCCGGAGCTGGTCCGGGCGCTGGTCCACGACGCGCCGCTGGTCATCGCCTGGCTGGAAAAGCTCGGCGTCATGTTCGACAAGACCGACGACGGCACCATGCGCACGCTGCACGGCGGCGGCACCAGCCGCAAGCGCATGCACTCCTGCGGCGACATCACCGGCGCCGAGATAATGCGCACCCTCCGCGACGAGGTCCAGTGCCGGCCCTACATCAAGAACGTGGAGTTCGCGCCCGCGGTGGAGCTTCTTAAGGACGAGGCGGGGCGGGCCGCGGGCGCCGTCCTCTACGACCTGGACCGCGACGTCCACCTCGTCGTCCGCGCCAAGTGCACCATCGTCTCCACCGGCGGCTTCGGCCGCCTCCACCTCATGGGTTTCCCCACCACCAACCACTACGGCGCCACCGCCGACGGCCTCGCGATGGCCTACCACGCCGGCTGCCAGCTCGTCTTCCTGGAGTCCTCGCAGTTCCACCCCACGGGCGCCATCTACCCCGAGCAGATCGTGGGCCTCCTCATCACCGAGAAGATCCGCGGCGCCGGCGCCCAGTTCCTGAACGTGAACGGCGAGCAGTTCGTGTATCCCCTCGAGACCCGCGACGTGGCCTCCTCCGCGCTCATCCGCGAGTGCGCCACGCCCGAGAAGGGCGGCCGCGGCCAGGGCGTCGCTACGCCCTCGGGCCGCGCCGGCATCTGGCTGGATTCGCCCATGATCGAAATTCTGCGGGGCGCCGGGACGGTGCGGCGCGACTTCCCAGGCAAGTATCGGATGTACGCCAACCACGGCATAGACATCAGCCTGGAGCCCATGCTCATCTATCCCACGCTCCACTACCAGAACGGCGGCGTGTCCATCAACGCCGACGCCTCGAGCCCCGACGTGGACGGCCTCTTCGTCGCCGGCGAGACCGCGGGCGGCATCCACGGCCAAAACCGCCTGATGGGCAACTCGCTTTTGGACGTGTGCGTCTTCGGCCGGCGGGCCGGCGTCGCGGCCGCCGCCCAGCTGCCCTCGGCGAAGGTCGGCGCGCTTTCCCTCGCCCACGTCGTGGCGTGGAACGACGCCGTGGCCAAGGCGGGCGTGGCCAAGGCGATGCGGGCTCCCATCCTCTTCCCGGACTACCGGGGCAAGGTGATGTAGGGCGGCCATGTCCTGGCTCGACGGGGGGCTCCACTTTTTCGGCTTCGCGGTTTGCCACACGCTGCCCAGCCGGACCCTCGCGCTGGGCGGCCGGTATCTCCCGGTGTGCGCGCGTTGTTCCGGCATCTACTTGGGCGTCGCCGCCGCCTACCTCTACCTGCTCGCGCGCCGCGGCTTCAAGGTCAACGCCCTCCCGCGCCTCGGCGTTTCCCTCGCCCTCGTCGCGACCCTTCTGCCCCTGGCCGTCGACGGCGTTACCTCCTACGCCGGCCTCCGCGCCTCGAACAACGTCATCCGCCTGGTCACCGGGCTTCTGGCCGGCGGCGCGCTGCCGCTGTTCGCCTTCCCGCTGCTCTCGCCGGATCTGGTGGAGGAGGAGCGCGGGAAAAAGGCGGTCCGCCCCTTCGGCCCCTGGTACGACTACCTGATATGGGCGGGGGCGGTGGCGGCGGTGGGGGCGCTCGCGCTGTGGGGCTGGCCGCCGCTGTATTACCCGCTGGCGATACTCGCGGTCGCCGGCCTCGCGGCGATATTCTACAACCTGGCGCTCGTAATCTGGCTGATGGTTTTCGAGCGGGCGCGGCGGCGGTCGCGGGCCTGGCCCTACGTCCTCGCGGCCGCGAGCGTCCTCGCCGTCTTCGCCCTTCTAAACCTTTTTCACTATTACACGTTCCGGGCGTTGTTGAACGCCACCGGCGGGAAGTTACCCGCCTGAGACGGGGCGGCCCGGGCGCCGCCCCCTGGCAATGATGTCCAGCGTGAAGCCCGTAAAAACAGCGCCGTGGATGGCGGGCCTTATCGTCGCGGCCGCCGCGGCGGCGCAAATCGCTTTTCTGTGGGCGGCGCCGAAGGGGCGGCCGCCCGAAAAACCCACCGACTTCGTGGTCTACTACGAACCCGTGGCGCGCAGCATCCTGGCGGGGGAGGGGATAACGCGTCACGGCGGGCCCGCGGTCCGTTATCCGCCCGGCTTTCCGGCGGCGCTGGCGGGGATATTCTGGGGCGCCGGGCGGTTGGGCGTCGCGGACGCCGCCGCCGTAACCGCGGTCAACGTCGCGGCCGCCGCGTTGAGCGCCGCGTTGGTGTTCCTGGTCGCCCAGATCATTTTCGGCACGAGGGTGGGGGTTTGGGCGGCGCTCCTGTGGGCGACTTATCCCCTCAACCTCTGGCTGTCACGCGAGCCGAACAGCGAGGTGTTCTTCATCCCGCTGGTGCTGGCCGGCGCGTATCTGTGGTTGCGCGCCGCGCCGCGCGCCGGGCGCGGCGGCGCTTTGGCCGCGGGCGCCGCTTGGGGCGCCGCGGCGCTGGTTCGCCCGGCCGGCCTGTTTTTGCCGTTCGCGGCGGCGGCCGGGCAACTCGTTTTCCCGGGAAGCCGGCGCCCGGCGCGAATGGTGGCCGCGGGCATCACCCTCGCCGCGTTCGCGGCCGCCGTGGCGCCGTGGGTGATATACGCCGGGAGGGCCACCGGGAGGTTCGTTCCCCTCAGCGTCGGCGGGCCGCCAACGATTATCAACGGGCTATCGTTCACCGCGACGCGTACGACGCCCGCGTGGCCCGCCGTTCCCGCCGGCGTGCGGGCGCTCGGGGCGCGCGTGGCGGCGCGGACGCCGACGCCGGCGTCGTGGCGGGGCCTGGCGGCCTGCGTCGCCGACGAGGCCCGGCGCGAACCGGGAGCGTTCGCGGCGCTCGTCGCGCTCAAGATGGCGCGGAGCTGGTATGGCACGGACGACTCGCCCTACGAGCGATACCTCTTTTTTATCCAGGCGGCGTATCTGGCGTTGGCGGCGGCGGGCGCGGTCGTCGCGTTCCGGCGCTACCCGGACCGCCGGCCGGCGATGGCCGGCCTCGCCGTAGCCGTGGCCGGCTTCTACCTCGCCGCCGTCACCGGTCTCTCCATCGTCCGGTATATGGTCCCGGCGATGGCGTTCGTGCTCGTCTTCGCGGCCGTACCCGCGGCGGCCGTCTTCCGGCGCCGCGAACGCGCGGGGCGGCGGTAGCGCGCCTGTGGCTTTACCTTTGGGCGTTTTTTTGTTATGCTTCGCGTTTAGGGAATATCCCCGCCCCGCCGCGGCAGCGCGGTCGCGCGGGGACTAAAGGCGGAAAGTTATGTCGGAAGAGTACGCCCCCGTGAACGTCGATTGGGAAGAGCGCGAGAACCGGCTGGTCGACCTGTTGCAGCCGGTCTTCCTCGCGACGCTCTACTTCGCCTCGGTGGTCTCCGCCACCTACGGCATCGTTTTGGGCCTGGTGGCCGTTATCCAGTGCAAGCTCCCGGCCAACAAAAAAGTCGGGACCATCTGCCTGGTGCTCGGCGCCGTCAACATGGTCCTGGTCGCCGCGTTGGTCGTGGTCTACGTCGCGCTCATCATGATAATCATCTTCGCGGCCGCGGGAGCGGCGGGGGCCGGCGCCGCGGGCGGCGCCTGAGGTTAAGTCAATTCACGGTCAGGAGGACCGGTTATGGAAGAGCCGATACTGAACATAGATTGGGACGAGCGGAAGCGGCGGTTGGTGGACCTGCTGGAGCCCATCGCCATCGCCTACCTGTACATCGCCTCCCTCCTCTCGCCGGTCTTCGGTCTCGTCATCGGCATCGTGGCGATGAAGAAGTGCCAGCTCGAGAAGAACAAGCGCGTCGGTAAAATCTGCCTTATCCTCGGCATCGTCGCCATCGGCCTGTGGTCGCTGTGCGTAGTCGCCTACGTCCTCATCATCGTCGCGGCGATGGCGGCCGGAAAGGGCGGCTCGCCGTTTTAGCGGCGTTGCCGCCGCATAACCGAATCCAACCACGCCCCAGGCGCGGGAGCCCGTCGCATGAAGATCCACGAATACCAGGCCAAAGAGATATTCCGTAAGTTCGGCGTCGCCGTCCCCCGCGGCCGCGTCGCCGCGACCCACGTGGAGGCCGAGGGCGTCGCCCGCGAGATCGACGGGACGGTGGCCGTGAAGGCCCAGGTCCACGTCGGCGGCCGGGGCAAGGCCGGCGGCATCAAGGTCGCCGCGAACGCCGCGGAGGCCAAGGAAGCCGCCTCCAAAATCCTCGGGATGGACATCAAGGGCCTGACCGTCCGGAAGGTCCTGGTGGAAGAAGCGTCGCGGGTCGCGAAGGAGTATTACCTGGGCGTGGTCCAGGACCGCGGCGCCAAGGCCGCGACGATGATGGGCTCCGCCGAGGGCGGCGTGGAAATCGAGGAGGTCGCGCGGACCAAGCCCGAGGCCATCGTTAAGGTTACCATCGACCCGTTCCTGGGGCTCCACCCCTTCCAGGCCTACGCCCTGGGCAAGCGGCTCACCGGCGACCACAAGAAAGCGCGGGCGGTGGCCGCGGTCCTCGACAAGATATACCGGGCCTTCGTCGCCTACGACTGCTCGCTGGCCGAGATTAACCCGTTCGTGGAGACCGAAGCGGGAGACTTCATCGCGCTGGACGCCAAGATAAACATAGACGACAACGCGCTGGAGCGCCACGCCGAGCTGGCCGCGGGCCGCGATGACCTCGCGCCCACCGAGCTCCGCGCCAAGGCCGCGGGCTTGAGCTACGTCCCGATGACGGGCAACGTCGCCTGCATCGTCAACGGCGCCGGCCTCGCGATGACCACCATGGACCTCATCAAGCTCTACGGCGGCGAGCCCGCCAACTTCCTCGACGTCGGCGGCTCGTCCTCTCCCGATAAAATCCTGACCGCCATGGACATCATCATGTCCTCCGCCGGCGTCAAGGCCGTCCTGGTGAACATCTTCGGCGGCATCACGCGCTGCGACGACGTCGCCACCGGCCTGGTCGCGGCCCTCAAGAAGCAACCCCTCACCGTCCCGCTCGTCGTCCGCCTTACGGGGACGAACGAGGCCGAGGCCAAGGCGATACTACGGGCCGCGGGCATTGAAGCCGGCGCCGACATGGACGAGGCCGTGAAGCGCGCGGTCAAGGCGGCGGAGGCGGGGTAAAAGGAAGCGAATGACCCTTTCCCCGCAAAAGAACGATATCTACATAACACGGACGCAGGGAGGTTTAAATGCCTACGTTTAAGCCCGAAGTAAATCCGGCTGCTGAATTATTAGAAATCGCGAGCGATTTCGGAGACGCCCGAGAGATTATTCGCGAAGCGCTAAGCAACAGTATTGATGCTAACGCTACGAATATCAAGGTTAGAGCTTTCGTTGATCATAGCCACGGTAACGATGAACTCGTAATAGTAATCGATGATAACGGCGAAGGGATGGACGAAAACGAACTTAAATACTTCTTCGGTTTAGGATTTACAACGCGGGCCTTAAAGGACGAATTAGGTAGGAAAATCGGAAAAGCTATCGGGGAGAAGGGACATGGCACGAAGATATACTTCAATAGTAGCAAGGTTGACGTTATAACTAAAAAAGGAGATACAACTCTCCATGCGTTCCTCGATGAACCAAAAAGGAATTTACGTCGAGGACTAATACCCGATGTAGTATACGAGCGAACCGGCGACCGAGGTTATGGCGGGACGACAATAACCGTACGGGGTTATAATGATAATAATTACGGAGTTTTCAGCCATGAGAGTATTAGGGATTATATATATTGGTTCACTAAATTCGGGTCTTGCGAAAAGATTGTTAACCCGGAAACCCAGATAGATATTGTCATTATACTTAAAGGCGTGGGCACCGAAGCTGAAGAAACTTTAGGATTCGGGCACCTTTTCCCTCCAGTTAATACTGATATAAGAACTCTGAGGGGTACAGATCCGGTATCGCCGTTAGATTATTTCGTTGCTAGATGGGTTTTCCCGCGCGAACCAGTTATAGATTTCCCGGATACTTTTATCGATATCGTTTTCTATTTAGAAGGCGATAAGGCGAAGAAAACCTATAACGCGATGATTCACGACAGGTGGCAGCGTTGGCATCCGGGGCAATATAACGTACAAGACCGGTACGGGTTGTGGTTATGTAAAGATTATATCCCGATAGAACGAAGGAATACTTGGGTTGCGGAAGCTAGCGAATGGACGAAATACCACGCATTTATTAATTGCCAATCCTTCAAGCTTACCGCAAACCGCCGCGATTTAGGGAATACCCCGCCTACTTTAATAGACGCGGTAGAGAAGACGGTCCGAAATATTTTCGCAACGCGGATTAGTAATTCGCAAGAATTCATTAAGTTTAGAGAAGAATTATTACGTGTTCAAGGAGAACAAACGGCCGAGAAGGAGGAAAGAGAATTCCAACGGCGAAAGCGATTGACGCTAGAAAAAAGGGTACTAACAATCGACGGCCACGAATTACTAGAACCGCGGCAGGAAGCTGGCGTGCTGAGTATATTGCTCCAATTAACGGCGTTAAATCCAGATTTGTTTGGGTTTAAAATTGTAGATTATGATTCTTCCTTCGGGTATGATTTATTGGTAACCGAAGATACTGCTTTGGATCTTAACCGGGCCTCCTTAAAATTCGTTGAACTTAAATTAGAATTGAAAAGGGATTTCGACCACACCTTTCAAAAATTAGCTGCTATAGTCTGTTGGGATACGAAACTTAGGAATGGGGAAGAAGTATACGATTGCACCCATGAAAAGCGTAATTTAGCTATAACCGCACCTCCGGCGGCCGGGGGTATTAGATATACTAAATACGTTTTATGTTCTACTACTGAACCGCATAATATAGAAATTATCGTGCTTAAGCATTTTTTAGCCGAGTATTTTGGCCGCGATTTCCGCCCTAGGGTAAATCCGTAGTATTGTAAATTCCACACGCGCCCTCGACTGGGATTCGAGCAAAGGACGAATGAATAGCCATAAAGCGTTCCATATGTTCGGGCGCCTCGTTAACGGAATTTATTTAACGGAGTCCCCATGTCCATCCTCGTAGACGAGAACACCAAGGTCATCGTCCAGGGCATCACCGGCCGCGACGGCTCGTTCCACGCGGCGCGGATGGCCGAATACGGCACCAAGGTCGTCGCGGGCGTGACGCCCGGCAAGGGCGGCTCGAGCGTCGGCGCCATCCCCGTCTTCGACACCGTGGGCGAGGCGACGCGGGCCACGGGCGCCAACGCCAGCATCCTCTTCGTCCCCGTGGCCTACGCCGCCGACGCGGTCTACGAGGCCATAGACGCGGGCCTCGGCCTCGTCGTCATCATCACCGAGGGCATCCCCGTCGCCGACATGAACCGCATCTACCACTACGCCCGGCGCAAGGGGACGCGCTTCGTCGGCCCCAACTGCCCCGGCCTCATCTCCCCCGGCAAGTCCAAGGTGGGCATCATGCCCGCCCACATCCACATGCCCGGGCCGGTGGGCGTGGTCTCCCGCTCCGGCACCCTCACCTACGAGGTCGTCTACGCCCTCACGCGGGCGGGGCTGGGCCAGACCACCTGCGTCGGCATCGGCGGCGACGCCGTCATCGGCACCGACTTCCTGGACACGCTCGCGATGTTCGAGGCCGACGCGGAGACGCGGGGCGTCGTCCTCATCGGCGAGATAGGCGGCGACGACGAGGAGAAGGCCGCGGCCTATATCAAGGAGAAAATGTCCAAGCCCGTCGTCTCGTTCATCGCGGGGCGGACCGCGCCCCCCGGCAAGCGGATGGGCCACGCCGGCGCCATTATCGCCGGCGGCGCGGGCACGGCGGAGGGCAAGCGCCAGGCCCTTACGGCCGCCGGCGTCGCCGTCGCCGACACCCCCAGCGCCCTCCCCGCGCTCCTGGCGCCGAAGCTCGCGACCTGATGATACATTACCATTAAACTCTTATATGCGGACCCGGGTCTAAAACGTAGGTGAGAATTATGCGGAAAATACTTCTGATACTGGCGGCGGTCGCGCTCGCGCTCCTTCCCGCCGCGCCGACGCTCGCCAAGAACGGCGCCAAGACCATAACCTGCGTCTACTGCAGCGGCACCGGCGAAGTGAGCTGCGCGTACTGCATCGGCGGCGGCAAGGTCAACTGCAACTATTGCCAGGGGTCCGGAACCGTCAAGTGCGTCTACTGCGACGGCTCGGGACGGGTGCGGTGCGAGGAGTGCCTGGGCAAGGGTTACACCTACGAGAACGGCGCGAAGGTGGAGTGCCGCAAGTGCAAGGGCGCCGGCAGCTACGACTGCTCGCTGTGCGAGGAGGGCAAGATGCCGTGCGGCGTCTGCCTCGGCTCCGGCAAGCTAAAGTGCGTCGTGTGCGACGGCTACGGCAAGGTGAAGTGCACCGTATGCGCCGGCACCGGCCAGATGAAGCTGGAGTGACGCCTTCCCGAAGGCCACGGCCGCGGCCCAGCGCCGCGGCTTTTTTTTGCCCCCCCGCCTTGACGGGGGCGGGCCGATTAGTTAGAATGGGGCGGTAGAGGCCGTGCTCAAGACCCTCCACATAGAGGACTTCGTGCTCATCGAGCGCGTGGAGCTGGCGTTCGGCCCGGGCTTCACCGTCCTCACGGGCGAGACCGGCGCCGGCAAGAGCATCATCGTCACCGCGCTGGAGCTCCTCCTGGGGGGCCGGGGCGACGCGACGCTGGTGCGGCGGGAGGCAAAGCGGGCGCGGCTCGAGGCCGTCTTCGACGCCAACGCCGCGGCCGAGGGGGCGCTGGCCGCCGCGGGCGTGGACGCCGGCGACGAACTGATACTCCGGCGCGACGTGGCCGCCGACGGCCGCAGCCGCTGCTGGGCCAACGACCAGCCGGTGACGGTGGCGGCGCTCGCGTCCCTCGCCGGCGCGCTCGTGGAGCTGCACGGGCAGTTTTCGGAGCTCCCGGCGCTCAAGGGCCGCGGCCAGACGGACATCCTGGACGACTTCGGCGGCCTGGGCGCCCTGCGGGGCGCCTACGCCGAGGCCTACGAGCGGTGGCAGGCCTTCCTCGCGGAGCGGCGGCAACTCGAGCAGTCCCGCGCCGAACGCGGCGTCATCCTCGACGGCCTCGCCTTCATGATCAACGAGCTCGAGAGCGCCAAGCTCGTGCCGGGCGAGGCCGAGGAGCTCCTGGAGCGCCGGGCGCGGGTCCGGCACGCCGTGCGCATCGCTGAAGACGTGGAGGGCGCGCTGGCCGCGCTGTCGGAGGGGGAAGACGCGGCGGCGCCCCGCCTCGCGGCCGCGCGGAAGTTCGTCGCCGACCTGGCCGACGTGGTCCCCTCGGCCGGCGGCGCGGCCGCCCGCCTGGAGGAGCTCGCCGGCGCCGTGGACGAGATGGGCCGGGAGCTCGCGGCGCTCCGCCGCGGCGCCGACGACGAGCCGCTGGACGTCGAGGCCATCGAGGCCCGCCTCGCGACCCTCGAGCGGCTGACGCGGAAATACGGCAAGGACGTCGCGGCCCTCGTGGCGCACGAAGGCGAGCTGAAGCGCAAGAAAGCGGAGCTCGAGGGCGCCGACGACCGCCTGGACGAGTTGGCGCGGGCGCTGGCGGACGCCGAGGCCGAGGCCCGGGCGCGGGCGGCCGAGCTGTCGGCGGCGCGGCGGGAAGCGGCGGCCGCGCTGGCGGGTCGCGTGGGCGAGGAGCTGCCGGCGCTCGGGATGGAGGGGGCCCGGTTCGAGGTGCGGCTCCCGGCCGCGGGCGACGGCGGCGACGGGAAGCCGGCGTTGGGGCCCGCGGGGGCCGAGGAGGCCGCGTTCGACTTCGCCGCCAACCCCGGCGAGCCGACGCGACCCCTCGCGCGGACCGCGTCCGGCGGCGAGCTCTCCCGCGTCATGCTCGCCATCCGCGCCGCCTCCGCCGACCGCGCCGGCGCCGACACCATCGTCTTCGACGAAGTGGATACGGGCGTCGGCGGCCGCGTGGGCCACGTGGTGGGGAGCCGCCTGCGGGCGGTGGGCGCGGCGCGCCAGGTGGTCTGCGTCACCCACCTCGCCCAGATCGCCGCCCGCGCCGACCGGCAGTATTTCGTGGACAAGGTCCTGGGTCCCGACCGGGCGCGCGTGGACGTGGCCGCCGTGGAAGGCGAGGCCCGGGTTGAGGAATTGGCGCGGATGTTGGGCGGCGGAAAGCCGCCGACGCCGACGACGTTACGCCACGCCGCAGAGCTTTTGGACACGGCCCGCCGGGAAACGGCCGTGCCGCCGCGAAAGGGAGCCCGATTATGAAGAAGACCCTTCTCTGGATCCTGTTCGTGATTCTTCTGGTGCTTATCATCAGCCCCATAGATTTTATCCCGGACGTCTTGCCGGGAGGCCACATCGACGACATCGCCTACGGCATCCTGGACGTCATTATCGTGGCCTTCCTCACGGGGATGCGGAAAAAGAAAACGCTCCCGCCCGGGAAGGGCGAGAGCGCGGTTCCAGACGGTCCGAAGTAGCCGTTGGGTCAACGGTTGCTTCTTGCCCGCCGCCGCTAACAGCATTTAGCGGCGGCTTCTTTGTCGCCGGTGCCCGTACGGCCGCAGCAACACCCGAAGCCGCCTTCGCGGAAACACTTCGCGATTTCGGCCGCGCGTTCGCCGCTCAGGCGGATGACGAACTCGCCGTCTTTCTCCTCGATCTTGATTTCCAGGATCTTGCGTTCCATGTAGCACCTCCTTCCTTAATTAATTATTTTATATATATACATATTTGGATAGTATGGGCAAATAAAAACGGCTACTCGACGCCGAACTGCGTTTTTACGCAGCAGCATATGCCGGCGATGCACTTCTTGTCCAGGGCGTAGTAGACGGTGGTCCCTTCCTTGGTCGGGGTCACGAGGTTGGCCTCGCGGAGTATCCGCAGGTGGTGGGAGACGGTGGGCTGGCTCAGCCGGAGCCGCTGGGCGATCACGCCCACGCTCAGGCGCCCCCGGCTCAGGAGCCGGAGGATTTTGAGCCGGGCCGGGTCGCCCAGGGCCTTGAATTCGCAGCAAATATCCATATATCTACATATACTAAGATAACACGACGCGCCGCCGACGTCAAGGGGAATCTACGGCCCGGGCGCGGCGGGCGTCAGGCCCCGTATTTTTCGGCCCAGCCGGCGAGGTTCAGGAGGATGGGCAGGACGTCGCGGCCCCGCAGGTGGCCGGCGCCGCCCGTCGCGGCCGGCCGCTCGCCGTAGAGCGTCACCGCGTCGGTCCGCACCCCCGGGCCGAAGAAGACGGCCGGGACCGGGTCGCCGGAGTGGTCGCGGACGGACACCGGCGTGCTGTGGTCGGCGAGGAGCGCGAGGTGAACGTCGGTCGGGAGGCCCGCCATAAGGGCTTCCAGCGCCGCGTCTATCCGCTCCGCGAACAGGATTTTGGCCGCGGCGTTGCCGTCGTGCCCCGCGACGTCGGCCCCCTTGACATTGGCCAGGACGAAGTCGTGGCCGCGGAGGGCCGCGAGCACGGCCGCGAAGAAGGCGTCCAGGTCGGTGTCGAGGCCGCCGTTGACCGCGGCCGGGAGGTCGACGACGTCCAGGCCGCAATAGCGCGCGATGCCCCGGATGAGCCCCACCTCGACGACCGCCGCGCCGCGCAGGCCGTAGCGTTTGTTGAAGGGTGGTATGGCGGGGGCCAGGCCGGCCCCGCGCGGCAGGATGATGTTGGCGACCTTCTCGCCGGCCGCGGCCCGCGCCTTGTTGACGGCGTGGTCTTTCAGCTTCTCGTACGACAGGCGGACGAATTTATTGAGGACCGCCGCCGTCTTGGCGTCCGCGGCCGTCGCGCCGACGGCGTCGTGAACCGGCGCGTCGTCGGCGTGGGGGTCGGCGTCCGTGACCGCCGCGCCCAAGCCCTCGCCCCGGAGTATCAGGGCGCCGCGGTGGGCGGTGGACTCCTTGGCGAGGCAGGTGACGCCGTCGATGACGACGCCGTTCAGCGGCGCCACGAGCTCCGCCGTTCGCTCTGTTATGCGGCCGGCCCGCCGGTCGGTGACAACCAGCCGGCCGTCCCGCTCCTCCACCGTCGCGAAGTTGAAGCGGAAGGCGACGTCGCCCGGCTTGACGTCCAGCCCTACGCCCAGCGCCTCGAAGGGGCCGCGGCCGGTATAATATTGGTAGGGGTCATATCCCAGGAGGGCGAGGTGCGAAGTGTCGGAGCCGGCGCGGATGCCGGGGCCGATGGGGTCCACGAGGCCGCATTCCCCCTGGGCGGCGAAGTGGTCCATGCGCGGCGTGTGCGCCACTTCCAGCGGCGTCCGGTCCCCGTATTCCTCGAGGGGCCGGTCGCCGAGGCCGTCGCACACCAGCATCAGGATGGGTCCGCCGTCTGCCATAGGGGTTTTCCTCTCTCGGGTCAGTACGCCTTGGCGAAGTAGGCCCAGTGTTTCGCGGCGTCGCCGCACCCAACACAAGTCTTCCCGTCCGCGGCCTCCCCCACCAGTGGGATAAAGCGGACGGTGGCGCCGGTCTGCTCCGACATCCGCTGTTCGCAGTCGCCGTCGCCGCACCACGGCGCCTTGACGAAGCCGGGCCGGCCCTCGAACAGGAGGTAAAAGTCGTCGCGGGATTCGACGACGCGGGTGTTGCGGTCGCGGTACGCCGTGGCGGCCGTCAGGAGGTCCGCCTGGACCTGTTCCAGCGTAGCCGCCGCCCAGCTCGCGATGCCGTCGAGGGGGACCTGCTTTTTCTCGCGGGTATCGCGGCGCACGGCCGTTGCCACGTCCCGCGCGAGGTCCTTGGGGCCCAGCTCCAACCGCAGCGGCACGCCCCGGAGCTCCCATTCGTTGAACTTCCACCCCGGCGTATATTCGTCGCGGTCGTCCAGGCGGACGCGCAGGCCGGCTTCTTTGAGTGTCGCGGTGAGCTCCGCCGCCCGGGCCAGGACGCGCGCTTTGGACTCCTCGAACGTGATGGGCACGACGACGACCTGAACCGGTGCGACGCGGGGGGGAAGTTTAAGGCCGGCGTCGTCGCCGTGGACCATTATGAGCGCGCCGAGGAGGCGGGTGGTGACGCCCCAGGACGTCTGCCACACGTAATGGAGCTTGTTGTCCTCCTCCAGATACGTGATGTTGAACACCTTGGCGAAGTGCTGCCCCAGGTTGTGGGAGGTGCCGGCCTGGAGGGCGCGGCCGTCGGGCATCAGCGCCTCCACGGTGTAGGTTCGCAGGGCCCCCGCGAATTTCTCGCGGTCCGTCTTCAGGCCCTTGTATACGGGCACCGCCAGGACGTCGTGTAGGAAGCTTTCGTAAAGGTCGAGGATGCGGGAGGCCTCCGCCTCGGCCTCCTCCTCGGTCCGGTGCGCGGTGTGGCCTTCTTGCCACAGGAACTCGGTAGTCCGGAGAAAGAGCCGCGTTACCTTTTCCCAACGCACGATGTTGGCCCACTGGTTTATCATCACCGGGAGGTCGCGCCAGGAGCGGATCCATTTGGAATACATCTGACAGATGATGGCTTCGGAGGTCGGCCGGATGGCGAGGCGCTCCTCCAATTCCTCTTCGCCCCCCTGGGTTACCCATGCCACCTGGGGCGAGAAACCCTCCACGTGTTCGGCTTCTTTGGCCAGGAACGATTCCGGTATGAGGAGCGGAAAATATGCGTTCTCGTGGCCCGCGGCTTTTATTTCGTCGTCCAGCGCGCGCTGCAACAGCTCCCAGACGGCGAAGCCGTAGGGGCGGATGACCATACAGCCCCGGACCGGCGCGTAGTCGGCCAGCTCGGCTTTGCGGACGACGTCCACGTACCATTGGGAGAAATCCACGTCGCGCCGGCAGATTTCTTTTACGAATTCCTTGTCTTCCTGTTGCGCCATGTCTCTTCCGCCTTATGGACCGGGAGGGGGCAAGCGGCGGGTCGGCCGGGCGACCGGCGCCGCGGACGTCGGTAATATCGGTTTCGAAGCGGGAAGCCGGTCGTTCGGTCCCGCGGCCCCTTCGGGGGTCGCCGTAAACGCGGCTTGGGCGGCGGTATGAGCCAGGCGGTTTACGACCGCCGCCGTGCATAATGTAACATAGAATATGTTTACCTTGATTATCGTTTCGAAGGCGCCCGCCACCAGCGCCGCGACGTAGGCGGCTTCCAGGATCTCGGTAATGGTGAGGAGCCGCCCCAGCCCCAGCCGTTTGCAAATCCTCTCGGTCCTCCGGAAAAGTACAAAGGTCCAGACGACCAGCGCCGTGAAAGCGGCGAACCCCAAAATGCCGTTCTCGACGAGGATTTCCAAGATGCCGCTGTGGACCACCAGGATGCGGGAAGCCGGCCCCCGGACCTTGTAGGCGTAATCCCGCTGGTAAAGCAAGCCGAAGTTGCGGGGGCCGATGCCGATTATAGGCGAACGGCGGAACATGTCGAGCCCCGCCCGATACACGAACCCCCGCGTCCCGCCGGTGGCCTTGTTTACATGGCCCGATATAATCGTTTCGAACCATTGCTCCTGCCGCATCTTATATTTCGCGGGAACGAGGGTGAAAACCACTACGAGGAGTATCAACCCCGCGACGTACGGCAATATAGCGCGGCGCTTTTTCAAGAGTTGGTAAGCGAAGGTTATAACGGCGGTGAGCAGGCCACCCCGGGACCCGGTGAATATGATGGAAGTCGAGCAATATACCACACCCAAGAGGAATATGACCCGATACCTGACGCCGTGCGACATCAAAAGGAGCACCAGAAACATAGCGAGGCCGGCGTTCGCGACCATAGCCAAGCCGTTGGCGTTGCCCAGCGCCCCGCCCGCGCGCTCCGCCCCCGTAGCCGCGACCACCGAAAGGCCCGTGAAAACCGCGATACATACGGAAATTACGGTTACCAGTATATACCGGCTCAACCACTTCTCGTCTTGGTATAGGTTGTAAAATACTATGTAAAGAACTATACCTTGCAAAACCGTAAAAATGGTATTCCAAGCGGTCCCCCAGTTAAAAGAGGCGAACGAGGATATGAGTATGGCCAAGTAAAACGCGTAGAGGAAGATCACTTGCGTCCGGTCCCCCAGCATCGGGCGGCGTTTTTGGACGACGACTATGCCCAGGAAACTCACTACGATGAATAGGCCAATCGACTTGACGATGGTGAAGCCGATAGTGCTGACCAACGCGTCGAAGCCGAGGGACGCCGCGAATTCTACGTAAAATACCAGTGCCAGAACGCCGATGTGCGGCTTCAATAAGATACCGAGGAATACCGCTAGGATGACCGCGAGCTGGGCGACTTTTACCGGCTCGGCTGCGAACTTCAGGAAGTAAAGCCCCAGGACCGCCGTAACCGCCGTTACCGCCGTGATGGTCCGCCGTCGGTCCGTTCCCCACAGAAAATCCAAGATCGCCCTTTGCAAGGCGATGACCGGCCCCGTGGCGCCGGGCTGGCGGCGGAAGTATCCTCGTACCACTGCCATATCGCGTCGGTGGGCCGGCGCCGTTGTGCCGACGGCGCGCGACCTTCAACCGCGGGATTATAATATAAACGCGCTCGCCCGTGGGAGAGAACCTCCGCTCAGAAGCGCCGCCGGACGGCGGCCGCGGGCGCCGGCGCGGGCCAGGGTTCGCTCAACGCGGCCGCGGCCACCAGGTACGTGAGGGCCATGGCGAAATGGTCCGGCCCGGCGCTCGCCCAGCGGGCGACCCAGGAGCCGGCGCTCGTTTCCGATATGAAGCGGCGCAGGGCTTTTACGTGGCGCGCGAACGCGGCGACGGCGGGGTGCCGCGGGTCCGGCAACGTGACGCGCCCGCCTTTAAGCCAGGACAGGGCCCGGTCGATGGCCAGCGTGCGGTCCAGCGTAATCTTGGCGGCGTAGCCGCCCGGGAATTTTTCCAGCCCCGTCCCGTAACCACCGCCGCCGAAGTACGCCAGGACCAGGCGGCAGGGAACGCGCTGCGCGAGGTCCAGGACCGAGCTTTTGTAGGGCATGGCGTCAATGACGCAGACCGTCGCGCGGAAGTCCGAAAGGAACGCCGCCAGCTCTTCGAACCCGGTCAGGACGGCGACGCCGACCACTTTCAACCCTCCGCCGTCTGCTTCCGCCGCCAACGCGTGCAGCTCGTCTCCTACGTCGACGCCGACTATCGTCGGCGCCCCCGATGGGCCGGGGGCGTAATCCCCGTACGAAGGCGCGAGCGCGGCGTCGTCCAAAGCCGCGCCCGCGGGGACGTACGGGAGCCCGAGGACCGAGTTGTAGAACCTTTGGACCTCGTAAGGGGTGCGGGCGGCTTCCCATTGCCGCCGGATTTCGGCCGCGGGCAGCGCGGTTATCAGGTGATTCAGGTGGTAGCCGCGCGTTCCGGCGCGCGACGGATACGCAGCCACCCACCGCCCCTCGTCCGGCGCGAGGCCCCGGCCGCAACGGCGGCAGGACCGCCAACCCCCGCCGCCCACGCGCAGGCACGCCTCCGGGTCTTCCGACATATCCCCTTCCCAGCCGCAACCGGTGCATCTGACCAACCACCGCCTCTGGTCGCTGGCCTCGAAAAGGCGCGCGATACCCGTTCCCGGGAACGTCGGCGTTGACAGGTGCGCTATCCACGCCAGCGGCGAGTGCAGCAGCCGGTCCTCGGCCAGGGCCAGACGCGCCGGCGGCGCGGCGTCCAACTCGTCCAAAACGACGAAGTCGGCCTCCTGGGCCCGCACGCCGGCTTCGTTCCACACGCCGCGAAACATGACCGCGCCGGCGCCGACGCGGCAGTACCGCACGTCCTGGCCCGCCGCGCCGGCGAGGAGCGCCGGAACGCGGTCGGCGGCGAACAGCCGCGCGAGCGTTTCGGTGGGAAACAGGTAGAGCGTCTTGCCGCCGCCGAAGCGCGCGAGCCACGCCGCTTTGACGATGTGCAACGTGGAGAGGCCGACCTGCGCGGCTTTCATGAACACCGTCCGGGGGTGCCGCAGCTCGTAAAGCTCGCGCAGGTAGGCGTGGCCCGCGAAATCGAAAGGGCGGCCCCGCAGACGGACATCGCGCCGCGCGTACGAAACCAACGGCGGGACGGCGTCCTCCGGGCCGCGCCCCCGCCGCTTCAAGAACCCGATAATCCTTCTCGTTTCGTCGTCCAGCTCGAGCCCTCCCCTGTAGTCGCCTATACGATTATAACGCCGGCGTCAAGGCCCTTGGCGTCGCGTCCCGGAGTGTGTTAAGATATACACAGGTTATGTGGCGAATTATCGTCCTGTTCACGTTGGGAATCGCCGGCATTTGCCGGCCGCAGTGGCGCCAGGCCGAGCCGCCGGCGGGCGAGTTTGCCGTAGCCAAGTTGAAATACGGCGGCGGCGGCGACTGGTACGTCAACGCCACCAGCTTGCCCAATCTCCACCGGGCGTTGCGCGAGCGGCTGGGCTTGCCCGCGGCGCAGCTCGAGGCCGACGTCGTCGCCGACGTCGCCTCGGCCGACCTCGCCGCCTACCCGATGCTGTTTATGACCGGCCACGGCAACGTCCGGTTTTCCGAAGTCGAGAGGGCGCGCCTCCGGACGTATCTCGAGCGCGGCGGCTTCCTTCACGTGGACGACAACTACGGCCTGGACGAGTCCTGGCGCCGGGAGTGCTCCCGGTTGTTCCCCGAGGCCGAGTTGGTCGAGCTCCCGGCCGACAGCGAAATCTACCACGTTTACTACGACTTCGCCGACGGCCTTCCCAAGATCCACGAACACCACGGCGGGCCCGCCCGCGGCTACGGCGTCTTCTACCGGGGGCGGATGGTCGTCTTTTATTCCTTCAATACGGACCTGGGGGACGGGTGGGAGGACGCCGGCGCCCACGGCGACCCGGCCGAGAAGCGCGAAGCGGCGATACGGATGGGCGTCAATATCGTGGTGTACGCGCTGACGCATTGAAAAACGCGCGGGGGGTCGAGCTGGTTTTACGTATATTATGCTTGGGTTTAAGCAAACGCGGTTAACGTAGGATAGGGAGGGCCGCCGGCCGCTACCGTCAGCTTTTCTATTGACTATGGGGGATATTTGGGTTAAACTACAGTGGGAGTAAATCAATACAATAACGCAATATCCCCCCTCGAGCGGGAGGCGGCGTTATGAAGAAAAAGACTTTTCCCGTCGTGGTCACCCTCGGCGCCATCGTCGTCTTATGGGCGGCGGGGGCCGGAGCCAAGGCCGGGCCGAGCGCCGGTACGTCGGCGGTGACGGCCCCGCCGGCGCGCGCGTCCGCCGGTCCCGGCGGGCTGGTCCAATGGTTCCGGTCGGCCGGCGAAAACTGCTATCTGGTCTACTCCAACTTCGGCGCTTTCGGCGGCGCCAACTACCAAGCGAATTACGGCTTCCACTTCAACGTTGGCTCGTACTTCCCCCCCGAACGGTTCGAAGGCCAATTCTCGTGGACCGACGCCCCGAGTCTGGCCAACTACGACAATAACGTGGAATCTACCACGACCTCGCCTTATATCGTTCTCCCCGCGAGCGCGTCCACGATAACCGTCGAATACCAGGCCAAGTGGTGCATAGAGCTTAACTACGACGGCGTGGAGCTCGAGCTCTCGACCCGGGCCGACCCCGCGACCTGGCACAACCTCCACCCCACGAGCGCGGTGTTGGGTTCCGGCCAGTTGGGTCAGCCCGATTCCACCCGTTATTACTACGAGGGGGATTCCGTTTCCTGGAAGAAGGAGACGGTGGACATCTCCGCTTTCCGGGGCGATAGCGTCCGCCTCCGCCTGCACTTCCGCAGCGACTACGACAACGTCGGCTGCTTCCACGGCTTATACCTCGACGACGTCAAGGTCTGGCAGGACGGCGCCACGCTTCTCTACGCCGACGGCTTCGAGAACTCGCCCCAGACCGACTGGGAGACCGGCGTCCTCCGCGGCGCGGACGTTGACCGCTGGGGCCCGTGCGAGGCCTTGTTGGCCGAGTTGAACCTGCTTACCAACGGCCAGTTTATGGCCGGGCCGTCGCCTTCGTACGTCGCCGACGCGTTTACGCCGGACTGGATTCCCGCCGAGGGTTCCTACGACAACCTCGTCCACTACGTCAACGCCAGCCCGCAGCCCATAGACATTCCCCAGATGCGGGTGGAACAGTTCCTCTACCCCTATACCGATTTCGTTATCGTGGACTGCTACGTGAAGAACGGCCGCCCGGAGACGCTGGGCGGCGTGTACGGCGGCGTGCTGATGGACGTCGACATCAAGCACGCCCCGGTGGAGCGCGCGGACGACGACTGCGTGCAATACAACAGCACCTACGACCTCGCGTACTTTTTCGACGTGGGGCAAAAGGACGCGCCGACGTGCGGCGTGATGTATCTCGGAAACGGCGCCAACCGCGCTTCTTCCGTAAACTTCGTCAACCTCCCCCAATACACCGCCGACGCCGTGAATTACGGGTTGATGAGCGACGGCGAGCATGACTACAACGGCGTGCCTTCTTCCCCCAACCGCTGGGCGGTGGCCGTGGGCAAAGGGCCGTTTACGCTTAACCAGAGCGAAGGATTCCGCTTCACCTTCGCCGTCGTCGGCGGCAACAACGAGGCCGACCTCCTGGCCAACGCCGATCTGGCCCGCCGCATCTACGCCAACCTGGAAGACCATACGCCCATACGCGTCGCCCCCTCGTCGTTGGGCAGGATAAAGGCGTTGTATCGGTAACGCCGGAGGATAAACAATCGAAAGGGGCCGCCACGGCGGCCTCTTTTATTATCGTTCGGCGGGGGGAGTCTTGGGACACGGTTTTTGTTTGACGTCGCGGTTCAGGGCCGCGAGCGCCGGCTCGGCGGCGAGCAGCGCGAGCACTTCCTCCAGGCCGAACAGGGGGTGGGACCCCAAACGGTCGAAGATGCGCCCCAGCAGCTCGTAATCCGCGCCTTCGTCCAGGACCAGGCGAAGCGCCGAGTAGTCGGCTCCCGGCGGGCCTTCCACCGCGCGGACGTTGAAGTCGCGGGGATGGTCGAATAGGTACGCGGTTACGTGTTCGCGCGACGCGGCGTCCCGGCAGTGCGTCGCGAGCCAGAAAAGCAGGTCCGAGGTTATGACCTCGACGTCGTAACCCCGGGGGAAGCCGCGGGGCACGTCGTTATACGTGAAGTCGTGCCCGCCCGCGACGTGGGTCGCGACGACGTCCGCGATGACCGCCGGGTCGAGCAGCGGGCAATCGGCCGTCACGCGAACGCAGTGTTCGGCGGGATGGGCCCGGGCCGCCGCCGCGAACCGCCCCAGGACGTCGTCCTCGGGCCCCCGGAAGACGGCCGCGCCCCAGGCGGCGGCTTTCTCGGCTACCACGTCGTCGGCTTCCTCGGTCGTGGTCGCGACGACGACGCGGGCCACGCCCGCCGCCGCCCGGCAGCGGCTTACGACGTGCGCCAGCGCCGGCTCCCCCGCCAGCGGCAGCATCACCTTGCCGGGGAGGCGGCTCGAGCGCCAACGCGCCTGGATGAGGACTACGGTATTTAACATTCGTCCGTCAGCGGCGGTAGTGGGTGAGGACCTTGTCCACCGCGGTTATCACGTCCGCGACGTCGCCGTCGTTCATGGCCGCGAACAGCGGCAGCGTAAGCGACCGGGCGAAAATGGCCTCGGCCCGGGGGAAGTCGCCGGGGCGGTAGCCGAAGGCGTCTCGATAGTACGTGAGGAAATGGAGCGGGATGTAATGCACGTTGACGCCTATGTTCTCGGCGCGCAAGGCGCGGAAGACCGCGTCGCGGTCGGCGCGCAGCGCCGCGAGGTTCAGCTTTACCATATAGAGGTGGCGGCCGTGCTTGGCGTGGGGGGGCGTGGGGATGAGCTCGAGGTCGTCGCGGGCGGCGAACGCCGTGTCGTAGGCGTGCGCGATGGCCTGGCGCCGCGCGTCGTCCGCTTCCAGCCGCCGCAATTGGGACAGTGCTAACGCGGCGTTAACCTCAGGGATGCGGTAGTTGTAGCCCGCGCCCACGATATCGTAGCGGTAGCCGGCGTCCGGGCCGTGGCGGCTCGCCGCCGACGCGGTCATGAAGTGGTTGCGGAAGAGCTTGGCGCGGGCCGCGACGTCCGGGTCGCGGGTGGCCAGGACGCCCCCTTCCCCGGCCGCGATTTGCTTTACGGCGTGGAAAGAATAGCAGGCCGCGAAGCCGTGCCCGCCCAGCGGCGCGCCCCGCCACCGCGCCCCCACCGCGTGGGCGCAGTCCTGCACCAACGCGAGGTTGTGGGCGCGGCACAGCTCTTCCAGCGCGTCCAGGTCGCAAGGCAGGCCGCCCATGTGGACCGCCGCCAGCGCCCGGGTGCGAGGCGTTATGCGCCGCGCGGCGTCGTCGGCGTCCAGGTTCATGTCGGCGCCCACGTCGGCTATGACCGGCCGGCCGCCGGCCGCGACCGCCGTCGCCGCCGTAGCCGCGAACGTGATGGCCGGCACGATGACTTCGTCGCCCGGCTTGAGCGGGATGGTGCCGTAGGCGATGTGCAACGCCGCGGTGCAGCTCGCCACCGCCAAGACGTGGGGGGCCCCCGCCTCGGCGGCGAACGCGCGTTCCAATTCCGCGATGGTCGGCCCCGTTGTCAGCCAGCCGGACTTGAGGACCCGGAGCGCCGCCGCGACGTCGTCGTCGGTCAGGACCGGATGGGAGTAGGGCAGGAAAGTCGGCCGAATGGGCGGGCCGCCGTCGAGCGCGAGTATCGCCGTCATGTTCTCCACCTAGGGTAGGCGCAGTTGCGCCACCGTTACGCCTTCGTTGTTGCCGGCCCCCGGGCCGTGGGATGCTACGGCCGGATGGGACCGCAGGAATTGCCGGACGCCGGCCCGCAACCGGCCGGTCCCGTGGCCGTGGATTATCTCCACCGACGGCAAGCGGGCCACCACGGCGCGGTCGAGGTAGCGGCCGAGCTCCACCAACGCCTCTTCCACCGTGGCGCCGATCAGGTTCAACGAGGGGGGGACGTTGTCGTCGCCCTTGACGGTGAGGCCGCCTTTACGGTCCGGGGGCGGCGCCGGCGTGAGGTCGGCGCCGGCCACCCACACCTCGACGCCGCCGAATCGGACGCGGGCGCGGCCGTGCCCCTCGTCCACCTCCACCACCTGGCCCCGCGCCTTGGCGCCGCGGACGGTGACCCAGCTCCCGGTCGTCAGGTCGCCCGGTTGGCCGGCTTCCGCGCCGGCCGCGGCCGCCTCCTGTTCACGCCGCGCCGTGGCGTCCTTCTCGCTTTCGAGCAGCTGCCGGCGCAGTTCTTCCGCCGCCGCTACGTCCTGCTGCTGGCGGAGTTCGCGTATTATGACGTTGGCTTGGCGGCGCGCCTCGCGTAGGACGCGGGCCGCCTGGTCGTAGGCCTCTTCCCGCAGGCGGGCGGCGTGCGCGTCGTAGCGGCTCTTCTCTTCTTCCAGCGCCGCCGCTTTCCGGGCGTATTCGTCCCGCAGCCCTTCGAGCTCGGCCGCCAGGGCGGCGGCGCGCCCCTCGCGCTCCTCGAGCCGCGAAAGTAGCGCGGCGAGCGAGACCTCCTCCGCGCCCAGGGCGGACACGACGTTTTCGACCACGTCGGCCGGAAACGACAGGCGCCGGAGAATGGCGAGGGCTTCGCTCGAGCCGGGGCGGCCGGTGTGCAGGACGTACGTCGGCTCGAGCGTTTCCGGGTCGGCTTCCACCGCGGCGTTGACGAATCCCTCCGCGTCCTCGGCGAAGACCTTCAGCTCGTCGTAGTGGGTAGTGCAGACGACGCGCGCCCCCGCCGCCGTCAGCCGTTTCAAGACGGCTTTGGCGATGGCCACGCCGTATTTGGGCGAGGTTCCCACGCCGATCTCGTCCAGCAGGACGAGCGTCCGGTCGTCGGCCGAAGCCAGAAAACGGCGGACGTTCGCCATGTGCGCGGTGAACGTGCTCAGGTTGCCCTCGATGGACGACTCGTCGCCGATGTCGGCGAAGATGTGCGCGAACGGGCCGACGGCGCTGCTTTCGGCCGCGGGTATGGGGATGCCCGCCAGCGCCATCGCCGCGAGCAGCCCCGCGGTTTTGAGGGCCACGGTCTTGCCGCCGTTATTGGGCCCGGAAATGACCATCCCGCCGAAGCCCGCGCCCAGCGCGAAGTCTATCGGCACCACCTCTTCCGGCCGGCGATTGGCGAGGAGCAGCGGGTGGCGCGCCGCGGCGAGCTCCACCACCGGCGCGTCCGCGATCGCGGGCGGGGCACACCCGTAGGCCAGGCCGTAGCCCGCGCGGGCGGCGACGAAGTCGAGCTCGGCCATGACCTCCAGGTCCGCTTGCAGCGCGTCGCCCATCATCGCGCACTGGTGGGAGAGCACGCGGAGGATGCGCTCCACCTCCGCCTCCTCTTCCGCCGCGAGACCCTCCAGCCGGTTGTTGAGCTCCACGAGCGACATGGGCTCCACGAACGCGGTGTTGCCGCTCGAGGAATGGGCGTGGACGATGCCGCGCACCGCGCCCATGGAGTCCGTGCGGACGGGGAGTACGTAGCGGCCGCCGCGTTGGGTGTAGATGGGTTCGCGCAGCGCGCGCTGGACCTTGGCGGACCGGATGAGCCGCTCCAGCGACGCCATTATTTCCTCGCGCTGCGCGACGATTTGCTTGCGGAGGTGGGCGAGCTTGGGGGAGGCGTCGTCGCGGACGAGGCCGTCGTCGTCGACCTGGCGGCCGATGGCGGCGGCGAGCTCGGGCAGGGGCTCGAGCGCGGCGGCAAAGCCGCCGAGCTGGGCGAACGCCGCGGCGTCGCCGAAGGCGCGCCGGCTCCGGCCGGCGGCGTGGAGGAAGTCGCGGATGCGGATAAGCTCGTCGCCCGCGAGCGCGCCGTCCAGGGACAGCCGTTTGAGCAGGGGCGCGACGTCGGAAAGCCCCGCCAGCGGGATGTCGCCCTCCGCGCCGGCGTAGGCTATCATCTCCGCGGCCTCGGCTTGCCACCGCGCCGCGTCCGCCGGCGACGGCAGCATGGCCCGGGCCCGGCCTGCGCCCAGCGGCGAGAAGGCGTAGGCCGCCACCGCCTCGCGTATCTTGTCGAACTCCAACGCTTTGAGCGACCGTTCGTCCATCGGCGGTAGTATACCACATCGCCGGCGGCCGGGCAAACCTTCCCCGGCCGATGAGAACGGGGCGCCCCGTCCGGCGGGATTTGGGCTTGACACCCGGCCGGGGTTTATGCTACATTCCCTATCAATTTAGTAGCGTAATCACGGCCTCGGGGGACGCCGGCGGAACGCGGGTCCCCGGACAACCAAGGAGGAAAGGATGAAAGCGGTTAAATGGTTTGCGGTGGCGGCGGTCGTAGCGGCGGTGGTCGCGCCGGCGGCGTACGCCGAGGCCTTCAAGGCCCCCACGCTTTCGGGCCAGGTCTTCGTTTACTATCGGTACGACATGACCGACCAGGAAGAGGCGTCGAGCGAAGGCGCCAACGAGTTCGACCTGAGCCGGTGCTACTTGAACGTCAAGGGCGCGGTGTTCGAGAAGTTGAACTACCGCGTCACCGGCGACGTCTACCGGCCCACGACCTACGAGTACGATTTGGTTCAGGACCCCGATACCGGCGAATACACGCTCGAGCCGACCTCGTCCAAGGGTTCGCTCGCGTTCCGCGTGAAGTACGCCTACATCGACGTCACGGACGTCATCCCCAACCACTCGATTTTCGCGGGCGTGGAGAAAACGCCGTGGGCGGACTTCGAGCAGGACATCTGGGGATGGCGGGTTCTCCGTAAAGTCGCATGGGACAACTGGGGCTACGGCCCGTCCGCGGACCTCGGCTTCGGCGTGGGCGGCGTGTTGTTCAACGGCCTCCTGACCCATCACCTCACCTACACCAACGGCCCCGGTTACGACCTTCCCGAGAACGGCCTTTCGGGCAAGGACGTCACGTACCGCGTCTCGGCCTACCCCCTGGTTAACGACGAGACCTGGGGCGGCGTCTCGGTGAGTGCGGTCGTCAAGGCCGGCAACCTCGGCGAGAAGGTCGGCCCCAACCAGGCCAAGAATCCCGTCACCGCGTACGGCGGCCTCCTGGGCGCCCAGCACCCGTATTTCAACTTCGGCGCCGGCTACTTCATGCAAACCTCCGGCGAGGACAACGCGACCCTCGGTTCCGAGAAGGTTACCGGCAACATCATGACCGCGTACGCGACCGGCCACTTCCGCGTGACCGAGGGTATGACGGTCCACCCGCTCGTCCGCTACGACGCGTTCGAGCCCAACAAGGACCAATCGGACGACGAGGAGACGTTGATGATCGGCGGCGTGGGCGTCAAGTTCTTCGACGACAAGCTGGCGCTGATCCCGAACTACCAGAAAGAGGGGTTCAAGGAGGTTAACGCCGACAACGGCAACATGGAGAATAAGTCCAACGACTACGTCTACCTCCACTGCCAGTGGGACTGGGAGTAGGGCGAACGGCCGAATAAACCGGAAGAGAAGAACGCTCGCGAGCCGCGACTTACATGTCGCGGCTCGTTTTTATTCCCCCGGCCGTGCCGCGCGGTATGTAATATCGGCCCGCCGGGGTATGCAGGCGCCCCGGCCCTTTAAACCTAACCGCCGCGGGTCCGGTCTTAATCGCGGCCGAGGTGATGCGTCAAAAGAACGTCCCGGGCGTCAGGGTAAGCCAAAATGGCGCGTGCTGACCTGGCAGGTGTAGTTCTCCGGCTATTAGTGCAGCACGCCGGGGCGGCAATTGGGCTATATTCATTACGAAAACGGTGGTATTATACTTCGGGGGCAACGACCGCGGCTTGGCATACGTTTTGCTCAAATATATATGAAGGCTAGACCTACAAATGAGCGCGAAACCCTTAGCTCTTGTAATAGACGACGACGCCGCGGCGCGGGAAGCGCTGTGCGACTTTCTGGCCCACGAAGACGTGGAAGCCAAAGCCGCGGGCGACGGCGTCCAGGGCCTGGGGTTGGTTAAGGCCGCGCCGGCCGACCTCGCCTTCCTCGACCTCAAACTCCCGCTGTTGGACGGCCTGTCGCTGCTCCGCATGGTCCGGGAGGTGCAGCCCGTCCTTCCGGTCGTGATGATGAGCGGCCTTCCGTCGCCCCGGGACATCCTGGAGGCGATGGAATACGGCGCCTATACCTTCATAACCAAGCCGTGCGACTTCGAGCTGTTGGAGCGCATCGTCCAGGAAATCCTGGCCAAGGATTTGCCCCGGCGTTCCCGCGGCGTGCAGGTGGCGATACAGGTGGGGAGCGAAAAGCGGCGCCGGGAAAAGCCGACGGAAGAAGAAACGGGAGGTAAAAACATGGCTATCGTCCGTTGGAGTCCGTTCCGGGACCTGTTGTCGGTGCAGCAGGAGCTGAACCGTCTGTTCGACGACCTCATAACCCGCCGCGCCGAAGGCGCGACGGAGGGCGTGATGTGGGTCCCGGCCGTGGACATTTCCGAAACCGACCGGGAGATCCGGGCCCACCTCGAGGTCCCCGGCTGCAAGAAAGAAGATATCAAGATTTCCGTCGCCAACAACGTCCTGACCGTCCGCGGCGAGAAACGCATGGAGCAGGAGACCAGCGGCGAAAACTATCACCGCGTGGAGCGGACGTACGGTTCGTTCGTCCGCTCGCTGGAACTCCCGACCTCCGTCCAGGCGGACAAGGTGAAGGCGACCTACAATGACGGCGTCCTGACTATCGTCCTGCCCAAGAGCGAAGAGGTCAAGTCCAAGGAAATACCGATCGAGCCGTAGCGGCGGGCGAACGCCGCGGCCACGGCAAAGGAGGTGGTGTTTACCGCGGCGACGAATCGAACCTAAACGATAACTCTAACCCAACAGTTTAGTAACTGGCTTGTAGTTAAAATACTTATCTCCCTGGAGGACCATAGTGAATAATATCAACCTGACCGAAGAAGGCGTAGGCGTTTTTATCGACTACGAGTACGTGTTCATCACGCTGGAGCGTTTATACGGCGTCCCCATGGACCTGGAAGTAGTCGTCGAGGGTATTCACAGCAAAGTCAAACAGTTCGGCAAGATAATCCTGGAGCGCGCGTACGCGCCGTGGAGCAATTTCGTCGAGGGGTTGGCCCAGCTCAGCCGCTGGCGGATCGAAACCGTGAACATCACGTCGAAACAGGTGGACAAGACGGACGTCAAAACCGGCCAACGGTGCACGGTTTTGCAGAACAACGCCGACATTTACATCGCCTGGGACGTGGCGCAGTTGATCTACACCAACCAGAACATACAGAAATACGCCCTGATTACCGGCGACGGCGACTTCGTCGAGATCGTGAAGCGCGCCCAGCAAAACGGCAAACGCGTCCTGGTCATGGGCTTCGAGCGCAACACCTCCGACTTCCTGCGGACCCAATCCGACCAGTTCGTGTCGCTGGACGACCTGGCTTCGGCCAACGAATCCGCCATCCTGGACCGCATCGTGGACCTAAGTCTCGACCTCGAGCAGCGGCTGGACTACGTGGGGTATAAGCTCCTCATAGACATCCTGAGCCGCGAAAACCCCCAGGTGAACTTCCGCGAGCTCGTCCATCGCGCCATCACGGACGGCGTTTTCACCACCGAGCGGCGGCCCGACCCCGGCTCCATCAAGGGCGAGGTTTTCGTTATCCTGCCCAACCGGCAGGCCGAGCTCGTCCGCAGCCGGTTGTCGGCGCGGGGCCTGGACCCCGACGCGACGCCCGGCCCCCGGCCCGCCGCTATGCCGCTTCTGGACACGCCGCCGGTGGAAGACCACCGCGACGCCAACTTCGTCGGCGGCGTCGAGGCCTACGAAAAGAAAAAGTTCGAAGCCGCGGCCGAGCGTTTTTCGGCCTATCTGATGGTTTACCCCCGGGACTTCGCGGCTTACATCATGGTCATCAAGGCCCTGATCGAGCTCAATCGCCCGGAGGAGCTGAGGAACATGTGTGCGCGCGCGCGCCGGCTCGAGGATTTCGACGTATTGAGCCAGCGCTTTCCCGAGTGGGCCCGCTTCATCGACAACAAGGTGAAAGAGCCCGCGACCTGGGATACGGCCGGCGAGACGTCCGGGCGCGCCGCCAACGGAGAGAAACCATGGGAAAAGTAATCGGCATCGACCTCGGCACCACGAACTCCTGCGTGGCCGTTATGGAGGGCACCGAACCAGTCGTCATCCCCAACTCCGAGGGGATGCGCACCACGCCGTCGGTCGTCGCCTTCCTCAAGGACGGCAAGCGGGTCGTGGGCAACGTCGCCAAGCGCCAGATGGTGGCGAATCCCGACCACACCGTCTATTCCATAAAACGGTTCATGGGGCGCCGCTATTCCGAGGTGCCCGGCGAAATTAAAATCGTCCCCTTCCAGGTGGTGGAGGTCTCCAACGGCGACTGCCGCGTCCAGATCGGCGACAAGCAGTATTCCCCGCCCGAAATCAGCGCCATGATTTTACAGAAGATGCGTGAGACGGCGGAGGACTACCTGGGCGAGCGCGTCACCAAGGCCGTGGTTACGGTCCCGGCCTACTTCAACGACGCCCAGCGCCAGGCCACCAAGGACGCCGGGAAAATCGCCGGCCTGGAAGTGGAGCGCATCATCAACGAGCCCACCGCCGCCGCCCTTGCCTACGGCCTGGACAAAAAGGTCAACGAGAAAATCGCCGTCTACGACCTGGGCGGCGGGACCTTCGACATCTCCATCCTCGAGATCGGCGAGGAGGGCGTGTTTCAGGTTCTGGCCACCAACGGCGACACCCACCTCGGCGGCGACGACTTCGACCAGCACATCATCAACTGGCTCGCCGACGAGTTTCAGAACAACACCGGCATCGACCTCCGCGCCGACAAATTCGCGCTCCAGCGGCTGAAGGAAGCCGCCGAGGACGCGAAGTGCAAGCTCTCGACGCTGACCGAGGCGCCCATCACCCTGATGTACATCACGGCCGACGCCGCGGGCTCCAAGCACCTGGAGTCCACGCTCACCCGCGCCAAGTTCGAACAGCTCGTGGCCGACCTCATCGAACGGACGGTCGGGCCGTGCCAGCAGGCGCTCCGCGACGCGAACCTTTCCGCCGCCGACGTGAACGAGGTTATACTGGTGGGCGGCCAGACGCGGACGCCGGCGGTCCAGAACAAGGTGCGCCAGCTCTTCGGCCGCGACCCCAACAAGTCCGTCAACCCCGACGAGGTCGTCGCCATCGGCGCGGCCATCCAGGGCGCCGTGCTCACGGGCGAGGTCAAGGACATCCTGCTCCTGGACGTCACGCCGCTGTCGCTCGGCATAGAGACGTTGGGCGGCGTCAACACCAAGCTCATCGAGCGCAACACCACCATACCCACGCGCAAGAGCCAGGTCTTCACCACCGCCGACAACAACCAGACCACCGTGGAAATTCACGTCCTGCAGGGCGAGCGCGAGATGGCGGCCTACAACCGCACCATCGGCCGCTTCCACCTGGAGGGCATTCCCCCCGCGCCCCGCGGTATCCCGCAGATCGAGGTCACCTTCGACATCGACGCCAACGGCATCCTGAACGTCTCGGCCAAGGACCTCGCCACCGCCAAGGAGCAGCGCATCACCATCACCGCCTCCAGCGGCCTCTCGAGCGACGAGATAAACAACATGGTGAAAGAGGCCAAGGACCACGCCGAAGAGGACCGCCGCCTGCGGGAGGAAGCCGACGTCAAGAACCGCGCGGAGTCGGCGGTTTACCAGGCCGAGAAGCTGATGAAGGATATCGGCGACAAGGCGACCGCGGCGGAGAAGAACAAGATCGACGCCGCCATCCAGCGGCTCAAGGACGTGCGCGAGAAGGGCGACGCCAACGAGGTCCGGAGCGCCGTCGAGGCGCTGGAGTTGGCGCTTAACGAGATGTCCACCCGTCTGTATCAGCAGGCGGGCGCGGCCGGGGGCGGCCCGCAGCCGCCGCCCGGCGGCGACGCGGGCCCCGGCCCGCAAGCCGGTCCCGGCGGCGCCCCCCAGGGCGACGTCGTGGACGCCGACTACGAAATCGTTGAGGACGAGGGGGAGAGCCAACACAAATAGGGGCTGTTCCGCCCTACATCCTCGTTGACGATAAAGCTGGCCCGGTCGCATAGCGCCGGGCCGGCTGTTTTTTTGCCCGCGCCGCTTCAAAACGTAGTATGGGCCGCGTTATTTTGGCCTTGACAGAGAGAGAGAGAGAGAGAGTAATATGTAATCTGAGGGAGGAATACGCCAACGTTTTTTGACACGGAGGAGGCCCGAATGGTAAGGGCAATGTTGACGCGGGTCGGCCCGCTAGTTATACTACTGGCGGCGGCGACGTTACTGGCGTGCGGGGCGCGCCACGACGCGGGGCCGGCGGAACCTATGGGGCCCGCCGACGAGGAGAACCAATACGTAGTTTGGGGTATCGTCTACGACGCGATGTCGGGTGAACCCATAGCCGGCGCGCGCGTGGAGGCGTGGGACGATATCGGCCCGGTGGGCCCCCCGAATTACACTCGGGCTGACGGGTGGTACTCGTTCTTTCTGGGCAAAGACCGGTTAGGGGCGACGATATACATGCACGCGTACAAAGACGGCAAGTTCCCTCATCACGGCAGCTTCGTGTATTATCCGGGGCCGACCTATATTTACGATATCTATATGAGCGCGACCCAACATGGCGAGGGGATGCCGGAGTAAGGACAACGCGGGCCGCCGGCGCCTTCGGGCGCCGGCGGCCTTTTCGCGAGGAGGGTTGAGATGCGGCTTGCGGAAGCTATAGGCGCGGCGGCGCTCGCGGCGGCTGCGGCACAGGCGGACTGGGGGCCGGCCAGTCGCTTGCCCGATACTGTAAACTCCCCCTATTACGATTGGGGCGTGTGCGCCTCGGCCGACGGCAACACGATATACTTCGCCTCCAACCGCGAGAACCCCGGGAGTTTGGAGTGCGACATTTATATTTCGTATCGCGTCGGCAACTCTTGGTCCGCCGCCGCGAAAGTCCCCGGCCCTATAAACACGGCCGACGAGGAGGGTTCGCCGTGTTTGAGTTGGGATGACCAACGTATATATTTCCAACGCGGTAAATTATACCCCCCCGATAACGACTTGGATATATGGGCGTCCGATTGGACCGGCTCGGCATGGGGTGAACCGTATAAAATCCCTGGCCAGGTTAACACCGCCGACCACTGGGAATGGAACGCCGGCGTTTCGGGCGACGGCCTGACGCTTTACTTCGTCGGGCAGAGCTGGCCCGGTAACTTGGCGATGTATAATATATGGTCGTCGCGTTGGACCGGTAGCGAGTGGGGGACGCCGAAGTTCTTATCCGATATCAACACTACTGAACAAGAGGGCGACCCGGCGCCGACGTACGACGGTAAATACCTGTATTTCTGGTCCGGCCGGAGCGACATCTCGGATATCTACCGCGCCCGGGCCGAAGGCAGCGGTTGGGGAACCCCCGAGAAGCTGGGCCCGAACGTCAACGTCGCGCACAACGCCCAATGCGACCCGTTCGTCACCGAGGACGGGCGATACCTTTTCTTTTCCCGGTGCCCGCCGTCCGGCGGAAACTACGACCTGTACGTTTCGGAATGGGTGAGCGAGCCGGCGGTGGCGCCCGCGTCGCTGGGTCGAATAAAGGTTCTCTTCCGCTGAACGTTTGTTCATATCGTTGCCGTTAGCTCGGCCCGGTCGCATAGCGCCGGGCCGGCTGTTTTTATATGGGGGCGGCGTTCCCCGCGTCAAAAAAGGTTTGACTTCCGGCCCCGCTTGCGGGAAAATAGTATTTGAAAGGACCGGTTCTTATGAAAAAGACCATTACTATCGCGTTCCTCGCCTCGCTGGCCGCGGCCGCGGCGCTGGCCCTCCCCGGCGACCTGCTCGTGCTCGCCGACGCGACCACCGGGCCGGACGAGGCGCGGGGCCTTTACTATCTCGGCGGCGCCGCCGGCCGCTTCCTGTATAATGGTTCGGAAGAGGCGCTGGCGGGCGTCGCGCCGTACGCCGTCCTGGATCACGGCGCCCGGGACAAGGACTACTACGTCGTCTGGGCCCACCCAGCCGCGAACCTGACGCCTGCCTCCTTCGCCCACCTCGGCTTCGCCGCCTGGTTGGGGGCGGAGGGCGAGATGCTGGTCGGCCTGACCGCCGGCCGCACCGGCGACGACATCCGCGCGGTGGACTGGCGGGTGGAGGTGACGCCGCTGGCGCCCACGCCCTACGCCCCCGCGAGCCGCGGCGCCGAGACGCCGCCGACGGTCAAGGACCCGCAAATAGAGGCGGCCGTCAACGCGTTGACGGCGCGCGAATACGCCTCCTTAATCCAGAAGCTGCAGGATTCGGCGACACGCTACACCGGCACGCCCGGTTATATGCAGGCCCGCGACAACCTGAAGCAGTTCTTCGAGGACCTCGGCTGCTCGGTTACGCTGTTCCCGTTCAACTACGGCGGCGGGAATACCGCCGAGAACGTGGTGGCCGAGCGCCTGGGCAGCACGAGCCCGAGCGAGATAATCATCGTGTGCGGCCACATGGACAGCGCGTCCGAAAGCCCCGTGACGTCCGCCCCCGGCGCCGAGGACAACGCCTCGGGCACCGCCGTCGCGATGGCCGCGGCCCACGTCTTCGAGGGTTTCTCCTTCGGCCGGACCGTCCGCTTCATCGGCTTCGGCGGCGAGGAGCAGGGGCTCCTGGGCAGCCACGCCTACGCCGATTTTTGCCGCAGCCAAAACCAGAACATCGTCGCCGTCCTCAACGCCGACATGATAGCTTATGACGAGGAAAACGGCGCCCGCGACGACACCTCCATCGCCTACGGCACGCAGTCGTGGCTGTTGGACTACCTGGCGGCGGTGGACAACCTCTACGCCAATCATATCACCTACGACCACGTGGAGTTCAGCGGCAGCGACCACGTCTACTTCTGGAACAACGGCTACGCCGCGCTGGGCGCCATCGAGGGCGAGGTGGGCACCGGCGGCATCCTGGACTATCCGTATTACCATACCACCCGGGACACGGTGGACAGGTTGCAGCCGGCCTTCGCCGTCCGCGTCGTCCGGGACTTCTGCGCGATGTTCGCCCACCTCGCGAAGGCGCAATTCTCGGGGATAGAAGACCCGCCGTTCGCGCCCGGCCCCGCTACGCCCCGGGCCCGGCCTCTATCTGTCTATCCCAACCCCTACCACTACGCGAGCGGCGGCGGCGTGACCTTCGCGAACGTGGCCGCGCCGGCGACGATAACCGTCTACGACCTCGCGGGGCGGAAGATAGGCGGGGCGGCGGTGGCCGCGGGCCGGGAGGAATATTCCTGGGCGCCGCGCGCCGCCGACGGCTCGCGCCTCGTGCCCGGGCTTTACCTCTACCGGGTAAAGGGTACGGCGCAGGAGGAGACCGGTAAGCTCGTCGTGACGGAGTAGGGAGAGCCGCCGCCCGGGGAGAAGGCGGCGGGAGGTCAGGGCATCATGAGAAGGATACTGGCGGCGGTCGCGGCGTTCGCCGCGACGGCGTATAGCTTGCCCGGCGACCTGGTCGTCCTGTCGGCGAAGGAAGTCCGACCGGACGAGGGCGCCGGGTTGTATTATTTGGGCGAGGCGGCGGGGGGCTTCCTGTATAACGGCGGCGCCGGCGCGGTGGCGCGGGTGGCGCCGTACCGCCTCCTGGACCGGGGCGCCAGGGACAAGGACTACTACGTCGCGTGGGCGCCGGCGCCGTTAGCGGCGGCGTCGTTCGCGGCGTTCGGTTCGGCCGCGGCGCTGGGACCCGACGAGGTACTGGTCGGCGTAAACCCCGAGATAGACGCCGACGGGTTGCGGGCGGTGGACCGGCGTATCGAGCTCCGGGCCCTTCAACCGATAACGCCGGCGACGAGTCGCTACGCCGGCGAGCCGCCGCCGACGCAAAAGGACGCCGCGATCGAGGCGGCCGTAAACACCATCACCGAGCAGGAATACGCGGGTTACATCCAGACCCTCCAGGACTTCGGAACGCGGCATTCCGGTTTCCCCGGGTGCGACCTAGCCCGGGATTACTTGAAAGACTTCTTCGCCGCGCAGGGATTAAACGCGACGCTATTCGAAGTTACCCATAACGACGAGACGTACTATAACGTTGTCGCCGAGCGGCGGGGGACGTCCAGCGCCGATGAGATAATAATCATAGGGGCGCATTACGATAGCACGGCCGGCATGAGTCCGGGGGGATACGCGCCGGGGGCGGAGGACAACGCCTCGGGGACCGCGGCCGTAATGGCGGCGGCCCGGGCGCTTCGTTCCTTCCAGTTCGACCGGACGGTACGCTATATCGCTTTCGGCGGGGAGGAACAAGGGTGTTGGGGAAGTTACGGATACGCCTATTATTGCCACGACCACGGCGAAAATATCGTCGCGGTGCTGGTCGCGGATATGGTCGCGTACGACGAGGAGAACGGCGGCCGGGACGATTACGTCGTGGACGTCGATAAGTACAAGTGGTTGCACCTCTACTTCGCCGGCGTCGGCGCCCTCTACGGCCAAAACCTAATCTACGAAGAAGGGTCTTGCGGCAGCGACCAGGAATCTTTCTGGTTCGCGGGGTATCCCGCCCTCGGCGCGATAGAGGGCTCCATCGGGGCGGGCGGTTCGGCAAGCTACCCCTATTATCATACTACGCAGGATACCCTCGATAAACTCGAACCGGCGTTTGCCGTCCGTTTCGTAAAGGATTATGCGGCGACGTTGGCCCATCTTGCCCGGTTTAATAACACCGGCGTGGACGAGCCGACCGTCCCGTCCGGGCCGGCGCATCCCCGCGCCCGGCCGTTCGCCGTTTATCCCAACCCCTATCATTACGCGAGCGGCGGCGGCGTGACCTTCGCGAACGTGGCCGCGCCGGCGACGATAACCGTCTACGACCTCGCGGGGCGGAAGATAGGCGGGGCGGCGGTGGCCGCGGGCCGGGAGGAATATTCCTGGGCGCCGCGCGCCGCCGACGGCTCGCGCCTCGTGCCGGGGCTTTACCTCTACCGCGTAAAGGGCACGGCGCAGGAGGAGACCGGTAAGCTCGTCGTAACGGAGTAAGTAGCAGGCGCCGTCCGGTGAGAGCGCGGCGGCGGGAGGTCAGGGCCTCATGAGAAGGATACTGGCGGCGGTCGCGGCGTTCGCCGCGACGGCGTATAGCTTGCCCGGCGACCTGGTCGTCCTGTCGGCGAAGGAAGTCCGACCGGACGCGGGCGCCGGGCTGTATTATTTGGGCGAGGCGGCGGGGGGCTTCCTATATAACGGCGACGCCGGCGCGGTGGCGCGGGTGGCGCCGTATCGCCTTCTGGACCGGGGCGCCCGGGACAAGGACTACTACGTCGCGTGGGCGCCCGCGGCCGCGGCGCTGACGGCGGCGGCGTTCAAGCCGTTCGGCTCGGCGGCGGCGCTGGGGCCCAACGGGATCCTGGTCGGCGTATATCCGGGTGTCGGCGCTGACGCGTTGCGGACGGTGGACCGGCGGATAGAGCTCCGGCGGCTGACGCCGGTCACGCCGGCGACGTGGCGCTACGACGGCGAGCCGCCGCCGACGCGAAAGGACGCCGCGATTGAAACTGCGATAAATACCATCACGGAACAGGAATACGCCGGTTATATACAGGCGTTGCAGAATTTCGGGACGCGCTTTTCCTTCACGGACGGCAACGCCGCGGCCCGGGATTATATCCGCGCCTTTTTCGCCGCCCAAGGTTTGGAGACGACCGTTTTCCCGTTCGAGTGCTCCGGTTTTTCGGGCGCCCACTACCGGACGGCCGGGGGGAACATCTACCTGCACGATTGGCATTCCCTTCTGCGGAGGTCGGAGGACTACGGCGCTACGTGGGATAACGTCGTGCCCACAGGTATAAACGGGCTCGCCGCCGAGTATTGGCTGGACGGGCAGACCGGCTTCGCCGCCGGGGTAAACAAACTCCTCGCGAAGACCCACGACGGCGGCGACACCTGGGAGACGGTGGCGTTCGGCCAGAACCACCCGACGTGGCGATATTACGCGTACGCGTGTTATTTCCTCACCGCCGACACGGGATGGTTGGGCGGTATGGTCGTTTTCCCCGATAATACCTACGCTGGGTTTATGCTCAAGACGGAGGACGGCGGCCTCACCTGGACCGAACAAACCGTTCCCGAGCATTTCCGGCCGGGGGGGATAACGTTCTACGACGCCGTCCACGGGTGGGCGTCGAACGCGAATTCCAATTACAACCCGACGTTCATCTACACCGACGACGGCGGCTTGACCTGGCGTCCCTGCACCGACCCTACCAACTATATAGCCAAAATAAATATAACGGCGACCGGCGCTGCAGAGGCCTGGGCGGCGGATAGGACGTCGAACCTCTTACACACCACCGACGGCTTGACGTGGACGTATTTCTCGCCGGGCGCCGGCGGCAATAACTACTGCGTGGAATTCGCCGACGACGAACACGGCTACGCCGCGGGCTCGACGTTAATCGCGACCGGCGACGGCGGCCAGACATGGCACGAGGTCCCGAACGCGCCGGCGATGGTTTACGATTTCATATCGTTCGCCGACGACCAGCACGGCGTCGTGGGTTCCACCGAGGGCCGGGACCTCTTTCTGACCGACGACGGCGGCGCGAGCTTCGTCGATATTTCCTCGAACGTGGGCCTCTCCGCCGATAACGTCATCGGCGAACGGCGGGGGAGCGTCGCCCCGGAAGAAATAGTCGTCATCGGCGGCCACTTTGATTCGTATTCGGACGAGAGGCCGTGGGTCGCGCCCGGCGCCGAGGACGACGCCTCCGGCGTCGCGGCCGCGATGGCCGCGGCACGCGCCCTCAAGGGCCTGCCGATGAAGAGGACGGTCCGCTTCGTCGCGTTCGGCGACGAGGAGGGCGGTTGTAACGGGAGCGCCGCCTACGCCTCTTATTGCGCGACCCAGGGGGAGAAAATCGTCGCGGTCCTCAACGCCGACATGGTGACGTACGACGAGGAGAACGGCGGCCGCGACGACCTCTCCGTCGCCCACCACGACAGCCAGTACAAATGGTTATACGACTACCTGAAGGGCGTCGGCGCGCTCTACGGTAACGCCATGATATACGACCATTTCGAATGGTACGCCGACCACGCCGAGTTCTGGGACGCCGGCTACGCCGCCATCGGCGCCATCGAGGGCGAAGTCGGTACGGGCGGCGACCTCGCTTACCCGTACTACCATACCGCCCAGGACACGTTGGATAAATTGCAACCCGCGTTCGGCGCGCGTTTCAACAAAGACTACGCCGCGACGTTGGCCCACCTCGCCCGGTCGGAATACGTCGGCGTCGACGAGCCGACCGTCCCCGCCGGCCCGGCCCATCCCCGCGTTCGGCCGTTCGCGGTCTATCCCAACCCCTACCGCTACGCGAAGGCCGGCGGCGTTACGTTTACGGGCCTGGCCGCGCCGGCGACGATAGCCGTCTACGACCTCGCGGGGCGGAAGATAGGCGGGGCGGCCGTGGCCGCGGGCCGGGAGGAATACTCCTGGGCGCCGCGCGCCGCGGACGGCTCGCGCCTTGCGCCCGGCCTCTACCTCTATCGCGTCGCGGGCCAGAGCCAGGAGGAGACCGGGAAGTTGGTGGTAACGGACTGATGGCGTCGCGCCAGGGGCGGCGCTGGCCGCCGTCGCGTATCCGCGCGCTGCCCTCCGGCGGCGGCGTCTATGTCCTGTATAACCGGACAAAAAAGGTGGCGTCCGGCCGGACCTTCAACCTCCGCCGGGCGATGGAGGACCTCGCGCGCCGCGGCCCGGCCTTCACCGCCTTCGATTGGTACGCGGTCCGGCGCGAGGAGGACCGCGCCGCGCTGGCCGAGGAGCTCGCGCCGCCCCGCTGAGGGGCGGCTTTTTTCGCTTGCCAACGGCCCGCCGTTCTCTTATATTTAATAGTCCGTTTACCGTTGCGGACGGAGCCCGCCGCCCATGTCGCCCACCGTCGCCCTCTACCCCGGAACCTTCGACCCCGTCACCAACGGCCATATAGATATCGCCGTCCGGTGCGTCCGCCTCTTTGACCAGCTCATCATGGCCGTCGCGACCAACCCCGCCAAGGAGCCGCTGTTCGACGTCGCGGAGCGGGTGGAGATGCTGCGGGCCGTGACGGCCGACATCCCCCGCGCCGAGGTGGCCGGCTTCGAGGGTCTCACGGTGGAATACGCGCGCCAGCGCGGCGCCCGCATCATCGTGCGGGGCCTGCGCGCCGTTTCGGACTTCGAGGAGGAGTTCAAGATGGCCTCCGCCAACCGGAAGCTGGCGCCGGAGATAGACACCGTCCTGATGGTCCCCTCCGAAGATTATTATTTCTTGAATTCCAGCCTGGTCAAGGAGATCGCGCGCCTGGGCGGCCGGGTCACGGACTTCGTCCCGCCGCTGGTGGAGCGCAAGCTGGCCGAGAAGCTGCGGTCCCGGACGTACTGACATGGCCGACGAGACGCCGTTGCCCGAGGGAACGTTCCAAACCATCGTGGTTTGCACCGACGGCACGCCGTTCTCCATGCGCGCGGTGGAGGTCGCCTTCCGACTGGCCCGGCGCGACCGCGCCAAGATAATCGTCATCTCGGTCGTGGACACGGCCGTCCTCGCCGATTACGCGGGCCTGTCCGAAAGGGACTGGACGAAAGCGGAACGCGAGCTGAGATTCAACGCGGAGGAGGCCCTGGCGCTGGTGGGGAAAATGGCGGCGAACGCGGGCGTGGACGCCGAGATGATAATCCGGCAGGGCCGCCCCCACATCGAGGTGGTGATGGCGGCGACGCAGGCCGAAGCCGACCTCATCGTGCTGGGCCGGCGGAGCGGCTACCGCGCGGGGCGGCGCCTCCTGGGCAACGTCGCGCTCCGGGTATTGGAGGACGCGGATTGCTCGGTATTGGTGGTGCGGTGAGGGGCGGGTTTTCCCCTTGACACTTGCGACCGCGGTTGCTAAACTGTTTGTGGCATTAACGCCACTTTCTCCCCGGGCAAGGAGCGAAAAGCTATGAAACGAACGCTGACTTTCGCCGTTGCTTTGGGCCTGACGGCTGTTCTGGCGGCGAGTTTCGGTTGCCGCAAGGGCAAGGACCTGTCCAAGATGGAGCCGATAGTGGTAGCGCTGGCTCCGACCTTCGACGCCGCCAAGGCGCCCGCACAATTCGAGCCGCTGGCCGGCTATCTCACCGCCAAACTCGAAAAGCCCGTCAAGTTCCAGCCCACCAAGAACGGCGAGGAGTTCTCGTCGCTGGTGAAAGAGGGCAAGGCCTCGTTCGTCTACGCCAACCCCATTTATTACGCCGACGTCTCCGACGGGTGCATCGTCCTGGTTAAGGCCGATTACGCCGGTAAAGGGACCATGTCGCAGGGACTCATCATCGTTAAAGAGGGCGAGGCCACCAAGATCCGCGACGTCCCGGAGATGAAGGGCAGCACGATGATGGTCGTCTCCAAGGATTCGCTGGACGGTTACCTCTCCCAGAAGATGTTCTTCGCCCGCAGCGGCCTGGATATCGACCTGGACTTCAACCTCTCCGTGGCCCCCAACCACACGGCGGAAGAGGTCATCGCGGCCGTGGCGTCGGGCGAGGCGCAGTACGGGTGCGTGCCGGTGGAGATGTTCCCGGGCCAAAAGCCGGCGCGCGGCGCCGAGGTCCTGACCATCTGCGAGAAGGTCCCGGTGGAGGTCTTCGCCTTCGTCGAGGTTAGCGGCGACAAGATGCTGGGCGGCCTGGTGCGCGACGCCCTCAAGAAAATCCCGAAGGGCGACCCGGTGCTGAAACCGCTCCGGCTCGAGGGCTTCACCCTCGCCACGCAAGCGGAATACGATGCCGTAACCAACTTCCTGGCGCAGGACAAGATAGATAAGGCCCAGCGGACTCCCGCCGGGACGGCGGCGCCGGCCACGGTTACCAAAAAGAAATAACGGCGTAAATTGCGTCTCATCAGCGAATTCGGCCGGCGGTGGAGTGCCCGATTGTTGGAACCGCCGGCCCGTTTCATGGGCCGGCTCGGCCTCGGCCCCATGTTCTTCACGGTGTTGGGGTTGGCGCTGGGATTGGCCGCCGGCGCCGCCTTCGCCTTCGGCCGCCTCCGCACCGGCGCCGCGTTAATCCTGGCCGCGGGCGCCGCCGATATGCTCGACGGCGCCGTCGCGCGCGTCGGCAACCGCACCAGCCGTTTCGGCGCCTTCTTCGATTCCGTCGCCGACCGCTACAGCGAGTCCGGCTACCTCGCCGGCCTCGTGTATTACTACGCCGCCGCGGGCCACGAGGTCATGGCGGTAGTGACGGTCGTCGTGCTCTCGGGCTCCCTCCTCGTATCCTACGCCAAGGCGCGCGCGGAGTCGCTCGGCGCGCGGTGCGACGTGGGCCTCCTGGAGCGGCCGGAGCGCATGGTCCTCCTGGCGTTGGGGTATCTCGTCGGCGGCTACGGCGCGGTGGTGGCTATGGTCTTCCTCGCGGTTTTCTCGCACGTCACGGCGTTGCAACGCATCGTTCATACCCGGCGGGTCCTCCGCGGCCCGGCCGACGGCGGCCCCGATGGCGGCTCCCCCCGGACGTAACTACGGCGTCGCGGGTTCCGCGCTCCTGACGCTGGCGCAGCCCGCCGACTGGGCCATCGCCTTCGCGGGGGTGGCGCTCGTTGCGCGGCTCCTGACCGGCCGGCAACTGCCGGAGGCCGCGCGGGGCGCGGCGGCGCTGGCCACGGCCCTCGCGGGGACGTACGTCGCCGGCACCTGGCTCCACCGCGACGCCCGCGTCCTGGCCCGCCCCCACGACCCTTTGGCGCAGCGGCACGTCTCGACCCGCGAGGTCAAGTGGTGGTCCGTGATATTGCTGGTCGGCGGGATAGCGCTGGCCGCCACGCTGGGCCTGCGCGCCGCCGCCGCCGCCGCGTTAGCGGCGGCGGTTATGCTATCTCACCCCTTCTTCCTGGAGCGGGTTTTCCTGGCGCGCAACGTCTACGCCGCCGCCGCCGCCGTTCTCCCACTGGGCTTCGCCTGGGCATGGGAGGGGAAAGGCGGCGCCGCGGCCCTCCTGTTGCCGGCGGCGGTGGCGGCCTTGATGGCCGCGGCGGCGAGCTTCTTCGCGGACGCGGAGACGGCCCACGCCGACGATGTAATCGGCGCGAGGACCGTTGCCCGGCGGGGCGGCCGGGCGCCGATTCTCCTGGGCGGCGGCTTCGTCGTCCTGGCCGCGGCCGTGGCCGGCGGCGGCTGGTTCGCCGGCGGCCGGTCGCGGTTCTACCTCGTATCCGCCGCCGCGGTATCACTCGTCATGGTATTCTATACGGTCTTGAACCTGCGGCGCCGGGAGCCCGACCCTTCCCTCGCCGGTTCCACCGCCCGTATGATAAAATTCCTGGTATTCGTATTCTTCTTCGTCCTTTACGCCGAGACGTACCTCCCGTCGCCATGACGAGCTACGCCCAACAAACCCTACAGCGGAAATACGACGCCGTGGTCGTGGGCGGCGGCCCGGGCGGCGCGATGGCGGCGCTCACGCTGGCGCGCGAGGGCGTAGCGACGCTCGTCGTGGAACGCAAGGCGGCGGTGGGCCAGCCCGTCCGGTGCGGCGAGGGTGTCCCGCGCGCGAAGTTCGAGTCGCTGGTGGGGGAGGTGGACCCGGGGTGGGTGAGCGCGGACGTCAACGGCGGCGTCGGCCACTCCCCTTCGGGAATCACCGTCCGCCGCGATTACCCGCGGGTCGGCTACGTCCTGGAGCGCGAAGTCTTCGACCGGGGGTTGTTCGCCCGGGCGGCGGCGGCGGGCGCCGCGACGCTTTTGGGCGCGGAGGTGTGCGCCCTCCGTTTCGACGACGGCGGCGCGGAGGTGGACGTGTCGCTCGCGGCCGGGGGCGGCGCTTCCGTCCGCTGCCGCGCGGTGGTCGGCGCCGACGGCGTGGAGTCGGCGGTGGGGCGCGCCGCGGGCCTCGCGACGCAGCTTTCGCCCGCTGACGTGGACGTGTGCGCCGAATACATCCTGGCGGACGCGCGCATCGAATACGCCGACTACATCCAGTTCTTCCTCGGCCGATGCTACGCGCCCGGCGGCTACGCCTGGGTTTTTCCCAAGGACGGCGCGCGGCTGCTGGCCGTGGGGGTGGGCATAACGCCGGCGAAGGCGGAGGGCCGGGGGCCGTTCTGGTATCTGGAACGGTTCGTGGCGTCGCGCTTCCCCGGCTCGCGCGTCGTTGAGGTCCGGTCCGGCGCCGTGCCGGTGAGCAAGCCGCTGCCCCGAATCGTGACGCCGTGCTTGGCGTTGGTGGGCGACGCCGCGCGCCAACCCGACCCCTTTTCCGGCGAGGGAATCTGCCAGGCGCTGATGGCGGGGCAGGGCGCGGCCCGCGCCATCGCCCGGGGTTTGGGCAACGGCCGCCTCGCCCGCGAGCTCGAGGGTTACCAGCACGAGTGGATGTCTTCGTACGGTGAGCGTTACAAGCAGCATTACAAGGTCCGCCAGGTCATCCTCGCGATGGACGACCGCGAGATCGACGACACCGTCGCCATCCTCCGCGACAAGATGGACATAAGCGCCATCAATTCGTCGGAGATCTTCTCGACTTTCTTAAAAGCCCTCTGGAAGAACCCGGGTTTAATCCTTAAGTTACGCCACCTCCTGGGGTGACCCTATGGAATCCGCGCAGGAAATCCAGGCCTTGAAAGAGCTCGCGGCCCTCGACCGCCGGCGCCGGGATCTGGAGTCGCTGGCGTCGTCGTTGCCCGCGGCCATCGAATCGCGGCGCGCCGCCCTCGCCGCCCGCCGCGACGAGCTCGCGAAGTTCGAGGCGGAGCTCGAGAAGGCGCAGAAGGAGCGGCGCCGGCTGGAGGCCGCGGTGGAGGACCAGAACCGGCTCCTCGTCAAATACCGCGGCCAGCTCGATACCGTGAATACGAACAAGGAATACCAATCCCTCCAACACGAGATCGAGGTCGCGCGCCAGGATATCCACAAGGCCGAAGACCGGCTGCTCGAGGTGATGGACCAACTGGACGGCCTGCAGCGGGACGCGGCGGCGCGGCGCGACGCGACGGCCAGGGTGGAAGCCGAAGCGGCGGCCGCCGACGCCGCCGACCAGGACCGGCTCCGGGACGTCGAGGTCCAGCTGGTGGAGGTGGAGGAGAAGCGGAAGCGCCTCATACCCCAGTTTTCGCCGCCCCTCCGCAACGAATACCAGCGGGTCTTCGAACACTACCACGGCGCCGCCTTCGCCGTCGCCCGCGACGGCGTGTGCCAGGGGTGCTTCGTGAACATCCCCGCCAAGGTGGTGAGCGACCTGCACGCCGGGACGAAACTTTACCGCTGCGAATCGTGCGGCCGCTTCATCCTGGAGGCGGAGGAAGAATGGCGCCCGCCCAACCAGGTGTGACGTGAAGATACTTTTCCTCAACCCGCCGTTTCTCCCGCGCTTCTCCCGCGAGCAGCGCAGCCCCGCCGTAACCAAGAGCGGGACGATATACTACCCCATGTGGCTGTCGTATGCCGCGGGGGCGGCGCGCGCCGCCGGCCACGACGTGTTGCTGGCCGACGTCCCGGCGGACGAGCGGTGGCCCTTCCCCCGCGTGCTGGCCGTGGCGGCGGCGGAGAGGGTGGCCCTCGCGGTCGTGGCCGCGAGTACGCCGAGCATCGCCGCCGATGCCGACGCCGCCCGGGTCCTCAAGGCCAATTGCCCCGGCTTGCGCGCCGTGCTGGTGGGGCCGCACGTATCGGCCCTGGCGGAGGAAACCCTCGCCGGCTTTCCCTGGCTCGACGGCGTCCTCCGCGGCGAATACGAGCGGACGGTCCTGGAGCTGGCGGCGGCGTTGGAGGAGGGCCGCGACCCGGGCGGCGTCCCGGGCGTAAGCTGGCGGAACGGCGACCGCGTGGCCGCCGGCCCGGCGCGGGAACCCGAGGACCCGGACCACTGGCCCTTCGTCGCCGAGACCTACGCCCGCTACCTCGACGTCCGCAACTACTTCTATTCCCACAGCTTATACCCCATCGTTACAATCCTCAGCGCCCGCGGCTGCCCCAACTACTGCATTTACTGCGTGTACCCCCAGACCTTCTCCGGCCGCCGCTACCGCCCGCGCGCCACGGCCCAGGTGGTGGAGGAGCTGCGTTTCATCAAGCGCACCTGGCCTTCCGTCCGCGAGGTGATGTTCGAAGACGATACCTTCTCGGTGGACCACGACCGGACGCGCGAGCTGTGCGAGGCCATCGCCCGCGCCGGGCTGAAGCTCCCCTGGAGCGCCAACGCCCGCTGCGACCTGGATTACGAAACGCTGGCGTTAATGAGGCGGGCGGGGTGCCGGCTCCTATGCGTAGGCATCGAGAGCGGGAGCGACGAGCTCCTGGCTAGGATAAACAAGAACATGGACCGGGGCCGCATCGAACGCTTCGTCCGCGCCGCCGGGCGCGCCGGCGTTATGATCCACGGCTGCTTCATGGTGGGCCACCCCGGCGAAACCCGCGCCACGATGGAGGAGACGCTGGCCTTCGCCCGGAAGCTCCTCCCCGATACGGCGCAATTTTTCCCCGTCATGGCCTACCCCGGGACCGCCCTTTACCAGTGGGCCCGGCAGAACGACTACATCCGCGCCGCGTCCTTCGCCGATTGGCTCACGCCGGAAGGGCTGCATAACTGCGTCTTGGAGCGGCCGGACCTCCCCGCGGCGGAGCTCGTGGCGTTTTGCGACCGGGCCCGGCGCGAATTTTACCTTTCCCCTCGCTACCTCGCGCGCAAGTTCTGGCAGGTCGTGACCCGGCCCGCGGAGCTCGAGCGCACCTGGCGCTCCGGCCGCACCTTCCTCAAGCACCTCTTCCGCGGGACCCACTGAGATGTCCCGCCCCGCCGAGAAGTACCGTTATCAGGAGATAGTGTGGGGGCGCGCCGGCCTGGACCGGGTGCGGGCCGCCCGCGTGGGCGTCTTCGGCCTCGGCGGCACGGGCTCCCACCACGCCCATCTCCTGGCGCGCGCCGGCGTCGGCTTCCTGCGCCTGGTGGACCGCGACGTCGTGGAGCGCGGCGACCTCCATCGCACCGCGCTCTACACGGAAGAGGACGCGGCCCAGCCCGTAACCAAGGCGGCGGCGGCGGCGCGGCGTATCGTCCAGCTCAACGCCGACGTCCGCGTGGAACCGGTCGTCGCCTACGTCGGCCCGCACAACGTCCTGCAACTCGCGGCCGACCTCGACCTCCTGGTGGACGGCGCGGACAACTTCCCGTTGCGCTTCCTGTTGAACGACGCGGCCGTCAAGACGGGCCGCCCGCTTATCTACCAGGGGGCGGTGGGCGGCCGCGGCGCCGCGATGGCCATCGTCCCGGGCGTGGGGCCTTGCTTGCGGTGCCTGTTGCCGACCGCGCCGGCCCCGGGAAGCGCGCCCACCTGCGCCCAGGTGGGGGTATCGCCGGCGGCGGTGGCCGCGGCGGCGGCGGCGGGGGCGGCGCGGTCGTTCGCGGTCCTGCGAGGTGACGCCGCGGCCGTCGCCGGCTTGCTTACGAGAGTAGAGGAGGATGGCGGCGCGGCGACGGTCCGCGTCGCGCGCCGCGCCGATTGCCCGTGCTGCGGATGCCGCGAATTCCCTTTCCTCCGGGGAGAGTTGGCGGCCGGCGTGAATGCGGTGTGCGGCGGCCGGGCGTGGGAGGTTTTCCCGGGACGGGACCGGGGTCTGGATTTGGAGGCGTTGTGGCGGCGTCTCGCCGGCCGCGTCCAGGGCAAGCTCGCCGCGAACGTTCTCATCCTGTCCGAAGGGGAAATCACGGCGCTCGTGTTCGCGGACGGCCGGGCTTTGGTTTACGGCGCGGGCGACGCGGGCCGGGCCCAGGCGGTTTACGACCGCTGGATAGGGGCGTAGACCCTTCTTCGCACGCTGAAAAGAAAAAACCGGCCGCGAGGCCGGTTTTTAACTCGCATAACGCCGCTAGCCGGCGTGCGTCCCCTTGGCTTTGTAAACGGCGTAGTCGAACTTGGGCGACCAGTCGGCGGTGTGGCACACGCGGCACTCGGCCTCTCCCGACGCTTTGATGGTGGTCTTGGCGGTCTCGGGCGTGGCGTTGACGTGGTCCGCGCCGGGGCCGTGGCAGGCCTCGCACGTGACGGCGCCGTCCGTAAACTTGGCGCCGTCCCAGCCCGTGACGTGACAACCCAGGCACTCGGCGTTGGCGTCCGCGCCGTTGGCCTTGAGCGTCTCCAGCGTTTTGACGTGGGGGGTATTGGCGTAGGCCGCGGCTTCTTTCTCGTGGCAGGTGGCGCACGTCGCCTCGCCCACGTAGCCGGCCTTGCCGGCCGACAGGACCGCCAACGGCAGCACCACGGCCGCCGCCGCTACGGCCATAATCACTCTCTTATATTGCATTCCGTTCCTCCATGTTGTCCGGTTCAACCGGTCCCGCGCGCCCTAGCGGCGGTCGGGGCCGCCGCCGTCGCCGCCCTCGTCCTCGTGGCACTGCCCGCAGAAGTCTTCGGATTCGCCGTGGCAGCGGTAGCATACGTAACCCTTGTCCTCGTGCCACGGGCCTTTGCCCATCCGGGTAACCGTATCGGCGCCGTGGGGGCTGACGCCCGTGCGGTGACACTGCATGCACACGGGGTCGGCGCCGGCGGGGTCGTGACAGGCGGCGCAGCTGTCAATCTCGTACGGGGCGACAGCGGCGTGCCCCTGTCCCGACCAACCCGGGTCGTCGTGGTTGGGCGGCCTGCCGCCGCCCGGCGTCGCCCGCGCGGCCTCGTGGCACGCGTTGCAGAACTCCTGGCGGTCGTGGCACGCCGAGCAGTCCTTTTCGTCCAGGTACTTGTCCAGGTAGTGGGTATAGACGTAGTTGGTTTTATGGAAACCCTCTTTGGGGTTGTCCGAGTTGTGGCACGCGGTGCAGTACGATTGGTCGTGGCAGCTGTAGCAGCCCCTGGCGTCGGCCTTCGCGGCGGTGCTGTGTCCCTGGCGCCAGGCGGCGTCGTGGTTGGCGGGCTTCGGAATACCCGCGGCGTCGGCGTCGCGGGCCGCCAGGGCCGATGAAATCCCGACGACCGCGACCGCGAGGACGAGCGCGGCGGCGGCGGCGACAAGGGCTGCGCGCAACTTGGATTCATTCGTTTTCATGGCGAAGCCTCCCGCCCATGGGGCGTGGGGCGGTGGTGGACGTTATCGGGTAATGGACGCGCTGGCCTGGATGTAGGCGCGGACGGCGGCGTTGCGGTCGGGGTTTTTCAGCGCCTCGCCGCCCACCGTCGTCTCGAAATACCGCCAAATCTTGAAGGTCGCGTGGAGGTCGTAGAGCATGACGTTCTTCCACGCCGGGACGACGGTGGCGCCGCCGTACCCCTTGTATTTTAAATACTGGATGGAAGTCCCGGCGCTCATCGGCTCCCACGAGGGTATCACCCGCGGGAACGAGGCCGAGCCGAAGGCGCCGTATTCGTCGCCCCCCGGAAATCCTCTCTTGCCCACGCCGTAAAGACCGCCGTAGTCCAGGACGGCGTAGCCGAAGTCCTGGTCCAGGCCGGCGCGGACGCCGTGGCCCCGATTATCGCCCGTCATCATGAGCGAGTAGTCGGCGAACGGCTGGAATTTATCGTTTATCGCGTAGTGCGCGCCCACGCGGGCCCGGCTCCGCTCCTTCCGCGCGAACACCGAAAAGATGGAGGTGTAATCGAAGCGCGGCTCTTTCCACTGGTAGTCGACGTACGTGGTCAGCGGCCGGCTCGGCCGGCAGCGGAAGACGTAATACTGGTAGTTGAAGCGGTGGCCGATGTAGTCGTAGCGGATTTCCTGGCTCAGCTTCACGGCGGTGGCTATGTCCTGGGAGGAGTCGACGCCGAGGTCGGTGGCGCTGCGGTGGCCGGCCTTCTTCCCGACGGCGAGCCCGGTCCCAAGCCACCACCCGAACGGCATCCCGCTCCACAACTCCTTGACGTTGGCGCCGCCGTAGAAGCCGTAGGCGGCGTTGTCGCGCCAATAGCCGCGGTCCAGGGGGTCGTTGACCTGGGCCGGCGTGGGCGTCGAGAAGCGGCGCATCGCGCCGAAGTCGGGTATGACGGTGGCGCCGCCGTACAGGTCCACGTGCCACTTTTTGCCCTGGCCCACCACGGCGCGGACGCCGTCGATGGTGCCCACCGCCGGGTCGGTGGCGATGTACTGGCGGCCGGCGTCAAGCTCGACGAGTTGCCGCGGGTCGCGCCACCGGAGATACCCGTAGTATACCCGACCGTTGGAGTCCGCGGCGTCGCCGAACCCCTTGTATAGCCGGCCGTTGGCGACCACGGCGAAGTTGCCCGCGAGGGTATCGTGGTCCAGGCGGAAACGCACCGGCGAAAACGTATCGGTCTGGTCGCCGCCGCCGGCCGCGGGCTGGTAGCCGTAAACCGTCGTCCCGGCGTAGCCGCTGTAGTGCAATGCGTGGGCGGCGCCGCACGCGAGCGCCGCGGCCAATAAGGGTGTCAGAAATCCGTATTTTGCCATAGGCCGTCCCACCTCGCCGCGCATGGTGAGTAGATTACTTAGGTAGTCATATTACCGCAAGGATACATAAAAAGGGGTTATGGGTCAAGCGTTTTTTGGGGCCGGGCCCGGCGCGGGGCATACAAAAGGCCGGCGTTCGACGCCGGCCTTAGGTGCGCGTTCTGGCCGCTACCCCTTCTTATGGATGATGAAGGAAGGGCCCTCGTCCATACCGGCGACCACGATGCCCCAGACGTCGCCCTTGGCCGCGACGCTGATGCGCCGGACGTAGCCTAGCTCGCCCGCGGGGACGTAGTTGAGCGTCCGGACCTTGCCGGCGGTCACCTCGAACGCGGCGTTGGGGCCCGCGAAGAAATAGTAATCCGGCGGGAAGAACGCGCACGCCGAGAGGTAGCGGCGGCGGCCGGAGGCATAGACGCGCTCGTAGGCCGGGTTGGGGCCCGGCGCCCGCACGAAGATGTCGGCCCGGTCCGTTACCGGCGGGATATCGACGTAGTCGGCGTACATCCCCGAGCCGTCGCCCGAGAAGTAGAACGACGTCGCGTTGTAGAGCGGAACCGGCTCCAACACCCAGCTCGAGGTGGCGCCGTCCCAGCGGTGGCAGTAGCCGCTCTCGTAGTCCACGGCCCAGCCGACGGTGCTCTTGGGGAACTCCCAATCGTCCACCACGCCCATGTCGGTGATCATGTATTGGGTCCAACCGGCGCCGTCGTAGTGGAAGGCCGCGCGCCCGTCCGAGAGCCACACGTCGTTGTCGGCCACGGCGTCCAGCAATTTGATTTGCGTGCTCATCAAACCCTCTACCGGGACCTGCATCCAACCCACGCCGTCGTAGCGGAGAAGGAAAGGCTTCAAACCCGAACCCAGCGCCCATCCGCTTTTGGCCGCCGTGAAGTCCAGGGCCAGGAGCTTGGCGTCCACGTTGCCGGGTATGAACAGGTTTACGGTCCACGTCGTCCCGTTGTATTGGTAAATAAGCCCGTCGTATTTTTCCGTGGCGGGGTTGTAGCGGTAGCCGCACGCCCAGCCCGACGTATCGCTCAGCATCTGGATGTCGGTCAGGACCGTATCCGGCGAAGACCACGCGATGTCCCAGTATCGAACTTCGGGAACGCCGGTCGGCTCTTCGTCGGAACCGCACGCCACGAGGAGCACCGCCGCCAGGGCGGCGAGGGCGAAGATGGTTAGCTTCTTGTTCATGGCCACTCCTTTACCTTGCGCGCCGGCCATCAGAAATACCGGACCACGGTGAAGCGGTGGCTCGCCGGTTTTACGACGTCGTTGAAGGGTACGAACAACGATATATTGTTCACGGTCAACTGGCCGCCGGTGTAGTCGTAGTTGATATGCCAGTTGTCGTCAAACTTGTAGTAGACGCCCGCGAAAAAGACGTTGCGGGGGAGGCTGAAAAGGTTTTGACGCCACCCCGCTTTGCACGCCAGGTTGTCTATCACCCAGCGCTCCACGCCCAGTTGGGTGTAGGTGTGGAAGGCGGACAACTTCAGTTCGTCGTCGAGCGCGCCGTCGTCGGCGAACACGTCGGCCCGGGCCGTCCAACGGTTGTAGCCGTAGTCGAAGGCCAGCGTCGTGCGCTCGTCCGGGTAGAAGGCCAGGCCGCCGCCCAGCCGCCACTTCTGCTCCTGGGCGTCGGCCAGCCGGTAGGCCTTGGCCTCCCGCTCCCCGAACGGCCCTACCAGGTCCCAGTCCTCGCCGTAGAAGTCTATGGGGATGTCCGAGAGGCGTTGGAAGCTGAAGGCGCCGCCGACGCGGATCTTGTTCATGAGGAAGTAGCGTCCGTCGCCGTCCAGCGTGAAGCCGTTAGCCTGCAGCTTCACGCCGCCTTTGTGTCCCTGGTCCTCCACCGACTCGCGTTCTTCCACGTGTTTCGTCATCCAGTCCACGGCGCTGCGGAGCGCCCGGAAGCCGGCGGCGCCGCCGACGTCAAACTTCTCGCCGCCCCGGAATGAATACCCGGCTTTCACCTGGTAATCTTTCAGCTCGCGGCGGCCCCACGCCTCCGAGATGTTGTGTCCGCCCGGGACGTCCTGGCCCGGGAGGAACTCGAACGTATAGTCGCCCTCGAGCCGTTCGGGCCGGAAGGCGAAAGACCCGCCGACGACGTGGGCGTCGAACGCCGCCGACCCTACGGCCGTGATGGCGTAGCTCTGGCTGGTGGCGTCCACGTCCGTCCAGCCGTCGCCGGTGTCGAAAAGCGGCGACATGTCAATGGCCGCGCCGTTGTAGCTGAAACCCGCCGTGGTGCGGTCGAAGGCCGCCGCGCCGCCCACGTTCCAGAAGTCCCGGCGGTACGCCCCCAGGCCCCGGGCGCCCAGGCCCGCGGTGTACGATATGTCCATCCCGGCCTCGCCGGCGGGGTCCGTCGGGCCGGGCCCGGGCGAACCGCCGTCCCGCGAGTAGTCGAAGCCGCCGAAGCTCAGGTCGCCGCCGACGTCGCCGGCCACGAAGCTCTTGGGGAGCAGGTTGAAGTACGCTGGATTGGCGAGGTAGGCGCGGTAGATGTTGGGTTCGGCGATGAAGCCCACCTGTAGCCCCGCGTCGAAGGCGGCGTACTCGCTCGCCGCCGCCGCCACGGGAACCGGGACGGGGACCGGGGCGGGCGCGGGCACCGGGGGCTCCGCGGCCCACGCCGCCGCTAACGGGACGAAAGCAATGGTTTTAATAAATCGGCGCATATCGCATCCTCGGGTGCGGCCCGCGCTTTTGGGCCCACCAGGACTCGAACCTGGGACCGACCGGTTATGAGCCGGTGGCTCTACCAATTGAGCTATGGGCCCCTTCCCCCTTATAACCAATATAGGACGTCATAGTCAAGCTGTCAAGCCTTTTTTCCGGCCCGAATACCCGTTCATATTTAACGGGTTAGGTGTCGCCGCTTAAGGTAGAGTCTTACATCCTGCCCGCCGCCCGGCCTTCGTGCCCTAACACTTTGAATATGAGTATATTACGAGCGTAAAGGGCGGGCTCCCACCCGCCCTTGAGGTTCGGGAGTAGGTTGGTTAGTGGACGACCGCGAGGCGGCTCGCCGTCGTCGCGGCGTCGGCGTCCAGGCGCAGGATGTATATCCCCGCCGGCAACGCCGCCACGTCCACCGTCA
>Ga0315288_10000380_pt1 | contig 56081 bp, 39 predicted proteins | sample YL17G11_20_MG_FD_203454 | JGI IMG/M metagenome (GOLD analysis project Ga0315288, IMG submission 203454) | Sediment microbial communities from Yellowstone Lake, YNP, Wyoming, USA - YL17G11_20 | ecosystem: Environmental > Aquatic > Freshwater > Lake > Sediment | place: USA: Wyoming | collected...
CGTGGGCTACGTCTCGAGCTTCCTCGGCATCGGCGGTGGCATTGTGCATGTTCCGGTCTTGGCTCAGTGGCTCGGGTACCCGGTCCATGTCGCCACGGCCACGTCCCATTTCACGCTCGCCCTGATGGCCCTGACCGGCACTGTGGCGCACGTGGCCGCGGGCTCGTTCAGCCACGGCGTTCGGCGCGCCGTGATACTCTCCTTGGCCGTCGTGGTCGGCGCCCAGCTTGGGGCTCGTTTATCTACCCGCATCCACGGTCAGTGGCTGATGCGCGCCCTCGCGGTGAGCCTGGTGTTCGTCGGCCTGCGCGTCCTGCTCCAGGCATGGGGGCGCTGAGTCGGGTCAGGCGGCGCTCACACGCTCCGTGGCATACTCCTGGCCCAGCTCAAACGCTCGCAGGTTCATCTCTGTCGTCCCCTCAGGCACCGTGGAGGCGATGGCCTGGCGCACCGCTTCGGGCGTGGCCACGGGCCGCACGGCCGTCAGGAAGCCCAACGTTACCATGTTGGCGACGATCGTCCGCCCCAGCGACTCCGCGATGCGAGTCGCCGGGATGGCGAAGTGCGTGCACTGCGGCGGTGACCCATTGGGGGACACGAGGTCGCTTTCGGTGATGAGGAGACCGTCGGGACTCAGTGTGCCGTAGTACTTCGTGTACGCCGGAAGGGATAGGGCCACGAGCACATCCGGGCGGGTCAGGCGTGGGTAGTCGATGGGACCGTCCTCGATGACGATGTCGGCGGCGCTAGCGCCGCCGCGGGACTCCGGCCCGTACGACGGCACCAGGCTGGCGTACCGCCCGTCGTACAGCGTCACCGCCTTTCCGAGGATGTACGCGGCAGAGACGATCCCCTGGCCACCGAAGCCACTGAGTCGTACCTCGATCCTGCTCATTGTGTCGCCGCCCCTTCCTTGGGCGTGAGCGCGGCCAGCTCGTCGTCGAACGTGGGGCGCTCCTTGTCGACAAATGCCCCTGCGATGATCTGCTCCCCAAGCGACATGGACAGGTCCTCGAGAGGAGGAGACTGCTTGATGACCGAGTTGTCGCGGAACTCGCGCATGGCCGCCCGCCCGTCGCCCAGCTTGTTGCGGCGACCGTAGTTGGTCGGGCACGCGGCGACCACCTCGACGAAGGAGAACCCCCGCTTCGCGATCGCCTGCTTCATGGCCTTGGCGAGCTGCCGGATATGGGCCGTGGTCCACCGCGCGACATACACGGCGCCGGCGGCCGCCACCAGCCACGGCAGGTTGAACGGGTACTCGGTGTTGCCATAGGGCGTGGTTGGCGTACGGGCGTAGTGGTGCGTTGTGGGGCTAACCTGTCCGCCCGTCATGCCGTAGGTGAAGTTGTTCACGCAGATGACCGTGATGTCCAGGTTCCGGCGCGCGGCATGGATCAGGTGATTGCCGCCGATGCCGGCCAGGTCGCCCTCGCCGCTGACGACGATGACTTCCAGCTCCGGGTTGGCCGTCTTCAGGCCCAGCGCGAACGGGATCGCGCGGCCGTGCGTCGTGTGGAACGCGTCCAGGTTCAGATAGCCGGCGACCCGCCCCGTGCACCCGATTCCGGAGACCACACACACGCGGTCCAGGTCGTCGGCCCGTCCCTGCAGCACCTCGACCAGGCAGTTCGTCATCGTGCCCAGTCCGCACCCGGGGCACCAGATGTGCGGCATGCGGCCCGGTCGGAAGAGTGATTCCCTGGGATGGACCAGCTCTGCGGTCTCGTTCATCACCTCAACAGCCCCTCCACGGCACTCACGGTGTCGTCCGGCTCGTGAAGCCCGCCGCCGGCATGGGGCAGCAGGACCACCGGTGCCGCGCCGGCCGCACAGCGCTCCACCTCGAGACTCATCTGTCCAAGGTTCAGCTCCGGGACGACGATGCCCCGAACCTGGCTCGCCAACCGGCGGACGCGATCCTCAGGGAATGGCCATGCCGTGATAAGCCGGAGCATGCCCACGCGCATCCCCGACTCTCGACACACCTCCACCGCACGGCTGGCGATCCGGGCCGAGATGCCGTACGAGACGATCGCGACCTCGGCGTCATCGAGGTGCCGTTCCTCATAGTCGATGATGTCGTCCACATAGTCGCGGATCTTCTGGGAGAGCCGACGCACGAGCCGATTGTGCGCCTCACCGGTCATCGTCGGGTACCCGCGCTCATCGTGCGTCAAGCTCTCCATGAACACGTGGTAGCCCTCGCCGGCCCGGGCCATCGGCGGCACCAGGTCGGCGTCCGGCCGGAATGTCTGGTACTCCTCACGCGGGCCGGTGGGCGCCTTTCGGTTGACGATCTCAATGCCCTCCGGCGCGGGGATGACCACGCGCTCCGTGAGGTGGCCGACATCCGCGTCGGCCATCACGAAAACGGGAACCCGGTACCGCTCCGACAGGTTGAAGGCGCGCGCGGTGAGGTCGAACATCTCCTGCGGCGAGTTAGGACACAGAGCGATGATCTCGTAGGACCCATGAGAGCCCCACCGTGCCTGCATCATGTCGCCCTGGCCCACCATCGTGGGCAGCCCCGTCGACGGCGACCCGCGCTGGACGTCCACAACGACGCACGGGGTCTCCGTCATGACGGCCAGGCCGATGTTCTCGAGCATCAGGCATAGTCCCGGGCCCGAAGTCGCCGTCATCGCCTTGGCGCCGGCCCACGCCGCCCCAAGGATCGCCGCCATCGACGCGATCTCATCCTCCATCTGCACGCACGCTCCCCCAAGCGTGGGGAGACGTTCCGCCAACCGCTCGGCAATCTCGGTCGCAGGAGTGATCGGGTACCCCGCGAAGAACCGGCACCCCGCCGCCAGCGCCCCTTCGGCACAGGCGTGGTCGCCGAGCATGAAGTGCTCGCCCGTCAGCACCGGAACACCGGCGGGTACGGTCTCAATGCTGCCACCCATGCTTGCCCGGCCTCCTCCCTAGCTCTCCGCAGAGCCCGATGCGGGCTCGACATCCGCCACATAGATCGCGAAGTCCGGGCAGACCAACTGGCACGTTCTGCAGCACGTGCACTGGTCCATCCGGGCAGCGTATGGAGGGTGGTAGCCGTTGGGGGCGAGTGTCTCCGACACCTCCAGCACGTCCCGCGGGCAGAACTCAATGCAGAACCCGCACCCCTTGCAGCGGCTCTCTATGATGTGAATCGTGCACTTGCGCGCGCGCCGAGCGCCGCCCCCAAGCGCTTTGGCCTCCACGGCTTGCGCTGCCTCCTCCGGCACCGGTCCCACTCCCGTCCAATGACCATCAGTTGGTCGGACTCAAGAACGCATTGTGCGTCTACATTCATATCTATCCCCACCCGAAGGTGCACATCCACCCCCCGGGGCGGACGGCCCACCCAGGAGGCGTACAGGACACACGACGCGACGGAAGGCCGCGCGTTCCCGCACGGCGATCTGCGTCGAGCGGAGCGCGCGACAGCGATCGGCCGAGCCGTTCGCTTAGGGGCTAGCCGGCCCGAAGCAGTCCGGCAGGTGCAGGCGCGCCTGCGTCAGCATCTCCTGGTCCGAGATCGACGTGGTGCGCCGCTGGGCATACTCCGCATCCACCCACTCCAGGATCTTCCCGATGCCGGGATGCCGCTTGGGGATCTGAGCATCACCCTCGAGGCCGAGCTTGTGGTTGACCCAGAATGCGATCCCCGCGATGCCCGACTTGTCGGTGACGCTGACCCCGACCGGGCGCTTGAGGATCTTGGCCGTGTCGAAGATGTTGTAGATCTCCTCGTTCTTGATGACGCCGTCCGCGTGGATGCCCGCGCTCGTCTGGTTGAACGCCGACCCGACGAACGGGTAGTTGGACGGGATATCTACGCCGATCTCCTTGCGGAAGTAGTCCGCAATCTCCGTGATGACCGCGAGGTCCATTCCGCACGTCGAGCCCATGAGCGAGGCATACTCGATACAGAGCGCCTCGATCGGCGGGTTGCCGCACCGCTCGCCGAACCCGAGCAACGTCCCGTTCGCCGCCGCGCACCCATACAGCCATGCCGCCACCGCGTTCACGAGCACCTTGTGGAAGTCGTTGTGGCCATGCCACTCGAGACGCTCCTTCTTGATCCCGGCCTCGTGGACCAGCGCGTGGACCAGCTTGGGCACGCCCCGCGGGAGAGATGCCTCCGGGTATGGGACACCATACCCCATGGTGTCGCACAGGCGGATGCGAATGGGTTTCCCGATCTCCTCCTCGGCCTCCGCCAGCCGCTGAGCGAATGGGAGGATGAAGCCCCTGATGTCCGCTCGGGTGATGTCTTCCAGGTGGCACCGGATGGCGTCGCAGGTCTCCAGAGCGGCGTACACGAGGTCCATGTAGTCGGCGAGCGCGGCGTCGCGGCCCTTGCCGAGCTTCAGGAACGTGTGGTAGTCCGATGCGGACGTGAGGATCCCGGTCTCCTTTAGACCCATGTCCTTCACAAGCTGGAAGTCACTCTTGACCGCGCGGATCCATCCGGTGACCTCCGGCGCCGCATAGCCACGGCTGAGGCACTTCTCCACGGCGAGGCGGTCCTTCTCGCTGTAGAGGAAGAACTCGCACTGCCGGATGATACCGTTGGGCCCGCCGAGGTGATGGAGCATGTCGTAGAGGTCCACGACCTGCTCCACGGTGTAGGGAGGGCGAGCTTGCTGGCCATCGCGGAACGTCGTGCACGTGATGAAGATCTCCTCGGGAGGATCGAGCTGCGCCGTTGTGCGGTCGAACGTCAGACGGGGCACTTCGTCGTAGGGAAACAGCTCCCTCAGCAGATCGGGAGCGTCAACGTGCTCTACTTCTAGTCTCTCGCGCGCGGGCGCCGCAAGACTGAACTTGGGCATTCCTGCTGGTCCCTCCTATTGGGTCACTGCCGCCATTCACTGGTGTGGCCGGCCCCTCATGCCTGGGCAAGCGCCACACCCGTTTTCTAGCATACCGATGGGCCTCAGTGGATTACCACTCATTTCTCGTGGCAAGCGACCCGCGGGCTGTCTCGTAGGCGGTAGGGTCTTGTTCTCGCCGCGTCTCGTCGCTACCTGCCCTCCGCAGACTTTTTTCGGTAAAGTTGGTCTCATTGCCGCTCTTACTCTAGCAACCGGGTTTGGGGAGCTGCTCCGAAGCTCCGTCCCCATGCCCGCGCGCATGCAGTAACACGGGTGGGCCGCAGGGGCCCCGACCAGGGGAGGAGCCGCGAGATGACGAAGACACGCGCAGTGCCGCGGTCAACGCAACGCGGCACGCCGGAAGGGAACGTCCTTGAAGGTATCCGAAATGATCCCGTTCGCGAACGAGCTCATCGGCCCGTTGCACCGGGAATCGTTCCGCCGCGATGGCGCCGCGCCCGGCCCGAACGATGTCGCGATCGAGGCCTACGGCTGCATGATCGACCGCCCGCTCATCGAGGGGAAGCTCGCGGGACTGGACGCCATCCTCGCCCAACGCATCCCCGAGGAGCGCCGGCGGCGAGGGCAACGCGGAAAGGTGGCCCCCGAATGAGATGGATCTGTCTTGCCCTGGCTGCGCTCGGACTGGCCACCCCCAGGCCGTCCTCTGGCGCACCGTCCGCCGTGGGAGCCTGGTTCACCGACGCGGAGATCGCCGACGCCGTACGCAGCCCGGCCCCGTTGGACCCGCTGCCTCGGGTGGATGGCACGAACGGCGCCGGTGTAGCCCTCACACACGCTGTGGCCGTCGAAAACCCGATCTACGACCCACAGAACGGTCTCATCAGCTTCTGGATCCGGCCGCACTGGGATGGCAATGATGGCCGGAGACACCCTATCCTGCGCGTCGGCGACCCCGGCTCCGACGGCCTGCTCGTGGAGAAAGCCCCGTCCGGCATGTTGCGGTACGTAGTGCGCTCGCCCAACAAGGCGACCGCAGCCCGCTACGACGTGTCCGACTGGCGCCCGGGCGAGTGGCACCATGTCGCCGTCTCATGGCTGTCGCTGGATGGGCGGCCCATTGGCCTGCCCCTCTGGGTCGACCGCGTGTGTGTCGACGGGCCCATCTTCGGCGCGAGCGGCTTCCCCCACCTGGCCGACACGCGCGTGTTCATCGGCGACCGCACGTCCGAGGCGGACATGGATGAGCTGTGGTGCCACACAGCGCTGGACGCCGAGGGTGGCTTCGGCCAGCTCGCCATCGTCTGGCGCGACTGGTTCCGCACGGCTCCGTACGATCGTGTAGAGATTGACCTCCAGCCGCACCACGGCCCGATGGACTCGCGTGTGGTGCTCGGTTGTGAGAAGCAGTATGGGCTGCTCGCGGAGCGCAACGGTGTGATGGAGCGGGTCACCGACTTCGCCGTCCGCTACAACCAGTGGTCCTACTATGACGCCAAGCCGTTCATCCGGTGGACGACCTCCGACTCGGCCATCGCCACGGTAGACGAAAACGGCCGCGTCACCGGACGGGCGGTGGGAGAGTGCGCCCTGAAGGCGGAGTACCGGGGGATGGAGGCGACGCACTCCGTGCGTGTCATTCCCATCCAGCAGCCCGACCTGGACATCCTCTATGTGGAACGCCTGCCGAAGTACAACCGCGACGCCTACAAAAACCGGCCGGCCGCCGGCGATCGGGTCGAGTCCGTGGCGCACATCGCAAACTTCGGCTACGCCACCGCTCCCGAGGGGGCCGTCGTGACGCTCGAGCTCATCCCGGACCGGAACGCCAACTTCAGGCTCGACCCAGATGAGAAGCCGAGGCATACGGCTCGCCAGGTCGTCGACCGACCGCTGGAGCCGCGGGATGAAGTGACTCTGACGTTCCCCTGGACCTGGACCGACGAACCAACCTGGGTGCGCGTCGCCGTCGACCCGGAAGACCGGTGCGATGAGATCTGCGAGGCGAACAACGAGCGCTGTGATCTCAACATCGCCCGCCCGCTGGAGATGGCCGTCAACCGGCCGCAGATGGAGAGCTTCTACACGGAGCGCAAGATCAACCACATCGGGTCGTTCAGCGAGTATGACTGGACCCACGGCCAGCTCGCGAGGTTCCAGTCGATGCTGCGCTCGGCAGTCTACCCGACGACCAGCCCCGACGGTGTCCGCGACGCGTTTCGCATCGATCGGATCTACGTCACTGGCCAGGGCGAGACGAAGTGGGAGGACGAGCCCTACGCTCGCGACGAGCCGCTCTACGACGGAGGGTTCCCCGTGAACGAGCCCATCGACCCCATGGCCGTCGATGCGGCGATCCTCCACGAGTACGGGCACACGTGCGCCTCGCTGCCCGACCTGTACGGCTACGGCGTTACTCGGGAGAACGTGTTCCTGGTGGACGCCCGGGGCGCGCCTTACGCCGGTGGGGACCTGATGCCTGTCATCGACCCAGGAGCCGACCTGATGCCGTTGTCGCCCGCGAACAACGTCGCCTGCGGTACGGGGATGCCGCCGCTGATGGACATGTGCAGCCTGTGGCTCGCGCCGTTTGAGGCGGGGTCGATACAGTACTTCGCGGGGTTCCGCGGCGGCCGGTTCTGGGGAACACAGGGCCGCATGATGCCCGCCCACGAGCAGTTCCTGCGGGTGCTCGACATCGACGATCGTCCGCTCAGCGGCGCTGCTGTGTACGTGTACGGCGTGGTCAACACTCCCTATGACGACGCGGGAACCAAGTACGTCCCCGACGTCCCCAAGTTCGTCGGGAACGCTGACGACGACGGCCGGTTCCGGTTCCCCGGCGAGACGGACGCCGGCTGGGACGATGCGGACACAGACGCCGTGGACGGCGCGATCCCTGTCTGGAACCCGTTCGGCCGGGCGGCCAGCCAGACCGGAGCGCCCCCAGACGTAGCGTTCACCCCCAACGTGTGGATCGTCGAAGGCTTGCTCTTGGTCCGGGTCGTCAGCGGGGAGCAGTCCGAGTTCCACTGGCTGCCGCTGACCGAGTTCAACACCGCATTCCTGTCCGGGGAACGGCTGACCGCCACGCTTCCGGTTCGGACGAGCCTCGCGCCTTCGAGCGGCGTCACTCCGGTCATCCGTCCGCCGACACCCTCGGAGCCCCATTCCTCGGACCTCCGCCCGGTGGCCGTGGTGGATAGGACAGAGCTGTCCGTCCGCTGTGGCGAGGAGTTCACGCTGGACGCATCCGGGAGCCACGACCCCGAGGGGCAGGCGCTAACCTACCACTGGCTCAGTCGTAGCGAGGGCCTACGGCCGCAGCGCGGATCGGACGCAGTGCTCCATGCTCAGGCGCCGGACAGCCCGATGGAGTGTGAATACCTGTTCTACGTCGTCGACGGCCTGCGCTGTAGCGAGGCCGTCCACGTGCGGGTCACGGTGCAGGAATAGGCCGCGTACGCCCAGCATCGCCAGCCGTGGAGGATCCGCTTCCGGAGCGCCTCCACGTCGCCGATCCGGCGTACCGCGGCGGCCAGGTCGGCCTGGCCCGTCTTGCGGTAGCGGCGCAGAAGGAACGTCCACAACGAGGGCATCGGGAACCTCGTCCCGCCCGCGAGGCCGCCCCACGCGGGATCGCATGCTTCAACGATGGCCCGGGCCGCCTCGTCGATCGTGAACTCCCCGGGAGCGCTACCGGAGGGGGTCGTGCGGGTCCTGTCAGTTGGGCCAGCCCCTGCGCCTGTTCCTCGATGACCGGGCGATCGTCCGCGTACAGCCGTGCAACCTCGTAGACAACGTGCAGGAACTGCTCCCTCGGCAGGTAGGTGCCGCCGTAGAACGGCTTGAGGTCGGGGGTCAGGAACACGGACAGCGGCCATCCGCCGCTCCCCGTTAGCGTCTGAACGGCCTCCATGTAGACCGCGTCAACATCCGGGCGCTCTTCACGACCCACCTTGATGCTGATGAAACGGCCATTGAGCGCTTCGGCGACATCGTCGTCGTCGAACACCTCCGCCTCCATCACATGGCACCAGTGGCACGATGCGTAGCCGATGGAGAGGAGCACGGGCTTGTCTTGCTCCTTGGCCAGGGCCAGGACTTCGGGGCCCCACGGATGCCAGTCGACTGGGTTGTGTGCATGCTGCTGCAGATACGCCGACCGCTCGGGAACCAGATGGTTGCCCTCCCGACGGATCTCGCTCGGCGACCGCAGGGGAGCCTCGTCGTCGACCACGTCACACCCACCCCTCGTCCCGCCCCGGCGGCCCAACTGCTTGCGGGCCTTTGGTACGTCCAACGCCCGGCCGGGCACGACCGATCCAGTACGCCGGGGTGTGACTGCCGGCCGCGTGTGCAATACTCACTTAGGGCGGGTGCGTCGGTGGCCTCCTCTATCGAGCCGCTCGCGGCTGCAGATGACGCGCTCGGCCCTGCCAGCGGGGCACTGGAGGACGACAACGCAATGCGTCTCGGGATCGTCAGTGACACACATGCCAACCTACCTGCACTCGAGGTCGCCCTCGCCGCACTGGACGATGTGGATGCCGTCGTGTGCCTCGGCGATATCGTGGGCTACGGTCCCGATCCGGTCGAGTGCGTGCGCGCGGTCCGCGCCTCCTGCTCGATGGCTATCGCCGGGAACCACGACCTGGCGGTTCGCGACCTGAGCATCGCGGAGTACTTCAATGACATCGGCCGCGCCGCGGTCCACTGGCAGAAGGGCCTGGTCGACCGGGACCCGGACATAGGGCTCTACCTGGACACCCTCCCGGCGTCCCAAGTCATCGCGGGCGTTCGACTGGTGCATGGGTCGCCATCGGACCCGATGGAGTACATCCTGGACTTCGCCGATGCGGCGTGGGGGTTCCGGAGCATGGCTGAGCGGATCGCCCTCTTCGGGCACACCCACCTGCCCATCGCCTACGAGCTGACGGGAGGGGCGACGGAACCCGTCGTACGCTGGGTCCGGCCGAACATCCCGCTGGCCCTCGACCCCGCCAAGCGGTACCTGCTCAACCCGGGTTCCGTCGGGCAGCCCCGGGACGGCGACCCGCGCGCGGCATTCGGCGTCCTCGACACGGAGGAGATGACGTTCACGTCGCGCCGCAAGCCCTATGACGTGAGGGTTACGGTGCGCCGCATCCTTGGGTGCGGCCTGCCTCCCGCGCTCGCGGACCGGCTTGAAGTCGGGAGGTGAGCCACAGCCGCAGACCGGTGGCGGTCGCCAGTTGCCCTCACCGAGGCGCTTAGGTACCGGTGGTGACCGGCCCTGGTCTCTTGCTAGACGGCGGCCGTCTCCCTCACCTCAGCGTCGGCCCCCAGGTCCCCGAGGGCGAACTGCATCTCGCACATTTTCGAGTAGAGCCCGCCGCGAGCGAGCAGGTCGCTGTGTGTCCCCTCCTCCACGACGACGCCATCCTCGAGCACGACAATCTTGTCCGCGCGCTGGACCGTCGAGAGGCGGTGCGCGATGATGAACGTGGTCCGGCCCTCGATGAGGTGGCGCAGCGCCTCGTGGATCAGCACCTCCGACTCCGTGTCCACCGATGACGTCGCTTCATCGAGGATGAGGATCCTTGGATCAGCCAGGAGCGCGCGGGCAATGGCCAGCCGCTGCTTCTGCCCTCCGGACAGCTTCACCCCACGCTCGCCGACGACCGTGTCGTAGCCGTCGCGTAGCGTCTCGATGAACTCCTGGGCATTGGCGGCTCGCGCCGCAGCGATCACCTCCTCGTCGGTCGCTTCCGGTCGCGCGTAGGCGATGTTCTCTCGGACGGATGAGTTGAAGAGGAACGTCTCCTGGAGCACCATGGCCGTCTGCTTCCGAAGCCAGTTCACCTTCAGCTCGCGCGCGTCGATGCCATCGATGAGCACCGCGCCCTCGACGGGATCGTAGAAGCGCGGGATGAGGCTGATGATGCTCGTCTTCCCCGCGCCGCTGCGGCCGACCAGGGCGATGCACTGCCCGGGTTCCGCGACGATGTTGACCCCCGATAGCACGGCGCCTCCCGAGCTGTAACGGAAGTGGACGCCGCGAAACTCGACCTTACCCCGAAGCTGCGCCGGCTCGACCGCTTCGGCCCGCTCCGCCACGTCCGGCTGCGCGGTCATCAGCTCGAAAACGCGATCACTGGATGCCAGGGCACGTTGGATGGTCTCGTTGATGCGGCTGAGCGCGTGGACCGGCCCGTAGAACTGCATGACATAGCCGAACGTGGCCACAAGCTCGCCCTTGGTCGCGAGCCCCGCGTTGATCAGCCCGATGCCGACGTACAGCACGGTTACGAAGCCCACCCCTGCGACGAACTCCATGGTCGGGTAGAAGAGGGTCCACATCCGGATGAGCCGGATGTTTCGCTGGGCATACTCGTCACTCTTCGCCGCGAACTCGTCGTACTCGCGCTCCTCGGTGCAGAATGCCCGTATGACCCGGATGCCGGTCACGTTCTCCTGTAGCTTCGCATTCAGCTCGCCGAACATGTCCCGGACTTGGCGGTAGGCCTTGCGGATCCATTTCGCGAACGTCAGCATCCCCACTGCAATGAAGGGCACGGGCACCGCCGCCGCGAGAGCGATCCGCCAGTCCAGCCAGAAGAGGACGCCCACGACCCCCACAAGCCGTAGCGAGTTCACGACGATGTCGTCGGTGCCGTGGACCAGCATGGTCTCGATCTGCTCGACATCGCCCGACAGCCGGGCCATCATATCGCCCGTCGTCGTGTCCTCATAGTAGGCGATGGACAGGCGCTGTGTCGCGGCGTAGGCGTCCTTCCGGATGCCGAGGACGAACCGCTGACCGGCGATGTGCATGATGCGGTTGCGAACGCCGGAGAGCACTGCCTCTCCGATGATCAGCCCGAGGAAAGCCAGGGGGAACATGGACAACTGGGCGGGTGACAGCGTCCCGAACGCGTCGATCAGACGCCCGATCAGCAGCGGAGGCGCTAGCTGGAAGGGAACGACCAGGACCATGCACGCCACGGCCGCCGCCACCTGCCAGCGGTAGGAGCGCATATAGGCCAGTGCCTTGCGGAAGCTCGCGTGGCGAGGGGGATGGGGGCCCCCTTCGTCGCTCGGTTGAGCTCTGGCCATCGTCGGTCCCGTCGGTGTGCTACGATGAGTCCCTGCTGCCTTGCACGAGCAGGCATTATAGCGTAGCCGGCTCGGCCGGACGAGTGGGCCGCCGACCGCCCGACTCGGCGGAAGGGGTACGCTGCGCGGCCACGAACCATTAGGGGTTACCATCCACGAGGCAGCTCGGGATCCGGGGAAGGAGTCCGTCATGCCGATCGGAGTCGGCGTACTTGGTTTCGCTCATGGGCATGTGAATGCGTACCTGATGCAGTGGCGTGCGAATCCGGACATGGGAATCACGCCGGTGGCCGCCTGGGACCATGATGGAGGCCGCCTCTCCGCCACGGCCGCGCAGTTCGAGATGGAGACCATAGCCGAGGCCGATGCCCTGTTGGCACGCGACGACATCCAGGCCGTCGTCATCGCCTCGGAGACCTCGATGCACGCCGACCTCGCCGAGAAAGCCGCGGCAGCCAACAAGGCGATCATCGTGCAGAAGCCCATGGCGCTCACGATGTCGCAGGCCGACCGCATGGTCGCCGCCGTCGCTGCGCACGGTGTGCCGTTCACCATGGCATGGCAGATGCGCACCGATCCGCAGAACATCCAGATGCGCGAGCTGGTGCGGAGCGGCGCCCTCGGCAAGGTCTTCATGGTGCGTCGACGCCACGGGCTCGGCATGTGCCTGAACCCGGAGTCCGCCGCGGTATGGCACATGAACCCCGTCTACAATCGCGACATCTTCGCGGATGACGCCTCCCACCCCATCGACATGATCCACTGGATGCTCGGCGTGCCCGCGACCGTGACGGCGGAGATCGAGACGCTCTTCGACCCCAGCATGCCCAGCGACAACGGGATCGCCCTCTTCCGCTACCCCGGCGGGCCCATCGCCGAGGTGAGCTGCTCCTTCACCACGACCGGCGCGCTGAACACGACCGAGATCATCGCGGAGAAGGGCACCGTCGTCCAGGACTACGGCGACGGCCCGAGCTGCGGCGTGCCGCGTCCGGAGGGAGCCGTCGGGCTGAAGTGGTACCTGGCCGAGCAGGGGGACTGGGTCTACAGCGACATCGCGAGCCCTCCCGGCCACGGTGACCGCATCCATGGGCTTGCGCGGCCCCTCGCGGAGTTCCTGCATGGCGAGCGCCCGCCCATCGCGACGGCGGAGGAAGGTCGCATATCGCTCCGAATGCTCCTGGCGTGCTACGTCTCTTCCCGCGAGGGGCGGCGCGTCAGGATCGATGACGAAGCCGTGACCCGGGTCTAGCCCCCTCTCCCCCCGGGAGAGCGGGTACCCGCGAAGCGGGTGGGTGAGGGACATGCCTCCTGGGCGGCACGGGCGTCGTGTACCGCGTGGCCGTCCGTGGCCCGGAGACCTGCCCCTCACCCGAACCGCCAGGCCGTAGGCCTGCCGTTCCGACCTCTCCCGAGGGGAGAGGTGATACACTGGCAAGCTGAGAGGTAACCCGATGGCCAAGACCGAGAAGGGCCTGCCGAACATCCTGCTATTCGGCATCGACTCATTACTCTCCACCCACCTGAGCTGCCACGGCTACAAGTACAACACGTCGCCGCACATCGACCGGTTTGCCCAGGGCGGCGTGCTCTTTGAGAACAACTTCTGCCCGCATGTGCCGACGACATCGGGCTATGCGACGATGCTCACGGGCCGTGACTGCTTCGGCACGAACTGCGTCGCCCTGCGACATCGTGGCCCGCTCCGGGCCGGGGTGAAGACGCTGCCCGAGATCCTGCGGAAGCTCGGCTATGAGTCATCCGTCGTCGGCTTCACTGGCAATCCAGCCTCCCGCGGGTTCGACAACTACCTCGACTTCAGCGGGTGGGGCGCCGGCGACGACGGGCGGGCGCACAAAGCCGAGAGCCTGAACGAAGCGGCCATCCCCGAGCTGGAGCGGCTCGCGAAGGGCGACAAGCCGTTCTTCCTGATGCTGAGGCACATGGATCCGCACTCTCCCTATCTCCCGCCGCGGCCGTTCGACCGCATGTTCTACCACGGCAATGAGTTCGGCAAGCGCAACAAGTCAATGAAGCCGGTGTTCGAGTTCAAGCCCTTCTGCGACTACTTCATCTGCTGGATGCCGCTCGGCGTCACGGACAAGGACTACGTCATCGCGCAGTACGACGGCGCGGTCGCCTACATGGACGCCTGCATCCAGCGCATCTTTCAGGCGGTCGAGTCGATCGGGGTCCTTGACGACACCATCGTGATCATCAATGCTGACCACGGCGAGACGCTCTATGACCACGACTGCTACTTCGATCACCATGGCACCTACGATGTCACCCTCCGCGTGCCCCTCATCATCCGCTATCCGAAGAAGCTCCCCATGGGCCTGCGAGTGCCGGGCCATGTGCAACACAAGGACCTGGTGCCGACGATCATGGACCTGCTAGACGTTCGCCCGAGGGCAACCTTCGACGGTCGTTCGATGATGCCCCTTGTTCGCGGGGAGCAGCGCCATCTCGACAGCGAGTTCTACATCACCGAAGCGACGTGGATGCGCAAGCATGGCTGGCGCACGCCCGAGTGGAAGCTCATCGTCGCGCTCGAGCCCGACTTCCACTTCAAGCCGCCGGTCGAGCTGTACAACCTGGCGAACGACCCGGACGAGCTGGTGAATCTCGCCGATCAGGAGCCGGGCGTCGTGAAGATGCTCAAGGCCCGCATGGAGGCGTGGATTGCCAAGCGCGAGGCCGAGGAGGGCATCCCGAACCCGATGGTCAGCCAGGAATGCTGGCACGGCTACGACCACGTCGGGTCGGTGTTCAAGAGCAGCCAGCAGGCCTACGACACCTTCCATATCGGCGACCCTGAGGCCGCCCGGAAGCTGCAAGCGAAGAAGCACTGACGGGGGTCCTCGGTACCATGTTACGGGTAGCTGTGATCGGCTGCGGGCCGATCGGGAACCGTCACGCCGACTGCTACGCGATCGACCCGAACGCGCAGCTCGTTGGCGTATGCGACATCATCCACGAAAGGGCGGACGCCGCGTCCGAGCGCCTCGGCGTGCCCGCCTTCTACGACGCACCCACGATGTTGGCCGTGCTCTCGCCCGACCTCTGCAGCGTCGCCACGGGCGGCGTAGAGTACGGCAGCGACCACTACGAGCCCACGATGCAGGCGCTCTCCGCCGGCTGTCACGTCCTCTGCGAGAAGCCGATCTGCAATGAGATCGGCCCGGCCGCGGAGATGGTCGCCCTTGCCGGAGAGAAGGGCCTCTGCTTCGGGATCGACTTCAACCACCGGTTCACGCCCGCGGCGCGGATCGCGAAGCAGTGGGTGGACGAGGGGCTGATCGGCCACCAGCTCTTCGTGAACATGTCGATGTGGATCATGAACCCGCAGGAAAGCTCTCCCTGGTTCATGGTCAAGGCCCTCAACCCCCACTCCGTGGACGTCATGCGGCACTTCGCGGGAGACATCGAAGTGGTGCAGTGCTTCGCGCTGAAGGCGCCCGGCCGGACGATCTGGTCCACGATGCAGATGAACTGCCGCTTCGCGAGCGGCGCCGTGGGTCACCTCTCGGCGAGCTACGACATCGAGCGCGGCCACCCGATGGAGCGCTGCGAGGTGGCCGGTGTGAGGGGTCGCCTCGTGCTGGACGATATGTGGCGCGAAGCCACGCTCTACCCGGCCGGCGACTCCACCAAGCGCGTCTACACGAACCCGGTCTTCGGTGGCTTCCGCGACTTCCTGGACACGTTCATCACCCGGATCCACACATTCACTCGCGAGGTGGCCGAGGGTGTCTCCCCCGAGCGGATCGATGGCTCCGGCGAGGACGGCCTCCGCGCCCAAAGGGTCCTCGCCGCCGCGATTGAATCGCTGCAAGGCGAGAGTGTGGTACATGTGAAGTAGCGGGGCCCGTTCGCATTTGCTGAGCCCCCGCCAGGCGAGCGTAGGGTGTCATCCTGAACGCAGTGAAGGATCTCGGGGGTGGGGTGGTGCACTGAGGGCCACCGCGTGCCGAGATCCTTCACTGCGTTCAGGATGACAGCGGGGCCGGGAGGTGTGAGGGGCATGCTGCCAGACGGCGTTCGGCTCCCGGCACGTGAGCTCGGCGAGCTGCGCGAGCGCTACGGCATCCGTCGCCTGTCCGTCTTCGGCTCGGCACTCACGGACCGTTTCGGGGCGGACAGCGACGTGGACATGCTGGTTGAGTTCCGCCCCGGCGAGCGGGTCGGCTTCTTCCGGCTGATGCGCTTGCAGAGCGAGCTATCGGAGCTGGTAGGCAGGTCGGTGGACCTGCACACCCCAGGCAGCCTGAGCGAGTACTTCCGGGACGAAGTCCTCCGTTATGCTGAGGTGATCCTCGACGATGTCGCCTGACCGCGCCGCGCCGGCTGAGTCTCAGTCGCTCGCAGCTTCAGGCGGGTCCAAGCCCGCATTCTGCCCCTCCAAGTGAGACGCGGCCACGGCCTCCCGAAGGCTGGCATAGCGTGGGTCCTCGGCCGAGAGGAACAGGGCGCGCTGTTCCGCAGCCAGGATGCTCTCACCCACTCGCTCGAGGAGCTCCCCCAACACGAACTGCACAGCCGGATCCTCAGCCGCGCCGCAAGCCGGCGCCACCACGTTCCGCACCAGGTTCGGCCGGTCATCGTCATCCGCCCGAGAGAGCAGCTCCTCGCAGGAGGCGATCGCGTCCTCTGCCCGCCCGGATCGCACCAGCATCACCGCTCGGAGGGCGAGAGCCCGAAGCTGGCCCAGACGGTCCAGCGCCTCGGGGGCCTGCAGCGCGTGCCCTAGCGAGGCCAACGCCTCATCGCAACGCTTCTGCTGGTCAAGGGCGCAGGCAAGGGCAAAGTGCGCCTCGCCCAGGAACGGCCGCCTCACGATGAGGGCGGTAAGTGTCGCCTCTGCTTCCTCGGGATCGCCGGTCATCATCTGCTGCCCCGCGATGCACACCGCACGTACGTCTTCTGTGACTGGCTGTACGTGCAAGTGCAGCACCGACTGCCGGCCCCAGCACACATCCTCGCCAGCATCCATTCGGAGCTCCACCTGGGTTCGCGGCAGGCCCGGAGACTCGTCCCCCAACTGAGGCGGCACCCAGATCTGCCGGCTCTCCAGCGCAAGCACGAACTGCTCGACGATGTCGGCGGCGTGCAACCCCGAGACATACTGCCAGTACGCGCCCTTGTTGGCTACCAGATCCTCGGTGCTTACGCGCTTCGGCGAGCCGTCGTGGAGCACCAGGTCGAGGTGAATGTGCCCCGGGACCACGACGGGGACCCAGTCGGAGACGGTCGTCCCGGCGGCGTCAGAGCAACTCACCCGCACGACGGTGCTGTCCTGTCTGGCTAGGCAAGCTACCTCACGGACGATCGCCTCCAACTCCATCGCGTTGCGCACTTGGATCGACGGAGCGAGTCCGCCCAAGCGCCCTATCTGCTCTTGGGTGAGTCCAAGGAGAGGCGGCGGGATGGGCCTGCCGAGGCACCTCTCCACTTCGGCGAGCGCACTGAACGCGCCTAACACGTCGGAGTCGAGGTCCAGCAGTTCCCGTGGGCCGCCTCCGTCGATGTGCCCCGCACCGACGACCTCTGCGCCGTCGTCCTTCAGGAACTCGGCTGCCCATGCTCCGCCTTGCCTCACCGCCCGCCAGTAGGTCACCAACTGCAACATCCCTGCGGAACTGGCCGGCGCTCTGCTCACGCGGAACTCGAAGCGCGTCGTCTCGTCTCCCTGCCGTGTCTCTACCCTCAGTGGGTGCAGCGGAGAGTCGAACGCGCGCCGGGTGTTGATGCGGACCCGCACGATATGCTCGGCTTCGTCGATCTCGGCGCGTGCCGGCACCTGCGGCGTGGGTAGCCTGCATCGGCCGTGCTTGGGGCGGCAGACCACGTGCTGGACGTCCTCACCGGCGAAGCCGGCGGGGAGCAGGCGAGGGTCGCTGAACTCGAGCCCGAACGACCGAAGTTGCGGCTTGGCGATCTCGAGCTCGACCTCCTCCTCGATCGCCGCGTGCAGGAGGTGGGGGAACGACAGGAACCTGGGCTCAGCGGGGAACGAAAGCGAGATGGTCCCCCGCACCGGAGAGGGCAGGTCTGGGACGGCCGCTCGGTCGCTGGGCCACACCCGCTCCATCATCTCCTCAACCGGCACGTCCCGGTCCTCCCAGGCTCGGGCTATCAGCCTTGCGAAGTCGCGAACGCGACGGGCGACATGCCGCCCCAACTCCCCGACTGCTCGGCCAACGTCGAGCCGGTCGCACACCTCGGGCCGCCCGTACACATCGGCCATCAGTCCCACCAGAAGGAGCGCGTCGAGGATAGGTCTGCGAGACGTAGCACTGGGCTGTCGCCCCGGATGCTGCGAGAACAGGGCCATCTCTAGAGCGGCGGGAGACGCGCACAGCACGGCGATCCGCGTCTCCTGCTCGATGGCTGGGTAGAAGGCAGAGAACTGCTCGCGCAGCCACGGCATCACCGCATGCTCGACCTGCCGTCGCACGTAGGCGGTGGCCATGAACAGCAGGCCATCGTCGTCTGGCTCACGAAGGAAGAGAGCCGCCACCCCCTGGAACGGCGACAGGTCTGCCTTGGCCCCAGTGGCCACGGCCCATGTGCGCGGGTCCCCCGCAGACTCCACCGCGAGTCCCCGCACGCTCAAGACCCGGCAGGCCTCGCCCGTATCCCACTCCTCCTCGCCCAAAGCGTCGGCCAGCTGCCCTTCAGTGACCGGCTCCTCTGAACCGCACAGCGCCAGCAGGACGCGACGAGCGATGAGGTCAGTCCGGTTGAGTTGGGAGCGGACGGCATACTCGGGCAGACCGTTCTCGGCGAAGATCGGATGAAGCGACGCCAGCTCCCCGTTGATCTTGTCCACGAGTCGCTCGACGGCTGCCTCCTGCTTCCCTGTGGCCGCGCTGGCCGTGAGCAGGATCTGGGGCCCGCCTACCTCTGTGGTGACCGCCACGCCACTGACAAGCTGGCAGAGGGCGAAGTGCTCCAGGCTCTCGGCCGGGAGGTCGAGCGTGTCCGATAGGACACTGGGGGCCCTGTCGGCTGCCACGTGTAGCTCGTCTGCTGCCCTAACCAACGCGCAGAGGAGGGGGAGCCTCACCTGGTCCTTCGCGACGGCACACGGTTGTACCCGCTGGGCGATGTCCGAGTTGCGGTGGTGACGGACCACCTCGGCGACGGCCACCGCATACTGGCTCGGGATGCCGTGCGTCTCCGGGGAGTTCCTGATGCGGTCCGCGCCGGCGATCTCATGGGTATCGCGTGCGGCGTCGGCATCAGCCGATCCGCGCGCAACCATGCCGATGTCGTGGAGTGTGGCTCCGGCGAGGAGGACGAACATCTCCGAGCCATTGAGGGAAGACCGGACATCGGCCGTGAGAAGCTGACCGACGTAAGCGATGACCGCGTGGCTGTGGGGCATGTCGTGGTCGGTGTAGGTGGCGAAGGTCGCGTACGCTCGGGGCAGCAGCCTCCTTGCTTCCGCAGCGACGCACGCATAGTGGCTGAACAGCTCGGGGTCCTGCTGCCGCAGGGCCCTCTCTAGCTCCGTCATCTTGTTCTGCATAGGCCCCCCGATCTGGGGGTGCACCGCCATCGCGCTGGGCTGATCGGTACTGCGCCGTGACCTGCGGTGCCCTGCTCATTCTACAACAGCTCGGAGTTGCGCCGACGGCGGCCTGCTATGCAGTGGGGCCGCAGCTTCCCTTACAGGCCGTCGTCTCCCGCTTGGCGAACATGCTCGGGCCCGGAAGGAGGGCGCAGGAGATGAGACACACGACGTCGGCGCTGGTCGGTCCTTGCGTGCAGACGGTGGGTGCCGGGTTGGCGCAGTCCGGGCCGGGCGAGGAGCGGGCGAACCCGGTGGACGGCGGGGTCATGGTGTGGGTCCCGGGCACGGCAGAGGTGTGCCCCACGGGCAGGTTCCGGATGGGCAGCACGCAGGACGAGATCGACCGCCTCTGGGCTGCCACCGGGTGGGCGGACTGGAAAGACCTCATGACGGCGGAGCAGCCGGCGCACGAGGTCGAGCTGGATGGCTTCTGGCTGTACAAGCACGAGGTGACCGTCGAGCAGTACGCGCAGTTCCTGGCGGAGACAGGGCGCGAGGCCCCACAGACCGGCATCATGGACGTGCTGAGGACTCAGGCCAACATGCCGATGATGTGCGTCAACTGGGACGATGCGGCGGCCTACTGCCAGTGGGCCGGAGCAGCGCTGCCGACGGAGGCGCAGTGGGAATACGCCGCCCGCGGCCCCGAGGAGCGCCTGTTCCCGTGGGGCGACCACTGGGACCGGACGCTCTGCAACTGCGCGGAGTACCAGGCGGGGCAGGCCCTCAACGACGGGGCAGCAGCACAGGCCTGGTGGAACGCGGTGCCGCACGAGACGGCGGAGGCGGCAATGGAGCTTCTGCGTCCAGTGGGGTCGTTCCCCACGGGCGCAAGCTGGTGCGGCGCGCTCGACATGGCGGGGAACCTCTGGGAATGGTGCAGCGACTGGTACGATGAGGCGTTCTACGGCTCCTCGGCCGCGTGCGACAAGAACCCCGAATGCACCACCGAACGTTCGCACGACCGCATCATGCGCGGAGGCAGTCTGAACTTCGACTCCGCTCGCTGCCGGGGCGCGAACCGGGGCTGGTACAACCCGGATGTGCGCTTCGACTTCTTCGGGATCCGGGCCGTCGTGGCTCGCTAAGGTCCGACCTCTCGGAGCATGGCGACGAAGTGGCGGTCTGCAAAGGACCCGTCGGGGCCGGCGACGGGTCGTGGTCGTGTGTTGCGCGGCGGTTCGTGGCACGGCAACGCGTACTACTGCCGTGCGGCCTGCCGCGCCAACGTCGATCCGGCCAACCGGCTCAGCCACTTCGGGTTCCGCGTGGCCAGGACTCCGTAGTGTCATGTTCCACTGTCTAGCGGCCTTACCATTTGCATCCGCGAGCGGCGCGAGCGGATCGGTTCTGGGGATCCTGAGGGGGCTTTCGCCTGACCCGCGAGACGCAGCAGGCGAAGCCGGAGCTGCCTGCCATCGCCTGACTATCTCAGGGCAGCTTCGGGAAGTACGTCACCCCCGGCAGATGTGCCAGGTCGGCGTCGCTGGTCAGCAGCTCTGCTTCGTGGCTGCGGGCCGTGGCGTACACGATCGCATCGGCCATGGCCAGGCCGTGCTCCAGGCCGACCTCGGCCGCCTCCAGCGCCAGCGCTACATCCAACTCCGCGACGATGGTCGTCTGCAGATGTGCGACGGCCCTGAGCGCCTGTTCCTCGGGTGCTTCGCGGCGCAGGATCCTGTAGACCTCGTACACAACGATGCTGGGCGTCACCACGTCGCTCGCCTCGATATGCGGCGCGTACGCCTCCGCATTCGGGCCGTCGGTGAAGAACTCGATCCAGGCCGACGAGTCGATCACCCTCATCGCCGGCCAACCTTCCCCCGAAGGCCGTCGGTGCTGATGCCCCTCGCCATCCCGCGGAGGTCCGCCACCGGCCCCTGGGGCACCAGCGAGATGATGCCTCCCCGTACCACGACGGCCAGCTTCTGCCCCGGCTGCAGATGCACCCGTTCCCTCACCGCCTTGGGGATGACTACCTGGTACTTGCTCGAGACCACGGTCTGCGGCATGGTTGCCTCCCGTAAGACGACGCTCTGAACGATGGCGCCATTGTCTTACTTACGTCGACCGCCGTCAACTCACACGGGGCGGCTCCGCGAGCGCGAGGAACAGCAGACCGAGGACGGTTCCGCTGATGCCGCCAACCAGGAACACGGCCCGCATCCCGATATGCGGCTCCATGATCCCGACCAGCGCCGTCGCGAGAGCCACGTAAGCGGCCGTGATCACCTTGTGCACCGAGAAAGCGGCGCCCTGGGTGCTTGGGCCCCTCGCTCGGCTGATCCACATGCTGATCGGGGCGATCAGCACCGCGTTCGCGGCGGAGAACGCGACCAGCCCGGATGCCGTGACAACAGGAGAGTCCGAGACGCCCATGATGGCCGAAGAGGCGCCTGCGATCGATCCTGCGGCGGCGCACAGCTTGCGCAGCGAGACGCGGTCCAGGAATGCGGTGGATGCCACGACGGCTACGAGTGACACTCCTCCACAGAGGGAGGCCACTTGCCCGAACTCCTGGTCGCTCAGGCCCAGCTCGCTCGTGAACCGGATAGCCACGAAGGTCCCCACGCCGATCAGCGCGTTCGCCCACAGCAGGGACAGGTTGACCATCCATACGAAGGGCCGGTGCCGGAGCGCGAGGACATAGCCCCGGAACAGAGGGCCAAGCTCCGCCGGTGGGCCGCCGGCGGCGGAGTGCCCGTCCTCGAAGCGAAGCAGCACCACCGCACCGATAACCAGGAGAGCGGCCCCGGCCAGGAGGACCGTCGGGTACCCCCCCCAACAGGCTGCGAGCGCAGTTGCCGACGCAGGCGCAGCGATCCCCGCCGCTGCCCCGATGCTCCGGTACACCGAGTTCGCCACCCCTTGCCGTCTCTCCGAGACCTGCTGGGCCAGGACGTTCAGGTTCACGAAGACGGTGCTCATCAGCGCACCGAAGATGGACATGGCGAGCGCGAGCCCCCGCCCGCCGAGCAGCGCCATCGCCACCAGGGCCAGGGCCACGCCGACCATGGACACGGCGCCGCTCCGGCGCGCGCCCAGCCTGTCCGACACCGCCCCGAGCAGGAGGACCCCCACGAGCACTCCGACCATGCGGATCGCCCGCAGGTGCGCCCACTCGCCGGGCGAGTAGCCGAGCTCGCGAGTCACCCAGAGGGGCATCACGACATCGAATGCGCAGCCGCAGAGGCACAGCAGGAACGCACTGGCCCCAAGCACCACCATACGGCGCCGCGCAGGGGATGCGGCCAGGAAGTGACTCGTACGTGTCAGGATGGCCGGCGTGTGACTCATGGACCGCCCCATTGTAGAGCCGGCCCGGGCCGGCGACCAGGTCACTGCCTGCGGACGCACGGCCGTTCAATCCCCCCGTTCACGGGGGGACACAGGGGGGGCAACCATCCCCGGCCCGTCACCTCTCGCACCCGCGAACCGCCCGTGGCAGGTTCCCCCTCCAGCCATCGGCGAAACAGGACACAGGGCGGGGTCGGCTGCCACCCCCTGCGAAGCGGTCCGGCCGGAAGGAGGCCTAACCCATGGTCACACCCAGCCGAGTGCTCTCTCTGGGCGCGTGCACCGTCGGCCTGTTCACCGCCCTTCCCACTGTCGCTTACGGCGAGCCGGCGAAGGGGCCGCTGCGCCTTTGCGAGCAGAACCCACGGTACTTCGCCACGCCGGACGGCCGGGCGGTGTACCTCACGGGCGCGCACACATGGACCAACCTCCAGGACATGGGCCCGAGCGACCCCCCGGAGGCGTTCGACTGGGACGCCTACCTCGGCTTCCTCGAGGGCCACCACCACAACTTCGTCCGCCTGTGGCGGTGGGAGCTGACCCGCTGGGACACTAGCGCCAACGGCGAAGGTCGGCTTCACATCTGCTCTCCGCACCCATGGGCACGGACAGGGCCGGGCGAGGCGCGAGACGGCAAGCCTCGATTCGACCTCGAGCGCTTCGATGACGCCTACTTCGAGCGGCTGCGCCACCGTGTCGAGTCAGCACAGGACCGCGGGATCTACGTCTCGATCATGCTCTTCGAGGGCTGGGGTATGCAGTTCGTGCCGGACGCGCTCGCGGCCCACCCGTTTCATCCTGACAACAACGTCAACGGTATCAACGGCGACACGAATGGCGACGGGAAGGGGCTCGAGATCCACGAGCTGGTCGACCCCCGTATCACGGCCATCCAGGAGGCCTACGTCCGGAAGGTCATCGACACGGTGAACGACCTCGACAACGTGCTCTACGAGATCTCCAACGAGAACCACCCACCCTCAACCGAATGGCAGTGCCACATCATCCGCTTGGTCAAGGAGTACGAGTCGAAGCTGCCCAAGCAGCACCCCGTCGGGATGACCTTCCAATACGAGGGTGGCAGCAACCAGACGCTGTTCGACAGCCCGGCCGACTGGGTGTCCCCCAACCCGGACGGAGGCTATCGCGACGACCCGCGCGTTGCGGACGGCCGCAGGGTGGTGCTCAGCGATACGGACCATCTCTGGGGCATCGGCGGCAGCCGGCAATGGGTCTGGAAGAGCTTCCTCCGCGGGTACAACCCGCTGTTCATGGACCCCTACGATGGTTCCGTGCTGGAGACGAACCCGCAGTGGGAGGACGTCCGCAGGAACCTCGGGTACACCCTCCGGTTGGCCGAGCGCATCGACCTCGCCCGTGCCGTTCCTCTGCCGGACCTGGCGAGCACGGGCTACTGCCTGGCCATTCCCGGCGAGGAGTACGTGGTCTACCTCCCGGATGGTGGCTCAGTGACGGTGGACCTCTCTGCAGCGGACGGGGAGCTGCGGGGGGAGTGGCTCAACCCGTCCAGCGGAGAGATCACTCGGGCGGACCCGGTGCAGGGCGGCGGGAAGGTCGAGCTGCGGTCGCCATTCGATGGCGATGCCGTCTTGCACCTACTCCGCTAGCCCCCCGCGAGCCGCCGGCGCATGATCCCGATCTGCGGGCGGAAGCTCTCGCCGGTAGCGTCCGCGTAGGGGGAGAGCCGCTCGATCTCCGGCAGAGCCTGTCGAAGCACCTCTTCCGTTGGCATCGGGCGCCCCCAGTCGGGGGCGGGATCGGGATCGTACGGCGTCTCCTGGTGCCAACTCATCCCATCGTCGGCCACGATTCCCAGCGCCCACAGGGCGTGGGACAGAGGGAGCGCGTACCCCGCGCTGATCGCTTGCTGCGCGCAGGCCTCCAGTGCGGCAGGGGTCCCCACGAACGACAGCGCATGTGCCGCTGCAGACCGGAGACCCTCGGGCGCCTGCGGGTCGTCGGCCATTGCCATCAGGAAGGGGATCGCCTGGTCGTCCCCGAGGAACGCGAGCGCGAACATCGCATCCTTCGCTCGCTGGCCATCCCCGTACGCCCGGATACCCGCAATCAGCCGATCGCGTACCGCCGGCCTCCCCATGACGCGGAGCGCAAGTCCGGCGTTCCGCGCGCGGCCAACCCCTGCCATCCAGTTGCCGGTCTGTGAGATCCTCACGATCAGCTCTTCCTCCGCCGCATTGGCATCGACCGCCTGCAGGATGAGCGCGCCGCCCCGCAGCACCCTGTCGTCTGCGCTCGCGAGGACGATCTCGGCGAGCCCGGGCGCCGAGCCCCCTACCCCTCCCAGGTGGCGGGCTAGACTGGAGGCTCGCGCGAAGTCCGGCGGCGCGTCTGCGTACCATCCCCCGATCCACATCAGGACCTCGGGGCACTCGTAGCTGCGACCGGCGATCTCCGCACACACGCCGTCCAGCTCCGCTGGCCAGCGCGAGGAGAGGGCCTCCAGGCACCGGATGCGATAGGACGGTTTCTGCTTCCCCGCCAACGTCGTTTCGCGCGCCACATCAGCCGTTGCCGGCGCCGACGTGATCTCGACCGTGGCATCGCCATGCACGTCCGTGCCGACTGTCGCCGAGCCGCCGAATGCCGCGAAGACGGGCTCCGGGTCGACGAAGCCGACGCTGCGCTTGCTCTCGTAGTCGACGCCGGGGAGTCGCCAGATGGGCACGACGACCTTGCTGTCACCCCGATGGAAGGTCGCCCATCCGCCCGAGGGCCGTATCTCCTGCGCGAGCGTGAGATCCCCCAGCAGGCTGGTCTCCATGAGCAGCTTCCCCCGCCGCCAGCGAAGGTCGTCGTCGGAGTAGCCCTGCGGGCTCCCGTCGCGCATGACGCGAGCAGGACCGCGCGAGGCCGAGAGGGTGATCTCCTTCGGATCGCCGTTGTAGTCCGCCACACGCCAGACGAACGAGTCTCCCTCGGTCCAGGCCGGCAAGCGGGCGTTGCCTGCCTTCAGCGTGACTTGGTGGTAGTTTGCCCGATCACCGAGGCGCACTTCGACGGTGAGGTCTCGCAGCGCGCCCCGCCACGTCGCGCCCGTCGCCAGTACGTACGGCACGTTCAGATACGAGTCGCTGTAGTGGTGAGAGTGCTGGTCGTACCGCACCCGGACCTGCCGCGTCTGGTCGGCCTCGAAGGGAACGCCGAAGTAGTACCACGAGGCCTCGCCGAAGGCGACCGAGGCCCCCTCGCCTGTCCTGGCCGGACACGTTTGGCCATCCACATCTACCACGAAGTTCTCGACGAAGTGGTAGCCCGGCCCTCCGCGGGCGACGACAGGGAATCCCATGTCGGCGGTACACGCCGGGCCCGCGTTGTGGAACGTCAGCTCAGCGGTGATCTCCGTCGTGCCATACAGCGGCTCGATGACGAGCAGCTCGGCGGCCAACTCGACCTGTGGGTGCTCGTCTGCGAGCTCCACCGTGCCGCCGCTCCAGACGACGGCGCCGGGGTCGGCTGAGGCGAGTGTAGGGAGTAGGAGGAAGCTGGCGAGGCCGGAGACGATGGCGGCTCTGTGCGCGTGCATGGCAATCCGACGCTCCCCTCAACGCGAACGCATGCGGATGACGGCGCGGGGGCGGCGCGCCGAGCTCCCGCGCCACGCAAGTTCAGGGCTGGTACCTATTCGACGACGCTGCGGCGAGGATGTTCCGGCTGCCGCGGCATCACCGCGCGGGTGCCGCCGCGGCGCGGCATCGACCGGCCGTCACCTCGTCGATGATCTCCAGGTACCGATCGACCATGCGGTCCAGCGAGTACTCCTGAACCGCCAACCGACCCGTGCGGAGAGCGGCGTGGTAGGCGCATCGGTCGCTGATCAGGGCCTGAAGCGCCGCGGCCAGCGACTCGACGCTCCCGGGCTCGAACCATAGCGCCTCTGGAACCCACTCGCCCAGCGCCAGCAGGCCGCCGCCACGGGCGACGACGATGGGAGCGCCGCAGGCCAGCGCCTCAATGGCGGAGAGTGAGTACCCTTCGCACGCGCTGGGGAGTACGACCGCGTAGGCGCCGCGGTAGAGCCGGGGCAGCCGCTCCGTGCGGTCCACCCAGCCGAGGAATGCGATGCGGTCCCGCTTCGGGGACGCTGCCGCCCGCCGACGGAGGGCCTCCTTCTCCGGCCCCGAACCGGCGATGACGAGGGACATGCCGGCGCTGTCGAGGCGGTCGAACGCGTCGATCAGGAGGCCCACGGGCTTGTCGGCCCCCAGACGACCGGCGAACAGCAGGTAAGGGCCCTCAAGCAACGGTGACCCATCCTCGGCTGTCGCCGGCGGGCCACACTCGCAGAAGGCCCGGGTATCGATGGCGTTCCGCACGACGCGAATGGGGGTACGCACACCGAGCCCCTCGAGCATGGCCTGGATCGGCTCCGAGACGGCGATGACGCAGTCCGCCGCCCTGCACGCTCTGCGGAAGGCCCGGATGATCAGCTTCCTGGCCCCCCATCGGAGCGGCGGCCATGATGGCGCGAAGCTCACGGACAGCTCCAGATGCACGTGGTGGACGTGCACGTAGGGCACGCCGACCTGCTGCGCCACGTCCCCGGCGGCCAGGGGCCCGAGACCGGGATCCTGCCCGAGGATGACCGTTGGGGAGAACTGTTCCATCAGATCGCGGAGAGCGGCCTTAGCACGCCGCGGGATGAACTCCCCTCGCGCCATGGGGTTCCGCATGGATGGAAGGCGAACCGTGCGATAGGGCCGACTCTGGTCGTAGCGCTCCACATCGGGCCCCGGGGCGGCGGGCCCGGCCATCACGGATTCATGCCCCCGCGCCGCGAACCCCTCGGCGAGCAGGTCCGCCTGGACCAGCACGCCCGAGCGCGTGGGAAAGAGGCAGTCCGTGATGGTGATGATCCGCTGGCGCATCGCATGGACCTCTACTTTGGACTCGGACCCACGCCGGACGCCTGCGGGATGTCCGCGGGCCGACCTCCCCCCCCGAGGCGGGCCAGGAGCCACGCCCCAGAGAGAGCAGCTTCCGTCGCAGACGCTCGGACTCCTTCGCCATGGTAACCGCTCGCAGTTGGTGAGCGTGGGCGCGGCGAGCGGCGCCCCTACGTGAACCGTGCCTGCGCGTAGGGGCGCCGCTTGCTGCGCCCTGGCTCCGCGCATGCCCCTTGCCTCACCAACTGTGAGCAGTTGCCCGCCGTGGCACAGGCAGGCCGCGAGCGGCGCGGTCCTGGCTTGCCCCGTGACGGGTCTCTGGGGCCCTACGGCACCACGCCGCGGATGTAGGCAACCCGCACGGCAGCACCCTCGACATCGGTCGGGTCCAGCCGCACGCGGCGGATGAGGCCGCGCCAGGTGGGCAGTGATGAACAGGGTACGCGGTAGTCGTGGAGCTGGCGGTCGGCCACCAGCGGGAAGTGCAGCGAGGCCGCGTCGGTGAACGCAGCCTGACCGTCTGCCAGCCAGAACACCTGCGCGTCCGCGCCGCGATCCACGGCCATCCGGATCTCGATGGCCGTGTAGCGCCCGGCGTCAACCTCCATCATCATCGGCCCCACCATCGCCGGGTCCGGACCTGTTGACCGAAGGCATAGTGCCTGCTCGGCCAATGGCTCCGGACGAAGCTGGTGGAGCGTGAACCACGCCTCCCGATCGGACGGACGGCCGAACTGCCAGTCCAGGTCCGTCACCCCGCGCACACCGCGTTCCTCGCGATCCCGACAGACGTAGTCGGCGTCGATCTCCTCGAAGGTGCGGTGCGTCCCATATCTGGCCACCTGCTCTTCGGAGGGAGCGATATCCACATGCGGCCCGCGCCGGTCTGAAAACACATCGCGCACCGCATCGAGGAACGAGAAGCCCCGTTCGCGCGACGGTTCCAGGTACCCGCCCTCCCCCCACTCGTTCCACGCCTCAACGATGACCATGTTCAGGCTAGGGTCGATCGACCGGGCGGCGCCCTCCAGCATTCGGCGGAACCGTTCGGGGGTGTTGCCGCGGGTGCGAACGGCGCGCTCGTGGGCGCGAGCGGTGTCGTCCCATCCCGTCCAGACGACCGGCATGTAGCCCAAGCCCCCAGCCCGCGCCTCGCGCCGCGACCATTCCCACAGGCGCTCGTGTTCCGGAAGAAGGTCCTCGTACTCGGCGTCGCCGTTCGGGTAGCGCGGCGCATTCGCCCAACCGTATGAGTAGGCCGTAATGCCGTCGTACCCGGCTCGCCGGTAGAGCTCACTTCGCGCCGCTGAGCCGATGCACATTAGGTAGAGGTCGCCGTAGCCGTGCGACCGCGCCACATCGCGCATCGCCTGCAGAGCCTTCCGCGATCCGTCGGGCCCGCCGTGCCACTCGATGATCGGGTCCGGACGGATGATCATGACGACGGGTGCCCCGTTGACGCGCAGGTACTCCGGGTAGACGAAGTAGTGCTCGCACAGGTACTCCATGAACCGCTGCAGGCTCTCGGTCGAGTAGCACTCCGGGCGGTCCCACGTACATTGGCCCTCGTTGCACCAGTTGACGCAGAACTTCATGGGAGGGCGGTAGCGGGACCGGAGGAACCCCTTCTCGAGGGCGTCCTGGAGGTACTTGCTGCCGTCGCTGTAGTACCAGTCGAACGCGAGGAAGCGGATGCCGTGCTCCACCGCCCACTTGATATGCCAGTCCGCCACCTGGGGCAGCGCCTCGTTGTAGTACCCAAGGAGCGGGCTGAGGTAGTCCACATGACGCACGCCCCAGCCTGCGCGCTCCCAGTCGAGCATCACCGGGAAGTAGTAGGCGCCCACCAGCGCATCAGTCTCGACCGGGCGCGGCGCCGGGGCGCCGCGAGTGCGCGCGGTCTCGATCCGGCCGACCGTCGTGAACAGGCGCGTGGCAGCCCGGACGGGGCGGGAGTTCGCAGCACTCACCTGTACTTCCACGGAGCCGTCCGCTTCGACAGGGGTGCCCGCAACCTGCCATTCGGCGTGCCACGTGCCACCCGGGATGATGTCACCCGCCGCCCTCGCCGGGTCCTGAGCAGAGGTACCCTTGGGGCACTGGAGTATGGCGCGCACATCCCGAGTAGGCTGGCCTCCGGTGCTCTGCACGCGGACCGACACCTCCCAGTTGTCGAGCCGGTCTGGCGGCGAGCAGAACACGTATGCGTTCAGATGAGGCGGCTCGGGCGGCAGGGGTGTCAGGGCGATGGCGTCCATTCGGCATGCCGAGCCGGCGGAGACGCCGATCAGCAGCCGTGCCTGCGCGGCGTTCGTGGGGGCCATGAAGATGCCGCCATGCTCGCGGTACGTGCTCGGGCAGTCATAGCCCATCCAGTCGTTCGAGTAGGCGATGTGCCGGTCGTCCGCCGAGAGCCACTCGACGACCACCTTGTAAGCGCCATAGCCGGTGGTCTGCTTCACCCAAGCCGAGAGGCGATAGGGTCGCCCGGGCGCCACGGCCACGAGGTTCGACACGGCGCCCGCCTCGTGGCTGGCCGCCGTGGCATCAAGCCGTAGCGCCGAGTGCCCCTCGTAGGGATCCTCGGCTGTCACGGACACTGTGCCGGGCGGGCCTGCCGCCTGCCAGCCGGACAGTCCGTCCTCGAACCCGCCGTTCGCCACGAGGTTGCCCGCGATGGCGGAAGTCAGGGCCAGCGCCACGGCTGTGCCGACGAGCCCGGTCCGTACCAATGACATCCTCCCTCCCCCCCGCCTCGAACGTCTGCACCGGCGGCATCGTCGAGGACAGCCTATGCCATGCCCGGTCCCAGGCTGCAGAGGTACCGGACGAGGTCGATGTGCCGGGCGGCGTCCGCTTGTGAGGCCGTTCCGCTGCCGACGACGCGATCCGCAGACTGGAGGCACTCCGCAACGGCGCCCAGGAGCTGCCCGTCCCGGACCCGCCCACGGATGGTCGCCAGCACCTCGTCCGTGGCTCGGCCGCTGAGATCCATGCCGACGATGCGGCCAAGCTGCACCCGCACGTGGCCGCTGACCTCCAGGTAGAACGCCCGGGGATCCGCTTGCTGCATGAGGTACGTCAGACGTTGCACGGTAGCGTCCGCGCCGGGCGCGGCGACACCAGGGCCGGTGGCCGGTCTTGACGTCAGGCTCTTCCACTTGACCGCGCCGAGCACAAGAGCGATGACCAGCACGAGGAACGCGAAGGCGCCCACAGCCATCTGGAGCCGCTCGGCGGCCCGCTCCCTGGCGGTCGGCTGGGACTCGGGCGGGGGCGACGGCTCCGAGAGGGGCAGGAGAGGGCTGACGCCTGGCCCCCACCCCGGCGCGGAGTGCGGTGAGGGCCACGGCACCACCGGCATGTTCTGCGGCCCTAACCCACCTGGCGGCGTCGGCACGATCGGAGGGGGCATCGACGCCTGTCCCTCGACGACGATCTTGAGCGGCGCGGTCTCGGCGCTCCCGCCGACCCCCGTCACAACGATGGGCGGGATCTCGACCGTCCCTTCAGCCCTGGCCTGCAGACCAATAGTGACACTGGTGGTCGCTGTCGTGCGTCCGCCAACCGTGGTAGTGCCCGTCGAAGTGGACTCGGACGGCAGCCGAGCGAGCCCCAGGCGGTCCCAGTCCGGCCACGAGATGGACGGCGCGCCGAGCGCCCCACCCAGTCGGCCGGACGACTCGACCACGCGAACCGTCAGCTGGAACGGCTCGCCGGCTCGAGGCTTCTCCGGGCTCACGCTTGCCTGAGCCTGGAGGCCCTGCGCCCGCCCGGCCGACGCGCAGAGCGCCACACTCAGAGCCGCGGTCAGCCCGGCGGCTATGCCGGTCGGTGCCCGCATCCACTTGCTCCTGTCCGGTGAGTGCTCCGGTCGATGGCCGGGAGGCATGCCGCGTGGGACACGGCGCCGGCCCTCACAGCCAGGCCCGTCCCTCGGCACTTTCCGTGCAATAGGCCGACAGCACCTTGTTGATCCCGGCGGCGATGTTGTCGCAATCGCTGGGCGAGAACCACTGGTTCAGGCCGACTGTGATCATCCGGTCGTAGAGGTCGTCCGCCACGGGGCAGTCGCCCTCGGCGTAGTGGATGTCCCCGCCGCGCTGCTTGTAGATCGGGCACTCGAAGGGGCAGCCGTCGGGCGTGGCGCCGGACTTGAGCGTGATGGGGAACATGTCGTGGTAGACGTGCCAGTCCGGGTGCGCGCCCTTGCCTCGCATCCCGCAGCCGACGCCCTCCGCGTTCAGCGCCTCGACGATCTGTCGGCCCAGCTCGATGGTCTCCGGGTAGAACCGCAGGGCGTAGCCGACCTCGCCGGCCGGGTCGTTCAGCTTCTGCGGGACGATCTCGGCGTAGGTCTTGAGCTGCCGCAGCACGCGCATCTTCACCTCGTGGAAGCGCCCGACGGTCTCCGGCATCCTCCGGAGCTGGACGCCATCCACAGCGGCTTCCATCTCAGACATGCGGTAGTTCGTGCCGCTGAACAGCTCGCCCTCATACCGCGGCGGCGCGAAGCGGTCGGGACGCCAGAGACCGCCGCACTCGGCGACGCCCTGGCAGCGCTCGTATAGCCGCTCGTCATCGGTGATGATCAGCCCGCCCTCTCCGCCCCCGACGATCTTGTACGCCGAGATGCTGAAGCAGCCGATGTCGCCGAAGGTCCCGACGTGCCGCCCAGCGCTCGTCCCGCCGCAGGACTGCGCGCAGTCCTCGATCACCTTCAGGCCGTGCTTGCGCGCTACGTCCATCACGGCCGGCATGTCGCAGACACTGCCCATGACGTGCGTCGGCGCGATCGCGACGGTGCGCGCGTTGATAAGCGCCTCGATCTTCGTGGGGTCGATGTGCAGGCTCTCGTCCACATCGCAGAACACGGGCACGCCCTTGGACTGCACGACGGCGGCACCCGTCGCGTAGAAGCCGATGGCGGGCAGGATCACCTCGGTGCCCGGACCGACCCCGGCGGCGACGAAGGCGCAGTGGAGCGCCGCGGTGCCGGAGCTGACGCCGATGGCGTACTTCATCCCGAATGTCTCGCGAGCGATGCGCTCGTAGAGTTGAACCCGGGTCTCCGGCAGGTCGGCGTAGTAGTTGGCCAGGAACGGCCCGCCGCCCATGTCCTCCTGCTCCACGATCTCGCGGATGCGGCCAAGAGCAGTCGACGAGAAGCCGAACCGCTCCGCCACGGCCATGAACTCCTCCACACCGATCTTCGGCCGGCCCTTGCCCTCAATGCTGCTGACAGCCTTCAAGCCGCCCTGAAGCGCGAGCTTCTGTCTCGCACGTTCCTGCTGGTTCCCCATTGTCTGAGTGCTCCTTCTAGCTGTCGGTGCGTTGGGGCCGTCCTCGTCACTCGAGCCGGCCGGTCCATCCAGGTTCGCCCCTCACCCCAGCCCTCTCCCCGAGGGAGAGGGAGCGGCCGACCTCTCCCTCCGGGAGAGGTCGGCCGCAGGCCGGGTGAGGGAGCAACCCCGCGCGGAGTGGGGAGCCCGAGTCCGGTCGGTTCGCGACCCGCCTCGCTCAGTCCTCGTCTCTGGGCCTCACGGTCACCGACGGCGCCTCAGGCCGCCGGCCGCGTCTGCTCCCCAGGCAGCGCTTGACCAGTCCCAGGACCCCTTGTCGCCACGCCACGCGGTGGGTGATGCCCGTGGCGCCGGCGAGTTCGTGCTTGTGCGCCAGATACCACGCGTAGCAACGGATCAGCGCATCGGAGTTCGAGAACTCGGGCTTCCATCCGAGCGCTCGCTCGATCCGCTGCGTCGAGACCCACGAGTCCGTGTCCGCCGTGCCGTAGACCCACTTGTACAGCGGGCTGAGCCTGAGCACCTCCGCACACCGAAGGAACGTCTTCACCATCGCCGCGTTGGTCGCCATCGGAGTCGAGCCGGTGCCGGCGTGAGCGCACAGCGCCCCGAGGTACTCCCGGACCGGCCGCAGGTCACTCGAGCCAACGTTGAACACGTCGTTCACCACGTCGCGAGGCCCCGCCATCGCGAGGTAGATCGCGCCGCAGAGGTCCTCGACATCCAGGAGCTGGTACGTGTTTCCCCCGCTGCCGATCATCGGGATCCGCACACCGGACTCCACCCAGTCGCATAGGATCTGGAACACCCCCAGCCGTCCCGTGCCGATGAAGGTCTTGGGGCGGATGACGGGGACGCACAACCCCTCGCGCCGCCCTTCCTCACACACGCGCTCAGCGAGGATCTTGCTCTCGCCGTAGGGGCCGACGCCGATCATGGGGTCGTCTTCTTCGAGCGGGTGCTTGTCCGGCACCCCGTAGACGGCGGTGGAGGAGATGAAGACCACCCGATCCACCCCGGCGTCGCGCGCGGCGGTGAGGACGTACTTCGTGCCGTCCAGATTGACCGTATAGATGTCCTCACGCAGCCAGAGCGGGAGGGCGGCGGCGCCGTGGATGATCTGGTCGGGCCGGCGTTGCTCTATGGCGCGCCGCAAGCTTGAGAGGTTCCGCACGTCGCCGACCACGTACTCCATGTCGCCAGGGTACTCCGCCGGGTCCGGGGCGACGATGTCATAGACGATGCTCGTGTGCCCGTGGCGCCCGAGGTAGGCGGCGAGGTGGTAGCCGAGGAAGCCGGCCCCCCCCGTGATCAGGACTCTCATCGTCATCCTCCCGTCGCGGCGCTCGTTCTCTGGCTCTCGACGAACGCCTTGTAGCGCCCCAGGACTGTTTCCGTATCGCCGAAGGCGGCCACCTTCCCTCGGTGCAGCCACAGAACCATATCGCACGTCTCGCGGACGGTGGTTAGGTCATGGGACACGAGCACGAGGGTCCGGTGACCGGACGCGCGCAGCTCTCCCATCTTGGTGTAGCACTTGCGGTTGAACCGCTCATCGCCCGCGGAGAGCCCCTCGTCCAGCAGCAGCACATCGGGATCGGCATGCACGGCGATCGAGAACCCGAGGCGGGTTACCATACCCGAGGAGTACGTGCGCACCTCGGCGTCGGCGAAGTCCTCAAGCTCGGCGAAGGCCAGGATGCTGTCCAGTCGTTCCGCCACCTCACGCCGCGTGAGGCCGAGGATGACTCCGTTGAGGTACACATTCTCGACCCCCGTCAAGTCGGGATGGAAGCCGGCGCCGAGTTCGAGGAGCGTGCAGACCCGCCCCCGGACTTCGAAACGGCCCCCGGTGGGCCGAAGGATCCGCGAGAGCACTGACAGCAGCGTGCTCTTCCCCGACCCGTTCTCGCCGACGATGCCGAGAGCACGGCCGACGGGCACGTCGAAGGATACGCCGTCGAGGGCCCGAAAGCGTTCGACCCTCCCGCGATGCCCACGAAACAGGCGCACGGCGAAAGCCTTCAAGTGCCGCGCACGATCGCGCTCCAGCGCGAACTCCTTCGTCAGGTTGTCGGCGAGAATCGCGGTCTCGGCCATCTTCCTCCACCACAGGGGCCCGTCCCACCGGCGCTGCTCCCTCACCCGGCCTTCGGCCGACCTCTCCCGCAGGGAGAGGTGGCCCGCCCCCTCTCCCTGCGGGAGAGGGCCGGGGTGAGGGGCCCAGCCTGACGAGACGCCCAGGCTAGATCAGCTCCGGCAGCCGCCACTCCAGGCGGCGGAAGACGGAGTACCCCACTACGAGTGCAGCAACGCAGACTCCGCCACACAGGCAGAGCGCCCATAGCGGCGGCAACGCTTCGCCCAGGATCACCGACCGGTAGACCTCGATCAGCGTCGCCATCGGGTTCGTCATGAACGCTGGGTAGACGCCGGGCGCATGGTCCATCACGCGACGGGAGTCGTACAGGATCGGCGAAACGTAGAACCCCAGCATGAAGACGTGCCCGAGCAGGAACTCGATATCGTGCAGCAGCGTGTTCAGGACGGAGAACATGAACGCCAGACCCAGCGCCAGGCACGTCTGGACGAGCATCACGACCGGGATCCACAGGTAGCTGGCCCGAGGCAGGTGGCCCACCGAGCCGAGGAATCCGAGGAACAGGAGCATCGTGAAGCCAAAGTGCACCAGGTTCCCCAGCGTGGAGCTGAGTGGGAGCACCTCGCGGGGGAAGTAGACCTTCTTGAGGATGCTTCGGTGCTTGTTGATGACCGTGCTGCCCTCGAGGGTGACGTACTGTAGGAACTGGTAGGGCAGGATCCCGCAGAAGAGATAGGCGGAGTAGTTCGGGTGGTCCGTGAACTTCACGACGAGCTTGAAAGCGATGGTGAGCACCGCGACCTGGACGACCGGCACCATGATCGACAGAAGGAACCCGAAGTAGGAGCCGCGGTAGCGCACCCGGAGATCGCGGACGACGAACGCGCGGACCAACTCCTGCGCGCCCAGTAGCTCTCGCAGCTTCGGTGTCATCGGCTCCGGCTCCGGCCCCCGCAATGCTGTCTGGTATAATACCGTGGTGAGGGCGCGTAAGTGAAAGCCATTGAGGACGATCTCCTGAGCCTGGTGAAGCGCCCGGCGCGCTACGCTGGCGGCGAGTGGAACTCCATCCGTAAGGCGCCCGACTCCGTCGCAGTCCGGTGGGCGCTGTGCTTCCCGGACATCTACGACGTCGGCATGTCCCACCTCGGACTGCAGATCCTCTACCACGTGCTCAACGGGTGTGAGGGCGTGGCGTGCGAGCGTGCATTCCTGCCGTGGCCCGACTACGCCGAGCTGCTCCAGCGCGAGAGGGCGGCACTCAGTAGTCTCGAGACTCGAACGCCGCTCGCGGACTTCGATGTCGTCGGCTTCTCGGTCAACTACGAGCTGGCCTACCCGTCGGTCGTTCGGATGCTGCAGCTCGGCGGAGTCCCGATCCGAAGCGCCGGGCGGGACAATCGCTCCCCCCTCGTGGTGGCCGGCGGACCGTGCATGTTCAACCCAGAGCCGCTCGCGCCGTTCCTGGACGCCGTCGCACTCGGCGACGGCGAGGACCTGGTGCTGGAGATCACCGACGTCGTTCGCCGTGCGAAGGCCTCCGGCGAGCACCGCGCGGACACCCTCACGGCTCTGAGCCGCGTGCACGGTGTGTACGTGCCCTCTCTATACGAGGCGGAGTACGAGGGGACGCGGTTCATCCGCATCCAGACTGCCGATGCCGCGCCGGTGCCGGTCGTATCGCGTACCGTAGGGGACCTGGATGCCGCGCCGTTCCCTTCGGCCCCCATCGTTCCGTTCGTGGAGACGGTGCACGATCGCGCCGTCGTCGAGATCATGCGCGGCTGCACGCAGGGGTGCAGGTTCTGCCATGCCGGGATGACGTGTCGGCCCGTACGCGAGCGGAGCGCGGACACCGTCTGCCGGCTGGCGCGTCAGATCGTGGATGCCACGGGGCACGATGAGGTGGGACTCTTATCGCTGTCCGCGGCGGATCACTCGGGCATCGAGACGATCGTCGATCGGCTTCTGGCCGAGTTCGCCGATGAGTACGTCAGTCTCTCGGTGCCGTCGCAGCGCGTGGACGCCTTCTCGGTGGGCTTGTGCCAGAAAGTCGCGGCGGTGCGCAAGTCCGGCATCACTCTGGCGCCCGAAGCCGGCACCCAGCGGCTGCGCGATGCCATCAACAAGCGGGCGACGGATGCGGACATCCTCTCCGCAGTCGAGGCGGCCTTCTCGGCCGGCTACCACACGGTCAAGCTCTACTTCATGATCGGGTTGCCGACGGAGACGGAGGAGGATGTGCTCGGCATCCTCGCGACGTTGGAGCGGATCCGGGAGGCGGCAGACGCGTCTCACGTGAAACGTCGCGGCCCGTTGGCGAACGTGAGCCTCGCGACCTTCGTCCCCAAACCGCACACGCCGTTCCAGTGGGAGCGCCAGCTTTCGGTCGGCGAGACGCGGGCGAAGCAGGAGCTTCTGGCGCGACAGCTAAGGAAGTCGAGTCCCTATCGGCTCCGGTGGCACGATGCAGAGCAGAGCCAGGTCGAGGGGGTACTGGCTCGCGGGGACCGGCGGATGGCCGGGGTGGTCGAGCGCGTGGCGGCATCCGGGGCCGGCCCGCAGGCATGGACTGAATTCTTCAGCCTGGCCCTCTGGCTCGGGGCGCTCGCCGAAGAGGGGTTGTGCCTCGACGACGCCATCGCCGAGCGCCGGGAGGACGCGCCACTGCCGTGGGAGCACCTGTCTACCGGGGTCTCCCGTCCGTTCCTCCTCGCGGAGCGCGCGCGGTCACGGGTGGGGGCGACCACGCCGGACTGCCGACGGGAAGGGTGCCAGCGGTGCGGGGACGTGTGCGACCGGGTGGCACGAACGGAGGGGGCGGCAGGGCCACAGGGAGAGTAGGCTCATGGTTGGCGATGCAGATCGAGATCAGCTACGAGAAGGGTGAGGAGCTTCGGTTCCTGGCGCACCTGGAGCTCATGCGCGCCTTCGAGCGCGCAGTGCGCCGGGCGAAGCTCCCCGTGGAGCATTCGCAGGGGTTCAACCCGCGCCCGCGCATCGTGCACGCTGCGGCGCTGGGTGTAGGGGTCACGAGCGAGTGTGAGCGCGCGGCCGTGCGCCTGTTGCGCTCCGTACCGCCGTCGGAGGTCGGGCGACGGCTCTCGGAGGCGCTCCCCGACGGCCTTCGTCTGCGGGGCGTGCGAGAGCTGCCCCCGGATGCGAAGCCCCACTATGCCCTTCTCGACCGCGCCGAGTACACTGTGCAGCTTCGTACCGGGACGATGGCCGTCGAGGCGCTCCTTGAGCGCACCGCCGACCTCCTGGGCCGTGACGCGGTCGTCGTCAGCCGTCGGAAGGAGAATGGTGTTCGCGAGGTGGACATTCGTGCAATGATTGTCGAGTTGTCGGCTCCGGCCGACGATCAGCTCCGTATGGAGCTCGCTGCGGGGCAGGAGGCCCAGGCCAAGCCTCAGGAGGTGCTGGAGGCCCTCGGGCTTCACGCCCCCGGACAGCCGCTGCCCCGGATCCACAAGGTCCGACACTACCAGTACCGTCAGCACCGGCGGGGCGCCACACGTCGCCGCTGATATCGAAGGGAGGTGAACAACGCTCATGCAACGCGAAATGCTGATCACCGTCGGCACCCATGAGGTGCGGATGGCCATCCTCGAGGATGGCGAAGTGGTCGAGGTCAAGATCGAACGCGAGGGCGACACCGTCGGCAACATCTACAAGGGCACGGTGACGTCCATCCTCCCCGGGATGGACTCGGCGTTCGTGGAGATCGGCCTCGAGCGCCACGCATTTCTCCACGCGCGCGACGCATGTCCGGAGGAGAGCGATGCGCGCGGCCCGGGAAGAGGGCGCGGGCGCGGCCGTCGGGTCCCGCCCATCCAGGAGGTCCTGGAGATGAAGCAGGAGGTGATGGTCCAGCTCGTCCGCGGGCCGATCGGGTCCAAGGGCGCTCGGGTCACCACCCGGATCTCCCTCCCGGGCCGGTACGTCGTGCTCCTGCCCATCGGCGCGAGCTACATCGGGGTGTCGAAGAAGCTGGAGAACGAGACCGAGCGTCAGCGGCTGAAGGGCATCGGAGAGAAGGCGCGCCCGCGCGGCCAAGGTCTCATCCTGCGCACCGAAGCCGAAGGCTGCGAGCAGGAGGACATCGACGAGGACGTCGCCATGCTCAAAGAGGCATGGCGGAAGATGCGGGAGCACTTCCGCAGCCGGAAGTCTCCGTCGCTCATCCACGAGGATCTCAGCCTCTCCGGACGCATGGTGCGCGACTACTACAGCGACGATGTGTCCCGGATCCAGATCGACTCGAAGAGCGAGTATGACCAGGTCCTCACGGCTATGCGGGCGATATCGCAGGAGGCCGGGAAAAAGGTGAAGCTCTACAGGGGGAACACTCCGCTCTTCGAGAAGCATGGTGTCGAGAAGGTCCTCGAACAGGCGCTCCAGCGTCGCGTCCCACTCCCCAGTGGCGGGAACCTCACCGTGGACGAGACCGAGGCCATTGTCGCCGTCGACGTCAACACGGGCAGTTATACCGGCGCGAAGGGCGGGCGTCAGCGCGACACGATCCTGAAGACCAACCTCGAGGCCGCGAAGGAGATCGCGCGCCAGCTCCGCCTGCGCGATCTGGGTGGCATCATCATCCTCGACTTCATCGACATGTACAACGATGCCCATAAGCAGCAGGTCATGCAGACGCTCGAGGACCTCCTCAAGCGTGACCGCGCGCGGACCCGAGTGGTGCACCTCTCGCCCCTCGGCCTCGTCGAGATGACCCGGAAGCGGACAGGGCAGTCGTTGCTCCAGGCGGAGTCCAACGTCTGTGACCACTGCCGGGGCCGCGGCCGAGCCCTGACGCCGCAGAGCCTCGCCGCTCGCGTCGAGCACGCGCTCAAGCGCCACTCGCTGGAGGGCAAGCACCCGGCGTGCCGCGTGGTCGTGCCGCCCTATGTGGCCTACGAGCTGGTCGGTGAGGATGCCGAGAACATCGAGTCGATCGAGCGCGACCTGGGCCTTCGGGTGTACGTCCGCGCGGATGCCGAACTGGCTGCCGACGAGTTCCGCATTGATGTCGGTACCGTCGAGGAGATCGAGCGCGTGGCCGGCGTGTTCCGCCACGGCCAGATGTTCCACGTCCGCCCGGCGCACTATGAGATCGATGACGAGACGCTGCTGCTCGCCACGGCGAACGGCTACACCATCGAGATCGAGGCCGACGAGCCCGCCGCCGTTGCGTCCGACGGTCCGGTGACCGTCGAGCTGGTGGACGTCGGACGCTCCTGGGCCCGCGGCGTCATTCTGAAGTAGGAGACATGGGAAACCGGGGACAGCCACCCATTTCGCGCAGTTCACGAAATGGGTGGCTGTCCCCGGTTTCCCCGCCCGGAGGCCGATCCCAGATGACCCACTCCGACATCGCAGCGCGGCTCCAGCGCGTCGACGGCGAGCGCCTGCGCCGCGACCTGTTCCACATTTCGCACGATCCCTTGCCATTCCGCAAGGTGAACTACACCCGGCCCGGCGCCGCTGTGTGCAGTCTCGACGAGGCCGATGACTACATCCGCGGGCAGCTCGAAGCTTGCGGGTACACTGTGGAGGGCAAGCCCTACTCGGTTCAGGCGTTCCGTTGCGATGCCTCGAAGCCGAAGGCCCACCAGTATGCGGCGCCCGCGTCCGATGACCCTTGGCACAAGGTCCGCAACCTCGTCTGCCAGCGGACGGGCGATGGCCTGTCGAGCGAGTTGGTCTACCTCGCGGCCCACAAGGATTCGCAGAGCTGGGTTGACAGCCCGGGCGCGCTCGACAACGCCGTCGGGACGGTCGCGCTGATGGAGATCGCGCGCCATCTGGCTGATGCCCTGCTCGCGCGGACGGTGCGGTTCCTGTTCTGCAATGAGGAGCACACACCGTGGACGAGCGCCTGCGAGGCCCAGGAAGCGAGGAACCGCGGCGATCAGATCCATGCCATGCTCAACCTCGATGGCCTCACGGGGCGCCCGCAGGTCGACATTGACGCTTCCCGGCCCACTCTGGTGACCGGCTACACGCATGGCCGCGGCCGCGAGCTCGCCGAGGCGATGGGATCGATCGTCGAGCGATACCGGCTCCCGCTCGAGCATCGCGTGGCCCAAAGGGAGTTCCCAAATGATGATGACGGCTCGTTCGTGAAAGCCGGCTTCGATGCCGCCATCATCGCCATCGGCTCCTGCCCGTACGGCGATCCGGCCTACCATACGGAGGACGACACCCCCGACCGCGTGGACATCGAGCTACTGCGCCTCTCCGTGATGGCGTGCCTGGCGTGGACGCTCGAGCAGGCGATGTAGGGCGCGGACTCGTGCCGCGCCATGCAGGGCCGTGCTCGGCGGGGCACAAGTCCCCGCCCTACATCCGCTCCCAGACCAGCAGAGCCGTCCCCCGCTCCGGGATGCTGACCTCGTACTGCGTCCCGCGCGTGACTATCTCCGCCGGGCGGTATTCCCCACCCCCGCTCACGAGGACCTGCGGCGGCTTGGCGTAGACGCCCAGATGCGCCTCGTGGGGCCGGACCGCGACGGTGAGCGGCTCCTTGTGGTTCATGATGAGCAGCACGTATTGCTCGTCGTTCTCGTAGCCGACCCAGTTGACGTCCGTGTGCTCGACGCCGCTCACCTCACATCGCTCCTCGGGCATCTTCACGCGGCCGGGCTGAGAGAAGACGGTACCTCGCAGTGTCACGGGGTCCATCCGGATGCACTGCGGCGCCCGAATGCTCGCTTCGCGCACGAGCCACTCCAAGGCCAGCCAGGCGAACTGGTTGGTGCACCACTCGTTCCACACTTGCCGACCGTACTCGTCCCCCAGGCTGTTGTTCGGCGTCACGAATGGGCGGACGTTGTCGTAGGGCGGGCCGATGACGCCGGTGAGCGGGTCGTCCCATCCGCCGGTGGCGACCATGCCGTAGCCCTGGTCAGGATCGGCGCAGAAGCTAATGGCCTTCATCGCCCCGGCCAGATCGCTCCAGAGCCGGTCGCCGGTTCGCTCGAACATCCTCTCGAAGGCGATGCCCACCATGGGGCTCTGCGCTTGGGAGGGGCCGCAGAGCGACTGCTCCGTCGTCTGGCCGTAGCATGTCTCATACTGACGGGTGCTGATGACGCGGGTCCAACTCCACGTGGCGGCGTCCCGGGCGACCTGTAGGGCTGCCGCGTCGTCCTCCATGTCCAGGAAAGTCAGCACGGCCACCGCCGGCTCGTATGCCTCCCAGCTCCGCTGCACCTTGCCGGCGGCTCCCGAGACATCCTCCCAGTAGCCCATGTACCGATGCACATCCACGAAGGTCTGCTCGAAAAACGCCTTCGAGCGGCGTGCTGCGTCCTGATACCGAGCGTCTCCCGTGACCTGGCCCATCTTCCACAGTGCCCACGTGCACCATATCTGCCCGGCATCGGCCAGATCGGTGAGAGGACTCCCGTCCAGGTCCAGGGCGTATGGCCACCCACCATCCTCTCGCTGTGTCGCCATCAGCCAGTCCGCGCCGCGTCTTGCCGCGTTGAGCACGCGAGCATCGCGCTTGCCGGAAGCCTCCCAGTACCACAGGAGCGTCTTCACCGCGGTGCCTGTGCTGTGGGGCATGACCCAACGGTTGGACGCTTGGTCTCGACCGACCAGCGCGGGCGGGTCCCCCTCGACGCCATACTGCGAGAACCACGCCCCGGCCAGAGGGCCACCCTTCTCCTGCTGAGCCAGAAGCCAGTCCAGCACCTTGGCTGCTAGATCCCCGGCCGTTGCGTCATCCGTGGCGAGGTACCAGGAGTAGAGCGTGGGCAGCGTGTACGTGGTGCCGTAGAAGTTGTAGAAGAAGTCGATCCCCGGATGGGAGCGCACGGTCTGCCACGGCTCACTCCACACCTCGTGCCGCATGGTGTACCGGGCGCTCAGCATCTGCATCTGCGTGATGGGCATGGCCCACTGGCGCGGCTGCTCGAAGCGGAAGAGGTCACTCACGACGTGCCGGTAGGCGTCCCACCAGTCGCCGCTGAGCACGGGCAGGGCGATGTCGAACTCCTGCGGCGCCTCCCAGATAGGGGGCCACGCGTCCTTGTCCACGGACGACAGCGGCACCTGCAGCGCCATGGTCATCTCGTTGTCCGCGGTGAAACCCCAGGTCATGTTGTCCGTGTCGGGTACGAGCGACAGCGTGCCCTGTGGCGTCTGGATGCACAGCATCCGCGTGGCGCTGTTGTGACCGTTGGTCGCGAAGGGCACATTCGGCCCATGTTCCACCGTGTACCAGTCGATGTGCGGGCGGAACATGACCTTTGGGGCGTCCACCGCAAGCCGGAACTCGACGTCGCAGAACGCCGTCGCTGGCGCGGCGGGGTCGTCCGGCACAACAGTGCACTGCCATGCCATGTCCCCAGTTCCCTGGGACGCCGTGCCCAGGCGCATCAGCAGAACGCCGCCCGGCACGGCCGACGCCGCTAGGGGCCGCCCCTCGCGCGACCCGACTGCGACCAACGGGCACGGCTCCCCGCCGATAAGGAGGGACAACCGTCCCGTGATCGCGGACTGCCCGCCGCTGGGTACAGCCGATACCCGTAGCGCACCACCTTCGCTGCGCCGCCCTGACCCCACATCGCCCTCCGGGCAGATCACGGACCGTCGGAGGCACGTCTCCACTCCATGGGATGCCCGAACATGCACCTCGCCGCTCTCGTAGCCCCGCTTCGCCTCGGCCTGCAGCTCGAACGGCCGGCTCGCGCCCGGTTCCAGGTCACCCAGCTTCGCCGCCTTGCCGAGCCACTCCACGCGCACGCTCTCCGCCGCCGTCGAGCCCTGGTTCACCACCGTACCCGACACGGAGACGGCGCCGCCGTGCTCCGCCACGATCGCGCCCTCCGGCGCCACGCCCACCAGAGCCAGCTTGGGCGCGACATGTAGGACGACGGGGCGCTGGTCGATGAGTAGGCCACCCGACCACAGCTCGAGACGCAGGCGTGCCAGGCCCGAGTGCCGCGGCGTCAGTGGGAGGCGAACGGCGCAGGTGGCGCCGGCGGCAATGGGAGCAACGCGGGCTTCGGGCGGCCCCTCGACTGTGTCCTCGGGGGCAACGAGCCGAAGGGTGCATTCCGGCAGCGCGGAATCGGGGCTCACGATGCGAACCGCCAACTCGGCCGGCTCGGACTGCATGATCCGCGCCGGAGCCGTCACCGCCGAGCCGATGGTGGCGCCGTAGTAGGTCTGGATCTCGTGTGTCTCGATCCCCGGCGCATCTTCCGCGAGGTCACTCACCTCGATTCGGTAGTACTGCGCCGACACTGGGTGGTCGATCGGCAGCACTTGCGGGCAGTCGGAGGGCAGGTCGTCGAGGTGTTCCAGCAGGGACCACTGCTCCCGGTCCTGGCTGCAGAGGATGTCCACCGACCGGAAGGCACACGGTCTCCGGAACCGGTTGAAGAGGTGGACGAACCGCGTGACCGCCACCGGACGGCGGTAGTTGAGCGTGATGACCGCGGGGTTACCCGGTGTCGGCCTCTCCATGCGCCAGTAGTTCCGCACCCATGGCTGGGTGAGGTCGTCCGGGTAGCCGTCGAAGGCCTGCCGGATCCCGTATGGCCACCCGCCTTGCCCGGAGCCCTGCACGCGGACCGGATGCTCCCGGTAGTCCCACTTCACGCATCGTGCGGGGGGAGCAGGCCCAAGCCAGGGCTCTGTGGGCGCGGGGACTGATGTCACCGGAGCTGCGGCGCTGTCCGCCTGGATGTTGAAGCGGGGGCTATCCGCGCGGAAGTTCGCCAACACCTCGCTGCTGGTGAGCGCCCGGCCGTACACGCGCACTATCGCGATGGCGCCAATGAGGCCGTCCGCCTGCACGAAGTCGTTCTGCGGAGCCCGCGCGGTACCGAGCTGGTAGCCGGGGTAGTGACCGGGCTGGAGCTCCCGCGGTGCCGGCAGCTCGGCGTGGAGGCGCCCGTTCACGTAGACGCGAGCGCGGCCCTTGGCGGTCGCCACGACGACCTGCTGCCACTCGCCGGCCGGGGTGTCGGCATCCACGGGAGAGAAGGTGACCCCGTGCAACAGGATGGGATGCTCGGCCTGCGGTTGGACGATCAGTGACACGCCTCCGAGGCCGAAGTCGTTCCCGACTAGCGTCGCGCCGCGGGCCGCATGGCCGGCGTGTGCCCGGTGACCCTCGACGAGCGCCCAGACCTCGATCGTCAGGTCCGCCAGCTCCAGGCTGCCCGGCCCCACCGCGTACCCGTTCACGCCGTCAAACCGCAGCGAGTACGGGTCCCAGGGGTCGCCCGAGCCGGTCCAGCCGGACGAGTCGTCGAACCGGAACCCGCGCAGGACGGCATCGCCGAACCCGCCCCCGCTCCCGGCCAGGTTCACCCATGTCGCATTGGACGAGGACAGGCCGCCCGCCCGTACCTGCGCTGCAGCATCGAGGCTGAGGACCAGGCCGTCCTGGACCACACCAGAGGACACGGTATCGCCGGGACCGAGGACCGCGGTGTTGAGCACGAGAACGCCAAGCCATGCCATGGACTGCACCTCTCTGCCGTACCCGACCGCGCCTGCCCCGCCACTTGCGCGGACTGGAGGCCATCCGTGAGTTCGGCGTACTGGGGCCGAGGCCTTCGGAGGGGGTGAGCCGGTCGTGCCCGAGGACGGGTGCCTCGCCAACCTCGAGATGGTGCTATCTTGGTGACGGAGGCAGAGAGATGAACGGAGCAGACCTGTTCGTCCGCGAGCTTCAGGCACGCGGCATTGGCCACATCCATACACTCACCGGCAACGGGCTGGCGCCCCTGTTCGAGGCGTGCAACCGCCAGGGCATGAGGGTCATCGACACCCGCAACGAGCAGGCTGCCGGGTACCAGGCGGACGGGATCGGGCGCCTGACGCGGAAGCTCGCGGTCTGCGCTGTCTCGAGTGGCGTGGCGCACATCAACGGGTTGACGGGCCTCTCGAATGCCTGGTACGACGGCTCGCCGATGCTGCTCATGACCGGGGGCTCCGAGTCACAGACGCGTGGCAGAGGCCATTTCCAGGACATGGATACCGTCGGGCTGGCCGCCCCGCTATGCAAGTACGCGAAGTATGTGTCGCGCGTGGACCGGCTCGCGCTCGACCTTGAGGCCGCCATCGACGCCGCGACAAGCGGCCGGCCAGGCCCGGTGCACCTGACGATCCCGGTCGATGTTCTCGCGGCCGATGCAACGGGCCTTGACCTGCCGACCAGTAGGCCCCGGACGGCCAGTGTTCGTCCCGGCGGCAGGGCCGATGACGCTGCGATCGCCGAGGGGCTCAAGCTCCTCGCCGCGGCCGAGCGACCGTTCATCGTCGCGGGATCAGGGGTCTTCTACGCCGATGCCGGCGAGGAGCTGGCCGCGCTCGCGAGAGCCCTGCGGGCCCCGCTGGCTGTGCCGATCTGGGAGCGCGGCGCGGTCGAGCGGCCGATCCCTGAGTTCGTGGGCGTGGTGGGCTCAGCAAGCGGCCAGGCGCGGATACTGCCCGACGCCGACGTTCTTGTGGTCGTCGGCACACAGGTGGACTACCGGATCGGGTATCTCGACCCGCCCGCTATCGCCGCGGATGCGAAGGTCATCCGCGTCAGCGTCGACCCGGGGGAACTGGTGCAGGGCGTACACCCTCACCTCGGTCTGCTGGGCGATCCGAAGTATGCGATGGCCCAGCTCTGCCAGGCGCTGGAGGCAGAGGGGCACGCCGGCACGGGCGACTGGCTGGCGGAGGCCAAGCGTCGACACCGTGCGTTCCATGCGAAGTGGATCGACGCGCCCGCGCCGGACGGCCCAACCACCGGCAGGCACATCGTTGAGGGGATCCGCCAGGTGCTCACCGATGACACGTTCTTCCTCGTGGATGGAGGGAACATCGGCCAGTGGGTGCACATGGCGATGGCGGATCGCTACCCGGAGCGGTGGATGACGTGCGGTCGCAGCGCGGTGATCGGCTGGGGCGTCCCTACGGCCGCCGCCGTTCGCGCCCACTACCCCGAGGCACCGGTCATACTGCTGTCAGGCGATGGCTCGGCGACGTTCACCATCGCTGAGCTCGAGTGTGCGGCCCGCCAGAAGCTGCCCTTTGTGGCGATCATCGCCGACGACGCAGCCTGGGGCATTGTGCTGAGCGGGATCAGGCAGTCGGGCAGCGCATCTGTTGCCGCGGAGCTCGGCCCAGTGGATTACGTCAAGGTCGCCGAGGGCTTCGGCTGCAATGGCATCCGCGTGGACGACCCGGCCGCTATCGCCGGTGCCATTGGGCAGGGCCTCGCCGAGACCGGAGTGCCCACCCTCCTCCATATCCCGATCGTGACGGGTGGGCCCGCGGACTGACAGGAAACCGGGGAGCGGTCATCAACCTTCGCTTAGGGAAAACCGGGGGAGAACCGGGGACAGCCACCGATTTCGGTGGGAATGGTCCCTGGTAGGATGGCGGCTCGCGCGCGAAATCGGTGGCTGTCCCCGGTTTTCCTTAGGCGAACTCCACGCGCGGCGGGTGGACGTAGTCATGGTACCGATCTGCCACACACGCGGACTCCGCTGACCCTTTGTGAACAAAGAGGCGGTAGCGGAACGTCGCCTGACTGTTCGCATGGAGGAGCCAGTCGCCCCGCTTACCGGAGCCGGGCTCGAAGTAGGAGAGCCCGAACGGGTTCGCGGTCATCAGGCCGTAGTTCCGCACATGCCAGCGCGTGGGGTAGAGCGGGTTGTCCGGGTGGTCGAAGGCGGCGATCCCCACGAGCTTGCCGTCCGCCTTGCCGGAGTAGTCGCACCACTGAGCAGGCTTCCCCCACGTCTCGTCCTCGTTGGTGCCCGAGAATGAGTTCGTGATCGTGCCGGCCGGCGCGTTCATCGTCGGGTTCACGCGGACGGAGAGAAGCCCGCCCTCCTTCGTGTCGCCGAAGAGCACCGCGTCGTGGCCGGTGACGAAGGTGATCTCGAGGTCGACGCAGCGCCCCTCCGCCGGCTGGTTGTAGAAGCGGATGGTGCGGCCCTCATCCAGGATCCTCTGGCCGGCGGCGTTGCGCCACTCATTCCGCTCGACGATGCGGCCGAGAACGGGGCCGCTAAGCACCTCGGAGAACTCGATATGCACGGTCGTGCCGTGGCCGGGCGTCTCCGCCCAGTTGTCGGTTCCGTTCACGAGGCCGTGCGCCACCCAGACCGACTTGTGGTGCTTGTGATCGAAGCCGGGCCCATCGTCCCACCGCGCCTCACGAGTGACGCGAGCGCCGCCCGGCCCGAGGATGGGGTAGAGAAACGGGCGCGCCAAGTCCGCGCCGGCATAGTGGTAGCTGGTGAATGCCTTCCCGCCGATGCTTACGCCCACCGCTTCCGCGCCCTCCGCCAGCTCCACACCCCGCCCGCCGCCAGGATGGCTCGGCCGAAGCACGAACCGGGCCGATGCGCCCCGTTCCAGCTCTCGCACGACGAACCACACACGCCCCGGCACACTGGGGTCCGCCTGACAGGAGACCGCCCGGTGTGTGGCAGCGTCGACCAAGCCGGCGCCGCCGGAGACATCGGGGCCTCCTTCCGGGACATCCACACACACGGCGCAGTTCGTCCGCGTGTGCGGCCCTGCGTGGACAGCGAACTCCAGCGCGTTCCCCGCCTTGCTCACCCTCGCTACCTCCGATGCGTCCCCGTTTCTTGCCGCCTCCGGTTCTCGCGAGGGCCGTCGGTCTCCTCCCGTCCACGAAGGAGGCCACGCAGGCGGCAAGAAGCTCCGTAGAGAGGAGGAGCCCCCATGGACCGGATCAAGATCGACATCGAACGTCGGACGAGCGACATCGACCCGATGATCTACGGCAACTTCGTCGAGCACCTTGGCCGCTGCGTCTACGGCGGCATCTACGACGAAGACAGCCCCCGCAGCGACGACGAGGGCATCCGTCTCGATGTGCTCGAGGCGACGCAGCGGCTGGCGCCGACGCAGGTGCGGTACCCGGGCGGGAACTTCGTCTCCGGCTACCACTGGCTGGATGGCGTAGGTCCCAAAGACGCGCGCCCGCGGCGGATGGAGTTGGCCTGGCACGTCGAGGAGAGCAACCGTTTCGGCACCAACGAGTTCATCCAGTGGGCACGTCGGGTGCCGACCGCGCCGGTGCTCTGCGTGAACCTGGGGACGGGGACCGTCGAAGAGGCCCGCGACTGGGTCGAGTACTGCAACGGGACGGGGAACACCCACTTTGCGAACCTGCGCCGCGAGCACGGCTTCGAGGAGCCCCACAACGTCCGAATCTGGGACCTGGGCAACGAGATCGACGGCGATTGGCAGATCGGGCACAGGTCAGCCGATGAGTACGCCCGAGCCGCTCTGGAATGCGCGAAGCTGATGAAGTGGACTGACAAGTCGATCCGGCTGGTGGCCTGTGGGGACTCATTCGCTCGCGAGGACTGGAACCGCACCGTCATCCGCACGCTCGACGGCTGGGCAGACTACCTCGCCTTCCACATGTACATCGGCCGCCACCAGCGCGATGTCCAGGCCTACCTCATCGAGTCGTGGCGCGACATCGAGTGTCGTATCGCTCGTGTTGAAGCCCAGGTCGCCGCGGAGGGTCTGAGGCAGCCGCCCGGGCTCGCCTTCGACGAATGGGGCATCGGGCTGCCAAAGGGCGCCTCCTACACACTCGCGGACGGCCTGGTGACGGCTCTGTACCTGAACGCCTTCCTCCGCCATGCGCGCACGATCCGGATCGCCAACTACGCGCAGCTCGTCAATGTCATCCCAACCATGACCACCAGCGCGGACGACCTGCTCCTGCAGACGACGTTCCTCCCCATCGAGCTGTACCGGAGGCACACCGGCAGTGTCGCGCTGGATGTCTGGTGCGACGCGGAGGAGCTGCGTACGGATGGCGCCGCCGCGCCGGCCCTTGATGCCGCGGCGACGTGCGACCCCGACACGGGTCGAGTGAGCGTGCACATCGTGAACCTCGACGGCGCCCGCGCTCGCCCGGTGCGCATTGAGTGCTGTACGGGGACCTTCGGCGGGACGGCGGACCTGCACTCGATGAGACACCCTGACGTCGAGGCGTCCAACTCGTTCGATGCGAAGCGTTGTGTTACCGTGGAGATGGAGCGCATCCCGGCGAATGGGGCGTGCATCGAGTTCGAGCTACCTCCGTTCTCGCTGGTCGTGGCGCGCGCGGCTGTCCGCTAGGCGGCTCAGGAGCGGCCATGCATTGCACGCGACCCGGAGGATATCTCCCCCTCGACGGCGGAATCAGCATGGGAGCCAGGGGCATGGGAGATGCGCGGGTCCTCTCCTGGCGCTGAGCCTAACGAGTGGTACTGCGTGGAACGAGGCGAGCCATGACCGGCGAGGACACAGGTCATCAGGCCATGCCCCTGAACATGCCGGAACACGATGCCCCGCGCGGGCAGGAGGAGGATGTCACCTCGACGGCCCAGGTGGGCGCCGAACTGTGGCAGGCCGACGACCTCTGGCGCTCCACCATAGGCTCCATTGGTGAAGCAGTCTGGGTTGCGGACCGCGACCTTCGGATCCTCCTGTTCTCGGACGTCGCGCGGGACTGGTGTAGGGCGCTGGGCGTACCTGTGGCATCGCCGGTGGGGCGTTATCTCGGCGAGGTGTTCCCATTCCTGGAGGAGCGTGTCTTCGACGAGTACCGGGAGGTGACCCGCACGGGTCGGCCCCTGACGACAACAGAGGTGACGTGGCTAGGGGGGCGTGCCGTCACCACCGAGACCCGGAAGATCCCGCTCGTCGAGAACGGAGAGGTACAACGCGTTATCACCGTTATTCGGGATATCACCGAGCAGGCGCGCGTGCTGGAGCATGCCGTGCTTCGGCGCGATCTCGCGCAGGGCCTACTGGCGGCGGAGACGGTGGATGAGGCCCTCTCCGTCTGGCAGGAGGCGGTTCTGCGTGCGACGCAGGCGGACGTCGTGGCCGTCTTCTTGGATAAGGGCGATCCGCCGGGGCTGCGGCTGGCCCACTCCCGCGGCCTGAAAACCGCTCCACCCGATCATGTGGTCTCGCCCCCTCCTGGCTCGTTCTGGCACCGCATGTTGTACTGCCCGGAGCCTGCATACATGGACGTCGGTGACGTGCCCGACGGGCAGAGCACCTATCTCGCGAGCGAAGGCCTCACCGGCGGCGCCCACATACCCGTTCTGTGCCGAGGGGAGCTCATCGCGGCGTGCGAGGTGGGTTGGCGGTCGCCGGCCCCCACTTCGGAAGAGATGCGGCGCCGCATCGAGGCGATGGCGGCCGAGCTTGGCGGCACGCTCGCGCGCATTCGCGCCGTGGATAGCCTCAAGAAGAGCGAGGAGCGATTGGAGTTGGCGCTCTCGTGTCCTGGGTTCGGGCTCTGGGATTACGACGTCGCCGCGATGAGGGCCTACCCCTCCCCTGCACTCGTGGAGTTGTTGGCCGGCCGGGTCGAGGAGTGCGGGGAGACCGGCCGCTGGTGGGAGGGAATCGAGTTCCACGAGGACGACGTGGGGGAGTTCGCCGGGAGGTTGTGGCCCCAGATCGTCTCGGGGCAGCGGGAAGACTATGACTACGAGGTCCGCGTCCGGGGGAGTGATGGGGAGTGGCACTGGCTGCGAACGAGAGGGCATGTGGCCGCGAGAGACGCCGAGGGTAAGCCCGCCCGGATAGTCGTTGTCGTGCTCGACATCACCGAGCAGAGGGAGGCCGATGAGCGGCGGAGGCAGCTCGAGGTCAGGACCCAGAAGCTCGAGGGCCTCAGTGTGATGGCCGGCGGCATCGCCCACGACTTCAGCAATATCCTGCAAGCCGTGCTGGGCCACGTGCAGAACGCTCTGGACAACACGCCTGCGGAGGCAGCGACGCGGGACTCCCTCGAGGGCATCCATGAGGCGGCCATCCGCGCGTCCGAGCTGTCGCGCCAGATGCTCGCTTACGCAGGGAGGGCCAGTCTCGAGTCGGAGCCCGTTAGCTTCGCCGCCCTGGCGGGCGAGATGATGTCGCTGCTCAAAGCCTCGATCTCGAAGAAGGCCGAGCTACTGTGCGCGCTGCCGGGCGGTCCCTGCACCGTTCTCGGCGATGCCACGCAACTGCGACAGGTGCTCCTCAACCTCGTAACCAACGCCTCGGACGCACTCGAGGACAGGCCGGGCACGATTCGCCTCGAGGTCGGCGAAGCGGATGCGTGGCCGACCGCCCTTTCGTCGCTGCCGAGTGGAACCGGGCCGGTGGAGGGCCCAGCAGTGTTCCTCCGTGTTGAGGATACGGGGTGCGGCATGGATGAGGATGCGCTGTCGCGGATGTTCGACCCATTCTTCACCACGAAGCCAAACGGACGAGGGCTTGGGCTGGCGGCCGTACTGGGGATCGTGCAGAAGCACAACGGCGCTGTCATGGTCGACTCGTCGGTTGGCGCCGGCACGAGCATCCAGGTGTGGCTGCCTGCCAGCCAAGGGGCCGTGGCGCCGCGCCCCGCGCCACCGTCTGATGCGGCGTTGACCCGTCCGTCGAGCGCTGGGACCGTGTTGCTGGTCGACGACGAGCCGGGCATTCGCGACACGATGCGGGCGTTGCTCGAGTCTCGAGGTTACACGGTCCTGACCGCAGCGGACGGTATCGAGGCCGTCGAGGTGTTCGGCGGGCGTCATGAGGAAATCGGCGCCGTGCTCATGGACCTGCGCATGCCGCGCATGAGCGGCGAGGAAGCACTGGCCGAGATGCGACTCATCTCCCCGGCGACGCCGGTCATCGCCGTCACCGCCGTCGGAGAACCATCGGGACCGAGTGATCTCGCCGCCTCCGGCTTCGCGATGGTCATCCACAAGCCCGTCGTGATCGGCGACCTGCTCCCCAGGCTAGAGGCCGTCATGCGGGAGTGACGGGCCGCACGTCACTCGAATCTCAGCACTCGCGCCACACCCATTCCGCCATGGGCGATGACTACCCGGCTCCCGACCTTCCTCAGCGCATACACGATGGTTCGCAGCTTCACATCGGCGACTCCGCCGGCGTTGGTGAGGAGGGGCAGCACGCGCACGCCTTCGGGAGCGTCCGACGCGCACCCCCCCGGGCCGACCAGCGCGGCGGCTATGTGCTTCGCCTCGATCCGCTGACGGAACTGCAGGCCGAGCTTCGCGGCGAGTACCTCCGGGCGATGGACGATGCCGTCGGAGACCGGCTTGTCCAGCGCATCGGCGCCCGCCACCGGCACGACGAGCGTGGCACAACTGGGGATGATCGGCTCGTCCATCCCCGGCATCTTCAGCAGCTCGCCGCGCGAGGTGTCGGCAGCGACGATCACGTACTCGGCGATACACGCGCCGACGAGCTGGTCGATCCACTTGCGCGGCAGACCGCGTAGTCGTCCGTCGGCCAGAGGGCTCCGGGTCACCACGACGCAGCGGTTCGAGACGAACCCGTCGCGCACGCCGGCCTCCACGTCCTCGCACCTCTCGGCGAGGATGAGAGGCGCGCCCGCCTGGCCGGGCGGGGCGGCCAACTGGGTCGTCGCCGTCACGACGACGCGCCCCTCCATCGAGAGCTCCGATGAGAGGTCGTCCATGACCTCCGCGATCGCGCCCGCGCCGGTGAACACCACGACCTCGCGGGCGCCGAGACCCATGGCGTCGACCAGTACCCGGTGCTCGGTGATGCGGATCACTCCATCGTCGCGACTCATCCTCGCTCCCGTCACCAGTTTCCCACAGTCACACCCATATACTATAGGCGGTCGCACCCTTCCATGTGCCGTAAAGGGACCAGAGGCTGCCGGATGTGAAGTCGCCCAGGATCAGTCCCATGGCGAACGGGGCCGCATGGCGGAAGGCCATCTGTCCGCCATACCGGGTGATCGTGGCCTTGAGGCACCACGCGATCAGCACTGAGAACCACATGTGATCCATCGCCCATGCGTTCGCCACCGCGTAGCCGATGGGATGAAGCGGCCACCAGGCGAGCTGCGAGTTCCCGACCATGCCGGCGAAAGTGATGACGCATCCCGTGATGACTGCCGCGACTACCGTGGCACTCGCGGATGTGGGGGTCTGGATCTTCGCCACGAGCTCTTGCAGCGGCGCGATGGCGATCCAGTGCCCATGGTAGAACGGCCCCCACTTCGCTCCACCCCCATCGCGGAAGTAAAGGTGCAGTATGGCGACACACGCACAGGCGGCCCCGAGCACCATCGCGAGCAACATGGGCACAGTCAGAGATCGCGGGGCGAGCCCGGCCCGATGGGCCAGGAAGTGCCCCTCCGCGATGTGTGGCATCGGGTGGCTCCGATAGGCGCGGTTGAACCAGTAGAAGACGTACGAGACGATGAGGTTACCTGAGCCTAAGCGCCGAGTCCCCGCCAGACGCGCCAGGATCTGCCCCGGGCCCACGAAGTACAGCTCGTGCGTCGGGATGCCCATCTCCGCGCGAATCCGCGTGACGGCCTGAACCAGCGTGAAGTAGATCACGAAGAACGCCAGCGCGTACCAGAGCGCCATGCCCGCGTGAACGCCGAACACGACCACGTACGTGAACGCCAGTGCGATCACTACGATCGCTGTGCGGTAGCGCATCGGCTCCCGCTCCGCCGCGTCCTGAGCCCCGCGCCAGGCGGCTGCCGCCACCCTCATCAGGTGGTGACGGCTCACCCATACCGAGAAGAGCACCAGGCCGACGAAGCTCCCGAATGACTGCTCCTTGGTGTAGGGGAACGCGTCGGCCTGCAGCTTCCCTGACTGGCTCGCGAGGACGATCTGCAGCTTGAACAGCAGGTAGAACACCCAGCAGGAGAACGATAGCTCCGACGGGATCAGCAGGCCCATGCCGATGACGAACGGGTAGAACGACACGAACAGTGGGTTCGCGGCGTTCCATGGCCGGTCGATGAGCTGCGCGGCGAGGTTGAAGCTCGGGCTCGCCGTGGAGCGAACCGGGATCGACGGCACCGCGGGCCTGAGGACATGGAGCCCGTTCAGCAGATCGATGGTGCACGCCAGGCCGAAGGCGAGCCAGAACCACTGGTTCGAGATGAGCCTCCGCGGCGTCTGCGTCATCGCCAGCGGGAGCTGGGCCACGGGGTATGACAGTCGCTCGGACTCGATCCATCGCCGTCGGAAGATGGTCGTCAGTCCGAGGAACGCCATGCACAGCACCGCGATGAACACATTCCATCGGATCAGCGGCCAGATCCACGGCCCGTAGCTCTCCGGCGCCAGTAGGGATGACCCACCGGTCCACAGACGATCGAGGGAGGTGGGGTCGAAGACCATGAGGTCGTGCGGGAGCCCGGGCACCACCAGCTCGCCCCAGCGGTTCTCCACCGTGGCGTACTGCCCCGCATAGCCCATGATGGGTATCAGGCAGCAAAGCATGTCGATGCCGGCCATCGCCGACCCGAGCGTGACGAGGATGTAGATGGTCGTCAGCTCGCCCGGCTGCAGCGCCGCCTTTGGCGCGAGTCGCTTCAGGGGAGCATTGAGCAGTGCAACGCACAGAACGGTGAAGACGGCGTTGAAGAACAGCGAGACCGACGTCGGCGTCTGCGTGTTCCGCACCAGCTCGATGACCACGAGCCAGTAGGCGTTGAGCGGCACGAGCAACAGGCCGATGATGATGGCCCGCCGGCTGGCTCGGACCAACGGCGCCGCTGTTGCCCTCTCATCCTGCGTGCCCACCACGCGCTCCGCGGACATGGTGTGCCAGCTTCGGTCACACCGTGCCGAGGCCCTTCTCACACAGCACTGGGAGCGCGGACTTCAGAGCCTGTCGGGAAAGTCATCACAGGATGTCATCGGAGGCCCGGCTTCAGCCGGGCAAGCACAAGCCCAGAGGTTGCGAGATGTCCCGAGCAAGTGCCGAGACTTCCCGACTTCAGAGCCTGTCGGGGAAGTCTGTTCGTACAGGAGTATTGTCAGGGGTAACCGAAAGTCGTCGTGGGGGAGATGAGTCGTGGCGCGAGGTGTGAGGGATGCAGAACCTGTTCGGCGAGGAGTCGGGCATGGGGCCGGGGGGGCCTTGGGTCGGGGGTGG